>ERZ1026898.1382-NODE-1382-length-12143-cov-5.580989_pt1 | contig 12143 bp, 7 predicted proteins | sample MGYA00380178_ERZ1026898 | MGnify/ENA primary metagenome ERZ1026898 (study PRJEB33269, sample SAMEA4719814) | human gut metagenome | biome: human-associated habitat; feature: organic feature; material: feces | place: Cameroon | collected 2013-10 ... | reverse complement strand
ATCCAGTACATAACCAGTTGAAAAAAATATGCTATACTGCTGATAGAAGTACTACGAAAAAAGCGATACAAAAACCAGAAATGAAATGGAGAAAAGCATATGAAATTAACAATATTAGGAACCGGAAATGCAACTGTAAGCGAATGTTACAATACCTGCTATGCAATCAGCGATGAAGGGAAACATTTTCTTGTAGATGCAGGCGGCGGGAACCGTATTCTGAAAGTATTGAAAGATACAGGAATCGACATGAATGACATCCACGATATCTTCGTTACACATGAGCATGTAGACCATGTGCTTGGAATCATCTGGCTGGTGCGCATGATCGGGCAGAGAATGAACCAGGGAAAATATGAAGGGAATCTGCGCATCTACTGTCATGAAGAACTGGCAGAAAAGATCCAGGCGATCGCAAATATGACGATCCAGCAGAAAGTCTGTAAACATATGGGTGAAAGAATTCAGTTTGATGTCGTAAAAGACGGAGACAGCAGAACGATCCTCGGATGTCCTGTGACATTCTTTGATATCGCTTCAACAAAAGCAAAGCAGTTCGGGTTTACCATGCAGCTTAAGAGCGGTAAGAAATTCACCTGTGTCGGTGACGAGCCATATAATGAAGTGGATTATAAATATGTGAAAGGCAGTGACTGGCTGCTTCATGAGGCATTCTGCCTGTTCGGTGAGGCAGATAAGTTCAAGCCATATGAGAAGCATCACAGCACAGTAAAAGAAGCATGCCAGCTTGCGGAAGAACTCGGTGTGCCGAATCTGTTGTTATATCATACAGAAGAGACACATCTGGCGGAGAGAAAGAAGCTGTATACGGAGGAAGGACAGCAGTATTATCATGGCAATCTGTATGTGCCGGATGATCTGGAGACGTTTGAGATATAGAAAAGCAAAAGGAAATAGATTAGAATGTAAGAAAACCTGCCGACGGGCAGGTTTTCTTGCGTTCGCTTTTGATCCGAAAGGGACAACAAAAAAGCCAAAAACCCCGTCCCCATGGCTAAAAAAGATCGAGCATATTATCCAGATATATCTCTTCCCTGACACGCAGTTGATACTCCGGTTTCGTCATATAATAAAGCAGAAATTCAAGAATCAATGCACTTCCAAGCCCGCGCCCTTCAATCTTAAAATTAGAAAATCCCATTGGCATATAAATATTCTGTATATCATCCACACTGATGAATCCGGGATTTTCCATTGCCTTGGAAAAGCGGTAACCATCGCCGCCGTCTGGCGAGGTACAGTGAAATTCAGGGACAGCTTCTCCGAGATTCTTCCGGCTGACGGATTCATAACAAGTTTTTCTGTCCTTGCAGCCGAACCAGCAGCATTCATTGCATAAGAATTCTACTTTATCTTTCTGGTGCTGCGACATCAGATCTAATTTCTCAAACTGTTTATTTAATCGAAAATCCGGTACAACATAGCGGAATTCTTCGCGGTTTACTTCTGTTAGAAAATCCTGAAAATCTGTCAGAACTTTTGTGGTAGAAGAGACAAGATAGAGATCAGGATAGTTTTTTTGTAAATAGTTCAATAAAAGATCGGAGTACACGATCACGCCAGATTGTGGGGAATGAGAGTGTTCGAACATTTTACAAAGCTCGTTACATTTCTTATTCGTAAGATGTTCTTCCCGTAGCAACGAATTACTGAACGTCAGCCGGGCGGAGATGCCGTATTCCCGCATCAGATCAAGCACGTCTTCCGGATCAGAATATCCAAATGAAGTACGCCCGCCGCCCCAGATACAATCCGAGGGAGCGCCATAGATTGAGCCAATCTTACACCAGTCGTAAAAATATTCCCTGTGTTTCCGGAATAACGGAAGGAATATGCGGTACAATTCGTAAAATTCAAACAGGCCTGGGAGGTGGTAAAAGGCAGTAGGATTATTATTTTGAATATTTGCTGTAGTTGATGTATTCATGTGGTTACCTCTGGAAAATTTTCTATGGTTAATGATAACACATTATCCCGGTAGTGCACACGTATATTTCCGCATATGATACACCACAATACCGCAATCACAAGTTCCGTAAGCGGCATTGCGAACCACAGACTTCCGGGCAAGCAATGTCCTTATAGTATATTTTTTATTTATGTCAAGGTTTTACATGCATTTCACTTGCATTATCTACATACATGTGTATAATAAAGCTTGTTCGGTATTTTTGAAAAAAAAGTATAGTAATAGAAAACTTTTGAAGACATGGAGGTGAAAGCGTGGATATCGGAAAGAAGCTGAGAGAGCTTAGAAAGCAGAACGATCTGACGCTGGAAGATCTGGCTTCGCGCAGTGAGCTTACGAAGGGATTTCTGTCACAGGTGGAGCGTAACCTGACGGCACCGAGTATTGCGACACTGGAGGACATTCTGGAAGCACTGGGAAGTAACCTGTCGGAATTCTTTCATGAAGAGGAAGAAAAGCAGATCGTGTTCGGCACAGATGATTTCTTTGTAGATGAGAAAGAAGATTATCAGGTGGAATGGATCATTCCGAATGCGCAGAAGAACCAGATGGAGCCGATTCTTATGACACTCTATCCGCATAAAAAGAGTCATATCCAGACATCGTATACGGGCGAGGAATTTGGCTATGTACTGAAAGGAAATATTACGATTGTGCGCGGCGGTAAAAAATATAAAGTGAAGGCGCATGAGACGTTTTATATGGATGGTGCGAAGAGTCATTATCTTTATAATCACGGGAATAGCCCGGCAAAGATATTGTGGATCACGACACCGCCAATCTTTTAAAAATAAACCACAGGGGACAGTAAAAAAGCCGGAAAACCCGTCCCCATGGAAAGGAGAACCATGGAAGAGAAAAAACTAATCGAATTTCGCAATATTGTGAAAAGCTTTGATTCGCAGGTTGTGCTAAAAGGAATCAACCTGGACATATATGAAAATGAATTTGTAACCCTGCTGGGTCCAAGTGGATGTGGCAAGACTACCCTGCTCCGAATCCTCGGAGGATTCCTGGATGCGGATGAAGGAAAGGTGATCTTTGACAATGAAGACATCACCGGAAAACCACCGTATGAAAGAGAACTGAATACCGTATTCCAGAAATATGCATTATTCCCACATCTGAGCGTATATGAAAATATCGCATTTGGATTAAAGCTTAAGAAAATGAGTAAAGATATCATAGATCAGAAGGTTATGAAGATGCTGAAACTGATCGGTCTGGAAGGCTATGAGGATAAGAATACGACATTACTTTCCGGCGGTCAGCAGCAGCGAGTTGCGATTGCGAGAGCACTGGTCAATGAGCCGAAGGTACTGCTTCTGGATGAGCCGCTGGCAGCGCTGGACTTAAAGCTTCGTAAGGAAATGCAGTATGAGCTGAAGCGCATCCAGCAGGAGGTCGGCATCACATTTATCTTCGTAACACACGATCAGGAAGAGGCACTTACGATGTCGGATAAGATTGTCGTTATGCAGAAAGGTGAGATCCTTCAGATCGGAACCCCGCAGGAGATTTACAATGAGCCGACGAACCGCTTCGTTGCAAACTTCATCGGAGAGAGCAATATCATTTCCGGAAGAATGATGGAGGATTACAAAGTCCGTTTTGATGATATCACGTTCGACTGTGTGGATCAGGGCTTTAAGGAAAATGAGCCGGTGGATGTTGTGATCCGTCCGGAAGATATCGATATCGTGGATGTAAAAGACGGAAAGATGACAGGGGAAGTCTTAAGTGTTCTGTTCAAGGGCGTGCATTATGAGATCATGGTGGAGACGGTTCCCGGAACGAGTGTTACGGTCAACATGCGTGTCATCCGCAATCACGATGTGACCAGCGAAGACGGAAGCGAGAAGATCAGTGCCAACAATTTCTATGTGGATCTGGAAGATGTGGAGAATCTGGATGATAAGGAAATCGTCGCACTGTCGAATGCACAGGCATGGGAGACAGAGACGGATGAGTACATTTCCATTGCAAATATTGAATATGAACTGGAAGCAAAAGAAGGCCAGTATCCGGTTACATTCAGCACATCGAACGGAACCAGCATCGAGAGAACCATTTTCGTAGTCAACCAGCCGTTCGTTAAGAATGAGAAGGCAAATGAAGGTGTTATGGCATTCAACTTCTTCAAGACGGTAGATGAGATCACAGAATCCCAGGCATTGGATACAGATCTTAAGACATGGGCAAATGCACAGGGATGGAAACTGACGGATGAAGATCAGAGCGTGGACATCAGTGTAGACTATGATTTTGATCCGGAAGAAGTAACAGAAGGCGTGTATGAGATTACATTTTCCACTACGGGACGTGAGTTCAAGATCCATACAACGGATTATTCGGAGGAAGGACAGGAGGTCGGCCTGACATTCTTCCCGGAAGATATCCATGTTATGCCGAAGGTGGTATTCTAAGATGAAGAAATTTTCACAGTTAGCATTTCCGTATATCGTGTGGGCGGTACTGATGCTGGTGTTCCCGATGGTTCTGATCGCACTTTATTCAGTGACAGACCAGGGAAATACCATCCTGTCGTTCACATTTACATTGGAACATTATGCCAAATTTTTTACCGACCCGGATTTCTTATTAATCCTCTGGCGTTCCATTGTGATTGCGGTAAAGACAACCGTGATCTGCCTGTTGTTGGGCTATCCGATCGCATATTATATTGCGCGCAGTGAGCAGAAAAAGCAGAATGCGCTGATTCTTGTGATCACGATCCCGATGTGGATCAACATGCTGGTAAGAACATATGCATGGATCGGACTCTTAAGTGACGGCGGTCTGATCCAGAGAATCCTGCATATGGTGGGACTTGGAAAGGGATCACTTCTTTATACAGAAGGGGCAGTGCTTCTTGGTATGGTATATAACTTTCTGCCATTCATGATCCTGCAGATCCAGACGTCACTTAGTAAGATGGACAATTCCTTGCTGGAAGCGAGTGCAGACCTTGGGGCAAGCCCGGCGCAGACATTTAAGCGTGTGACACTGCCGCTTTCCGTGCCGGGAATCATCAACGGGATTACGCTGGTATTTCTTCCGGCAGTCAGTTCTTTCTTTATACCGAAGCTGCTCGGCGGTGGTCAGTATTTCCTCATCGGAAATATGATCGAGAACCAGTTCATTACGGTTGGAGAGTGGAACTTCGGAAGTGCCATTTCCATGATCATGGCGGTCATTATGATGGTACTTATGATGGTTGTCCGTAAGATTGAGATTCGTAACCAGGGCGGAAAGGGGGTATAATCGTTATGAATAATAAGGGAAAACGTCCGATAGGGAAGATCCTTATGATACTGGCGGTTGTGTTCTTCTATCTTCCGATCCTGTACATGATCATATTCTCATTTAATGATGGGAAATCACTGACGAGTTTTACAGGATTTTCACTCCGCTGGTACAAACATATGCTGGATTCATCAGATATGATGGATGCACTGTCGACAACATTCAGTATTGCATTGCTTGCGACCTTTATTTCAACGGTAACAGGAACAATTGCAGCAATCGGTATCAGTAAATCAAAGAAGATTGTGCGTGACCTGATGGAGCAGATCAACAACCTTCCGATCATGAATCCGGAGATTGTAACGGCAATCGGATTTATGTTATTATTTATTACATTTCATGTGGAAAAAGGTTATGTAACGATGCTTCTGGCGCATATCGCATTCTGTATTCCATATGTTATGTTATCGGTCATGCCAAAGATAAAATCGCTGGATCCGAACCTTGCCGATGCGGCAATGGATCTGGGGGCAACACCGTGGCAGGCACTGACGAAAGTTGTTGTGCCGCAGATCACGCCGGGAATCGTAGCCGGTGCATTGATCGCATTTACCATGTCGGTGGATGATTTCATCATCTCTTATTTCGTAACCGGACGTGGTGTGAAGAACTTAAGTATCATGGTGTATACGATGAGTAAACGTGTCAACCCGAGTATCAATGCGATCTCGACACTGGTGGTTGTGATCATTACGATCGTACTGGTGATCATTAACGTAGCACCAACGCTTTTTGCAAAACGTGCGAAGAGAAACAGCATCGGCAGACGAAATGTACTGGTACCGGCAGTCGCGGTTGTATGTGTACTGGCGATCGTAGCCGGAGTTGTGACATATAATAACAAGAAAGAGCCATTGCCGTTCGAAGGGCAGACGCTTCGTATCTACAACTGGGGCGAGTATGTAGGTGAACATATTATCCAGGATTTCCAGAAAGAGACAGGGGCAACGGTACTTCTTGAAAATTTTGATTCGAATGAACAGATGTATATTAAGGTCGCAAATGGAGAAGCTTACGACATTCTCGTACCAAGTGATTATATGATCCAGAGACTCATTTCCGAAGGATATTTACAGAAATTGGATAAGTCGAAACTGAACTGTATGGATAAATTAGATGATGCGGTCAAAGGACTTCCATATGATCCGGAGAATGAATATTCTGTTCCGTATTTCTGGGGAACAGTCGGAATCGTGTACGATAAGACAAAAGTCGACATCAAAGATCTGGAAAAAGAAGGTTATAACATTTTCCTGGATCAGAAATATAAAGGGGATATCTACCTGTATGATTCAGAGAGAGATTCCTTTATGATGGCATTGAAGGCATTGGGATATTCGATGAATACATCTGATGAAAGCCAGATCCAGGAAGCTTACAACTGGCTGGTACAGTGTGTACAGACCATGAAGCCGGAGATCGTTACCGATGAGATCATTGATAACATGGCGCAGGGAAGAAAGGCACTTGGCCTGATCTATTCCGGAGATGCGACATATGTAATCAATGAGAATGAGAACATGGGATACTACCTGCCGGAAGGCGGAACCAACCAGTGGTCTGATGCCATGGTCATTCCGAAGAATGCGAAGAATCCGGAACTCGCACATGCATTTATCAATTATGCGAGCGATTATGACGGAGCTTATGACAATTCAAGTTATGTAGGTTATACATCGGCGAATAAGAAGGTTATGAAAGATCTGTATGGCAAGGGCGGAGAGTTCGAAGGAATTGATGCATATATACCAAGAACAGATAATAAGAATGATGAAGTCTTTGAGTATAATGAGGAGACGAAGAAAGAGATCAGTAATCTTTGGAGCAAGGTGAAGATTGCGGCTAGTAATACGAATTAATGGGCCAATGGGGACGGGGAAAATGGAATTTTCCCCGTCCCTGTTGGCTCTGCGGGTGCGCGTTGATTGCTATGCATTCGTAAGAAGCTGCCAGTAGCAAGTTCTGTAGATTATATAAAAAACACATAAATAAATGTATAAAATATTGCAGACATATTTACTAATGTGTTAAACTATAACAAAGCATATTTCAAAAGAAATTCAAGGTGATTATCACCGTCTATATTCTAATTACATTTCAGAAATCTATGCTTTTATACCAATCAATGATAGAAAAGCAGGAGAGGACTGAAAAAAACATGCGGACTCCTGTGGTAAAGGAGAATTGAATATGGCGAAGAGAAAGAACCAGAAGAGAAGTAACAAAAAATACCAGGTGAATAATCGGAGGGTAAGAGCAAATCATCAGTATAAAGATACGGTTTTCCGGATGTTATACCGGGATAAAGCAAATCTGTTGTCGCTATATAATGCGGTAAATGACCGGAATTATACAAATCCGGAAGAGCTGCAGATCGTAACTTTAGAAAATGCAATCTATATGGGGATGAAAAATGATCTGGCATTTATCATGGATATGAATTTATATCTGTATGAGCATCAGTCAACATATAATCCGAATATTCCTCTTAGAAATTTATTCTATATTGCGGATGAATATCAGCGGCTTGTTGTTCAAAAATCATTATATTCGACTACAATACAGAAGATACCGGCACCAAGATTTATCGTGTTTTACAATGGAACAAAGAAAGTAGAGGATCGCAGTGAATTCCGATTATCATCAGCTTATGAGAACCCGACAGAAGATCCGGACTTAGAATTACGGGTTACGATGTTGAATGTAAATGATGGACATAATAATGAGTTGATGGAGCATTGCCGGACATTGAAGGAATATGCACAGTATGTGGCCAGAGTGAGAAAGTATGCTGCCGAGCCGGGCATGGCGCTGGAAGAAGCTGTAGAGCGTGCGGTTGAAGAGTGTATAAAAGAAGGAATTCTGGAAGAATTTTTGACGAAAAATAAGGCAGAGGTGATCAAGATGAGCATCTATGAGTATGATAAAGAATTTGAAGAAAAGAAACTGCGGAAGGCGGAGTATGAGGCCGGGCGGAAAGATGGGATTGAGATCGGGCGCCAGGATGGAATTGAGATTGGGCGTCAAGCCGGAATCAAAGTTGGTGAAGAGAATGTCCTGAAAAGATTTATCGAGAAACGATTAAGGAAAGGAATGACTCTGGAAGAAATTGCTGAAGACTTAGATGAGGATATAATGGTCATACAAAAGCTTATAAATGATAACAGTGAGGCTATATAGGGGGTGTCGCAAAATCATCAAATTAGATGATTGAGCGATGCCCTCGCTCTATATGTATAAAAAATCCGGAAAGAATCTTTTGAACTGTTGGATCTTTCCGGATTTTTGCGTACTTTAATAAAGCTATCCGTTTTTTGCCTTTTTATGCGGTTTCTTTTACTGGGAACAGATGGCTTCCTGTTCGCTCATTCTGGATTTTTGCATGCAGTTTATTTAGATTATATCCCATGCACAGCAAAAGAATCTCCAGTTTCACTTTGGTTTTCCCACGGAGCAGAAATCTTTGGAATTCATAGTCATTTTTTAGAACTCCGAATGCTCCCTCCACTTGTATCGAGCGATTCATTCGATATAAGATCCCCTTTTCGCTCAAGATATTTTCATAGGATTCCTGACGCTTCTCCAAGAAACTTTTGGAGATGTACAGACGTTTATTTCCTTTAGCACGGGTACATTTTTCTTTATACGAACAGCCTGTACAGTCTTCGCATTCATAAACTGTCACTTCTGATTCATAGCCACTCTTACTTTTCTGTTTTTTTATGAAAAGAGGTTTTAATTCCTTCCTAGCATGGCATAAATAAGTGTCTGTTATCTCATCATATCCCATATTTTCTCGTTTGCTGATATCCTGTTTGAAACTACGCTTTTTCCATTTCTCATAGGTCTGCGGTTTGATGTACGGTTTCTGTTTCCGCTCCCTCAGATATGTGTAAGTTTCCTCGCTCTCATATCCCGAATCCGCAGTCACACTTGAGTAACGGAATCCCACTTTTTTCTCCATTGTCTTCAGAAAGGGAACTAATGTCCAGACATCATTCCGATCCTGAAAAATATCCGCTGCAACAATATATTCACTGTCCACACCAATCTGCACGTTATATCCCGGCTTCAGCTGTGCATTCCTCATGTGATCATCTTTCATGTGCATAAACGTAGCGTCCGGATCTGTTTTACAATAATTATTCCTTCCCTGGAAACTGGCTGTATGCCCGTCATAAACAGTCTGGCGTTCCAGAAAACAGCGGAACAACTCCAGATACCTCTGGTTCCGGCTTTTGCGTCTTCCTCTTCCATGTACAAAAACGGTATGCTGTTCTTCACATACTTGTTCTATAAAACAGCATATCTTCTGAATATCTTGTGTTCTGGTTTCTTTCGATACACGGAAAGATTGTAGGTACTCTTGGTTCAGTAGAGTGACCGCCTCCTGTATTTTCAGGAACATCTTTTCTTCCCATTTTCCAACCGATTTCTTCCATACAAACGTGTATTTATTGGCGCAGGCTTCCAGTTTTGTACCATCTATAAATACGGTTTCCTTTGATAGTTCGCCCATTTGTTCCAAACGACGTACCATCTGATAAAACAGGGCTTCGCAGGTGTCTGCCAAAAATCCAGTACGGAACCTTGCGATTGTGCTGTGATCCGGTGCTTTCTGGCCAGCAAGCAGCCACATAAAGTTAATATCACGTTTACAAGCGATTTCAATCTTTCTGGAAGAATAAATATTTTGGGAATAAGCATAGGTCAGGATCTTGAACATGGTCTTTGGGTCCACTACCGGATTTCTGCCTTTGGCAGAGTAAGCCTGATACAGCAAGCTGTAATCTAAATCCTCCAATTCGTGGCTCAGCAGTCGAACAGAATCATCATCAGGAACCAGACCTTCCAAATTTAAAGGCAAAACCAGTTGATAAGGCTCGCCAAATTCGGTATAATTTTTATGGTATTTTATGTATTTGGTCATACTTAATTATACCATGGATTACGGACTCTTCGGAGTCCGTTTTCTGCTTTTGAACATAAAAAAGGAGCTATTGCTCCATAGATGATTACTCATCTATTTTGCAACAGCTCCATATCTATTTAAACACATACTTCTGGATCACATCAAACGACGCCGGACCAACATCCAGAACCGCCTTATGAAACCGCATCTGCGAAAAGTTATCACCCCACTTATTCACCGCATTTTTCTTAAGTTCCAGAAATTCCAGATATCCAATATAGTATTTCAGGTAATTAGCCGGATCGGCAATGATCAGATCATAGATATCCTCAATGGTCGCATCATCCGTTATCCCATAAGTGTGGAAAAAAGCCGCCGCATCGGCAAGTTTCCAGCCATCGTAATGGATTCCCATATCGGCAAGTGCATATAGTCCCAGAATGACAGAAGAGTTGCGTTGAAATATTGTGGCCTGTTCTTTGGTCAGTGTGGAAAAGTAGTAACTCATCATCTCACTGTAAGTGGCCCATCCCTCTGTGTAGCCGCCGTAGTTCAGTACACAGCGGATTGGATTGGGATGAAGGCTTGCGTAATAGACATTCTGGTATAAATGTCCGGGGTAGCCTTCATGGGCGAAGGTGGTGAAGAGAGAAAGGTTGTCGGTGATGTGTCCCTTGTTAATGTAGATTACATTTTCGGAAGTATTGTCGATGGCCGGGATCATGTAGAAAGCCGGACTTAAGTATTCTTCCATGGATTTCTGGACGTATTTGATTTGTGTATGAATCTGTGGATATGGTGGAAAATCCTTTGTAATCTTGTTTGATAATGTGGATAAAATCTTTTCAGGATCAGATTCGGAGAGTAGAGTACCTTGTGAGCTGAAAATGTCGGAGGTTACGGAAGATGAGCCAGAGGAGGAGTCTTCTGTCAGCACTCGCTGCATAACTGTAAGATCCGAAAGTATCTGTGCATTTGCAAGATTTTGCAGCTCTGCAATACTGCGGGAGGAGCCGGTCTCACTTCTTACCAGATATTCGTAATAAGTCCGGCCATTCGGAAGATAGCACAGCCCGTTATTGTTTCTGCCGGAACTGCGGAGTTCGGACAAGCCGGAAATAAGCTGTTCATAGGCCGGAAAAATATATTTTTTTATGTAAACGTTGTTCTGCCGGGTATAGGCTTCCCGCTGCTTTTCGGTAAGGACACCGTCTTTGGCAGAAGCAAGTTCTTCCAGCCGTTCCACGAAAGAAGAATAGAGATAATTGCTTTCTTTTAAATTAACAAAATCCCGGCATTCTTTGATGATGGAGTCGGCAGTATAGGATGCCATAAAAAGGCCGGATTCGGATTTTGTGTGTTCAAAATTCAGGATAGATCGGAAGTATTCCGGTGTTTTAGTAAGAAGCTGCAGATAGTTTTCAATATCGGAGATCTCATAAAAACGGTATTCTGATAAGATGACCGGAAGCTGTGACTGAGTTCCTGTGAGAGGTGCAAGTGGTTCGTCGTAGAGTGTATAAGGGGACAGATCATAGGCAGAATTCAGATAGTCATTCAGCACATCATAAGTAAGACGGTTGTCTTTGGAAAGAGATGTTCTGTTATAGGAGCGAAGTCTGGTCCGTTCCGCATCGACACTAGACCGGACCAGTTCGGGATCGGTGGTACATTGTCCATAAGAAATGGGTGCATTTTTTATGCCATATTTTTCGGGATTTTTTAAGGTGTAGTGGAGAGTAATTGTATTTCCACTGATTTCCTGTCGGAAAAGTTCAGAAGTATATTTCGAAAATGCCTGATCCGCATCCTGTTGAGAATGAAAGAACAGAAGAAAAAGGAGTAGAAGTACGGATGCAGACGGAAGCAAAAAGAGTAATGGCTTCTGTTTAAATTTTTCGAGAAATTTTTGCATAAAAATCCCCATATAAATCA
>ERZ1026898.1377-NODE-1377-length-12246-cov-4.781068_pt1 | contig 12246 bp, 5 predicted proteins | sample MGYA00380178_ERZ1026898 | MGnify/ENA primary metagenome ERZ1026898 (study PRJEB33269, sample SAMEA4719814) | human gut metagenome | biome: human-associated habitat; feature: organic feature; material: feces | place: Cameroon | collected 2013-10 ... | reverse complement strand
GAATAATATATAAAAATAGTAATGTATGAATAAGAAGTTTTACTTAGCAAGTGCTTTCGCATTATTGGGCTTGTTGCCTGTCAATGCTCAAAAGCAAAGTAAGGGAGAGGTCACCCCCCTAAAAGTGAGGTGACGCTGGTGAAGTACGCCAAACCCTCTGAATTGCCTGTTGCTACTGCGCAAGCAGATAACAGCGAATTGAAGAATAAACTCAAGGAGTATTCTTATACAGCGGAGTATAAAGGTGAACAGCCAGTTTTTCCTGCCAATTCTTCCTCTAAGATGAAGGTGGATTATGATGATTATGGTCGTGTTAAAACACTTGACTATGGTGACCATAAGATTCTGTATTCGTATGTAGATGGCACTAATGGTGAGTGGCTGGAGCGTACTGTTTCTAATGAGACAGACGGAACAGTGACTCCTTCCAAAAAGGAAGTAAGAACGTTGGATTCCAATGGTCATGTACTGACGTATGATACTTACGAATATAATGCTTCTAAGCAAGATTGGCAGAATCTAGAGTCTCATGCTTATACCAGCGAAGGCTTTGAGACTTTGAGTGAACGTTATTCTTATTCGTATGAGGATGGTTCGTTGCAAGATATTAGCAAGGTAGAAAAACAGTTGAATCAACCTCAGGCAGGATATGTTACCGAACTCTCTTCTCGCTATCAAGATAACAGCTGGAAATATGAATCGAAAGACGTATATACTGTCAACTACAAAGATCCGTATATCAACGATGGTAAGCATCGTGAGCAGATTCGCTACAACTTTCATTCGAGTAGTAATAGTTGGGTGGTTTATTATTCCAAGAAAGAAGATTGGATCAAGCATCCTACTTTAAATTTGCTATGTCAGGTAGAGCAAGATGGTAGTTGGACGGATACCTATTATTATCGTTATGATGCGGAAGGCAATCAAATCGATGATGGCAACTCGCTTGTCGGTATCAATGCGGATGATAGTTACGTCATGTCCAGTTACGTTAGCCCTGGAGAGGACTATGATTTACTCTTTACTTTCTATGATGCCAGCGGCAAGGAAATCAGAAAGATACACCAGAACATAGAGTATTATGCTGACTGGGGTGACTTGTATTACAGAGAGTACAAAGATGGTGCTTGGCAGCCATTGGCTTCTGCTGATATGAAGTTTGGGGAATACCATATTATCACGAATGAAAAGGGACTCCCTACTTATTATGAGGATAGTGAATGTTATAAGACATATACTTATTCTGATTCGGGTGTACACTTTGAAAAATATGCTTTCGATGGTGGCGATAATGATGACCAAACATATAAAGAAGAAGACTATACTTCTACAAAGAGTGAAGATGGTACTGTAACCATTATCGATAAGTGGTATGATTATGGTAATCCAGAGGCAACCGACGTGGAGGAAAGGATAAAGTATGACTTGACTTCTATTGATGAAAAGGGAGTTGTTACAGTCATTCATCGAACTGTTGATGATAGTGACCAGATTATAGAGACTTCCAAGACGATTTCTTTTAAAGATGGTGTCGTGGAATATAAGGAAGAATATACCAAACAGGGCGAAGCTTGGATTCCTCAGACCAAAACCGTGTCAGGTAAGGATGGCATTGTAAGTTGGACGAATACTTACATCGGAAAGGATGGTGCTTGGTTACCTCAAACAAAAACAGAGAATTCTACCCCTGTAAAGCCAGAATTTGAATGTATCAAACCTACTGACCCGTTGTCTGTGTTTGGACTTAGTAGTTCAAGTGCCTATGGTCAATGGGGAACTCAAATGCTCAGAGGCACTAGTTCTGCAACTACTGATGAAACATGCAATAAAAACTATACTTGGGATGAGGCTTCTGATAAATGGATATTGGATGAGTCTTCAAGCCGAATTGTTGAATACTCTGCTGATGAGACAACTCTCACTCAAGTTTTCTCTCTTGGTTTGAATAAGGTGGTGGCAGAGTTAACTCGTGATGATCGCCATCGTCTGGTTGAATCTTATAAGAATTTAGCTCGTTCAGGGAAAGATGAGAACATCGAACGCTATAACTACGAATATGATGGTGACAAACTTGTCAAGGCTACACACACTCAGAGCTATGGTGAGAATAGTTTGATAGAATGTAATGTCTATACTTATGGTGATGTCGTAGTTGACAATATTTCGCAAGTAACTCCTGCTGCTACTACCATCAAGGTACATGTGACGGGCAGAACGATTTCTGCTGAGGCTTGCAAGTCACTCTTGCTCTATGCTGCAGATGGAAAACTGGTGGCAAAGGGCTTGAATGGTCAAGTTGAGGCTCCTGCATCAGGCTTGTATATTGTGGTTGCAGATGGAGTAAAGGTAAAAGTTGCTATTAAATAAAGTATGACTATCAAGTAAATGAAGTTAGTTGTTAAGTAAAAGGTGATTAAAATAAAGAGGGCTGGCGCACGTGATGTGTACCAGCCCTCTTTATTTTAAGAAAAGCGAGGATTACGTCAATCATTCTCGACAATCAACCGATTTCGTTCCCACCATCTTCTGAAATGCATAGATTTCTATTTTGACAGAGTTGTTGCCATTCTCGTAGATCGAGGTGTTATAACCTTGGAGGAACAATACGTTGATGGAACGAAGATAGAGTCAAAAGCTAACAAGTACACATTTGTCTGGAAGAAGACGGTACAGAAGAACCGTGAGAAACTTATAGAGAAGACAAAGGTTGCCCTTGTGCAAGTCAAAGGAAAAATCAAACTTCTTACAGGAAGAGACGAAAGTGAAGATAGCGAGGACTCGTTAAAGTTTTTGGGAAACAGAAACAGTTATTCCAAGACAGACAAGGATGCTACGTTCATGCGTCTTAAGGAGGATGCTATGAACAACGGACAGACCAAGCCTGCCTATAATTTACAGATAGCGACAGAGAACCAATACTTTACCAACTTTGACTTTTATTCCAATCCGACGGACACGTTGACATTCAAGCCATTCCTGAAGAAATTCAAATGGAGGCACGGCAAACAATCCAAGACCGTCACGGCGGATTCGGGCTATGGGTCTTTGGAGAACTACGAGTTCATAGAGGAAGAAAACATGGTCGGTTACGTGAAGTACAACATGTTTCACAAGGAGCAGCACAAACCGTTCAAGCAAGATGCATTCAACCAAGCAAATCTCTATTACAACAAGGAAGAAAATTATCTGGTTTGCCCCATGGGACAGCATATGGAAGAATGGGGGCAGTTTGGACAGACAAAGTTTGACATGGGCTACAAGAGGTTTCGACATTTCGGTATAGATAAGATATATATGGACTTCGGCATATTTGCCATATCTGCCAATTTGAAAAAACTCTTGCAAATAAAACGATATGAAATGTAAAAACAGCAAACAGCCGTAAAGGCTGAATGGGAGAACTATGCCCTTTTGTGAATAAGCACAACCTTGGTTAAGGGTATTTAATCTAAAAGTAAACAAACTTAACACATTTCCTTGAAGATGATGTTATAGGTAACGGCTTTTGGAGGTACTTTAGACAAAAAAGAGGGTGCATCATGAACTTATGACACACCCTCTTGTTTGATTAAAAGACTTTAGTTCTCAATGATAAAGATGGAACTCTTTTTTACCTTATCTCGTCAAGGAGAACTTGATGCTCAGACCGAAGTCTTGTGTCGTCGTCGGATAACTGCTGCTTGAAAGCAGAGGCGTATTCGTCTGACGATCGTAGTAGAAACTCATGGTGAGCATCTTGCTCAAGGTATAGTCGGCAGAGAAGCTCAACTTCAATGCATTATTGCCGCTGCTGGCACTGCTTATCATGGAGGCAATGTCTCTTACGATGGCAGCCTGCTTGCGGAAACTGAAGTCCAAGCGCAGATTCAGGTCATGGTTGGTGCCATACGAATTGCGATTGGAAGAAGCGTTGGAAGAATTCTTCTGCTTGTCAGCCGAACCTTTACCCTTACTCTTGACAGCCTTACGCTTGCCTCCCATTCCGAAGAGATGGAAGTTGTTCATGCGATAGCCCATTCCAATCACCCAGTCCTTGCTCACTGCCTCATTGAGCTGAATACTTGTCATACTGAGGTTCATCACGCGCGTCTGGCGATATTCTCCCTTCAGCGTCATATTGTTGTTGAACGTCAGATCAAGTCCCAACAATGGCGAGAACGCCTCATTGATGCTCACCTGCGAAACATTGAACATGCTACTTGGCGAAGGATTGCCGGTAGTGGCATCCTCGATGAAGCCCAAACCATTCATATACTCCTGGAAGGTGCTGTAACTGTTGTAGCTTCCAACGGCAAACACACTCTTATAGGAATGATTGATGTTCACACTCTTGAAGTGATCGCGGAACCAAGGCAACTTACCTAATCCACTATACCTGACTGTCCAGTTAGGCAGCAATCGGCTCAAAGCCGGGAAGATGGAGAGCGACTTGCCACCCATGCTGGTATAAGCATTGAGGAAGGCAGGCACCATCACATCAGCACTATACTGGTTGACTGGTGTACGGGAAGCATCAAACTTGCCGCCAGCGAGACTGGAACCCGCAGGGTAAATCATTCCAGCGTATTGCTGTTCCACCCGATTGCGGAAGTCCTGCAGAGAACCCACGAACTTTTCGAAGGTCTTGCTGCGGTAACCACTGTTGGCATTTCCCATTCCCTCGAAAGCAGAACCAATAGAGATGGTTGTCATCTGGAAACTTCCGCTCTGGGTAGTAGGAGTGCCCTCATACATATACTGTATGCTCTTCTGCGTGGTCATGGTACGCATGGCATTCAGGTCGATCTTCAAGTTCTTCACTGGCTCCAGCGTCATACGAATCTGGAGATCTTCCGTTTTGCTCGTAGCGGCAGGAGTAGCGATGGAATCGTTGAGCAACAGCCAGTCGTGTTCTCTTGCCTTCTCGATGTAACTGTCGCCAACGAGACCGAAGGCGAAATCCAGACCCGGTGACATGATGCCCTGTTTGGTCTGCCCGAAAGCATCACCTATCGTAGGCAGGAAGCCTGGCAGCGTAAGCTGGTAATTGTTGCGATAACTGAAACTCACATTTCTTGCCATCATTGCCACACGGGAAATAGTCTGCATGGTTTTATACCACCCCTTCTCCTCCAGCGGAGCCTTCGGAAGCACATTCACCTTCAACTTCGTAGCCGAATCCACTTTGGATGTAATACGGATGGTGTTATTATCCAACACCTTGTATTTCAAGTGGAAGGCCTTTCCATCCTCTGTCTTAGCCGAGACAATCAGGCGCTTTGTATTCTTGCCGTGCTTTACGTCCACATACTTTTTCTTGGAATCAGCCTTCTTAGACTTATCCTTTTTAGACTTCTTAGACTTTTCTGCATTCTTTATTTCAGCCTCATCTCCAGAAGTCTCAGTCTTTACTGCGGTAGCCTCATCCTTCTCTTTCTTCAAGTCTTTAGCATCAGCTAATAAAGGCAGGAGTGTGATTTCCTTTTCGAAGGATCTCTTGTTGAGCGGCAATCGCTTCTTCTGCTCCTGAGCTTTCTTGTTGTTCTTGCTTGTCCACTCCTTCACAGCCTCCTCAGGATCCTTGCCTGCATCGATTGCCTCCTGGCGGACCTTAGCCAATTCCTGTTTGCGCTTCTGAGCCTCCAGTTTAGCCTTTTCCTTCTCCTGCTTCTTTTTCTGAATCTGCGAGCGGGAAGGTTCCTTGTCAAACTTCTGGTTGGCAGCCTTGAGGAACGGTACATGATTGTAGAGTTTCACCAGATTGAACGTACCATTGAGGTTCAAACTGCGATTGGTGTTGATGGTATTTCCATACGAAACCCCGTCCTCATCCTCCGTACCCTTGTTCCAGGAATAGGTGGAATTGTAAGAAGCATCAGCATTGACCCAGTCGAAGATTGGAATCAGATTGAGCGGCAACTGGTAGGAAGCCGTAAAGGTCTGATTATAATCCAATGGTGCTCCCCAGTGCTTGATGCTGGTCCAAACAGAATCTTTCCAGGCATGGTACTGGTCAGCATAGAAGTCCTTATTGATTGGGGTATAAGGTTCCTCTATCTGCGCATGAGTGGCACTCTGGAAGTTCATGTGCAGATTCTTGGTCAAATCCCAGCGCATAGAGAACTCACGGTTCCATAGGAACTGTTCGCTGAACGACAGAGGCAACTGTGAATTCTCCGTCGATTCCATATCGCGTTCCTGCAACTCATAATAATTGCGGGTCATCTCCGTATTGAACGCCACATTCTGCGGCAGCCAGTTCAGTCCGAAACGCTTCAGGATATCGAGCCACTTAGTCTTGTTCTTCAACTTCTTGAAAGGTTCCCATGACTTATAGACCGGAGTCCAGGAATAGTCGAGTGAACCGCGCCAGTTGTCTTCATTCTCATAGACCGTAGTCTCGCCCTGCGTATGCTGGTGGGAATGACTGTAGGAGAACGAGAAGTTGGCTGGGTCGTAAGGCATCGGATGGCGCTTGGTGGCAATTCCGACACGGGCATTGGAGATGGAGAAGTTGGTATTCACCACCTTCGTCACGGCAATATTCTCGATAGAATCCCGTTCAGCCTTGGAGCCGGTGGCATCCAGTGCATCCTGGAGTTCCATATCCGTATCCAGCGGATTGTACTTCGGTGAAGTCTTCTCTTTGGTCACACTATAATATAAAGGTATGCTCACCTTTGCTTTGTCAGGGAAGAACTTACCCATTTCCAAACTCGTAGTCACGCTGTACGAACCATAACTGTCGGTACTACGACTTGCCACCTTATCTTCCAGTCCACCGAATCCCTCGCTGGTATAACGACCGGTGGCATTGACACTACCCCAGTCAGACAACTGAACATTCAGATTAGCATTCGCAGCCCATCCGCCCTTGTTGTTATGTTCCAGAAGTCGGAGTTCGTTGACCCAGACTTCACCGCTCTTCACATCACCGGAGTTGTTGCGAATACCAATCATCATGGTCTTCACTTCACCCAAGGTAGGATTACCCACCAAGGTCATCTTGTTGTTCGGATGATTGCTGTCATAAGCCACGAAAGGCTGCGAGAACGAAGCCATGCCCATTGCCTTGGCCTTATTGCGCTCCTTCTTCAGGGCGGTGAACACACTCATCTGGATATCGAGCATATTTTCCTCAGGCCATACAGCCTTGCAGTCTTCCAGAGAACGGCGACTGTACTTGCCTTCCGGAGTCAACTTCAGCGGAATCTCATACTCATAATAGTTGTTCTTATAGTCATTACCCAGACGGATGAACACAGAGAGCTGGTTGTCTCTCAGGTCGGTGGTGTTCTGAGCCAGTGCATTGGCATGTGTAAACATCTGGATGCGCTTGTACTGTCGCAGGTCGAGGGTGGTGTTCTTGTAAACCGCCTTAGCCTCACCGGAACTCAGATTCTTGACCACAAGGCTCAATGCCTGCTCATTCTCCTCCACCAACTGAGGTTGTGAAGGATCCTGACCACGACGGATGCCAGGAGGAAGCACATAGTTGACCGGAGTCTTCTCGGCATTTTCCTCGATGCTCACCGCACTTGCTTCCAGCGTACCACCATTGGCAGCACTGAGAAGTTGGTCATAAGTACGCCAAGTGCCACGTACCAGATCCAGGGTTCCGAAACGCATCACGATAGGCTTCTCAAAATTGGTAAGGAACATACGCATGAAGCGGATGCTGGAGAAGTCATTGATATTTCCCACCTTCGATTCATACTGATTTACCGGAATTCGGAACTGATACCAGGTAACCGTCTCATTCTTCGTTCCGTTAGGCAAACTTGGTGTATATTCCCGTTTGTCAACAATATAGTTCTTACCCACCACGAGGTCTTCCGGACGGATGCTGACATGATACTGGAAATACTTCTCATATTCATTGAGGGTGTAATCCTGGTTGATATCTTCCACATCCGGTGTAGATTTATAGGAAGTATCATAGCTCTCAGTACGGTTGTCGCTATCCGGAGAGTTACCCTGCGGATTGTTGATGAATTTGTAGCGGTACAAGATAGGCGCCTGCATCTGATCCCAGTCTGAACCACGGTAATAATGATAATTATCACGGGCAGGGTCAGCAAAGATGCTGTCGAAAACCGCCTGATTGACCTTGCCCTGTATCTGGTCGAGGTAGGCGCTGCGATAGAACTCCTGTTCCTCGGCATCAGTAAGTCCATTGAAACCCACATCCTGCAAGGCACGACTACCACTGGTTGTGGCAAAGGCATAGGTAACCGTACTCTGCGTAGGAATCTTACCCCACTGAGAGTAGGTAAAACTGTTGCTGCCATCCACAGGCATTCCGCTCTCATAGAATTTCTTTCCGTCACGGAGAATATCCTCACTGATTTCTCCTAAGTTGATATAGAAATCACCGCCATAGAGACGAGCATCAGGCTGCTGATTGCTATAGATGAATGGGTCCAGCATCCAGAATTCGATATATTCCACATTCGCCTGCTCGAAGTCATTCGTATCCAACTTGCGCATCATACCACCCCAGTGCTTCTGAGGATTGGCAAGAGTTCCGTCCGCCTGGAGATCAGTCACATTGAAGTTGTACGGACCACGCTCATTCGGATAGAAGGCAATGTTCATCGCATTCACCGTACTCGTCTCCGTACTGTAAGTCTGTTGCTGACGAAGTGGGAACAACTCTCTCATGTAGATAGCTCTCACATAGTGATTGCTCAGCTGGTTGAGGTCGCTCTTGATATGTCCTGGAGTCAGCGTACTACCCTTTCTGTTGAAAAGCGGGTCGATTGTGTACCATGCCATCTGGCTTCTGTTGAATCCACTCGTCAATCCCGTCTTGTCCTTATTTTCAGGGAACATGGAAGGAACGCTGGAGAGGAACCAAGAGGTAGGAGACATCACATCAATACTGCTCTTAGTGGACTCGAAATCATCCAGATAAGAAGCATTATCCTGCGTTCCGCTCGCCTGTCCGGCAATCAGTTGAGCAAACTCTCCAGTAAAGGAAATCTGCGATGGTTGGGTAAGATGCAGGAATGGAATCATGTCGAGCACATTCGTCAGCCACTGACTTTCCTTCTTCCAGTTGACATTGATACCCCAGAGGGTATTCTTCACCGGTTCCTCTCCCATAGCCACCTTGGTGAGGAGCGGCTGTTCACTCAAATGCTGGAACGTACCGCTCAGTTGGAAATTCTTCGAGAAGTCGTATTCCCAGTTGAGTCCAAACATCGTCTTTCGCATCATACCATAGTCGGTATTGCTTTCAAGCGAAACGTTGACAGGGGTTCCTGCATCGATGATGCTCTGATTGAGAATCGTCACTTCACCGGCATTGTAATCTACAGAATAGTCAGAACCTTCGGTGAGCGTAACACCACCGGCAGTCACCATCACCGAACCCTGCGGAACATTGTATGCTCCGAGAGAAATGACATTGGAAGAAGAACCCTTGAACTGGCCCACCAGCAGGTACTTGTTCTTCTCGGCTATCTGTTTGGCTACCGTCTTCGTACTGTCATAAAGAGCCGTAAAGGCATATTTCTCAGCCTGCTCTGCAGCCACGCCCTTACTCTTTAGATATTCGTACATATAACTACCGAAAGGTTCAACTTTAGGAATGAAGACGCTTCCGTTGGAAACCGTATAACCCTCTACGTAGTCGTAGTAACCGTTGCTATGTGCATTGTTATTATTGTCAAGACGGTCGGCTCCCAACACCTTGATGAGTGGCGTCTGCTTCACTTGCTTCTCAGGGATATAGGTAATATAAACACCGGTCGTATCGCTCTGGAATTTCACGTCAAGTCTGAACTTTTCCTTCTCTATCTGGGAAGCTAAGTTATAGACGTTCTTCATCATCAGCTTCCAGTTGCCCTGCTGCGGATTGTTGCTGGTATTCTTGAGAGATTTCACGAAGAGTCCCTGCTTGGTGTCAGTAACATCGCTGGCAAACTCACCCACCTGGTAAGTGACACCACCATACGTATATTCGTATGCCACGGCCAGAACCTGGTCGGTCTGCAACTGGTTTCGCAAGGAAATATAACCCATCGCCGTATTCACCGTATATTCCGATGAATTCAGAAGACGCGCATTCTCCAACTTTTCAAAATCATTTCCACCGATAAGTCCAGCACCTTCCAGCGTAGAGGAAGTCTGATTCGCATCACGGGCAGCACTGTACTGGTTGACCATTGCATCATACTCCGTATTCGCCTTATTGGCTGGGACCACGGTTCCTCCCACAGCCCACATCGGATTGCTTACCTTCTCGTTTTCACCCAAGTCGGTAAGCGCCACGATGTTTCTCGTATTCTCAGACGAACCCGTCTTATTGGTAACCCAAACCTCCACGCGGTTGATGGTAATACCGGTAGTAAGATTAGGCAATTTCTGCATCCATCCATCATAATGATTGCGGAAGTATTCGGAAAGGAAGAAGTGCTTGTTCTCCTCATAGTCGGTCACGTTCTTTTCAAAAGGCGTAAGCTGCACGCCACCCTTAGAGGAAACGCTCTTGGACGAAGACTTCTTCTGGGAAATAACGGTTTGCAACTTGAGTTTACCAAACTGCATATCAGTACGGAAACCGAAAAGACTGCTGGCTCCACGAATGAGTGACGAGTTGGAAGGAAAAGACACATTACCCGCCTCCACGAGTTTGATGATTTCATCTTCCTTGCCATCGTACTTGAGCTTCATATTCTGAGCATCATAATCGAAAGTAGCATCCGTATTGTAGTTCAAGTTCATATTGACCTTATCGCCGACACGACCATTGACATTGAGATTGATTTTCTCATCGAAATCCATCATCGTCGTCTTGCGGTTTCGGATAGGAAGCGAAGGATTATCCACATTCTTTTTCTTCACACCAAACTTCAATTCGGCAGTACCCTGCGTTTTCACACGAATACCACCCGGACCGAAAATCTTCTCAGCCGGTCCTAAATCGAAGTGCATATCCGTGAAGTCGAATTTTTCCTTACCCTTAGCCTTGAAGATTTCATCATTCTGTTTACGGTAATAGGCATTACGTTCCTGCATCTCGCTCCAGACGAGATACTCCTTCGGGGTAAGCATGATAGGCGCAGTAATCCAAGTATTCCCGAGCCGATTACCAATCACATACCGGTCGAGCGTATCATTATACTCCACCTGATACTTCATGTTGTCAGGACGCTGCAGGTCGAGCGGACTTTGGTAAAGGTCGCTGAGGGTAATCGGTTGGGTGCGCTGCACAGGCCAACGGGGGTGCAGCAGACTGTCAGGAATAGAATCCTCATCAGAAAGGATAGGCTGGGCTGTGATCCCGTTCTTCGCAGCTCCATTCTTTGAATTTTGTGTATTTTGTCGATTCTGAGTGCCCTGTTTTTTTTGCCGCAAGATGTCAGACTGCTGGTTTCTGTTGCGAGTCCTGTCATCTTGAAGGTACGGCAAGCCGATAGCATTGCCAATGACTGAGGTCAAGAGCAATGCCATCAACAAATATGCGTATTTTATATTTCTTATTCTAAACATCAAAAAACTGTCGTGAAAATTATTTAATCTGCTTCAAGGCCAACTTGATCACTTCCTCCACCTTGAGATCAGGTTTCTCTTTCAGGATTTCTATGACCACCTTAGCGGAAGGAGCCGGAGAGAATCCAAGCATGGTAAGCGCACTCACAGCCTCATCCTTCACATCATTGTTGACCATATCCACATTACCTCCATTGGCAGGTAATTCATTGGCAATACCCAAAGACACAATTTTGTCCCTGAGGTCAATAATGATACGTTGTGCCGTTTTCAGTCCGATGCCTTTCACGCTTTTCAGTATTTTCTCATCTCCAGAGGAAATCACATTGCATAGTTCAGAAGGAGACAAGGAGGAAAGAATCATCCTCGCAGTATTAGCACCCACGCCCGACACGGTGATGAGCAGTCGATAAAGTTCCCTTTCCTGTTTGCTGGCAAAGCCGAAAAGAGTATAGGAATCATCTCTTCCGCCTGCCACCAGTACTTCATGTACATAGAGTTTCACCGCTGTTTTTCCCTGAATAGCCGTATAAGTATTCAGTGATATATTAAGTCCATATCCTACCCCAGCAGTTTCCAGAACGGCCATGGTAGGAGTCAAGTCTGTCAGTTCTCCCTTGATATATTCTATCATCTTTATGCTATTTTTATTTTACGCTACTTTATTTTTGCAATATTATTTTTGCTATCATTCAATATATCTCGGAACAATTCCCCCAAAACAAGGAATTATCATAAATAACAGAGAATCTATCCATTAAATATCAG
>ERZ1026898.1376-NODE-1376-length-12260-cov-5.522409_pt1 | contig 12260 bp, 8 predicted proteins | sample MGYA00380178_ERZ1026898 | MGnify/ENA primary metagenome ERZ1026898 (study PRJEB33269, sample SAMEA4719814) | human gut metagenome | biome: human-associated habitat; feature: organic feature; material: feces | place: Cameroon | collected 2013-10 ... | reverse complement strand
GTTATACGTTTCATTGTCTTCAAATTATTGGTTGTCAGCAGCATTGAAATACTTGGAATTCTGGTATCCGTAAGCATTGTAGACGGTAGCGTCCGGTGCCTGTTCAGGCTTGTCCTTGTATTCAGCCCATTCGCCTACCTTTCCTCCGCGTGTGCAGCCGGTAATCTTTATGTTGCAGTAACCTGCTGCCCAGCCCGGACCGTCTCCGCCGCTGTGGTCTTCTTTCTGCGGGGTTATCTTGCTGAGGATGATACCGGTATTGGCACATCCCGCGATGATGCCGCCCTTGAAATGTCCTACAAAACCGCCCGCACGGCATCCCGTATGCGAGAAGATGTTTCCGTTGTTCGTGCAGGATTCCACGGAGACGTTCGCAGCCTCGGAACCGCCGATGATGCCGCCCATTCTCTTGGCATTGGAATAACCTTCATAGTCGAGATAGTTGTCTTCAAGCAGTCCGTTGTTGACGCACTTGCTGACAGTCACCTTGTTGCCCGCCTTTTCCGTTCCGTAGATTGACCCAAGGATGCCGCCTCCACGTCCGTTAGGACCGGTGATATGGGCATTGTTCGTACAATTGATGAACTGGCTGCCGGTGCCTTGCTTCACATAGGCCATGATACCTGCCACCTGCAGTCCCGTTCCGCCCGGCTGGGCATTGGCAACCTTGGACTTGACGAGGACATCACCATTGTTCACGACAGCATTGTCCTTGGTCTTCCCGCCGACGGCGACATTGAAACCGCTGCCGACGATTCCGGCGAGGCTGGTCGGCATCGCCTGAGGACATTCGCCTTCGAGGATGATGCTGACATTGTTCGTCACGTTCGCGATGGTCGTGTTCTCCGCATATCCGACGACGCCTGCGACTGAAGGTGTGATGTCAGGGGTTCCGGTCAATGTGATGGCATCGCCTTCGGCACCGATGACGAGGTTGCTGATCTTGGCACCGTCGGCAGCTCCGAAGAGGCCGTAAACATTGTTCTTGCTCATGTCGCAAGTCCAGCTTATTCCGGTGATACTGTGGCCTTTGCCGTTGAATTTACCGGTGAACGCATTGCTGAATTCATATGTAGGGGCACCTGAGCCTACGCCAGTCGCGCTTCCGATCGGCGTCCACTCGATACCTGTCAGGTCAATGTCCGCGAGCAGGCAGACTTCCCCGTCAGCATTCTCCCAGCGGGATATGGATGCGCCGGCATTGACGCTTCTGACGAATTCCATGAATGTCCCGACATCGGCAATGCCCTTGTCTTCCGACGGGGTGTCGCCACCGCCGCCTCCGAGCACTATAGGAGACTGCTTCACCACAATGGCGGTAGATACGTCGTACAGGCTGTTTTTCAATATGATACGGCCTTCACGAGGGGTATTGGTCTTGCTCTCGAAATACTCGGCCACGAAATTGAATTCCGATGTGGCCAATGCCTTGGTCCCCACGACTTTGAGCCATGAAGCGCTTTCAGTGGCCACTGACGGTTCCACGTCGATGTTGTGGGAAACCCTGATGGTGAACGGCGTCATGTCGCCTCCGAGGTTGATGACAGGCTCGCCCATCGGGGTAATCAGTTCATTGTTCTTGATATAGCTTTCGAAATCAATGACGGTCTTGCCGTAGGTGAAGAACAGCGGCTTGTAGACCACCTCGTCCCCTGCCGTCACCATGATGACGGTATTGCCTTCTTCAGCGCCGTTCTCCATGGTCACGGAGATTCTTTTCAGGCTTTCGCTGACCTCCACATTCACATTATAGGCTGTAAGATAATCTACCACAGCATCTTTCGCCAGTGTGCCGGTAAGAGTGTAGTTCACCGTCACGGCAGTACCGTAATCCTCTATGGCGAGGAACGACGGTGTGGAGAACGTGATGCCGAGGGCTTCCCTGTATGTAACCGAGAAACTGCTTCCGTCGGTCAATGTGAACACTGCCAGACCTGTCTCCGCGTCGATTTCCACGGATTTGAACAAGCTGTTCGTAGTGTCGCTCGCCAGCACGCCCGTGCTCTTGCCGTTCACCGTCCAGACACCGTTCTTGTCAATGCCTACTTCCGGGGCTGATGTGGCGACCGGCATCTTGTTGCCGTCTTTTCCGAGAATCCACTCCCATGAAGCGCCATCGTCTTTGGTCAGACGCCAATACAGTGTCCCGCCGTCTTCCGCTACTCCGATCATAGGAGCCTTGCTCAGGTCGGAAGCCTTGGCCAGCGTGACGGTCTTCTTCTCGCCGCCGGCTGTCTTGTAAGTGATTACGTAGTTCCCCTTCTCGTCGGTTCCCACACGTGAGATGAAGTTGCCGGAGGTGAAATCGGAAACGGACTTGAGCTGCGTCTCCAGATCTCCCGCCTTCTGTTCCAATGCAGCGATCTGCTGTTCAAGCTCCGTGATGCTGCCCTCGATTTCCGAAGAATCGTAGGAGCAAGATCCCAGAACGGCAGCCGCCAGGAACATTGACAATATTATATTTATCTTTTTCATATCGTCCTATTTCTTAATACGTACATACATGTAGTTCATACAGCTGCGCTCGCCTTTCTTGTCACTCGGACGGCTCACGAGGCCGGACACGCCGTCTTTCTTGGCCCACATCGCAGAGGAGCCGCCGCCGTCGAAACGGGTTGCGTTCCATGCTCCGAGACGCAGGGAAATATCGGTAACCTCTTCAGCATTGACGCCTATCGAGAAGCCTTCCTGACGGCCGTCGATTTCGACGAGCATGATCCGGGAGCCGCTCCTGTCGACGCAAGCGAAGGTCATCGGGTCGGACAATGTCCTGAAATTATGGTTTGCAGGCACCGTGTTGAGGGTATTCTGTCCGTCCGTGACGAACTGCCACATGGTGGAGTTCTGTGTGAAGATAGGTTTCACCTCTCCGTTCACTGTCATTTCTGCGCAGAGCTGGATTTCATCTCCTACCTTTACCGCCTTGGAGATTTCCTCGGCAGTATCTCCGGTAATCTGGATGCCGACTTCCTTCTTGTCCGTAAGGTATGGAGCCTCTTCCAGAGCCGTAGTCCTACCGTCAGCCAATGCCGTAACGGTAGCCGTGAACCAGCCTCCGTTAACCGTCATGTTGGCCGCAGAATACTTGGCTGTAACATACAGAGCCTTGATACTCAGCTTGTTGACCAGCTCAGGACGTTCCGCATGAGGGGTCTTCACATACTTGGAAGTGTAGAGATTTATCGGATAAGACTTCATCTGGGAAGCATTGTTCCCGCGGACGAGGGTATCATTGACAGAATAGAACTTGTACTCCTTGTCGGCGATTTTGATCTTGCCGGAGAACACCTTCTTTCCGCAGGATGCGGTATTGTCCTTGAAGATGGTGAACGCCCAGGCGTGGTTGCCGAGGTTGCTCGCGACCGCAGGGTTGTTCATGTAGACGAGCTCGCCGTTTTCGATGTGCGGACCTCTGGTGAACCCGTCGTTGGAATCGAAGAACCCGGTATTGATACCGGCGATAACATCCTCACCTTCAGCGGTCTTGCGCGCACAAAGCTGCGACAGCGTCTCGCGGAGGTTGAAGCCGTTGTTGCCGTTCTTGTTGCCGTTAGGGTTCGGGACAATGTCGTCCGCATAAGACGTGGTGACTTCGATGGCAGGGTTCGTGAGGTCGATTTCCAGCACGTGCATTTTCCTGGCTATCTTCTTGAACTCCATGCTGTAATAGTTGCAGCCCGGGGCCAGAAGCTTCTCCTCGACCGTGCTCCAGAGGTCATTTTCCGTCTCCACCGAGAACGTTCCGCGCAGATAAATGGTGCGTGCAGCCATGCGGCCGTCCTCGCCTGCGGCAATGATCGTGAACCGCGCCTTGCGGAGGTCGTCCGGAACGGCAATGCCCAACTTTTCAGCTTTCCGGTCAATGCTTACCTCGACTCCTTCCGCTCTGGTCACCCTTACGGAAGCTTTCTCCGCAGCCTTGCCGGTCAGCTTATATGTAAGCTCCAGGCTCTTCACACCGTCCGCCACTTTAATCTCGCCTTTCACCGGAGAACCTTCGTAATAAACTGTAAGTGAGAAGCTTTCGCTCGTCTCCACTGTAACCGTAGAGCCGTCTGCCAATGTGAGTGTGACGGTGCCGTCATCGTTTTTCGCAACGCCGGTGAGCAATGAAGCCTTCTCTCCTTCTGATTTTATCTTCTCTCCCTTGCTGTTGAGGATATAGCTGCCGTTGACCATCCAATATCCTTCCTTGTCGGTGGTGAAAGACGGCTCGCGTCCGGAAACAGGAATCTTCGCCCCGTCCTTGTCTGTCAGGACGGTGGTCTTTCCCTTGACGGTAATGGTCCAGTAGAGGACACCGTTCTCTTCTTTCGTGCCGATGATGTCGGTATCTGAAAGGTCTGCCTTGGTGGCAACCGATGCCGTGGCGGTATTGCCGTCAGCCGTGGTGTAGGTAACGGTCACGCCGCCACCCGGATTTTCCTTGATGTCAGTGATGACTCCTCCGGTCTTGGCAGCGGTGAGGAGAGCTACCTGGCCCTCCAGTTGCGTCAGAGAAGCGGAAAGTTCCGCCAGCTGCTTCTGGGCCTCATCCACCTTTTTCCAAAGGGCGGAATCGTCGTACTCGCTGCAGCCCATTACCAGAGCTGCGGCAAATACTGATAATAATATTCTAGAACTTTTCATGTTGTCAATGTCTGTTAATATCCCGGATTCTGTGTCAATACGCTCTCTCCCGTCGCCTCGTCCTTAGGGTATATCTGTATCTGTTTCACAGGAATAGGATAGAGATAGTCCTTCTCCTCCCACTTGTAAGACTGGTCCTTGAACTGGATGAGATATCCGCTCGTGCCTTCTGAAAGAGTGTTTTCCTTGCCTTCTGATACGTCCAATGTGTTCTCGCAGTCCGTAGACGGCTTGGTGCCGGTGTAGATGCAGAGGTCAGGAGTACCGTCATTGTTCATGTCATATTCGCCGAGTCCCGGGAACCAGCAGCCGATGAAGCCAGGTCCCAATGTGTTGGAAGCCGGACAGAGCTGCTGACCTTCGTGCCAGCGCAACATGTCCCAGAGTCGGAAGCCTTCATTCACCAGTTCCACGGTGCGCTCACGCCTGATTTCCAGGATGAGTCCCTTGTCCGGTCCGTCCAGATGCTTGTCGGTGTAGTATGAGCTGAGGAAAGCGTCAGGAGTGCCGTTCGCCTTCACCACGTCAAGGGCAGGCATGCCTACGCGGGCGCGTATGACATTGACAGTCTGGTCAATGACGGTCTGGTCGGCTTCTCCGAGTTCGGCCTTGGCTTCGGCGTAGTTCAGGAGAACCTCGCCATATCTGAATATGGCATAGTCGGTAGTCGATGTGCCCGCGCCGTCATGAGTATCGTCAGAGAAGTACTTGATAGGCCTGTAGCCGCTTCTGTCATAGTCCTTGCAGCTCGGATAATATTTAGTGGAAGCATCCGTGCCCACGGCCACATAGTCAGGAGCCGCGATGGTCTGAGCCATACGGGGGTCACGATTCTTGAACTCCTGGTTATACTGCATCGTCTGCCATCCTTCCTGGCTCTGGAACGGCGTGCCGTCTGCCATAAGATAGTGATATGCAAGCGCTCTGGTGAGGGAGTGCCTCTGGTTCTTGTATTTGAACTGCACTCCGTGGCGGATGTTCATCTCATCGGTATAGAGATACCTTCTGGACAGGATCGTCTCACTGGTCTCGGCATCTTCCAGCACGAAGAAGTCCCTGTAAGGCTGGCCCTTGACGATGGTCTCGCCCTTGTACATCTTGTATTTTCCGTAGTCAATGACGGCCTTCGCGGCGTCTGCCGACTGACGGAGGAAATATTCTGATGACAATGTCAGCTGCGTGCCGTCGTCCTTCGTGTAGGTCTCGTCCGGAACGTCATGGTATTTTCTCCATGTTCCTTCGAAGAGGGCTACGCGGGATTTGAATGCATATGCAGCATATTTGTTTATCCTGTAGACGCCTTCCGTCCATGCAACAGGCAGTCCGTCAATGGCTTTGTCCAGGTCTTCCATGATTTTCTGCATCACGAAGCCCCTGCTGTCGCGTGCGCGGTAGAGCGAAGCCTTGTCATTGGCTGAAATCACATGGTCATACCAAGGGATGTCGCCATATTTGCGGACTTTTTCATAATAGAACATTGCCCTGAAGAAATAGGCGACGCCGTCGTATTTCTTGCGGATATCCTCGCTCGTACAGTTTACCGAATGTTCGAGATAGTAGTTCAATGCCCTCAGGTTGGACCATGTGCTTGAACTCCAAGATTCGTTTTCAGCGGAGCGGTTGCCCATCTGCAAGCTGCTCAGGGCGACATGGTATTCGAGGTCATTGTCCTGAAGTGCGCCGTCGGTCGTGTTGTCCGGGGAAGGCAGCATCGTGTAGAAGCCGTTGGTGGCCAGTTCGAGCTCTTTCTCGCTGGTGTAGAACGTCTCCGGAGAGAGGCTCGTTTCAGGGAATTTGTCCAGAAAGCCCTCGCATGACGAGAACGCGAGCACTGACAGCCCTGAAATAAAAACAGCATATATCTTTTTCATGTTCATTCTCTGTTTTAGAAGGTTATGTCAATTCCGAGAGATACGGTCCTTGAGAATGGATAGATACAGTCGGCATCCTGGTTGGAAGATGCCGTAGCCACCTCAGGGTCGATGTATTTGGAGTGTCTCTTCATCGGAGACCAGTACCAGAGGTTTTCTCCGGTAGCATAGATGCGGACTTTCTCCACGGCCTTGTTCTGCTTGATAGGGATGGTATAGCCCAGCGTTATGTTCTTCAGGCGGATGTAGGCGGCATTCTGGAGATACCTGTCGGTATTTACGCCGAGTGCGGAGCCGGAATATGTGGTATAACCACGTCTTCTAGGGAAATATGCGTTTCGGCGGTCCTCAGTCCATGTTTTCGATTCGAAGTCCGTCGGCACGAACGAGGATGCCGGGAAGCCGTAGAGGCTCCAGAAATATGAACATTTGGTAGGAGGCATCCAGTCGCAATGTCCTACTCCCTGGAAGAATACCGAGAGGTTGAAACCATACCAGTCGATGTCGCCTCTGAATGAATAGGTGTATCGCGGAAGGCTGTTTCCGATGATGTAGCGGTCTCCCGGCTTGCCCACCGTGTTGTCGCCGGTGTTGATGACGCCGTCACCGTTTCTGTCCACAAACTTGACATCGCCGGCCTTCAGTTTGGCAAGCGCAGCCACGTGGCAGGAATAGACGGAGTTGTTGACCGCCCTGTCATTGATCCTGGCCTGATACTCAGCGGCTTCCGCATCCGTCTTGAACAGTCCTTCCACCTGGTATCCCCAGATTTCTCCGAGTCTCTTGCCGACATAGTGCTGGCTGAGGGACTTGGTCGGGTTGTCGAATTTCGTGATGGTAGTCACGTAGTCGCCGAGGGAACCGGAAACCGAGTAATAGAACGGACGGCCCGCCAGTTTCACCTGGTCTTTCCAGGTCAATGTAATTTCATATCCCTTGGTACGGAGGTCCGCTCCATTGATCTTCGGGGAGCTGGTTCCGAACACTGCCGGAAGTTCCTGCGAAGAGGTAAGCATGTCCTTGGTGTCCCTGATATAGAAATCGGCACTGGCTGTCAATCTGTTGCTGAGGAAACCGAGGTCAAATCCGAGGTTGTAGGTGATGACCGTTTCCCATGTGAGGCCTTCAGTGATGGCACCGGGTGTGCTGACCTTGCCGGCAAGATTGGTGCTGTCGAAGGTATAGTTCATCATTGACGTGGACAATGTGCTGATATACGAGTAGTTGCTTACCTGCTGGTTGCCGAGGGAACCGTAGGAGACACGAATCTTGGCATTGTCCCACCAGCTTTTCAGGTTGCCCCAGAATTTTTCTTCGGAGATACGCCAGCCGGCTGATGCGGACGGGTAGAATGCCCATCTGTTTCCTCTGGCGAAACGGGAAGAACCGTCCTGCCTGCCGGAAATCTCGAACAAATATTTGCCCGCATAGTCATAGTTCACTCTGGCGAAGAAGCCCAATGTCCTGTAAGCGGTGTTGCTTTCGTCGGCTCTCTCGATGGTGCCCTGCGCCATGTTGATGAATGCAAGCTTGTCGGAGATGGAGCCTTTCTGGCGGATGGTCGATGTAGATGACCTGTAGTCCTGAAGCTGCGCTCCGGCCACTGCCGTGAAATTATGTTTTCCCCAAGACTTGTTCACATTGAGATAAGCATTGGCGACATGCCCGTTGAGGTAGGAACGGCCCTCCTGATAGAAGTCGTAGACGGAACCGTTGGTCATTTCCGTAATCTTCTTCATGTTCTTGTCCCAGGTGTTGGCGGTAGGATAAGAACGGTAGCTGTTCAGGTTGTCACGTCTTCTGTAAGTGTAGTCTGCTGTGATGTTCAGCCACTTGGTAAGGTCGAACACGAGTCTGTTGGTGACCACCCAGTAGCCGACCTTTCTGGAGTTCTTGTTCCTGCCGTCCGTGAACACGCCGCCACGTCCTGATGCGATAGGAGAATCGGCGAACTGGATGCCGTTGGTGTACATTGTGGTAGTGCCGTCAGGGTTTACCGGGACGATGGTCGGGCTGATGTTCTGAGTAATGTTCCAGAGAATACCCTCTGACTTCAGGTCCTCGGAGCCGTCCTGCTCCCAGAATCCGCCGTAGTTGTAGGCAGACCCTTCATAGCTTAAGTTTCCGGTGTAGCGGAGCCATGGTTTTACCTTCGCGTTTACCTTCGCGCGGAAAGAATACCCGTTCAGGATATCCTCGCTGGCATTGTTGAATACGCCCTCGCGATAGAGGTAACGGCCGCTGACATAGTAGTTTATCTTGTCATTTCCACCATTGATGGTGACATTGTGTTCTGTTTCCGGCCTTGTCCTCTTGAGCACATAGCCGTACCAGTCGAAGTTTCCAAGATAGCGGTATTTGCCTTTTTCATTGGTATAGACCCAAGGCCTGTCAGCGTTTTCCTTCTTGTCGAATCTGCGGTCATAGAGCATCTGCATTTCTTCATCGGTGTAATTCCATGCGTTGTAGCCCTTTGGCGAGTTCTTGGTAAATTCATTGGAGAGGGTCACATAGTCATAACCCGTAGTCACGAAATCGGTGCGGGTGGTGTTGAATGCCACGCCTCCGCGTCCGTTGTAAGTCACTTTCAGGTCTCCGGACTTGCCGCTCTTGGTGGTGATGAGGACCACGCCGGCAGATGCCGTAGCACCGTAGATGGCGCAAGACGAAGCATCCTTGAGCACCGACACAGATTCGATGTCATTAGGATTCACTTGTGTCAATGAGGACTCGATACCATCCACAAGAATCAGCGGGCTGCCTGAGTTCAATGACACCTGTCCGCGGATTTTCACATTGTACTGCTTGCCTTCGATGGAACCGCTGCTCATACTCATAAGGAGTGACGGATCCGCGCCCTGGAGAGCCTGCGCAGCATTGGTTACAGGCCTGTTGTTCAAGTCTTTACCACTGATGACACCTACCGCTCCGGTGAGGTTCACTTTCTTCTGGACACCATAGCCGACCACAACCGATTCTTCGAGAAGGTCAATGTCTTCTTCCATGTTTATGACAATGCCGGCGGTCTGGCTGCCAAACCTGGACGTGTAATCCTTGTAGCCCATCATTGACACTACGAAAGTGCAGCCCGGTGTGGCCTGAATGGAGAATTGGCCGTCGATATCGGTCATGGCGACATTGTCCTTCTTGCCGTCGAGCATGACCATTGCGCCGGGAACCGGTCCGGACGAATCGACGACTTTTCCTTTATACTCTACCGGTGCGGCTTTCTGGTCCGCTTTCACGACAAGTATCATTTTCCCGTCAATGCGGGCCTGCATCCCCGTTCCGTCGAGGATTGCAGTCATCGCTTCCAGCACATGTTTTCCGGATGGAGGAGTGACATGCCTGTTCACGTCGAGAAGGCTCTCGTTGTAAGCTATTGTCATACCCAACTGATGCTCAATAGCTTCAAACGCTTGTCTGACCGTCATTGTCCCGGACGGGAAGGTCACGACCTTGTTTTGGGCGTGAAGTCCGACAACCGGCATTATGGCCAGGAGAAGCGTGATCAGATAATGTTGAATCTGCTTCATAGACTATGTATTATTAGTTAAGTTGTTATTCTGGTGTGGTACGGGAGGTCTGTCTGACCTATCTTATATATACGCAGCCGTTCACGATACTGTATTTCATTCCGGGGACAAGTTTGCATATGGCGCTGAGCATCTGTTCCATGGTCTCGCCCTGAACGAACTTTGCAGTCAATATCATATCATCGTATTTCCCCGAGGTGACATAAGTGTTTATGCCGTATTTGCGCTCGATAGCCTTGACAATCGCATGAATATTTTCAGAGCGGAAGCACATGTCTCCACGTTTCCATGCCGTGTCTTCAGACGGATTTACGCAGGATATGGTGGATTTCCCTGTCTCGCGGTCATAAGACAGACGCTCTTCCGGAACCATGAGAATCCTTTCACCGTTATTTTTCAATGTCGCAGAAATGCTGCCTTCGCACAATGTAGCCGTGGTGTTCCGGGACTCAGGGTATGCATTCACGTTGAATGTCGTTCCATGTACCCGAATAGTGAGGTCGGAGGTATTGACCATAAATGGAAGTTCATCATTATGTGTCACTTCGAATACAGCTTCACCGGAAAGGTACACCGAGCGTTCCTTGGCACTGAAAGCTTCCGGATAAATCAGCACCGACCCAGCATTGAGTGTGATCCGGGTGCTGTCCGGCAATATTATTTCACGAGTTTCGCCGTTATGCGTAGAGACCTCGCAGAGTCTCGGACTTTCGGCAACCGCCTCTTCAGAAGCGATACGGTCGTTCAGCCTCAATGTAATCCACGGAACGAAAACAAACATTGCCGCTGCAGAGGTGCAGGTCAATGCTATTCTGCGTATCTTCTGTCGAAGTCCTACACGCATCATTACAGACTGGGCTTTCTCGCGGCGGTCTGCTGAAGACATCACCTTGGTAAAAGCCTCATTCAGCTCATTTTCCGGCATTGAATCCCCGAAATGCTTTTCCCACTCGTTGCGGATATCGTTATTGGTCATAGTCTGATGTTGTCAAAAATCGACAATAAGACAACATAACACCTGTCAACACCCAATGAAAATTTCAATTTTTTCAATTTTTTGTAACGGCAGAACATTTCGCATATTTTTGTTATATCTTTGTTGATGTGATCGGGAAACATTTTGCCGTATCACCATAATTCAATATCACACAGATGTTTACGGATAGCGAAGAAAGAGTATTGATGGAACGCACTGCTGCTGGCGACAGCAGTGCGTTCAGGTCTCTTTTCAATGTTTATTATCCTGTGGTCCACGGCTTCATGAGAAGCATACTTCAGACAAAAGAGGATGCCTCTGACGTTGCTCAAGAAGTTTTCATCAAGCTCTGGCTTATGCGTGCAGCTCTTCCGGACATTACATCGCTGCGATTCTACCTTTATCGGATGAGCCTGAACCAGACAATCAACTTCATGAAGAAGAACAAGTTCCGGAACAGTTACGTATTGGCGGATATTCCTTATGACCAGATGGTGGAAGAAGTCATTGACATGAAAGACAAGGAAGCTTTCATAGCCTCGGTGGTGGAGCGCATGCCTGAACAGAGACGCAAAGTATTCGTGATGAGCCGCTTCGAGAACCGGTCCAATGATGAGATTGCGTCAATGCTGCACATCAAGAAGAAGACCGTGGAGAACCACCTCAACCTCGCCTTGAAGGAGCTGCGCACTGCCCTCCCTGCATCCGTTTTCCTGTTCATCGCATTCTTTTAGACGCACCGCTGCTCATGCTGGTGTTGACGGAAAACCAGCCATCTTTCGCCAAATCGAGTGATTTTACCGAGATTTGGCGCAACATTTGCCAAATGTTTTGCCAAATCAAATATTTTTACTTAGTTTTGGCGAAACATCTGACAATTTATGGCTCTTATCGGAAGAAAAAAAGAAGTAGCGGAACTTGAACGCTACTATAATCAGGACAATGCGGTGTTCATTGCCGTATATGGCCGCCGCCGTATCGGCAAGACGTTTCTTGTCAACGAATTCTTCAAAAACGACTTCACTTTCAAAGTCACAGGAATCTCACCTGCGGAATATGAACGGAAACAGCTGACCAATCTTCAGTTAGCGAACTTCAACCTCGCATTGAACCATCATTCCGGCTCTGTATTTCCCTCGCCTTCAAATTGGATGGAAGCCTTCAGACAACTGATAGAATATCTTGAAACCGGGAAAAAGAAGAAACGCCAAGTCGTATTCATAGATGAACTTCCGTGGATGGACACCC
>ERZ1026898.1372-NODE-1372-length-12270-cov-3.425870_pt1 | contig 12270 bp, 16 predicted proteins | sample MGYA00380178_ERZ1026898 | MGnify/ENA primary metagenome ERZ1026898 (study PRJEB33269, sample SAMEA4719814) | human gut metagenome | biome: human-associated habitat; feature: organic feature; material: feces | place: Cameroon | collected 2013-10 ... | reverse complement strand
ACTGTTTGCGGCTAGCGCGGTCGACAGCATTGCTGGAAATCTGCACGGCATTCGCCTGCGCGTCCGCGTATTGAAAATAAAACGCTGAAATAGCAGGGGACTGCAGCAGGTATTCCAGTACAGCACTCGTCTTATTTGTCATATGGTGTTCGCCTCCCGCGCTATCATCCTGCCGATTTCTCGGCACAATTGGGCCTTATGCGCCGCCATTGCAGGCTCCAGCCAATGCGCCGAGGCATTGGGGTGTACTTCCCGACTGTACGTCAGGCTGCGTCCGGTGGGGGATTTCGGTTTCCCGGGCGGCGAGAAAAATCCAACAACGATTCCGCCCTCGCGTATGGGGATGTTTGGCCCGTATACAATGCCCTCCCATTGGTAGTGGGCATATGGCACGGTATAGGTTACTCCATCCTCGTCAATCGTTACGGTTTGGGCCAGCGTGCCGGTTTCCATGGGCACATAGTCCGCACACATCGCCGCAAGCCGCTGTTGGGCATACAGTCGCACAGCATCACTAGGATTCGCAACACCAAAAAGCTTCGCTGCCAATTTGCTGGTGTCAACGTGGATTTCCAGCGACATGGCTATTCACCTCCCGCATACAGGTGCGGAAACGATGTGCCAGCATGGGTATTGTCCCGTGTTTCACGCACCGTAAAACACTGCCCCGCATGTGCTGCCAGTATATCCGCGCTGCGTTTCCCTGCCTGGTACTCGTCGATGTCATCACGCACATTTCCCAACACAATGATGTCGCCGGGTGAAACAGCGAAATCCGGGGGCGGCAACCTGCAAATGCAGGGCCAGCCTCCACGCCCATATTCCTGTCCGTAGGACACGCCGCCGCGAATCCGGAAATAGCATCCAGCAGCAGTATGTCGCGCCCATGCGACACGGGAATTGCTTTCGGTGCGATGGTATATCGTTACGCTATCCGTCCACCATCTGGGATACCTCATCTGGATACCCCCCGATACAGCAGCATCACACCAGCCTCGTTGCGCTCATTGGCCAGGTACATTTGCATGATGTCCTCGGCTCTGCGGGGCTGCACACGCTCATACCAGTCTACCGCGCTAGCATTGGCATAGGTTTCACTTACGCCGTCATTGCTCGCGGACATTACAGCAGTCGCCCCACCATCAGCGCCATACAGTTGTTCGGCCTTCCATGCCAGATCAACCAGCTCACACATGCAGTGTTTCACGTTGTCCGATACGGCGGTATCAGTCAGCAGTCTTCCATACGTCCGCGCATCCAGTTGCGCTTTAGCGCGGTAATACATGCGGGGGAAATTATCGTCATCGCACGTTCCGCCGTATGCCTCGTAATAGTCGTAATCGATATAATCCATGATGCACCTCAAAGGGCCTGCCGAAATACGACAGGCCCGCGCGTGTTGTTAGCCCTGGGACACAATCCGGGCAATCGGGATCGCCTTATGATTGATGAAGCTGGTGCCAGCCGCATCCTTCACGAGCGCCCAGCGTGCACCGGTGGCCAGTTCCGCATTGGTGGGGGAGATAATAGCCGAGGTCGGCTGCACGAAGCTGATGCCCATAGGCGCAAAAATCTTGCGCTGACGGGTGTACAGCAGGTTTTCACCGCCGTTGGTGGCCGGATCGCGGTCAACCTCATACGGCACCTTCGCGCCCACGTCGCTGTAGGTAAACGCACCGTCGCCCAGCAGGTACGTGGTGTACTTCTCGCCGAGGTACACATAGTCGTCCGCAGCCACGTCGGCGGGGTAGAAATCCGCCGCCTTCACGGCGGCAAGTTTGATCTGCGCACCGCTGACGGTGCCAGAATCAGCGATTACCTTCAGCGCACCGGCATGTCCGCCCTCGGTGGTTTTGTAGTAGCCAGTGGCAGCAGGCATGTCGTCATCCACCAGCACCGTTCGACCGTTCCAGGTGCCCATGGTCAAATCCCGCTGCATGCCGGACGCATCGGTATACTTCAGGTATTCCAGCAGCCGAAGGTTTTCGAGATTGGTGGCAACGACAGAGTGCATCAGCGCCACGCGAAAAATGCCCTTGTTGGCACCGACAGCCTTCTGAGTGGCGGTGTTCAGGGTCGCGGCGTTGACCATGGCATTGGTATCACCGGTAATGTCCAGCGTGTGTTTGTCGGCAAAACCGTTGTTGCCGGTCATGGCAAACACGCCCTTCAGGACGGCCAGCAGGGTATCCTGGTCAACGTCGTCCCAGTAGTCGGCAACCTGCGCGGCAATGTTCTCCATGTAGTTCGCACCGGTGATGTCGTCGGAGAAATCGCGCTCCTTCCACGCCTTGGCACGGCCCACAACGATCATAGACTGGGAATAGGTCTTAGTGCTGGTGTTGGTGATGTTGGTGCCGCCGTCATAGTTCACGGGTTCGCCGTCCAGCAGGCCATACAGGGGGATGGTGGCGAAATTGCCGCCCGCCTGAGCGCCAAACATAGCCCGCAGGTCATTCCGCTGGCGGAACACGCCCGCCTTGAGAAGCTCGTTCTGTTTTACGCGGGGCACGCGGTCAACGTAACTGCCGAATACCTCGCCGTTGAAAATCTTGGAATCAAAAACGCCCATTCAGATCATCCTTTCTCGGTTTTGATAATGTCCGAAAGCCGAGCGTAGGCTTCCGGGTTCGCGTTTGCCCAGCGCATTTTCTCCGCCAGCGGCATGGCCTTGTAGGCTTCAACAGACAGCATGGCGTTGTCAATGGGTGCCGGGCCGGGGATATTAATCAGGGGATTGGGATTCGCCAGAATGTCAGGCCCGGAAATCAGCTCCGCCATGATAGCCGCATCGCCTTTTCCGGCATTCCCGGCATCAGCGACAGCCGCCTCGAATCGCGCATACACGCCATCGCGGGTATACTCGTTCAAAAAGGTTTTGCCTTCGGTGGCCTTATCGAAGCGCTCCTTTAGCGCTGCCTTAGCGGCTGCGGCCTTTGCTTCCTGTTCCCTGCGCTGTTCATCGGCGCGGTACTTGTCGATCTGCGCCTGCAGGCCGTCTGCATTGGCCTTGTTGGCTTCCAACTGCGTGATAGTTTCCTGCGCAGTGGCAAGCTGGGCATTTGCATCCGTAACCTGCTGCTGCAGCGTAGCAGCCTCGGCCTTGGCCTTCCCAATGTCCGCAGATGCCGCGTTCAGGATGGCATTCACCATCTCGTCCGTCGCACCTTCCCCGATAATAGATTTTACCTGTTCCCTCGTCATGTTAGTTCTCCCTTCTGCGCCTCGGTTTGTTATCGCTGTTCTCCGTCAGCATGCGCGTTCGTAGTTTCTCGTCATTGCGGACAAAATTGTATAACAATGGCGCATGGGGTTTCCATGCGCCAATGATACCTGGGATAAATGTAACCGCCTCGCGTATACGAGGCGGTTATAGAACTATTACAATGTTATTCCTCGTCGGATTCCGGATAATCTTCTAAATATTCCAAAAGTCGCGGCGAGCCGTGAGCCATAACATATTCCCAATAGGCGGCAGTATAAGCCTCTGCGGATATGCTATCATCGTCAAAGTCAAAGTTGGAGTTAAACGCTTCTGCAAGCATTTGCACTTCGTGCTCAAGGTCTGCAGGCGGCGTTTCACGCCTGTAATTTTCTACCATTTTGCCATCAGCTCCTCCATAAACAGTTTTGCAATTTCCTTGCTTAGCGTGGTATGGCCGTTGGTTGCCTCGCGCTCCATGGAATACGCTATCAGTTCTTCGGGGTTTTGCCAGTCGTTACTTTTGTTCATCCAGCTTACTACATCGTGTTGCAAGTTCGATATTTTTGTTTCCCCTCGCGCCCTTAGATTGCGTATTGCTTTCTCGCATATTCCTTTTTGGTCAATAAACTTTATTCTCGCAGTATAATGGGTCATTTCGTGCACCGCAGTAGCAAATGCATCGTTGAGCGATATCCGCGGCCTGAAGTAAATCTTGTTTTCAACAGGATTGTACGCGCCGGTAGTACGTCCCCGTCCAGTTTCGCGTGTAATTTTTGCAGGCAACCGGTCGAGCTTGTACGTAGTGCGTGCCCACTCCAGCCCCTCCGCGATTTCTTTTTGGATGTCAATTTTGAACTCTCCAAATTCTTGCGTAATCGGGCTATATTTGTCACCGAACTTATCCGCGTATTCGAAGTGCTTCCTAATTGCCTCCGAGCTATCCAGGTTCTGAATAACATCGGTGTGCAAATAGTTGTATTTTTCTTCGCCACGCGCATTTAAAATTCGTGCGTACTCTCGGTTTCCGTCCCTCTCTATTATACCACGATAGCCGTTAGAACTCAACTCAGTTTGCAACGGCGGGGTGGAAGTTTTGTATCCAGGCACCCGGATACGTGCGTATTTCATGCGCTGGTTCGCTGCCTGCGCAACAGCCTGATATTTGGCCGTCAGCACACGCACCCTGTCCCGGGCCATCGCCTCGGAAAATTTATCGCCGCTAGCCCCAAACGTCACGGCCTCATTTTTGGCCTTGCGGATTTGGGTTTCGATTTTTCGCATTAACTGCGATGCTTCGTAGGCGGTCATTGGTTTCCCGGCGATGTCGATGGTCTTCTCGTTGTCCTCGCGAATCCGTTCCAACTCTCCGTCGGTGTGGATGGGCTCCGATACGCCCAACACAATGGGGTATGCGAAATGTCGGCAGTTCCACATCCCTATAGGGCGACGGATTGCGTCGTAGCTATGGCCCTGATAGTCTCTGCTGGGGCGTTGGGTTTGCAGCGCGTCAAATTCCACCTGCGCGAACTGTCTGCCCTGCATCGGCAGGTGATCCGGCGCACATGTCATGTGTGCGGACAGCTCCACGCCATCCGCCCCAAACTCCGCGCCTATCTGCCGCGCAACATCCTGATTCACAGCCCGCACACCATCAATGATGTTCATGCGCACAGCACTGTCCAGCCGCCTATGCACACCGGACGCATACTCCACGGTTTTTACGCCAGCACGGGCCATTCGCGCAACACTATCATGCATCGCTGCGTTGTAGTCGCTCACACCAGCCTGCACCGCCGATACCGCCAAATCCACCATGCGCCTGTATGCCATATCGATGGGCATATAGTTTTTCCCCTGCCCGCCGTTCATGACGGTGGTATTGGACAGGTTTTCTAGGGTGTTGGCCGTCAATTGCGTCTGGGCCTCCACAATGCGCTGCAGAGGGGCATTGTTGGCATACGGGATCTATCGCCGTCCCTGGGCCGCGTAGAATTTCCGCGCAAACTCCAAGTTGGCAATAGCTGCGGCCTGGTATATCTGCTGGATTTCATTCGCCGCTAGGCCCGTCTGCTGTTGGAAATACAGCGTTATCGTGGATATATCCGAGCCGATGTTGGTCAGCCGTGCCAGCGCCGTAGCATCCGACGGAAGCACCTCGCCGATTTCGCGAATCCGCTTTGCGACGGTCGTAAGTACAAGGGTTTCCACGCCGCTGAAGCGCTTTGCGATCTTGTCAGCCACATGCCCCAATGTATCCTGCGAAAGCATTAATCGTCACTCTCTTCGTCGTTCCCGGTGCGACCTAGCATGTCCTGCAAATCCATGGTGCTCTGCTGGATTTCGTCAATAACAGCCTGCGCCGTAGCCTCATCCTCGTCGGGGTGCAGGAACATCCGCAGTTCGGCCTTTTTCTCCGCACCCACGCTGACGGCCTGAAGCTTCTGCGCCCACGTTGCCGCGCTATCTTCCAGCAGTGCATACGACCAATCGTAGGATATGCTGTAGGGCGTATCCTGCTCAATGCCGTAGAAATTGCACAGCACGTTGATGCCATACATCAGCGCATCCAGGTACTTTTCGTACTCCCGGTGGATGTCGTCCAACATGCAGAAGGTGGAGTACATTGCCCTCCTGATTTCCGTCGCGGTCGCGTTTTGGCTTTCGGAATCCGTCAGGATACCACGGGATACCCCAATCTCTTTCTCCAAAAACGCGAAATGCTGTTGGAGTTTGGTGTAATAGCTTGATTCCCGGATAGCCGGGTCGAACACATCAATGTCAAATGTGTCGCTGTTCTGCAGCCGCAGGAACAGGCTGTCGTCCATGTCCTGCTTAATCACATTGCCGTTGGAATCGTACAGGGTATTCAGCAGCGTTCTGTCCGCCATCACGCGCACCTTTTTCCGCTTATACTCCGTTTCGATGTCCTCTAGCGTAGTCGCGATTTTCTGCAGCGTCGCATCGCACCCAAACGTGATAGGTACCCCGGTAATATCATCCGGCCTGCGGTTTGCGGTCGGGCAGCGGAATATCCCAATGGGCAGACGCTCCACCCCGGCAATGCTCACCTCTGGTGCAATGTCAGCCCATCGCGGCACATCGGTGATTGCGATCTCTTCGCCGTCCTTGGTCGCCTTGTTGCGGATGGTGTACACACCGTTTTTGACGCTGTACGCCGTCCACCTGCATATCAGGCTGGTGCCGTCCTGGAACATGTCAGACAGCACCACACACTCGGTTATATCCGTGCCCTGCATGCCTGTAATGAAAAACCGGTCTTTGGTCACGGTGCTGGTGTAAACCTTCCGGCCTAGCCCAGTATCCACGCTGTACGGGATAGTCGCTACCATTCCCACGCCCAACCCTGCGGCGACGGTACGTTTGGCCTCCGCCAGTTCTGCATCCAGCATTCCCCGGAGCACATCGATTCGCGGCGGCGGGATCTCCATATCCGTCTCATCGGTGATGGTCACATCACCATCACCAAACGCCAATGTCGCCAAACTGTTGGCAATAATCGCCGTCAGATTTTCCTTTGCGATGTCGAAATACCTCTGCGCGTCTTCCTCGGCATGTAGAAGCATATCGTCGGACTGTTGGGGTTTCACGCCGAACAGCCGAAGCACCCAATCCCTCAAGCGCAGCCATGCGCCCATATCTACCACCCCAAACTGCGTAAAATAGTAAACGCCATGTACCGCACACTGTCCATGGCATGGTCGTTCTCTTTTATTGGCCGGTCAGCGTTACTCTTTTCGTCCCATACGTACAGGCCGAATTCCCGGATAGTGTCCTGGCATTTGCGGCTTATCACGATCTGCCCTGACTTCACGTATGCACCTGTCCTGCGGATACCTTCCAGCACATCATTGTTGGCCTTCCGTACCGAGAACCGCCCATGCTTCCGGATTTCGGCGATGAACGATGCAGCCGATGGGTCTATAACGATGCTCTCCAATGGGTATTCCCCTGCTAACCGTACCAGGTCGCCGTAGTATTCCGCATCCGTGCGCTGTGCGTACTGCCCTCGGCCCGAATAGTAAAACTCATCAATCGCAATGGCCCGGCGCTGACGCTCGTTTACCGCCCATAGTATCATGGCACACGGGTTGAGCGTGCCGTAGTCAATGGAGATGTAAAACGTCCAGCCGAATGTTCCCGGCAGGATGTTTTCATCCGTCTGATTTCCAGCCCCAAAAAATGGATAAATCAGGCCCTCGGCCTTTACCCATTCGCCGAGGATGTATCGGGAGTAGTAGACACCCACATACTCACGTTTCAGGTTCTCGATGTATTCCCGCTCGAGGAATGTGTTCTCGTCGATGGTGAACGACATCTGATACATATCCAGTTCGTCGGCGCGGTCTATGTATTTCGCTTTCAACCAATGGGTGGGGGAATCCGGGTTGGTTGTTGCGAACAGCTTTGCCCCAGGCATGGATAGACGTGATAGCAGCATCGCGAAAAAATCCTCCGGGAACAACGTCAGCTCATCGCAATACGCGCCCTGTAACGTCATGCCTCGGATTTTTGATTCCGACCTGATATCGTTTGCGCCCTCAAGCTGTACTGTCCGCCCGAATAGTTTTGCCTCTTTCTGCGACAGCGAAAACGTGAAATTCCTGCGGCCCACCAAATCCTGCAGCAGTACCAGACAGTTGCGCTTCAGCGTCGTCAAACTCTTCGCGCACATCAGATATTGCCCGCCTGCTGGCATTGACGCAACCCAGAATGCCCAAAGCACCAACGATATATAGGTTTTGCCGCTTCGCACTGCGCCATGCAGCAGGTTTATGCGGTGCAGTCCCCCATGCGCAAACACCTGTAGCAATCGCGCCTGCTTGGGGGTATACACATCATTGTTCGGTGTCGCCATCTCTCACGTTCTCGAAGCCTTTAATCAGCCGCTCCAAATCGCCGTTGGAACTGTTCCCCTCTGATTTCCGCGTCTCTTCAGCTTCCCACATTTCCCGCTGGAGTTCCAGCCGCTTATTCTCAATGTTAGTCCGCGCATCGAGGATGTTCCCGCTCATCTCATGCAGCATCTTATACGCCTGCAAATCACCCTTTATCGCTTTTGTAGCAATTGCCGCAAGCGACAGCAGATCAACATCAATCGTGGCAATTTCCTCGTCGGACATGCCCATCTTTTTCAGACGCTCTCTGATTGGTAACTGCACTTCTGGTTGCAGCGTAAGCACCATTTGCGCAAGCTCGCGCATTTTCCGTTTCTTCCGCCGGGCTTCTCCACTTGCCTTGCCTCCGGCTGCTTTGATAGCCCTTTGTTCTGCCTCTGAGCGTTTATTCATCGGGATGAGGTTCTCCACCCCTGGATTTTTTTTCTCGGCCATCGCTTTCTCTCCTTTCTTTACGATATGCCTGGTTAATTATCTTCGGCACGCAGCATTCCCAATTGACGTTATGGTGCATGCGCATGTGCTTGTCTCCCATAACTCTCACAGTAACCGCCGACGGCATAGCCATCACAGTGTAAAACGATTTTTTGAACGTCCCACCATCCAGATATAATTCCGTCATTCCTCCGGCGGTTTTCTGCGTCTGCTTTTGTATTATCATTACCGCCACGATTGACATGATTAATGCTCCCCTGCTGCCGAGCAGGGTGTACATATTCACATCCTCGTTGATCGTGCCGAAAAAATCCACAGGCCTATCGACGCGACAGAAAAAACTATTCATCGCCTTTCTCAACACCTGTTCTCGAACGCGTGCATTGTTTTTGCCGCCGATAAAATCTCCGCCCTGGCAGAACGCAACAGTTAACGCCCCGGTATCATCCAGAAAATCCAACATGCTTTCGAACAACCTGTCCAAATCCCCACAATGTACCCCTATAAATTTTTCTCCGTTGTCCACCCGGAACATGCAATCGACGTAATCATCATCGAATTCGAGGAAATATTTCAGGCCCAGTTTTCTCGCAATGTCAAATGCTGCGTTTCTCGCATACACAATCGCTCGATGCTCATGAAATGTGTCCATGGTATCTATCCGATCATCAACCGCCTGTTTGCAGAAGACCTGCACTCGCTCGCTTCCGTATTTGTTGATATATTCACCGGCTTGGCTGTCCTCGTCATCAATTACCAGATACCATTTCCCGGTATAATTGCCGGCCTCTAGTACCCGCTTAATCGTATATACCTTGTCAGCGCGGCCATGTGTGAGAATCAGCACAGCAAAATCATCACGAATCATTTTCCGCCTCGCTAATGTCCCCGATCATATCCGCAATTTTTGCAGACAGTTTGGCATATCCGTTTGCAATCGCATTATCCACATCAATGATGACCAACGCGCTCCGCTCCATGAGACGCTGCATCTCCGGGGTAGCATGCGCATAGTATTCTGCGATGTTCCGATAATTGAAAACGCTATGTCTTCCGGCGGCATGCACCAGAAATTCCCGCTCTTCCTCTGTGATATCTGCGTTCGCAATTTCCTCGATCAGCATGTCGGTTTTAGTGGTATCCAGCATGTCGGCGAAAGTCGGTTCTGCCCCAGTGATCTCATATTGCGGGATGTTGGTTCGCATCGTATATGGTTCCTCGGGTTCATTTTCCGACATATCGAAGCCGAACGCGCTCATGTTAATGTCGGTAATTCCAGCCAACTCAGACGCCAGGAGTGTTTCCTCCCAACCGCTATCAAGCGTGAGTTGATTGTGTGCCAGCCCATAGGCTCTGCGCTGTTCGTCCGTCAGGTGATCCAGCCTGATGCACGGGATAGTCGTAATACCTAATTGTTTGCATGCCTCGAATCTCCCGTGGCCCTCTACAATGATGTTTTTCTCTCCCCATACGCCGATGGGGTCATCCATGCCGAACTGCCGAATGCTCTCTTTTATCTCATCAATTTGAATCTTCGGGTGCTTCTTGGCGTTGTTGATGTACGGAGTAATCTCATCTACCGTTAGCATGCAGTCGGTTTCTACCACCCGGATCCCCTTAATTTCCATGTTTTCCTCCATTCTATCCGCGGCCCCACCACCGCGAAAAATCCCACCGTGCGGAGGAAAGACACGGCGCTACCCAATAGCAGGTCGAAAGGAAGAGATATTGATTCCTCCAATAGCAGGCGACAAAAAGCCGGACTTTCCAGCCCGACTTTCGACGATACTATTTTACCACGTTTCATTGTCCAAAAAGTGCCAACTTTTTAGATTTCCTCTAGCTTTTCAGCTAATGCCCGGATGAATCCCGAACGCACCCGCTTTTTCTGCCTGTCAGACATCGGCACCGCTACATAATCCATCGGTATTCCCCGGAACAGGTTTTTGTCGATCAACTCCCGGCTGAATTCGTCCGGCAATTCGTCAAACGCATCCTGCAGGGCCTTGTACTGCCGCTCCGTGACCTCTTTTGCCCGCATGATTTTCAACGCTTTCTCGGACGTGGGATCACCCGTAGCATTCCCTCGTGGCATACCGTCGCCCGGAGGGGCAGATGCCATGATAATATCACGTTCGATCTCTCGCAGCCATGCAGGTATATCGTAGTACGCCTTCGCGAGGATGGTGCACCTACTGTATACGTAGTATGGGATTCTACCTCGTGTTTTCATTTTCCCCTCCGTCGGTCTCGCCTACCAAATACGTAACCAATTCCGTTGCATATCGCAGTTATGATCATCATTTTTAGCGCTGTTTTCAGATCCACGTTGTCAGCCCTCCTTAAGGTTTTACCTCGATCGTCGGAAGAATATCGGTGTGGAAATACAGCTTGTAGCGGTACGGGTCAGTGTGCGTGCCGGTGATGTCTTCTACTACGTACATGGTATAATCGTTCAGGTAGATATAGTTTTTCTTGTATTGATCCGGGCCGACTTTTACAGTGCAAATAAGTTCGCTATTCTCGTTGTTGCTTATGCTCATGTAACCTTCGGCTTCCATGATTATTTTGTCCGTCCGCGCATTGTACACGGTTATCTTACGTTCGCAGCCGAAGTAATCCGCCTGTTTTGACATATTTCTGTTCACCTTGCTTGCCTCGCTGCAGCCGCACGCGGTACAAACTAAGGACACGAGCATTATGGCAAAACCGATCAATTTGATAATATTACGATTCATCTCGGAAATCCTCCTTTATCGTTCGCTTTCTGTTTTTTGCCCGCGCCAACGGGCCAGCTTTTCGCAGCCATGCTCTATGCATTCGTTTGCGTCTTCCACGGCGCAGTAATAACAAACAGGCTTTTCATGCCCTCTTTCCCCGTGTAAAAGCAACTCGCGGATGTCATCCTCCGCCGCCTTGAGCGCGGCCTCGGCCTGCTCGGCTCGCCCCCGCAGCATCTCAATCTCATCCGCCGCCAGACTGCACAGGTCATACGGATTCCCGGGATCATATCCGCACGGGCTGCCGTCGTGGTGGTATTCGCACCGTTCGCATACGTCGTCGAAAAATTTCTCGTACAACTCCATGCACTTCTTCCACTCGTCCGATCCCATGTCCCGGGCCGCCATGCAGCGCAATTCCTTCACCAGGTCGTCGATAGTAAACGCGGCGACTTCTCCGATCATCGTTCTCCCTCCTATTCTGTCCACGCCTTTTTCACAGCGGAATAAACCGCCTCGTAAATGATATTGCGCAGTTTCACGTAATCAATTTCAAGCTGCACAGGCGCAGTGGGGGCGACCGGGGCTGTCTCCTTTAGCTCGTAGTCGACAAGACGGATGTTGTAGGTGCTTTCTAGCACCCTTGCGGCGACTTTTGAGATTACACCTCTTTGCATCACTTGTGAGAGATACGATTCGCAGAATCCTATTTCGCGGCTTGCAACAGCCTTTGTAAGGCCGCGCTTTTCGAGTTCATGAGACAACTTATCCGGATTTACGAGATATATTTTCGCGTTGGGCATGTGATCATTCCTCCTTTTCTTCCGTTACAGACTTGCACTGTTCCATCTCGCCCCGTGTTTCGCCGTAAACGCAGAAGTGCAACTCGTCTACGGCTCTGTCATACTGGACACGACCATTCGGCACGATTTCCCCTTTTATGCCGCACGTTATTTTCCCGTCTTCAGATTTGGCCACGCAATGGGCGCAATCC
>ERZ1026898.1370-NODE-1370-length-12277-cov-2.473245_pt1 | contig 12277 bp, 9 predicted proteins | sample MGYA00380178_ERZ1026898 | MGnify/ENA primary metagenome ERZ1026898 (study PRJEB33269, sample SAMEA4719814) | human gut metagenome | biome: human-associated habitat; feature: organic feature; material: feces | place: Cameroon | collected 2013-10 ... | reverse complement strand
TAAATGTGAAAATAGGAGGCAAATGCCTTTTATGATTAGCATTTACCTCCTACCCAATTCATTGGACGAAAACCTTAATGAAAGTCTTCGTGATGCAAGTTGAAATCTCCGTTTGCAGCCTTTGGATGCACATACGCAGCCTTTGGATGGCCATCCAAAGGCTGCGTACGGCCGTCAGAAGCCTGCAAACGGAGATTTCTACAGGCTGCGGGGATGATTCCATCATGCTGTGGGGCTAATGATTCTTGCCTGGCTAGTCACCCTTACTTGTCTGTCTCGGATCAGTACAGTTGGTATTGCAGGGTGATGGTGGCCAATGCTCCCTGTTTGTCCAGAGTGTAGCCTTTGGCAAAGATGCGCATGTATTTTGTTTCATCATCACCTGTCACGAAGCATGTAGCATAACCGTGGTTGGGGTAGAATGGCAGAGCCATGCCGAGGTAGTCATTAGAATATTTCATTTTGATGAATTCCCCGTTTTCAATTGAGGACTTGAGTGTAATATCGCCTATCTTACCCACTTCCTTTACATCAACAATTCCGCTTCCTATGCTGCCGCTTATTGTGAAAGACCATTGCCCGCTCTTGCGTTGCTGACTAAGTACCAGTATGTTTCCTTTATATAGTGTGAGGCCATATCTGCGAGAGAAATCCTCATGTACCCATGTCGTCCTCGCCTCATCCCAACCCAGGCCAGCCGTGAGGGTGGTGCTTTTGATGGAGGTTGTTGCAGTCGTGTTTGTGTTGCTTGTTGGTGGAGTTTCCGCTCCGCCTATGTTGTCATCGTTGCTGCATGCTGTGCTCATGGTCATGCCCAGCATGAGAATGGCAATCTTGAGAAAGTTTCTTCCTTTCATAGTGTGATAAAATAAAAAGGCGTGTACCGCTGCACTTGCCTTTTCATCTGGTTACCGCCAAGTGACCATATCACACAGCAAGCGACAGGACAGTTCACGCCCATGAGGCATGAACTTCCATGCTGCCTGTTCTCGTGTGATGAATATTGGCGGTATTCGATGAAAAGAGAACAAGAGCCGAAGCTCAATATCCGATAAGTTGCATACGGAAACGCGGTGGTTGATACAATAGGGTCATTGCCCTGTGATTTGTGATTTACAGTGTGACCAGCCGTCTTTCGCGGCTTGTCATCCTCGTTTCCTCATGATTTTGTACTGTCTGTTTCTTGTTTTTGTGCGTTTTGATGTTCTACAATCTGTGATTCGTTGGACACTTCAGAGCATGCAGTCTTTACTTGCTCACGAACTATCCGATGCAAAGTTAGCGAAAAGAATACCGACGACAAAGCCTTTCTTTAGTTTTTTCAATGTTCATTCCTAACGGACTCTGGTAAAAACATCCAGTGGGAATATAGTGTCTCAGGTCTCCGTGTGTGGCACATGACGAGGGTCTTTCTATATTGAAAATAGGGGCGTAACACGTTGTGTGGTACGCCCCTGCCGGTTGTCAGTTTGTCTGGAATCAGATATTAGAGTACTTTCTTGTAGAGTTCTACGATGTCCTGACGGGTTACCAGACGTGGGTTACCCGGCGTGCAAACGTCCTCGATAGCCTGGTCGGCCAGCGCATCGATGTCCTTTGCGGTGATTCCCAGGTCGGAGAGATGCTGCGGGATGCCCACTTCGATGGCCAGAGCACGTACAGCATCGCAGGCAGCCTGTGCGGCTTCGGCTTTGGTCATACCCTCCTTGTAGGCGTCCATAGCCTTTGCTATCTCCACATACTTGTCTATGCACACGGGCTTGTTGTACTCCATGATGGTGGGCAGAAGCAGAGCGTTGGCCACACCGTGAGGAATATCGAAGAGCGAACCCATGGGATGAGCCATGCCGTGTACCACACCCAGACCCACATTGGAGAATGCCATACCAGCCACATATTGTGCCAATGCCATGCCCGAGCGGCCGGCTGGATTCTTGGGATCATATACGGCCTGACGCAGATACTTGTTTATTAGGCGGATGGCCTCAATCTCGAACATGTCCGACAGCTCCCATGCAGCCTTGGTGATGTAGCCCTCTATGGCGTGTGTCAGAGCGTCCATGCCAGTGGCGGCTGTAGTGCCCTTGGGCAGGCTGTACATCAGTTCGGCATCGATGATAGCGCAGCAGGGGATGTCGTTGGGGTCCACACATACCATCTTCTTGTGCTTCTCCTCGTCGATGATCACATAGTTGATAGTGGTCTCGGCAGCTGTTCCTGCGGTGGTGGGCAGAGCGATGATGGGCACCGTCTTGTGCTTTGTGGGAGCACATCCCTCCAGGCTTACCACGTCGGCAAACTCAGGATTGTTGGTCACTATGCCTATTCCCTTGGCAGTATCCATGCTGGAGCCACCGCCGATGGCAACGATAAAGTCGGCGCCCGAAGCGGCAAAGGCATCCACTCCCTGCTTGACGTTCGTCACGGTGGGGTTGGGCTTCACCTCGCTGTATATCTCATGGGGGATGCCGGCCTCGTCCAGTACGTCGGTCACCATCTTGGCTACACCAAACTTCACAAGACCCTTGTCGGTCACCACCAGTGCTTTCTTCAGACCCAGTCGATGGGCTACCTCGGGCAGCTCCTTGCGTGCGCCGGGACCGAAGTAGGATACTTCATTCAGGATAAAACGGTTTACCATAATTGTTTTAGTTTTGATTAAGTTGTTTGTATATCGCGCCTCCCGCATGGAGGCATTTTCTTCCTTTTCCAATCACAAATTTACTATTTTTCTCCCATACGGCGTTCTCCCGACCCTATTTATTTAATGTATAGTGCGCACAAAAAGCCTTCCGATGCCCGAAAAGTCTGTTGCGCAGGCTGGTGAAGCGAAAAAAATGCCTCTTGATTTCCTGCTGTGGGATTTATTGACTAACTTTGCATCGCTTTGAGTGCATATAAACAAAAACAAAGATATAAGTATGTCAAAAAAGAACGTCAAGGCTGAGGCCAATGAGTTTGACGAGGCCATCGAGGCCTCTAAGTCATTTGTGGAGAAGAACATCAAGCCTCTGGGCTACGGCATAGGTGCTGTCCTGGTGGTGGTAATCGGCATTCTGCTGGTTCACCAGTTCTATATCGTCCCCAACAACAAGAAGGCCGACGAGGCTCTCTTCGCTGCCCAGCAGCAGTTTATGGACGGTAACTATGAGAAGGCACTGAACGGTGAGGGCGATGCAATGGGCTTTCTGGCTGTTGCCGACAAGTTTGGCAGCACCAAGGCAGGCAACCTGGCCACTCTGTATGCCGCTATGTGCTATGCTCAGACAGAGAAGTACGAAGAGGCTGTGAAGATGCTGGAGGACTATGATGACTGCGGTGACGAGATGGTGAGCCCTTCTGCCATCGGTCTGCTGGGCAACTGCTATGCAGAACTGGGTCAGAACGAGAAGGCCGTGAAGCTGCTTATGAAGGCTGCCGACAAGGCCGACAACAACACCCTCAGCCCCATCTATCTGGTGCAGGCAGGTCAGATTTATGAGTCTCTTGGTCAGAACGACAAGGCTCTGGACTGCTACAAGAAGGTGAAGTCAAACTACATGCAGAGCGCTGTAGGCAGCGAGATAGACAAGTACATCGAGCGTGTAAGCAAGTAATCGGTCAGTTTATGGCAAGCAGACTTCACAATCTCTCCGACTACGATTTCAACTCTGTCCCTTCTGGCAAGGGCGTTCGCGTGGGAATCGTGGTGAGTGAATGGAACAATAAAATCACAGGCGCTCTGTTGCAGGGTGCCTGTGATACGCTTATGAAGCATGGTGTGAGCGAGGATGACATCATCGTGCACACAGTGCCTGGAAGTTTTGAGTTGGTGTTCGGAGCCGCACAGTTTGTCAAGAGCGGTCAGGTGGATGCTGTGATAGCAATAGGTTGTGTGGTGCGTGGTGACACTCCCCATTTCGACTATATCTGCCAGGGAGCCACCGAGGGACTTGCCTCGCTGAATGCCGACTATAACGTGCCCGTCATCTATGGTTTGCTCACGTGCAACACGATGGAGCAAGCCGAGGACCGCTGCGGCGGTATTCTTGGCAATAAGGGCGATGAATGTGCTGTCACCGCCCTCAAGATGATTGACTATCGCAGAAGGTTTGCTTAACCTTCTGCGTTGCTTTTACCATCCGCGCCATTACTGGACTTAGGTCTTCTGTAATGGCGCTTTTTTGTATTCCTGCGCTTCTGCTCACCGTTGGCAGATGCGTCTCCTGCTGGATTGCTGGCTGCTGATGGGGTAGGAGTGTTGCTTTCCTTGGCACCGGCCTCATTGCTGCTGTGGGAAGCAGAAGTACTTTCTGCTGACTGCTGTGCATGTTCCTTGTTGCCCTGAGGGCGACGGCGTCCTCTGCCCGAGCGCTTGCTCTTGCCTTCGCCAGCCTGGTTGCCTGCTGCTTCATGCTTTTCTGCGTTGGCAGGCTGCTGTATGCCGTTGGCTGGTGCTGCTGCATTCGAGGCGTTCTGGGGAGCCTTGTTGCCGGGCTTCTGGCCTCTTCCTTTGGCCTGAGGGGCATTTCCCTCGCCCTGTTTCCTGCCCTTGTGTGAACCCTTGCCGGCACCTTTCCTTCCGTCGGAACCCCTCTGTGAGCCCTTGCCCGAAGGTCTTCTGCCGGTGCTCTTGCCGCTATAGGCCGGCCCTTCACCCAGTTGCTCGGGTATGGGATTCTTCTCTATCTCCTTTTCCAGGAAGCGCTCTATCTGCTTGAATTCGGGCTGCTCCTTCTCGCTCACCAGAGTGATGGCGCGTCCGTTGCGTCCTGCGCGGGCTGTACGGCCGATTCGGTGCACGTAATCCTCCTCGTCGTGAGGCACATCATAGTTGATTACGAGCTGGATATCATCGATGTCGATACCACGGGCTACAATGTCGGTAGCCACCAGGATATCTATCTGCTGGCTGCGGAAGAGGTACATCACCTCATCACGCTCGCTCTGTGCCAGGTCGCTGTGCATAGCCCGGGCGTTGTAGCCGGCACGTATGAGGGCGATGGCCAGATCCTTGGTCTTCATCTTGGAGCCTGTGAAGATAATCACACGCTCGGGCTTCTCCTGTGCGAAGATGCTCTTGATGATGCCCATCTTCTGCGTCTCGTAGCAGATGTAGGCACTCTGCTTGATTTTCTCGGCAGGCTTGCTCACCGCCAGCTTCACCTCCACGGGATCGTGCATGATACTCTTGGCCAGCTGCTGAATCTTGTCGGGCATGGTGGCACTGAAGAGTATGGTCTGTCTGCTGTCGGGCAGCATCTTGGCTATCTGCATGATGTCCTCGCTGAAGCCCATGTCCAGCATGCGGTCCGCTTCGTCCAGGATGAAGAATGACACCTTGCTGAGATCCACGTTGCCCAGGCTTATGTGGCTTATCAGACGGCCTGGGGTGGCAATGATCACATCGGCTCCGCTCTGCATGCTGCGCTTTTCCTGCTCGTATCTGATGCCGTCGTTGCCGCCATATACAGCCACGCTGCTCACGTCGGGCAGGTAATAGGAGAATCCCTGCATAGCCTGGTCAATCTGCTGTGCAAGCTCTCGTGTAGGCGACATGATGATGCAGTTGATGGCATCGGTGGGGTATCCTCCGTCCTGCAGTTTGCTCAGGATGGGCAGCAGATAGGCGGCAGTCTTGCCGGTACCAGTCTGTGCGACACCCAGCACATCGCGTCCCTCCAGGATGGGAGGGATAGAGTGCTCCTGGATGGGAGTGGTCTCGATGAAGTTCATGTCGTCCAGTGCATCAAGCACCAGGTCGTTTAAGTCTAAGTCGTAAAAGTCCATATCTGTTCGTTCAATGTCATCTGGGTGCCTTGGCATAGAGATACCAGGCGATGAATGTATATAATATGTTAGGCATCCATGCGGCCAGAATAGGATGCAGACCGCCATTGGTGCAGAATGTTGCTGAGATTCCCTGCAGCAGGATGTAGCTTGCGCTCAGTGCCAGACCAGTTCCCAAGGCCATTCCCATGCCGCCCTTGCGCTTGCGTGAGGACAATGACATGCCTATGGTGGAGAGGATGAATGCGGCAAAGGGCGAGGCAAAACGCTTGTGGTACTCCACTTCGAAGGCCTTCAGGTTGCCGCTTCCACGGTTTTTCTGCTTCTCTATGTACTCCTTCAGTTCGCGGTTGGTCATCGTCTCCTGCTGGTTGCGGATGAAGAGGAAATCCTGTGGCTCCATGGTGATGATGGAGTCCAGACGGGCATGATGCGTGATGTGCTCGCGCAGTCCCTTCAGTTCGCGTATGGTCACATCATTGAGCCTCCAGTGGTAGCGCACGTCGCTCAGGGTGTCATATTCCACTGTGGTGGCTGTCAGATGCGAGATGAGCTTCTTGTCCTCGAACTTGTCCAGCGAGAAGTGTACACCTGTCTTGCTGATGCCGTCGAAGTGCTCCATGAAGGCTATCACGCCGGTATCCACCTGCAGCTGCACATTGTCGGCATAGGTGGGGTTCTTCTTGCTGCGCTTATACTGGTTCTCAAACGCCAGACGCTTGACGCTTCCGCGTGGGATAACCTCTGCGCCCAGGTAGAAAGTCATGGCCGCAATGATGGCCGAACTGATGAGGTAGGGTCTCAAGAGGCGTCCGAAACTCATGCCGGTACTGATCATGGCTATTATCTCGCTGTTGTCGGCCAGCTTCGTAGTGAAGAAGATGACACTCAGAAAGACGAAGAGCGCACTGAAGAGATTGGTGTAGTAGGGGACGAAGTTGAGATAATACTGGAAGATGATGGCGTGCCAAGTGGCGTGGTTCGTGGTGAACTTGTCCACGTTCTCGTTGAAGTCAAACACCACAGCGATACTGATAATCAACAGTATGGAGAAGAAGTACGTCCCCAGGAACTTTGCTATCAGATATCTGTCGATGCGTGTCAGGAATCTTGGTCTCATGCCTTGCTTTATCTTGTATCTTCCTATTGTCTTAGAGTCGTTCTGTCACACGCTTGACCATCACTTCCTTCCATGCACGGAAGTCGCCGGCCAGGATGTGCTTGCGTGCTTCCCCTGTGAGCCACAGGTAGAAGGAGAGGTTGTGGATAGAGGCTATCTCCAGCGCGAGAAGCTCCTGCGCCTTGAAGAGATGGTGCAGATATGCCTTGGTGTAGGTGCGGTCCAATGAGCAGGGACCATCGATGTCGATGGGACTGAAGTCGTCCTGCCACTTGCGGTTGCGCATGTTCATGATGCCGTTGGCCGTGAATATCATGGCATTGCGGCCGTTTCGTGTGGGCATCACACAGTCAAACATATCCACCCCTCGCTCGATGCCTTCGAGCAGATTGGCTGGTGTGCCCACTCCCATGAGGTATCTTGGTTTGTCTTTGGGCAGAATGGCATTGACCACCTCTATCATCTCGTACATCACTTCGGCTGGTTCGCCCACAGCCAGACCGCCGATGGCATTGCCGTCGCAACCCTTTTCGGCCACGAACTCGGCACTCTGTGTGCGCAGATCACGATAGGTGCAACCTTGCACGATGGGGAACAGACTCTGCTGGTAACCATACTTGGGTTCGGTCTCGTTGAAGCGTTTCAGGCAGCGGTCAAGCCAGCGGTGGGTCATCCCAAGGCTCTTTTTGGCATAGGCATACTCGCTTGTACCCGGCGGGCATTCGTCGAGCGCCATCATGATATCCGCTCCTATGCTGCGCTCGATGTCCATCACGCGCTCGGGAGTGAAGATGTGCTTGCTGCCGTCGATATGGCTGCGGAAGGTGCATCCCTCCTCTGTGAGCTTGCGTATGCCTGTGAGCGAGAACACCTGGAAACCGCCGCTATCCGTGAGGATAGGGCCGTCCCAACTGTTGAAGCGGTGCAGTCCGCCTGCCTTTTCCAGTATTTCGGTGCCCGGACGCAGGTAGAGGTGATAGGTGTTGCCCAATATGATTTGTGCCTTGACCTCCTCCTTGAGGTCGCGCACCGATACGCCTTTCACGCTGCCCACAGTTCCTACGGGCATGAAGACGGGCGTGAGTATCTGGCCGTGGTCGGTGTGGATGACTCCGGCGCGTGCTTCCGACTGGGCGTCGGTCTGTTGCAGTTGGAATGTCATGCCTTCTTCTCCTCCTTCTTTTCGTCATCCAGGTGGAAGGTGATGGGGTTGGCCACCTTCTCTTGCAGAAGTGCAAAGTCCCACACATCGGACACCGTGTTGACATAGTGGAAGTTGAGTCCCTTCAGATACACCTCGGGAATCTCCTGGATATCCTTCTCGTTGTCCTGACAGAGCATGATGTCGGTGATGCCCGCACGCTTTGCCGCCAGAATCTTCTCGCGTATGCCGCCCACGGGCAGCACCTTTCCGCGCAGGGTTATCTCGCCCGTCATGGCCAGTTTATCGCGCACCGTGCGCTGGGTGAGTGCGCTGGCTATGCTGGTGGCTATGGTGACACCGGCGCTGGGGCCGTCTTTGGGCACGGCACCTTCGGGCACATGTATGTGTATGTTGTAGTTGTCGAAGATGCGCATGTCTATTCCCAGCAGGTCGGCATGAGCCTTGATGTACTCCAGAGCCAGCATGGCGCTCTCCTTCATCACGTCTCCCAGATTGCCGGTGAGCGTGAGCTTGCCTCCCTTGCCCTGGCTCAGACTGGTCTCGATGAACAGTATCTCACCGCCCACGCTGGTCCATGCCAGTCCGGTCACCACGCCTGCATCGCGGTTGCCTTGGTATTTGTCGCGGTTGAAGGGCGGGTTGCCCAGCAACTTCTCCACGCAGGCCGGTGTGATGGTCTTGGGCAACTGGTCGTCAGTGCCGCGTGCCACATTGAGCGCCACCTTTCTGAGCAGTTTGCTTATCTGCTTCTCCAGTCCTCTCACACCGCTCTCGCGCGTGTACCTTTCTATAATGAACTCCAGAGCCTCCTTGCCCACCTTGGGTGAGTTGTCGGCATCGAGTCCCATATCCGCCTTGGCCTTGGGCAGCAGATGGCGGCGTGCTATCTCCACCTTCTCCTCGGTGATGTAGCCTCCCACCTCTATCAGTTCCATGCGGTCGAGCAGTGGACGTGGGATGGCATTGATGTTGTTGGCTGTGGCAATGAACATCACCCGGCTCAGGTCGTAGTCCATGTCGAGGAAATTGTCGTGGAAGGCGCTGTTCTGCTCAGGGTCGAGCACCTCGAGCAGAGCCGATGAGGGGTCGCCGTTGACGGTGTTCTCCGTCACCTTGTCTATCTCGTCGAGGATGAAGACGGGGTTGGACGAACCGGCCTTCTGTATTCCCTTGATGATGCGTCCAGGCATGGCACCTATGTAGGTGCGTCGATGTCCGCGTATCTCACTCTCGTCGTGCATGCCGCCCAGACTGATGCGCACGTAGTTGCGGTTGAGTGCAGCTGCGATGCTCTTGCCCAAACTTGTCTTGCCCACGCCTGGAGGGCCGTAGAGGCAGATGATTGGGCTCTTGAGGTCATTCTTGAGTTTCAGCACAGCCAGGTGCTCCAGGATGCGCTCCTTCACCTTCTCCATGCCGTAGTGGTCCTTGTTCAGGCGGTTCTCTGCGCGCTTGAGGTCCAGAGAGTCCTTAGTACAATAGTCCCATGGAAGGCGCAGGATGGTCTGCAGATAGTTGAGCTGCACGTTGTAGTCGGGCGCCTGTATGTTGATGCGGTTCAGCTTGGCCAGCTCCTGCTCAAAGGTCTTTTTCACCTTCTTGCTCCACTTCTTGTCCTTGGCCTCCTGCTTCATGCGCTCCTGGTCATCCAGTCTCACGCTGGAGTCGTCCTTGTTGCCCAGCTCGTTCTGCAGCTGTCTGATTTCCTGGCTGAGGAAGTATTCGCGCTGCTGCTTGTCTATCTCTTTCTGTGTGCGGCGCTCTATCTCCTTGCGAAGACGTGCCAGCTGCATCAGGCCGTTCAGGTGTGCCAGAGCCTGCTCTGCCCTTTGGGGCTCGCTGGCGGCCGACAGCATCTCGTGCTTCACGTCGGTACCTACGGGCAGGTAGCTGCATATCACGTTGAGCATGAGCGATGAGGGCTGCATGTTCTCTATATACTGGATGAACTCCTGGGGGCAGAACTCGATGAGCAGAGCCAGCTGCTTCACCTTCTCCTGCAGCTCCACCAGCATGGTCGTGAAGGTATCTTCCTCCTCGGCAGTGGGCTCCACATCAGGACGAGCCTCCACGGTTCCGTGGTAGCCCCGTGCATCCTGTTGCAGCGCAAGCAGCTCGGCGCGGTTGGCTGCATGTATGAGTGCGGTGTATTTGCCGTCGGGCAGTTTCATGAAATGCACCAGTTTGCCCACTACTCCTATGGTGTAGAGGTCGTTCATGTCGGGCTGATTTACCGACGCGTCTTTCTGGCAGAATACTGCCACTGTGCCATTGCCCTTCTCGGCTTGCTTCAAAGTCTTTATGCTAGCGCTTCTCCCTATCGTCACCGGCGTCATTGTGCCGGGGAAGAGAACTGAGTCGCGTACACACAGCACGGGCATCTCACCGCCCATGTCGGTGTGCATCATCTTGGCTGATTCTTCGCTCAAGTCTGCAACAAAGGAGAAGGAAACCTTTTTGGTGTTTGTCATAGGGGTAATTCCTCTTTTCTGTATCTGTCTTTATATCTCGATTCAAACGAGTGCAAAAGTACTAAAAATATTCGGATTTTCGTGGTTTGTCGGTCTTAAAAAGCGTATCTTTGCCCTCACGCAATGCAGTTTGGCATGTTTCTTGCTCTCGTGCGCGAGTCTGACGGCTCCATTGGCACGCCTGCTGCATTATTTATGTTTCACAGAACCAAACGGATAATGAGCCTACCATACTTCCGCTTCCGCCAGTTTGTGGTGCGACACGATGCCTCGTCGATGCCTGTGGGTACCGATGGAGTGCTGCTGGGAGCGTGGGCTTATCTTGATGGCGCTTGCCATGTGCTTGATATCGGCACGGGCAGCGGACTGGTGGCGCTCATGGCGGCACAACGTGCATCACACGCCCAAGTGGAGGGGATAGACATCGACTTGCCGTCGGTGGAGCAGGCGCAGCAGAATGTGCAGGAAAGTCCATTTGCCTCGCGCATCAGCATCCGGCAGGCCGACGTGCGCGTATTCACTTCGCAGCAGGGGGCTTTTGACCGCATCCTGTCCAATCCGCCCTTCTTTGTCAACGATGTGCTGCCTCCCTCCGAGCGCCGCATGATGGCGCGTAATGCCCAGGCGCTGCCTGCTGAAAGCCTGCTTGATGCCGTGGTGCGTCTGCTCACCGATGACGGACGTTTCTCGGTGGTGCTGCCCACCTCATCACAAACCACCTTTGTGGGACTGGCACTTGAGCGCGGGCTGCATCTCACCCGAAGCCTGCACGTGCGTACTGTCATGCGCAAACCGCCCAAGCGCGTTCTGCTTGAGTTCTCGCGCCAGCGTGTGCTGCCGGTAGAGTGCAGCGAGATGCTTCTGCAGAGTGCCGATGGAGCGCGTTCGCCCGAATACGCCCGCCTTACCCGGGATTTCTATCTCTGAGCCATCTTCCAGTCTCTTTCTTGTTATCGGGGACAACGAATGGGTTTCCTTGCCAGCGTCTTTTCTTCGTTCAAGAAAAGTGTTGGGATGGGGAGGACTGTCTTATAGCTTCATTTCATGCAGCACGCTGCAAAGGCGAATGCAGCACGGTGCAAACACAAACGCAGCGCGGTGCCTTGCCTGTTGCACCGCGCTGCGTCATTCTGGGATTACAGCTGCTCTATCGTAAGAGCCTTGATTCGTGGTCAAAAGGATGTGGCTCCTTTCGAATTGTCATGCTGTCTGCGATTCGGGAAGAGGGGAGTGCGCCATCGCAAGAGCCTTGATTCGGGATCAAAAGGATGCGAGCCCTTTTGAAGAGTCATGCTACTTGAGGGTTGTGCGAACGCGGCTTCTCTGTCCCAAAATCCTGATTTGAAATTCCCCTCAAGCGTGTAACTATTCGCGATGGATGACGCTGCCGCTGGCCTGGTGGGTGGCAAGCACCAGCACCTCGGCTATCTGTACATGCTCGGGAGCCTGTACGGCATAGAGCACCACATCGGCCACATCATCTCCGGTAAGCGGCTTGATGCCCTGATAAACCTTGTCGGCACGGTCCTCGTTGCCGTGAAAACGCACCCGTGAGAAGTTTGTCTCCACCAGTCCGGGCTTGATGTTCGTCACGCGCACCTTGGTGTGAGCCACATCGATGCGCAGTCCGTCGCTGATGGACTTCACCGCACTCTTGGTGGCACAATAGACGTTGCCTCCGGCATAAGCGGCATCGCCTGCCACAGAACCGATGTTGATGATGTGCCCATGGTTGCGGGCTACCATCGCGGG
>ERZ1026898.1362-NODE-1362-length-12345-cov-11.828234_pt1 | contig 12345 bp, 9 predicted proteins | sample MGYA00380178_ERZ1026898 | MGnify/ENA primary metagenome ERZ1026898 (study PRJEB33269, sample SAMEA4719814) | human gut metagenome | biome: human-associated habitat; feature: organic feature; material: feces | place: Cameroon | collected 2013-10 ... | reverse complement strand
AAATATTTCATAATTTAATAATTGTAGAATTCCGTTGTTGCCTGCAAAGTTACAAAAAATACGAATACTTTTTGTTAGCTAACTGTTAGATTTATGTTAATTGTGCACACTTTAAAAAGTCAGAACACAATCAATCTGAAGTCCTGAAGTTATAGAATTTAAAGAAGTTGTCACTACATTCAGTAGCCGCTTTAGAAGTTATAGCCAATAGCCTTGTAGGGAATGTTTAGTGTACGAAAAAGCAGGAACTTCTATCGAGGAGTTCCTGCTTTTGAAATTATGGTATGAAAAGTTTATTCTGCTATGTTATGCCGGGGCTGTCAGTCGGATGATGACAGAATTATGAGTATCTGATAATCTGTCCTGGAGTAAGCTTCTTGTCCTTCTTGTAACCATTGAGGTGGCAGATCTTCTCTACGCTTACGCCACGCTTCTCGGCGATAGAGCTGAGAGTCTCGCCGTACTTAACCTTGTGGTAAAGCTTCTCGCCACTTGTGCTGGCTTCGTATCTGCCGACAGAGCCTCCATTGACTTCCTCGCGTGTGTAGCCTCCATTGCCCACTTTTCCACGAACCGAGTTGGCTGCAATGCCCTCGTTCTCGTATGTGTTGCGGTTGAAGTCATAGTAGTCGCCCACTACGTCCTGGTTGCGGAAGTCGAACATCAAGGCAGGGTTCAGGGCTACGCCGCAAAGACGAGTCTCAAAGTGGAGGTGCGAACCTGTGCTTCGGCCGGTATTTCCACCGAGTCCTATCACTTCGCCGGCTCTTACGTCCTGATTCTCTTCTACGAGCTGTGCAGAAAGGTGACCGTAGATAGTTTCCAGTCCGTTGTTGTGACGAATGACGATATATTTGCCATATCCTCCTCTCTCATATCTTACGATACGTACTTTTCCAGAGAAGGCAGCACGTATGGTGTCGCCGATATATACTTTGATGTCCATACCCTTGTGGCTACGGCCAAACTGCGCACGATAACCGAAGTTGCTGGTTACCACGCGGCTCTGGGTAGGCATACAGAAATGACGAAGGTCTATACGGAAATGCTCAGGCAGCGATGTGGCTTTGTGAGCGTATTTATTGGAGAAATCTTCGTAGAGCTCGCTGGCAGGGTTCTCGCGCTCTTCCATCTGGCGGTAATGAGAGATGGCTAAAGTGTCGAGTGACTTCATTCGATGATCTACCGGTGCCTGACGTGCCAGAAGGTCTTGAGCCGATGTGGGCACGGCAGCGAGGGACAATAATACTCCTACAAAGATTTTACTTATCTTGCTTTTTAAACTCATAATTCTAAATTAATACTCTTTTAGGTTGGTCGTTCAGCATACAGAACAATAAGAATTCTGTACGGAAAATCGCAATGCAAAGTGCTCTAAGATGCGATTTTGTTATATAGACGTTGCAAATATAACAAAAATAATTCAAACAGCCTAATGGATTAACATAAATTATTCGGTCTTTAACATGCTCGTTTTCATTCGGATAGCTTTCGAATGCAGTTTATATATAGGCGAATAGGCATAATTATTGCATGAAAAGTCAAAAGCGGTTTTTAACATTTTTTCGGCTTCTCGTTTTTCCTTTTTTTTACTCTTGCTGGATATTGCTGGTCTTTTGTTATTTATCCATTTTTCAGATATCTGAGCAGAGCTACGGCAGGTGAATGTCCCATGAAGATGTATTTTTTGACTATCGGACTGGTAAAGCGGTTGCAGTGGGTATAGGCTTTATAGAGTTCATCGAGATTGATGGTGAATTCCTTTCCCGAGCTTTCCCTTATGCCGATGATCATCTTGGCGGTGACGTGCAGTCGGATGTATCTGATGCCAGTTACGCTTTCTATCTCTTTGATGCCGATGAGTTTTTCTCTCATTTCCTCCTTGGTCAGGTCGGGCCGTGACTCAGGGTCGCGAACCAATGGCTTGCGCCCACGCTTTTGGGGTGTGGTGGCTGGTATAGTGGCAGGCGCAGTGGGCATGTCGGGGAAGAGGTTTCCTTCTGATGTTTGTTCTTTTATTGCCATTGTTGCTTCTGTTTTAGTTGATGTTGATTGCCTGTGTTGTCTGGTTGATGGGGGCTGCCGCTAACTGATGGCAGCCCAGTTGATGTTGGTTTTCTTCAGCTCTCTGAGCCTCGACCATAGTGGTGCGTACTGGGGAAGACTGCATTGCGGATCGGCCTCGATGACAGCTTGCGCCTCCTGTCTTGCCAGTTGCACAAGTTGACCATCGCGTGCTATGTTGGCTATCTTCAGGTCGAAGGCTATTCCGCTTTGCTGCGTTCCCTCCAGGTCGCCAGGGCCTCGAAGCTTCAGGTCGGCTTCGGCTATTCGGAATCCATCATTGGTGTCGCACATGATGTCGATTCGCTTTCTTGTATCCTCGCTCAACTTGTAGTTGGTTACCAGGATGCAGTAGCTTTGGTCGCTTCCTCGTCCTACTCGTCCTCTGAGCTGGTGTAGCTGAGAGAGTCCGAATCGCTGCGCATCCAGAATGACCATCACCGAGGCGTTGGGCACATTGACGCCTACCTCGATGACGGTTGTGGCAACGAGTATCTGGGTTTCGCCCTTCACAAACTTCTCCATCTCAGTTTCCTTCTCTGCTGGTTTCATCTTGCCGTGCACCTTGCTGAGGTTGTAGTCGGGGAAGGCTTCCTTGAGAGTCTCGAAGCCTTCTTCCAGATTTTTCAGATCGCTCTTCTCACTCTCTTTGATGAGCGGAAATACGATGTAGACCTGTCGCCCCATGTTGATCTGGCGTCTGATGCTCTGATAGAGAGAGGTCAGTTGGGTGTCGAACTTATGCAGCGTCTGTATGGGTTTTCTGCCAGGCGGCAGTTCGTCGATGACACTTACATCCAGGTCGCCGTATATAGTCATGGCAAGGGTGCGTGGTATAGGGGTTGCCGTCATGACCAATACATGCGGCGGATTCAGGCTCTTGCTCCATAGCTTGGCTCTTTGTGCCACACCGAAGCGATGCTGTTCGTCGATGACAGCCAGTCCTAAGTGTGCAAACTGCACGGTTTCTTCTATGATGGCATGAGTTCCCACCAATATCTGCACCTCTCCGCAAGCCAATGCGTCGAGTATGGCCTGTCGCTTTTTGCCTTTTACGATGCCCGTCAGCAGTTCCACCCTGATGTCCATCCCCTTCAGAAACTCCCTGATGGTTTGCAGATGCTGTTCAGCCAAGATTTCGGTAGGAGCCATCATGCAGGCCTGGAATCCATTGTCGAGTGCTATGAGCATGGTCATCAGTGCCACGAGTGTCTTGCCCGATCCTACATCTCCCTGCAGAAGTCTGTTCATCTGTTTGCCGCTGCACATGTCGGCGCGTATCTCATGCATCACCCGCTTTTGTGCTCCAGTAAGACTGAAAGGCAGGTTGTTCGCATAGAAACTGTTGAATATCTCTCCCACACGGTTGAACACGTATCCCCGGTATTTGCGTCGCTGGTCGCTCGCATACCTTAATATATTCAGTTGCACGTAGAACAGCTCCTCAAACTTCAGCCGCACCTGTGCCTTCTGCAGTTCCTGATGAGAGTGTGGATAGTGTATGTTGCGGAAGGCCTCGTCGCGTGAGACAAGGTGCAGGCGATGGGTGATAAAGTCGGGCAGGGTTTCTGGCAGGGCAGGAAGCTTCTCTATCAGCGCCTTGGCTATCTTCTCTATGGTGCGCGATGTAAGCCCCATCTTCTTCATCTTCTCGGTGGTGCCATAGTAGGGCTGCATGCCCATGTCGGAGAGTTGCAGCGACTGTGCGTCATCGATGTCGGGGTGGGCAAACTGGAAACGTCCGCCATAAAGCGTAGGCTTGCCGAAAACGATGTATTCGGTATCGGTCTTGTAAGTCTTGTAGATGTATTGTGCGCCGCGAAACCACACCAGATCTGCCACTCCGAATCCGTCGGAGAAGTGGGCTACTACCCGTTTGTTGCGTTTCCCCATGTCGAATTCCTCAAAACTGAGGATTCTTCCCTTTATCTGTACAAAGGGCATTTCCGGTGTCAGCTCGCTGATGTGGAACACCTTGGTGCGGTCAACATATTTATAAGGATAGTATTCGAGCAAGTCACCATACGAGCAGATGCCGAGCTCCTTGCTCAGAATCTCCTTCTTCTTGGGACCTACGCCAGGCAGGTACATGATGTCTTGGTCTAAAATACTACTCATTTTTAAGTGAAGAGTTAAGAGTGAAGAATGAAGTATGAAGAGTGAAGAGTGAAAAATTCTCTTGCTCTTATTCTGATAAGAGGGCTTCTGCCACCTTGATGTCGAAGGGCGTGGTGATCTTTATGTTCTCGCGGTTGCCTTCCACCATTGCTACCTGGCAACCTAAGCTTTCCACCACCGAGGCATCGTCGGTAAACTGAGCCTTGTAACCCTGGTTGAAGGCTTGTTTGGCAAGAGCGATGTCGAAGGTCTGAGGAGTCTGTACCACACGATAGTCGTCGCGCATCACGTTTTTGCCTCCTCCACGCTGGTCTATATAGCGCAGTGTGTCGGTCACAGCATATACGGGTATGGCGGCATATTCTTCGCGGGCTGTCTCGTAGCAGTCGTCTATGACTGAGGTTGATACAAATGGGCGCACACCGTCGTGTATTCCCACCACTCCGTCGGCATCATCGGGAATAAGTGCCAGCCCGTTCTTTGATGACTGGAAGCGGGTGTCGCCACCATTGGCTATCTGGTGTTTGATGTCGAAATGATGCTCCTCGCAAAGCTGGTGCCAGTATTCCTGCTGGCTCTCGGGCAACACAAGGATGATGTTGATGTCGGGGTTGTATTCGTAGAAGCGCTCTATGGTGCGCATCAGGATGGGCTTGCCGGCTACAGGCAGAAACTGCTTGGGTGTCTCTGTGCCCATGCGCAGTCCTTTGCCTCCGGCAACAATGATTACGTAATCCATAATTTAAAGTGAAGAGTTAAGAATTATTTGCTGCTCATCAGGTGGGTGTACATCATGCCCTTCTGCAGTTCTGCCACAGCCTCGTCGCCCACGAAGTAGCTCAATATCTTGTAGGCATAGGGCAGGGTAGCCGCCGGACCTTCACCTGTTATCACGTTGCCGTCTTCCTCATACAGATTACCCGTATACTCGGTATCTGCAGCAAAGTATTGCTCAAAACCAGGATAGCAGGTAGCCTTCTTGCCGTTGAGAATGCCCGTGCTTGCCAATACCATAGGGGCAGCACAGATGGCCCCTATGCGCTTGCCGGCCTTGTGATGAGCGATGAGAGCCTGTCGCACGCCCTCGTGCTCGTTGAGATGAGCGCTGCCTGGCATTCCTCCTGGAAGAAGGAGCATGTCGGCATCGCCAAAGTCCTGAATATCCTCAAAGCGCATGTCGGCTTTCAGTGTTACGCCATGAGATGTTTCTACCCATTCGCTGCCCGTAATGCTTACGGTCTTGATGTCTACACCACCTCTGCGAAGTATGTCTACCGGAGCCAAACCTTCGATTTCCTCGAAGCCATTGGCAAGAAATTCGTATACCTTTGCCATAATTTTATGTTCTTTTTGTCTGATTATTCGATTTATATTATTACCTTTGCAAAAGTAAGAATAATAATTGAAACTGCAAAATAAATGACACGACAACCATTGAAATTTGCGATATTTGGCAACGAGTACCAGGCCAAGAAGTCTACTTCGATAGAGAAGATCCTGGACTATTTAGCGCAGAAAGACGCCGAAATCTATGTGGAGAATGCCTATTACGAGTTCCTCACCCGCAGCCAGCACATCGATGTGAAGGCGGCAGGAGTGTTCGAGGATTACAACTTCGATGTGGATTATGTCATCTCCATGGGAGGCGACGGCACCTTCCTCAAGGCTGCCAGCAGAGTGGGAGCCAAGGGAACCCCCATCATCGGTGTCAATATGGGGCGACTGGGCTTCCTGGCTGATGTGCTGCCTGGCGAGGTGGAGGCTGCCTTGGACAGCTTGTATGCCGGTGAGTGCCAGATAGAGGAACATGTCGTCATTCAGGTAGAGGCTGAGGGAGGTGTCTTGGCAGGCAATCCTTTCGCCCTTAACGATATTGCCGTGCTGAAGCGTGACGATGCGTCCATGATTTCTATTCGCACGCAGGTGGATGGAGAGTTTCTGGTTAACTACCAGGCTGACGGACTGATCGTGACCACTTCTACGGGCTCTACAGCCTACAACCTGTCGAATGGCGGACCTATCATCATTCCCCAGAGCAGCAGCCTGTGTCTCACGCCCGTGGCTCCTCATAGTTTAAATATTCGTCCCGTCGTCATTAATGACACGGCAGAGATAACACTCGATGTGGAGAGCCGTAGCCACAACTACCTTGTTGCCATCGACGGACGCAGTGAGCGAATGACTGAAGGCACACGTCTCGTTATCCGCAAGGCTGCCCATACCATTAAAATAGTAAAACAGCGCAACCAGCGATACTTCTCCACTCTGAGAGAGAAGTTGATGTGGGGTGCCGATCAGAGAGGAAGATGAATTTAAGTGAAGAGTGAAGAACGAAGAGTGAAGAATTCAAATGAAGAGATGGATGAAGATAATCAAGGTTCCCAAGTTCAAGTATGATGCCAAGACCCTGCTCAAGTGGCTTTGGCGTTCCTGGCGTGGCAACCGTCTGCAGGCTACGCTCAATGCTGTTGTCGGCTTGCTGTCTGTTGCTGTCAGTTTAGGACAGGTGTGGGCGGTGAAGCATGCCATCGATGTGGCTTCGCATGCCGTGCAGGGCAATATCTATTGGGCTGTGGCATTGATGGGTGGACTGATATTATGCGATTTCGCACTCAACATCTCTGGCATCTGGATAAGAAACCTCCTGGGCATCAAGGCGCAGAACCGTATGCAGCAACGTATGCTCGACCGCATCCTTCGCTCGGAGTGGCAGGGCAGGGAGCGCCTTCATTCGGGGGATGTGCTCAACAGGCTTGAGGGGGATGTGTCGCAAGTGGTAGGCTTCCTTACCGAGACTATTCCAAGTACCTTGAGCGTCCTGGCGCTTTTCCTCAGCGCCTTCTTCTATCTCTTCTCCATGGATAAGCTCTTGTCGGTAGTCATCGTCGTTATGATACCCATCTTCCTGGCTTTCAGCAAGGTGTATATGGGCAAGATGCGATTCTTGACCCGCCAGGTGCGCGATACCGACAGTAAGGTTCAGAGTGTGCTGCAGGAAACCATCCAGCACCGCATGCTTATCAAGACCTTGGAGAGTAACAGTGTCATGGTGGAACGGTTGGAGAACACTCAGTGCGAGCTTCGCTCCAAAGTGGTGCGTAAGACCATATTCAGTGTGTTCAGCAACTTGGTTCTTAACTTTGGCTTTGCCTTGGGCTATCTGGTGGCATTCCTTTGGGCTGCCGTGCGCATGAGTGCAGGCTCGCTTACCTTTGGCGGCATGACTGCCTTTCTGCAGCTTGTCAACAAGATACAGGGTCCGGCACGCAACCTTGCCAAGCTGGTTCCTGCCTTTGTCGGGGTGTTTACTGCTGCCGAACGACTCATGGAGTTGGAGGAAAATCCATTGGAGGAACAGGGTGAGCCAATAGAGATAGACTCGCCTTGCGGCATTCGCCTTGAGGGAGTGAGTTATGCCTACAAGGCAGAGCAGTCTGAGGACGACTCAGCTTCCGATGCCCGCAATGTCATTCATCAGCTCGATTTCGATTTCACACCAGGCAGCTGTACTGCTATCTTGGGTGAGACAGGTGCCGGCAAGACGACTCTTGTTCGCCTTATCCTGGCTCTGCTTCGTCCGCAGCAAGGTCAGCTCTCTATATATAATAAGGTGAAGAGTCAGACGCTCACTCCGCTTCATCGATGCAACTTTGTTTATGTGCCTCAGGGCAACACGTTGATGAGCGGAACTATCCGCGACAATCTGCGGTTGGGTAAGCTCGATGCTACTGATGAGGAGATGGTGGAGGCTCTGCATAAGAGTTGCGCCGACTTTGTGATGGAGTTGCCTGCAGGCTTGGATACTCTTTGCAGCGAACAGGGAGGAGGACTGAGTGAAGGACAGGCACAGCGTATTGCCATAGCCCGCAGTCTGTTGCGCAATCGCAGCATCATGCTTTTTGATGAGGCTACGAGTGCCCTTGACCCAGAAACCGAGCGCCAGCTGTTGCAGAACATCCTGTCTTCTCACGACAAGACCATTATCTTCATTACCCATCGTCCTGCTGTGGTCGACTATTGTGACCAGGTGCTCAGAATAGAGCGCACCAACAACAGTTGAATATTTCCTCTTCAAGAGTGAGGGTGACATAACCGAATGTCTTCTATGCTCAGTCCTGTGGCTTGGGAAATAATTTCCAAAGGAATGTTCTGTGAAAGCAGGTTGCGGGCTATTGCTTTTTTCTCTTCAGCTCTTCCCTCAGCTCTTCCCTCAGCTCTTCCTTCAACTCTTCCTTCAGCTCTTCCCTCAGCTCTTCCCTCAGCCAATCCTTCTAATTTAGCATTGCCGAGTACGTCATTCTGAATCATGATGGCATTGATATGCTCGTCGTATGCGTGACGTTCTGCATCCGACATCTCGTAGTATTTTAGCTTCTCGCGAGCCTCTTGCAGACCTGGAGCTTTAGTGTCTGGAGAGATAACGCCATTCTTCAGATAGTTTACCCATTCTTCCAATGGTGATTTTGCCACTTTATTGAACTCGTTGACACGCACAAGGATATAGGTAGGGAAAATCTCAGAAGGTGATTTTCTTACGATATTGTTCTTTTCCTTGGCACTTATCACGAGCTGGTCTTTCGTGTGCAGACCTGTAAAATTGTTCTGTCCGATATAGATGTAGTCAGAACCTTTTCCGAGATCGAAGTACAAGATGCTGATAGAATACACCTTTTTCACCTCCTTATAGCTGTTGCCGAGGTTGATATGCTCAGTAATAGCTTTTGCTACTCCATAAAGAACTCGCTCTAAGTAGTACAGCTCACTGGTGTTTTGTATTTCCACAATGATAATTTCTCCCTTACTGTTTCTGGCTTTTATATCAACGCGGTTGAACTTATCATCTTCTTTCTGCTGATTACTTTCACTTTCCAGTATTTCTATGATTTTTACTTCTTCATTCAGAAATACGGTAAGGAATCCTTCCAAAACGTCAAAATTAGCTTTCTGACGGAGTAATCTTTTGATTGCCCAGTCGAAACGGATGTATCTATCTCTCAGTTCTGCCATAATAAAACCTCCTTTTTGTTTAAATGATAATTGCCGAGTGCAGAATATCTTTTGCAAAGATACATTTTTTCTTTTTTGCTTCCAAATGTTTTACCGAAAAAATGATATTTCTTCTTTCTCGGCTATTTTACTCTATACGAAAAACTGGCGACCCTCGCATAACGTGAGCCGCCAGTTGAATAGATGAATTATATGTTAGGTTTTTTATTTACTTGATAACTACCTTTTTGCCATGGTGGATATAGATGCCAGCCTGGTTGGGTTTCTGGTTCATCTTCATACCACTGAGTGTGTACCAAGCATGATTGGTGTAGCTGCCTGCGTTTTCTGTTGTAGGCAAGTCGATACCTGTATTTATGTCTTTAGTGACATTCGTAACAACATACTTACCATTACTCTTACCAGGACCCACTTTGACGAAGATAGTTGAGTTGACTCCAGTAACGTCGTGTGACTGAGTTTTCTCTTTTGTTCCTGCATCGTTAGGCTCGCAGAAAACAAAGTTGAGCATTCCATCTTTTTGGGTAATGGTGAAGTCCTTATAATACCAGTTCTTGCCATCAATCATCTTGGTCTGTGTAATGGTGGTTCCAGGCCATTTAAGTTTATCATCAGTGTTACCCCAATAGTAGAAGTTCACCTTCTTCCAGTCTGTACCATCAGTATTGACATATACGGTAATGTTGTAAGGCTCGAAACGCTTGATGCTATAGTTATAAGTGCGAATGCCGCTTACGGTTCCATTGATGAGCAGACCCACCTTCAGTGTGCATGAACTGCTGATGTTGATAGATGTACCGCTTGTTGCCTGAGTGCTGCTGGCTGTAGGGTTGCTGCCGTTGGTGGTGTAAACCAACTTGGCAGAGGTGTTCTTGCTTACTGCAGTAAGAGCCACTTTGAAGCCCTCCTCGTATTCGCCAGAAGCTTTGTCTGCCCATGCAGTCTCTGAGTTGTTTGACAGATAGTACATGTAGTTTTTGCCAGAGAGGATGCGGGTGTACTCAGTCTTTGATGGGGTAGTCATCATGCTTGGAATACCTACAACCACCAACAACTTGCGACTGTTAGTACCATTTACCGCATTAGCAAAATACTGTGTGTTGCTGGCATAATTGTTATAAGAACTTGTGTTGGTGATACCTACTAATTTGCGGGCCTCTATCATGCTCTTCAGCTCGTGCTCGTATGCTTTCCAGTGAGGCTGGAAGATACAAGGAGTACCAGGCATGGCAATAAGGAATGCGTTGGCAGCAGGAATATATGTTGTAGGGATAGGGTCTTTGCTTCCCTCGTTGCTATTGTCCTCGCGTACCTGTATGTCGTGGTTTTCTACGAAGGTTATGGCATAACGGCGATAGGAAGCATCAGACATCAGACTGGCTTCATTCAACTTTCTCCAGTCGTTGTTTTTGATTGCATTGGTCATGTTGTAGTGGAATTGGAAGTCAAAGGCACCGCTCTTCTTGCCTGTATTGTTGATCCAGTTCTTGATGTTTCCTACACCATCCCAGTATTCTCCCACAGAGAATTGAATACCTGTTGCTGTGTTGTAGTCGCCCACATGGCTTGCCGCAAAGCCTTTCACCATGTCATAGCGGAAACCTTCGTAGCCCAAGTCTTCTTTCAAGAATTTCAAGTAAGCCTTTACCACTTTCTGTACGTTTGCGCTCTGGTGGTCCAAGTCACGGCAGTCTCCAAAGTCAGAGCCTTCATCGTTGTTGTTGCTGAGGCTAACACTTTCTTTGTTTGCTTGGGTTAAGGTCTTGCCTCCATCGTCGTTTTTGCAGATGTCGGTAGACAGCATTTGATAGGTCACACCCTTGTATGTCTCTGCTGGGAAAGTGAACCAACCCTCGGTATTGCGGTGGTTGATAACTACATCGGCAATGGTTCCGATACCATTGTTCTTGAAAGTCTTGATCATGGAACGCAACTCGTCTTCTGTTCCGAAACTGGAGTTGTGGTTGAAATAGTAATAGGGTTTATAGCCCATTACCTGTACGGTTTCAGCACATTTTCCGCTCTGAGGAACCCATACGAGGTCGATGAATCCTTTGAACTCTGTAGTCTGAGCCTCAAGAGCTTTCCATTGTGCAGCCTCGTATGCATTCCAAGAGAAGCCCTGTAGCATCACTCCATTGTAGTTTGCTGGCCATCCTTGTGCCGAAGCACTGATTACTGCCAATAGTGCAATAAGTGTCAAGTAAATTTTCTTCATATTCTTCTTGTTTTTTGTTTTCGGTGGTAAAGTTATGATTTTCTTTTGTAGTGACAATCTTTTCTTGACCTAAATCAAGCAAACGACTTGCGCAAACGTTTGCATTTTCTGTGCAAATACATAGTATCTGTCATGACCTCAGTTCAGAATTATGTTGTTTCAGGAGGCGAAAAGCGATAAGCTCCTGTTATTGGTGTATTGCTTTTTTACTTAAGTTTTGCCCCACACACCCTACCCTTCAGGGCGTGCCAACCGTACAGGTCGAAAGAATGCAGGGCATACAAAAAGGCGGTCTCGGATTGGAGAAGAGTCGCCTATTCAATGAGTGTTTAACCAAATCAGTAAAGTTCGACCAACTTTCAACTTTGAATCCTCTTAGATCTCTGACTGATTTCTTAAACCACTCTATTTTAGAAAGTTCCATAACTGTTTTTACAAGTGCAGTCAAATCATCATTCATCGTCATGTATGTACAGCCTTGCACCCACTCGAAACCATTCTTTTTTAGAAGCTCTTTTATTTCGTAGTAAGCTTTGTTGTAAGGTTCGCCATAGTGTATTTCTGTAAATCAGAAATTACCATATTAAATGCTATTGCGTACATACTGCCTCCTTTGCAGGTTTAAATAAGTCTTTATATCCAAAGAAGATGTTCCCATCTGCGGTTTTTGCGGAGATGACAATTCCTACGAAAGGATTGTTCTCAACTTCAATCACTTCGCCCTGTGTCCAGTCTTTGGCATGTGTCAAGTCTGGAGATATTAATACTTTGTCGCCTGTTCTCATAATCACAAAAATATAAATGTTGTACTTATTGCTGTAAAGAAAATGCAAACGAGCGCAAAGAAAGCTTGCTTTCAATTTGCCGAGTGCAGCTTTTCTTCTGCAAAGAAAATGCAAACGAGCGCAAAGAAAGCTTGCTTTCAATTTGCCGAGTGC
>ERZ1026898.1361-NODE-1361-length-12354-cov-20.562973_pt1 | contig 12354 bp, 10 predicted proteins | sample MGYA00380178_ERZ1026898 | MGnify/ENA primary metagenome ERZ1026898 (study PRJEB33269, sample SAMEA4719814) | human gut metagenome | biome: human-associated habitat; feature: organic feature; material: feces | place: Cameroon | collected 2013-10 ... | reverse complement strand
TCGCCCATCACCTGGCTCATGGCTCCTCCATAGATTCCGCCCGACATCAGGAAGATGAAGGCGAAGAGGAGATAAATCCAAGGCTGTAACCGGCGAGGAATATATCCATTGAATGAAGGGACTCGAAATGGTCCCTGTAACATTGGAGGTCCTGGCATTTTATATAATTAATAATTTATAGCTTATAGAACATTCTATTTGATGCGAACCTTGGTTTCTACGTTCAGTCCGGCACGGAGCAGGGCAACATTCTTCGGGTCGTTGTCTTTGGTAAGGGCGATGCGAACAGGCACACGCTGTTCTACCTTTACAAAATTGCCGGTGGCATTATCCACAGGAATCATGGAATAGGCATTGCCGGCTGCGGCAGAAAGGGCTTCTACCTTGCCATGAAATACTACACCCGGGATGGCGTCGGCGGTGAAATCTACAGTCTTGCCCACGGTAATACCGTCCATCTGAGTCTCACGATAGTTGGCTACCACCCATACATCGTTGTCATCCACGATGCGGGCGAGCATCTGACCAGGTTGCACCAGCTGGCCTTCGTGAATATCCTTTCTTCCCATCACGCCATCGCAGGTTGCTACGATTACGGTATAGGAAAGGTTGAGGCGAGCCAGATTGAGCTGTGCCTCTGCCACGCTCTCTCCGGCACGTGAACCACCGAGCTGCTGGGTCTGAACATTACGAACCGATGCGGCGCTAGCCTTTCTGCTGCTTGCCTGCTCATAGCGTGCCTTGGCTCCCAGATAGCGGGCATAGGCATTGTCGTATTGCTGACGGGTTACTGCATCCTTCTTCATCAGAGCCGCAAAGCGGTCGAAGTCTTGCTTGGCATTCATCATATCCACACGAGCCTCCTCGATGCCGGCAGCTGCTGTCTGCACATTGGTATTGGTGGTGCCCATGCTGGCAGTAACTACCGAAGAACTTGACTTGGATCCACGCAAGCCTGCCTCTGCCTGAGCTACATGCAGACGGAACTCAGCATCCTCGATGATAACAAGGGTATCGCCCTTCTTTACGTGCTGATAGTCGTTGAAACGAATCTCCTTGATGAATCCCGGCACACGGGTATTGATAGGAGTGATATGGCGGTTCACCTGTGCATCATCTGTGTAAGCCACATCGCTTCCATGATAGAAATGGCTGAAGCACCAGCCGATAGCTCCCAGAAAAAGGAGGATAATCACTACATTATATATTCTCTTGATAATCTTCTTGTTCATTGCTTTATTTATTTTATTGTTTCTAAATTTCTCCTGCCACGTACTTCATGCGATAGTAGGCATAAACGATGTTGATGCGGGCATCCACCTCGCTGAGCTCGGCATTGAGCTTGAGGTTGGAGGCATCTACCATATCCGTAACCAGAGCCAGCTGACTGAGATAGCGGGCATTCATCACATCGTAGTTCTGCTGTGCCAGCTCTACGCTCTTTCGCTGCGTTTCCAGTTCCACGTAGGTTTGCTGGTATTGTACGTAGGCAGCCTGCACATTATTGTTGAGCTGCTCTGCCTGAACGGCATGTGCCTCTTTAGCCTGACGGGTCTCTACGGCTGCCTGCTTGATTCGCTTGTTGCTCTTGAAGAGAGAGCTGAGGCTGTATTTCACGCCTACGCCCACATACCAGACGTTGAGGTTCTTATCAACAGGTGGCAATTCGAAGAGGATAGGTCCATCGAAGTTATCTGCGGCAACGAAAGCTACCTTTGGCAGAAGATCGCTCTTGGCAATCTTCTCCTTCTGCTCAGCGATGCGGATGGCGTTACTGCTCTGCTCCAGGAGTGGGGAGTTCAGAGTACCTGCCGTCTGCCAGTAAGCCTCGCCTTCCTTGCCGTAGGTCTTGTCGGCGATAGTGGCATCGGGGATAATCTGAATATCCTGATTTCCCAGGTTCATTTGGCTATCCTGGTTCATTCCGAGGGTATTGCAAAGCTGATGGTTCAGGATGCTTCGGTTGTTCCTGAGTGCCGTAAGACCGAGCTTGAGGCTTTCCATCTGGAGTTCGTATCGGGTGATGTCGTTCTTCAGCGCCATGCCGTGCGTCTGCTTCTCCTTGATGTCAGCGATGAGCTGGCGGGTCAACTCGATGTTCTTTTCATACACCTTGATACGGTTGTCTATCTTGTAAAGGTCGAGATATTGACCGAGGGCGATGAAGCGAATCTGCTGTCGGGTAAGTTTCACGCCTACTTCTGCCTGCTGCTTACCGAGTTCGGCGAGTTTGATGCCTGCGTTGATGGCTCCACCGGCGTAAACTACCTGCTGTGCCTGGAAGGCGAAGTTGTTGCCGAAATGTGGGGATTTCAAACCATGAACGTTGCTGAAGTCGCGGTCGGTAATCAGCGCATTGCCGATGTAACTGAAAGAGAGGGAAGCATCAAGGTCGGGCAGTTTCTTGCTTTTAGCCGATTCGATGCCGAGATGTGCAGCTTCTACTCCTGATAATGAAGTGCGAAGGCTTTTGCTGTTATCCTCAACCTTCTGGAAAAGTTGGCTGATAGTCATGTTTTCTTTCTTGCAGACAGGCAAGGATGTTGCCGCCCCTTCTGTGGTTTGTGATTGAGCCGGAGCCCAAAGAGTTCCTCCTGCAAGCAGAAGGCTTACCAATAAGATGTTCTTAATCATTGATTCTTGCTTTTTGAAATTCGGGTGCAAAGGTACGGAGTTTTGGGCGAACAATCACTTTAAATTTTTCGCGGCGGATGGACGATTTGGGAATAATAGTTCTTTTATGTCACATATTTTGTGTAATTTTGCAACCGAAATAGGAATAAAGAGACATAATAACTCTATATATAATAAGGTGTAGATGGAATCATCAGAATTAAGTAGTTATCAGGAAGCAAGCCTTTCCTGCTCTGGTTTGGAGGAATGGCAGGAGGGTCCGCAAGTATTGACTTACGGAGCAATATTGATTTGCCGGAAAGGAAAGGCGAGGCTACAGGTGAATTATAAGGATTGGCAACTTTATGATGGAGCGGTCATCACCGTGTTCCCGAATGATGTGGTGAAACTGAGAGTTGAAGAAACTTTTCAAGTGGAAATGCTGAAATATAATCCTTCCTTGCTTCGTGAAGCAAGTCTGCAACTGGAACAGACGGTTTATTCTTCCTTACGGGAAGACAGATGCAGACAGGATACCCCCGTGGTGACAAACATCATCAATGGTATGTTTGCCCTATTAAAAGTTTATTTCGACCAATCGGAGTGTACTTGTATCTCCCAATTGGTATTGTGCCAGTTGAAGGCATTCTTCATCGGTTTTCATGAGTATCTTCAGCGCAATCCGCAATACCGACCAGATGAAGTGAAATCGTATCGCGTAAGAGAACTGTTCAATCGGTTTATGATGCTGCTGGAGAAGGATTACAAGATATCAAGGGATGTGAACTATTATGCCGAACAGATGAATATCTCCTCGAAATATCTCACCAACATCGTGAACCAGGTAACGGGGCATACCCCCAAGACCATCATCGACCAATACGTGATTCTGCAGCTTAAGATGCATCTTAAGCGAACTACGCAAAGCATCAAGGAGATGGCTTGGGAGTTTCATTTTGCCGATGTCAGTTTCTTCTGTCGTTATTTCAAGAAGCATACAGGGCTGACGCCGCAGCAAATCAGGGAATAAAAGGGAAGGCGCGTGCTAGAAACTCTGTTCCAGCACGTGCTGCAAGCAATCTGTAACAACCTTCAATTTCTTCCTAATCTCTTTTTCTCCATTCTCTTGAATATGTTCAGGCGATAGTGCCTTCAGTTCTTCCAGACAACTCATCTGCATCATACTGGCAATCGGCAGAAGTTTGTGAGCAGCTTTTCCTATTTTATCTATAGATAAGGAATCCTCTTCCATGGCTTCTTTCAAATTCTTAAGATGTTCTGCCAGTTCCTGCTTCACGGTGTTGAGTATCTCTTTTGCTGCCTCTTCATCGCCCTCTGCAAAAGCCAGAAGAGCGTCAAAGTGGGATTGAGGTTCAGAATCTATTCCCAGGATAGCTGATAACTTTTCTATACTGAATGGCTTGAAAAGACAGTCGTCGAAGCCAGCTTTTATAAGTTGTTCCCGGATACTCGTATCATGCGCTGTCATAGCAATGACAGTCATATTGGTATGGTTGATGTGGGTAATCATCTCTGTACCATTCATTTCTGGCATTTCTATGTCCATCAGCATGAGGGCTGGCTGCTCATTGTGCAGGATGGTGAGTGCATCAATCACATGATTGCAAGCGAATACTTGCCAGGAATCGCCTGCTATGCGTCGCAGCATTTCCTGGAGAAGTTGAAGCTGAAGCTTGTCGTCATCGAGAATCAGAACCTTATGGTTGGCAAACTCTTGTAGAGCCTTCTTTTTGTTGTCTGAGTCCTTGGCTTCCTGATGATCAGATGTTTGTTTGATATCCTCCTGCGAATCATCTTTTGGGGCAGGTTCTATAGGTAGCGTAACGATGAAATTGGAACCTTTGCCCAAGGTAGAACGAAGTAGAATTTCTCCACCGAGAAGCGACACCAGTTCTTGAGTGATAGACAAGCCCAGGCCTGTTCCCTCGATGCCTTGTGCACTCTTTAATCTGGTGAATGCCTGGAACACTTTCTGCTTTTCCTCATCGGTCATTCCCTTACCCGTATCTTTCACGCTCATGGTGAGTGTCAACTTACCCATGATTTTGGAAACTCGTGCCTCGATGTTGACACTTCCATGATCGGTATATTTGATGGCGTTGCTCACCAGATTATCCAGAATCTGACGAATACGGAAAGCATCGGCTAGGAATAATTCCTTGTCTGTTTCATTCTCCTGATTTGCTTCCTTTTTCATTCCCATCGTCATCTCATACGAAATGGCTAAGCCTTTCTCTTCGGCTCGCAATCGCATTCCCTCTACTGATTCCTTTACCAGTTGAGTAGGAGAGAAAGAGACAGGCTGAACCTTCATCAGTCCATTTTCCAACTGATGATAATCGAGAAGAGAGGCTACTAGTCGGGAAAGATGAGCAGCAGAGTTCTTGATATTTTGAAGACACTCCATACCTTGTGCTTCGGTGACGTATTCTTTCATCAGGTCGATGAAGCCGGAAATGGAGGCTGCTGGAGCCTTGATATCGTGTGTAATGGTGAGGAGAAGTCGCTCACGTTGGTTCATGATACGTTGGATTTCTTCGTTGGCTGCCTCCAGGTTCTCACGGTAGATGCGTTCTTTTCTTGCATCGCGCCAGATGAACCAAATCATGACGATAATCGCAAGGAGGGTTACTAGTGTAAGCAAACCTATTTGCCACAATAGCTGTTTACGGGCAGCCATCGCTTTGTTGATGGCTTTTTGCATAGAATCCCGTTCCCTTTGGTGCACATCACTCAGTTGCTTGGCAGAACGTAAGGCAAGTTTGGTACTGACTATTTTCAGGTCTTCCATTTCTTTGTTGATACTTTCCTTATGATCTTGCGTAGCTACTTTCTCCTTCTTGTCTATCTGGTCCAGAATGTTGGCTACATTTTCAGCCACATTCACAGGAGTTGTGACAGAATCAATGATGGCTCTGTTGCTGTCTTGCTTGATGCTTAGCGTTTCAGCGTGCTCTTTCTTGAAAGCATCGGCTAGTCGGCGGAAGAATCCTCGGCGGGTCTTCATTACTTCCACCGTAGTCTTCTTTGCCTCGTGGGTTTGTGGGGCTTTGGAATGCACCACGATAGAGTCTTTGCCTGTATTCAGACTTTTAACCTTATCTTGCAGATAATTGGACGTAGATTTCCCTGCCATTGCATCAGAGAGTTGCTTCAAGTTCTTCTGCTCTTCTTTGAGCAGAGAAGTCATGGTACTGTCGGCAGCATCCTTTTTCTTGATGTACTCACGGGATGCTTCGTTGATGGCGATGATGCTCTTGGTGTTGCTATATACGAGACTGATTGCCAGAATCATGATAATGGCAATAATGCAATAGCCGAGGGCTACCTTGAGTGGGATATTGTTTTTGTGCATGTGAAATCTACTTAATTATCTTTTGCAAAGATAATGCAAACGAGCGCAATGAAAGCTTGCTTTCAGATTGCCGAGTGCAGCTTATCTTCTGCAAAGATAATGCAAAAAACTGATTTAAAGAAAAGAAAGGACTAAAAACAAGTCAGGAGACCAATGAATTTTATCATTAGTCTCCTGTCTAATTGAAAGCGAAGCGTAATTACTGATATTTATTGTCTTTCTATTTTTCTGTTTATTACTGTTTTTTTGAAGGTGATATTACTCTGCTACAGTTGAAATAGCTGCTGAAGAATCTGCTGTTGTAGAATCAGCTGGAGTCTCAGCTGGAGTTGTCTTCTCTACTGTTGTGTCTGCAGGTTCTGCTGGAGCAACTGTGTCTACTGGAGCTACTGATGAAACACTTGCCATCTTGTTGTTGGCGAATACATTGCTAACTGATACCATTACCATGGCAGCGATAGCTGCGAATACTAACTTTTTCATAATCTTTTTATTTTTTATTGTGAATATTATTTTTACTTTAATGAACCGTCTTACTTGCATTGTTGCTTGTTTGCGAGTTCACAATCTAATATCACAATCTGCGTGCCAAAAGATTTCTTCTTTTAGTAAATGACTGATAATCAGCTGATATTCGTTTTTGTGCCAAATCTTAACTTTGTGGAAATTGTGGAACAAGTGTGGAATTTTTCCCCAAAATATTGGGGAAAGTTCCTCAGATGCCGTACTTCTTCATCTTGTTATACAGCGTCTTTCTATCCACAGCAAGCAATTGTGCTGCTTTACTCTTGTTACCTCCTGCCGCTTTTAGTGCTGCTTCTATACGCTGCAGTTCTGTTTCCTCATCATGCAGGGTGGTAGGAGCTTGTGGCTGAATATGAGCCATACTCTGTTCCAGTTCTGTTACTCCAATATATCTGCCTGTGGCAAGAAGTGTAGCACGTTTCATCACATTGTTCAATTCGCGCAGGTTTCCTGGCCAGTTATAAGAGGCGATTCTCTCCTTCGCCTTACCATCGAGTCCTTCCACGTTTCTATTGAGTTCCTTGTTGGCATGTTTGATAAAGAGGTCAGCAAAGAGGAAGAGATCGGTACCGCGATCTTTCAGCTCAGGCATGTAGATGGTAAACTCGTTGATACGGTGGTATAGGTCTTCGCGGAAGTTTCCCTCTGCTACACGCTGTGCCAGATTTTCGTTGGTGGCACAAACCAGTCGGATGTCGATGTCGATTTCCTTGTTGCTGCCCAATGGGCGGATCTTACGCTCCTGAAGGGCACGAAGCAGTTGCACTTGCACTTCATAGTTCAAGTTTCCCATTTCGTCCAGGAAGAGTGTACCGCCATTTGCCATCTCGAAAGCACCTTTCTTGTCCTGGTCAGCTCCCGTAAAGGCTCCCTTCACATGGCCGAAGAATTCTGATGCTGCCACATCCTTAGGAATGGCTCCGCAGTCGAGTGCAAAGAAAGGCTTCCCTGCTCTCTGACTTAATTCATGAATGCGACGAGCCACATATTCCTTACCCGTTCCGCTTGCACCTAGAATGAGAACCGACATTGGGGTAGGAGCTACCAGAGAAACGAAACTATAGAGCTTTCTTGAAGTCTCACTTTCACCTTCAAGATATTTTGGAACATCTATATTTCCTTTTGATTCCGTATTTCCTGATACTTTTTTATTATCTATTGGCTCCTGATTTCCTGTTGTCTCCCTATGCTCTATATTTTTCTCTGATAGAGAGTTTGTATTGTGATTTTTTATGGCTTCCTTTATCTTTTCCAGGAGAATATCCGGATGGAAAGGTTTGGCAACGTAATCTGTAGCACCCGACTTCATGGCGAGTACTACGTTCTGAATCTCTGCATAGCTGGTCATGACGATGAAAGGTACTTGCACGCCATGCTTTCTCATCCATTGCAATAAGAAAATACCATCATGGTCTGGAAGACGGAGGTCGGATAGCACCAGGTCAAATCCACTTTCCACCTTCTCCCAAGCCTGTATAGCTGCTTTCACCGAAGTCGTTTTTTCAACTTCGAATCCTTTCTTCTTGAGCCATGTCTGAATCATGGTTCCAAATGCGATGTCGTCTTCAACCATTAGTATTTTTTCCATATCATTACAATCTTTCTGTCTCTTTGTCTTCTCAAGATAAAACTATTTCGTGCGCAAAGTTAGCATTATTATTTGGAATCAGCAAAGAAAAAGTGTTTAATTGTCTGTTTTTACAAAAGATTATAATATATAATGAAGGTCTCTACCCAATCATTCGGTTTTGAGACCTTCATATTACCATTTGATTTTTGATAGCTTTTTACTCAGGGAAATTGATGTTGTGACAATTTGGTAGCCTCTATCTTAACATTTGTTGTTGAATTATGGGACAAAGATACAAAATCTTTGTGAAACAAAAGTAAAGAAAAAGAAAAAGTTTTGTTTATCTCGTTAATTATTATTATCTTTGCATTCGTAATTGTAAAAACTAAACGAAAATGAAGATACATATAGAACAAGCAACCCCAGATAAAGCTTCGCATATAGCATCGCTCATTATGGAAGCGATGAATACGGAATGTTGTCAGAATTTTGCCGGACCTCGTCATACATTGGCTGATTTTCATCAGTTGATGGAACGTCTGGTAAAGATGGAGGATAGCCAGTATAGTTACCGAAATGTGTTGATGGCAATGACTACTGATGGGGTGGTTGCTGGCATTTTGGTAGCTTATGATGGAGCTAAACTTAAAGCTTTGCGCAGAAGATTTGTAGATGAGGCTCTTGCTACCTTTGGAATTGATTATTCGGGTATGGATGCAGAGACTCAAGAAGGTGAATACTACCTCGACAGTTTGGCTGTTTCCAGTAGCTATAGAGGTAAGGGAATTGCCAAGCTTTTGTTGAATGCTGCCATACAACGTGGTAAGGAACTTGGTATTCCGAAGGTTGGATTATTGGTTGATAAAGGCAATCCAAGAGCAGAAAGCCTTTATACTCGTATGGGATTCCAATTCGTCAATTATACAACGTGGGGTGGTCACGGAATGAAGCATTTGCAGATAAATGCTGAATAAGAAGTGAAATATTCGCTGACGATTATTAGATAAAAAGTGAATAGAGCATATAAAACAAAAAGCCCAGGATAGCATCACTGCTGCCTGGGCGTTTTTTTAATCAACAAAAACTAATAAAATCTCTTTTAACCTATATTTCCTATAAAGTTATCTTTTCTGCTGCAAAGGTACAAAAGAAAACGGTAGGATGAATCAAAAATATATAGTTTTCTGCTAATTCTTCAGGACAATCGTTTGCACGATTATTTGTCTTCTACTTCCTGTAATTCGCTTTCCTCCATATCCTGGTCTAAATGGTCGCGCCAAAGATACTTTCTTGTTTCATGCACAATAATTCCACTCAAACATAGCAGAGAGACGAGATTTGGAATAGCCATAAGAGCATTCATGCAATCAGCTATGTTCCATACCAGACCGAGACTGATGACACTTCCTGCAAATATACTGGCAATGTAGAGAATACGATAGCAAAGCATCCATTTCTTTCCCTTCAGGTATTCTACGCAACGTTCGCCATAATAACTCCAACCTAGTGTAGTACTAAAAGCAAAGGTGGTCAGACCAAATGTTAGTAATGGAGCTCCAATATATGGTATTTTACTAAAAGCAGCTTTGGTAAGTGCTGCCCCATTATGATAGTCTATATCTGGATAGGCTATGATACTGCTGGTGATTACCAGTCCTGTTAGTGCGCAGATAATGACAGTATCCCAGAATGTTCCTGTAGATGAAACTAAGGCTTGTCGAACGGGATTGCGGGTTTGAGCTGCTGCGGCAACAATTGGCGCAGAACCAAGTCCACTCTCGTTAGAGAAAAGACCACGGGCAATACCATAACGGGCTGCAAGCATCAGTGTACTACCAGCAAAACCGCCACCTGCAGCTTTTGTTGTGAAAGCTGATTCGCAGATAATCTGTATAGCTGGCAGAATATAGGCATGATTGACAAAGAGAATATAAATACAGCCCAATACATAGAATAGGGCCATGAAAGGTACGAGCATTCCACAAACCTTAGAGATAGTCTTTACACCACCAATGATTACGGCTGCTCCTAAAATGGTTACGATAGCACCTGTAATGTAAGGAGAAATGCCATATTGATTCTCTACAAGGGTTGAGATGGCATTAGCTTGAACTGTGCTGCCAATACCAAAAGAAGCAAGGGCGGCAAAGGTTGCGAAGAGGATGGCAAGCCATTTCCAGCCCAATCCCTTTTCTAGAGCATACATCGGACCTCCCAGCATCTGTCCTCGTGTTGTCTTAACTCGATATTTTACGGCAAGAAGTCCCTCTGCATACTTGGTAGAAATACCGAAAACACCGGTGAGCCAGCACCAGAGAACAGCACCTGGTCCACCTAATGCTATGGCTGTAGCCACACCGATGATGTTACCCGTACCGATGGTGGCTGCCAAGGCTGTGGCTAGTGCTCCGAATTGAGAAACATCCCCCTTTGCATCCTTATCTTTCTTAACCGACAATTTGATAGCCTGGAATATCTTACGCTGTGGAAAGCGCAGGCGAATCGTTAGGAAAATATGGGTTCCCAACAATAAAATAATCATAGGCCATCCCCAAAGGAATGAACTAAAGGCTGTGAAAAAATCATTGATAGCATCCATCTCTCTTATATTTAAATTTAAAAATGATTATTAATAATTTGGCTTGCGCCCTGATAATTCTCTTGTCTTTTTATGAACGGAATATGTTTTGTTACTTCCGTTTCGTTAAGGGAGACTGAAGGTAATTCTACCCTCAGTCTTCGAATTCTATTCTAACGTTAGTGAATCCCATTGTCTTGAACATGTCTTTGAATTGCTGCTTGGCATTTCTTCTTGCCGTCTGATAATTCACAGGTGTCAAGCAACGCTTTTTCATCATAACGTAAGCTCTGTCGTACATAGCCTGTCGGTCAGCGCCAGTCCATTTTCCTTCTTCAAAGAAACTTTTTGTCTTTGCCTCGTCTATGAAATTGTTGTCGAGGAGTCGGATTGGGGGAAGGGTGCAGACTATGGAATCTTTCTTTTCATCCGTCTGTATCCATCCTTCCTTTACGTCTTTCATGTCAATGCCGAGACGCAGGGTACCATAATAGATACGTACCAATTGATCGTCACCAAAGAAACCATGTCGGGTTGTATCAACGAGTTCCTCATCGTTGATGGCAAGAAATTCCCATTGCCCGATAGCCTCAATACTTTCTACTTGGGTTGGTGAAAGGGTGGTCTTTTCTTCCGTTGCCACGTTCATTGTATTGTCTTTATTAAGCCAATAGAGTACTCCACCTATTATTATAATAAGGAATAAAATGATTATGATTCCATATTTCTTCATATCTTAGTCCTCTTTATTTGATGCCTGGCTAGAGGCTGTTCTCTTTTCTATTGTTTTATTGTCATTCAATCCATTTGAAATGAATTCCTTCAAGTCTTGGATTGTGAATTTCTTACGGAAGCTAATCTTGATGTTTTCTTCCTTGAATCCCATGTTCTTGAGCATCGGAATCAGAGTATTTGCGGCACTGAGCCGAGCTTGTTCCATGAGGTCAAGATTCGGAATATCATTGATGATGCTTTGTCTGCCTTGCTGCTCTAGTTGGGTGAGTTCTGCATCACTGAAATTGCTGCGGGCAATGGAAACATATTGTTTTACCGCATTGTGGTCTATCTTACTGCTCGTGAGTGTCAGCTTTGGGTCTGGCAGAATGATTTCTATCTTGTCACCTTTGCGTAACACATTTTGATTGGAAAACCCTTGGAAGTCTACGGAAGCTTTGATGGTTGCATTCATAGGGATTGCAACTTTCCTGTTTGAACCAGGTACATGAATGTTGAAGTCCTTTCTGAAAAAAGAACCTTTCAGATTCAGTTGATCATCGTGGGTGATAATTTTGTGAACATGGGCTTCTGCCGTATATAGTCGGTTGCATTTTTGTATTTGCATCACCATCATTGGAATCGTGTCGATGACTTGCTCCTTTTCTTGCGTTTGCTCTTTCTGAAAGCAAGAAGAAAAGGTGAAAATGCTGGCAGTTATTATGAATAATAGAATCTTTTTCATACAAAATGTTTCTTTTTGTTTGCAAAGATACGACAAAATGTTTAATTCTCAAAATAAAAAGGGTAAATTTGCTTTAAAAAGAAGAAAAGAAGCATTTTTAAGAGAGAAAAAACATTTAATGAAGAAAAAATGCATTTTTTTTAGACTTCCATTAAACCTTTTCTTCGTGATGACGTCAAACTACTGATTAGAATTCATAAACTGAACTTTTATTATATCGTGTAAGATTCAAT
>ERZ1026898.1360-NODE-1360-length-12358-cov-3.835000_pt1 | contig 12358 bp, 10 predicted proteins | sample MGYA00380178_ERZ1026898 | MGnify/ENA primary metagenome ERZ1026898 (study PRJEB33269, sample SAMEA4719814) | human gut metagenome | biome: human-associated habitat; feature: organic feature; material: feces | place: Cameroon | collected 2013-10 ... | reverse complement strand
GATTGGGGGACAGGATGCTGTCGATGTTCTGCTTGACGGCATCGTATTCCCGCATTCGCTTTTTCAGTCTTGCATAGGTTTCATTGGATGTGAATCAGATCAGAATACAGACAGGACTGCACACAGTGCAGCATTCACAGACTGGATGAGAAATATGCAATTACTGATGATAATACAGTGGAATTTTCTGATTGTCCAGATGTGCTCATAGAATAAACTGTATATTGTCATACGCATAAAAAGACTGCGGGACATAAACTCACCCGCAGTCCTCACTCCTCAAAATGGTTTGTCATGCGTGGCGGGCTGCTCGGAAAAATGCCGTCACCTTAACGAACAATAAGGAGAAGCTGCCCTCAGGCAGCTTCAAGTGTCCTATCCTGCGAAATTGATCACCGGGTCTTCCGGCTGCGCGCAAGGCTCCACCTTCGAAGCCTCCAGCACAATTCCTTCTCCTTCGTACTGTTCGAAATTCTCGCGGCAAATCTTCGCCGTGATCTCCACCCAGGTTTTCTCCGTCAGCTCTTCTGCCTTCTCATAGCGGCACGCATAGCCAAGGAACTGCATATCCTCCGCGCAGCACGTCATTGCCATGCGGCCCGGAACAAAATATCCCTTCGGGAAATCATCCGGCTTGGCCACCATTGCACGGAAGTGGATGGTCTTTCCTTCGTAGCGGTCCATATGCTCCATCGCATCCAGATACCAGATGCCGTAATTCATACCTTCAAGGTCAATGATGTCCTGATTGATGTCAAACGGGAGATCCTCCTCCGTGGTCAGATCAATCTCTCCTTCCTTGTCCTCGAAGATCAGATCTGCTTCCGGGCAGACTGCTCTCACGTTTCTCTTATATTTGATCAGCGTATCCTCATCCATGTCATCGCAGCGATTGAACATGATCAGCTCGGAACCGCGAAGCTCCTCGAACAACAGGGATCTCATCGCCAGATTCGAGAAATACATTCCGAAGGTAGAAGCATCAATGCAGGAAATCTGCTGCTCCAGCATCCAGGCGTGAGGAAGCTTGAACTTGCGGAAATCCCACATGCCGTTCCATTCGATCAGAACACGCCCCGGATGGTACTTCGCATTCAGGGCCATCAGCGCTGCCGGCGTAAAATCCTCCGGATTCTCAATCCGCTCCAGATCCGTTCTTGTCTGCTTCAGGAGCTTTTCTCCGAATTCCACCTCGCCCTCTTCACACAGAATCAAAAGTGTACGATCCTTGGACTGGAAGTAAGGCTGACCGATGGTATAGCTGTAAAAAGAGGATTTTCCGGAATCCAGAAAACCATTGATGACATAAACCGGAATTTTTTCCATAATCATTCTCCTGCCTGTATCTTACTGCCTGTATCCGTATCTTACTGTCCGTTTCTGCGCTTGAACAGCTTCTCCAGATTGTCCTGATTCAGTCCGGAGCCGATGACGCAAATTTTGCCGGTCACATCCGCTGCACCGGTGCGAACCTGCGGTTCTCCCGGAACATAGTCAAAATGAACCCAGGTTCCGTCCGCAGAGGGAAGCATTCCCTTGGAACGAAGGACAAAGCCATAGGTATCTGCATCCTCAAGGGCCTCAAGCATGCGCTCCACCTCCCCGGCAGAGTACTTCTGAGGTGTCTCCATGCCCCAGCTCTCAAAGACCTCGTCTGCATCATGATCATGGTCATGGCAGCAGTGGTGCTCATGCTCCTCGTGCTCATGGTCATGATCGTGGCAGCAGTGGTGCTCATGCTCCTCGTGCTCATGGTCATGGTCGTGGCAGCAGTGGTGCTCGTGCTCTTCATGCTCATGATCGTGACAGCAGTGGTGCTCATGCTCCTCGTGCTCGTGCTCCTCTTCCTCGTGGTCCTCATCGTGATCGTGGTGATGATGAGCGCGGTACACGGTGTTTCCATCCTCGTCTGTAAATTTCTCTGCATGCTCATCATGGTGGTGATGATGGTGGTGATGCTCCTCTTCTGCAGCCATAACCTCAGCCAGGATTTCACTCTGAAGATCCTCGCCGCCTTCGATTGTCTCGAGGACCTTCCTGCCGTCAAGCTCTGCCAGAGGCGTCGTGATGATGGTTGCCTTCTGGTTGTGCTCACGGATCAATGCGACCGCTTCGTCAATTTTCTCCTGAGATACCTTATCCGTTCTGGTAAGGAGTACGGTTCCCGCATTCTCAATCTGATTGACAAAAAACTCTCCGAAATTCTTGAAATACACTCTGGCCTTTGCGGCATCCACGACGGTAACCGCACTTCCGACCTTCATGTCCGGAATCTCTTCTGCGGTCTTCTCAATGGCGCGCATCACATCGTCGAGCTTTCCGACACCGGAGGGCTCAATCAGAATCCGCTCCGGCTGATAGGTCTCCATCACCTGCTTCAGAGAGGCATTGAAGTCGCCTACAAGTGAGCAGCAAATGCAGCCGGAATTCATCTCGCGGATCTCGATGCCCGCTTCCTTCAGAAATCCGCCGTCGATTCCGATTTCGCCGAATTCGTTCTCAATCAGAACCACTCTGCTACCTGCCAGCGCGTCCTTAATCAGCTTCTTAATCAGTGTTGTTTTTCCGGCTCCCAGGAATCCGGAAACGATATCTACCTTTGTCATCGTGATTCTTCCTTTCCTCTGACCTCTTAACGTCAGATATCCATTATCCATTCATTCATGCCCGCATTTACAAAAGCGCTTTCATGGCTTCCATCACCGTACTCGCCGGTATGCATGCACATTTTCCATCCTCGGTTCCCTGCACAATCATGCCAAGGTAATTCCCGGACTTCCCATACAGACCGCCTCCGGACATGCCGTTTTCTCCTCCGATATCAGAGAGCATCAGCTCTTCCCCGATTCCATCCTCTGAAAACCGTGTACTCAGAAGCGTTCCGGAAACCAGGTCGTTGTGATTCTCTCCCTTCAGCGCATAGACCGGATCCTCTTCGGCAAGCCGGTCCAGAAGATCGCGGGAGTAATACACCTCCAGCTCCTCTTCAAAAAGGCACTGCACAAAAGCCAGATCGGTCTCTGCATCGGAGGAAAGAACCGTTCCCGTTTCCTTTGTGCCATCCGGAAGAAGGATCTCCGCCTCTTTGCTCTCTCCGACAACATGTGCAGCCGTTGCAATGGTCAGCGTAAACTTCTCATCTTTCGTGGAGTGCTTTCTGGCATCCAATATGGTGCCGGAGCCGGAAACGCCGCCTGCGTGAAGAACCACCTCATATCCGGACAGTGCTTTATGCAGCTCGTCCGGCTCCAGGGTATACATCCGGTCAATGGCCCCGTTCTTCAGAAGGAGGCCTCGAATCAGAAACATCGCAGCAATGACGGCAAGAACGATCGCCGTCATCGCCTTTTTATTCTTAATCTTATGATTGTAGATATTCATTCCATTTCTTTCTTACAGCAGGAGCACCTCTGTCAGGCATAACAATTCTCAGAGCAAATCTGCCCGAAGCCGACAGACCTGCTCTGAGATCATTTCCATCAAAAAACAATATAAGCAGAGCGATAAGCCGGGTTCTGTCGTTGGACGATCATCTTTCTAGGACTGCCGTTGCCGGCAGCCTCAAGCGACGCACCTGGAAACGGATCGGGCCAATCCATGGTTTCCGTTTCGGTCTTGCTTCGGATAGGGTTTGCATGGCTCCGCACATTACTGCACGGACGGTAGTCTCTTACACTGCCTTTTCACCCTTACCTCTCTCCGAAGAGAAAGGCGGTATGTCTCTGTTGCACTGTCCCGGGAGTCGCCTCCGCCGGCCGTTAACCGGTATCCTGCCCTGTGAAGCCCGGACTTTCCTCACCCCTGTCAAAGACAGGGCCGCGATCGTCTGCTCTGCTTACAAGCTACTAACTTAACACAATTGTTCTCAAAAATCCAGACGGCAGCTTAGACGGCAGCTTTTCCGCCTGCGCCGCAAAATCTGCGGCAGGGTGCTGCCGCATGCACTTCGCCGCCCTACAGCTCGAAGCAGCCGCCGCCCACAAATTCGCGGCAGATGGAATTGGCGGGCAGTGCTGCCGTATCCACGCCAACGAAGTATTCCAGGAACTTCAGGAGGCGTTTTGCCTCATAATATTCCGGGGACTCCATGGAAACCGAGTACAGCTGCGGCTCCGCGAACTGCTTGAGCACGGCCTGCTCATAGATGAGGACGGAGTTGAAGACCGCATCCACATTCTGCTGGTAAGGGAAAATATATTTTTCCTCACCCTCGCGCACCTTCTTCCACAGCGCGATGGTACCCTGCGCATCATAGCCGCGGGTTCTCGCATCGCGGACAATTCTTCGAAGAAGCCGGGTATCCGAGGAGGGAATCCGGTTGTGCTCGTCGATGTTCAGGGAGGTCAGCGCAGAAATATAGATTTTGAACTTGTTCTTCGCAGGAATTCCCTCCGACGTCTTCGGATTCAGACCGTGGATGCCTTCGATGATCAGAATGTCATCGGGGCCCATGGAAATCGGCGCATCCTTGTAGCGTCTCTTGCCGGCCTTGAAATCAAAGGTCGGAAGCTCCACCTCTTCTCCGTTTAGAAGATCGGTCATGTTGTCATTGAACAGCTCAAGATCCAGAGCCTCCAGACATTCGTAGTCATAATTGCCGTCGATGTCAATCGGGGTGCGCTCCCTCGGAACAAACCAGTTGTCCATCGACAGAATGTGCGGACGAAGCCCGAAGGAACGAAGCTGAATGGCAAGACGGTGGGCAAAGGTTGTTTTGCCCGAGGAGGAAGGGCCTGCAACCAGCACGACCTTGACATCCTCATGGTCTGCAATGTCCTCCGCGATGTCGCCGATTCTGCGCTCCTGAAGAGCCTCCTGAACGAGGATCATATCCGAAATGTTGCCCTTGCAGATCTGCGTGTTCAGATCTCCGACCGTGGAAATATCAACCAGATTCCCCCACTCCGTAGAGAGCATCAGCTGCTCATAGAGGTTGTCCTCCTCCCGGAACGGCGTAAGCTCTCCCGGCGTCTCGTGCCCCGGAAGATTCATGAGAATCCCCTCGCGGTAGGCGCTCACCTCAAACTGCCGCACATAATCCGTGGACGGCATCATATAACCGTAGAAGTAATCATAGTAGCCTTCCAGGCAGTAAACATTGACGGTGGAGCTTCTCCGGAAGTGGAAGAGCTGAACCTTGTCCTGCATGCCCTGGCGGTTAAACAGCGCAATGGCATCATCGAGCGGATAGGTTTTCTTTGTGATCGCACTGCCGCGGTCGCGCATCTTCTCCATCTCCCTCTGGACCTTTTCGGCAAATTCATCCGGAACCAGAATGTTTCCGTTCTCCGACACGGTAAAGCCCTGCTCCTCTTCCTCCGGTGTCAGATTCCCGTGAAGCGTGCAGAAGTAAGCATTGCCGAGCGTAAATTCCACCTTTACGCGAAGCGGATCCTCTCTACCCGTCAGCTCCGCCACTGCCTTCACCAGCATCAGGGTTGCCGTCCGTACATAAGCCAGATATCCCGCGGAATTTCTGGTTGTAATCACAGAAACCACCCCGTCCCGGTCGAGCTTTTTGTTCAGCTCGCGCATCTTCCGGTTAAAATAGACGAGCGCAATCTCATTGTGATACTTCGGCTGGAACTCGCTTACAATCTTCTCAAACGTTGTTCCCTTTTCATACTGCCTCTGCTGTCCGTCTACAAATACTGTCGGCATGTTTTCCTCCCTTCCGGCTAAGCTTTCCCCCTTAAATAACTGTAAATGCTTCCTTTTCCGGCGCACAGATCACCGTAAGATACGGCATCTCTCTCTTCAGATAATCGCGCATATAAGGCACGAACATCTTCTCCACGCCGTAATGCCCCGCATCAATCAGCGAAATGCCCTTTTCCACGGCGTCCAGTCCCACATGATGGGTAATGTCTCCCGTAATCAGAACATCCGCCCCGCGCTCGATGGCAGCGTCCACCTCATCCTTCCCGGAGCCCGGCAGAATTGCCGTCATGACAACCGGTGACTCCGGATCGCCGTACACACGGACCTCCGGAATCCGGAACACATCCTTCACGTACTGCGCGCATTCCCGCAGCGTCATGTGCTCCGGAAGCTCTCCGATTCGCCCAAGCCCCTCATGGGAAATTGAATCCTCGTAGGTCACCTCCAGCACATCCGGGTTCAGAAGATGGAGCTCCTCTGCTGCCTCGGCCGCCATCCCCATGACATCGAAATTCGTATGCATGGCATACAGGGCCATATCCGCCTGCAGAATCCGCAGGATACGCTTCCCGATAAAATCCTGGTCCGTCACATGCTTTAACCCGGAAAACAGCAGCGGGTGATGGGTCAGGATCAGATCCGCCTTCTGTCTTGCCGCGTCCTCGATAACATCCGAGGTCGCATCCACTGCAAGATAAACCGCAGACACTTCCTTGTCCGCGCGCCCCGCCTGAAGTCCCGGATTGTCCCAGTCCATCGCAAAGGACTTCGGGCAAAATTCCTCAAGCTCCGTCATGATTTCCGTCAAACGCATTGCCGTCACACTTACCCTTTTCTCTGATTCAGCTGCCGTACTGCAAACAGGGTCTGCAAAATTCCGATTTCGCCCCAAAGCTCGGACAGCCGCTGTCTGGCATTGCTGCTGCCTTCCTCTCCGTTCGCCCCCGCCGCGGCCTGCGAAACACTCTCCGCGACCTTCAGTCTGGAACGAAGCGTCTGCGTCAGATACTCCTGAAAGCAGGGCTCGCCGCCCTCTTCCAGGAAACGGTGCAGAATACACGGTCCGTAGCGCTCCTCCGTCAGCCTGTGAAAGCCGGGATCACGCAGGATCCTGCAGAGCTCCTTCCCGGAAACCATAGCCCGTTTCAGATCTTCCTCGGAAAGGCCCTCGATCCGCTCCGCAAGTGCCTGCCAGTCGGGGCGTTCCTGCTCCGAATCTGCCTCCTTCGCAGGTTTTGCAGATGTCATATCCTGCTCCGGACGAAGGCCATCCGGACACAAAACCTTCATCACGGTGTAATATTTTCCCTCGTCCTCAAAAAAGCTCTCATCCGAAATCCGGCAGCCGTTCGCAAACAGCCATTCCCGCACCAGATGAATTTCCGACTGCGGCGACAGAATCAGCTCCCGGAAGGACAGAGCCTTTTCCGGCTCCGCCTCCAGAAGCGTCCGCATCAGGATCCCGCCCATTCCGGCGCAGATCATGCAGTCCGCTTCCCCCGCCTGATAGGCCGCAAGACCGTCGGATTTGCGGATATCGCAGCGCTCCGTGAGCTCTGTCAGCTCCAGATTGGATCTGGCAGAGGCCAGCGGCCCGTCCGCCACATCCATCGCAAGCGCATGCGGAATTTTGCCCTCCTGAAGAAGACGGATGTCTGCATAAGCGTGGTCGCACCCAACATCGCAGATGCGGACTCCCGGCGTCACCATATCGCAGATTGCCTGAAGGCGTTTTGAAAGTGTAAGCAAATTATGTCTCTCCTGAGTGTGCAGGTAAACAATTCTTCTTAATGAGGACCATCTCGAATTTGCGGAGCAAATCCTCCTTGTTAATCCAGATAGTCCTTCAGCTTTCTGGATCTGGACGGATGCCGAAGCTTGCGGAGCGCCTTCGCCTCAATCTGACGGATACGCTCACGGGTTACGTTAAACTCGCGGCCAACCTCTTCCAGCGTGCGCGCGCGGCCGTCATCCAGCCCGAAGCGAAGCCGCAGAACCTTCTGCTCTCTCTCCGTCAGGGTTCCGAGAACCTCCTGCAGCTGCTCCTTCAGAAGCGTATAGGCTGCCGCCTCCGCAGGAACCGGAACGTTGTCATCCTGAATGAAGTCGCCCAGATGAGAATCCTCCTCCTCACCGATCGGCGTCTCCAGAGATACCGGCTCCTGAGAAATCTTGATGATCTCACGTACCCTCTCGACCGGAATGTTCATGCGGTCTGCGATCTCCTCCGGTGTAGGTTCGCGGCCAAGCTCCTGCAGGAGCTGTCTGGAAATACGAACCAGCTTGTTGATGGTCTCCACCATGTGAACCGGAATACGAATCGTTCTTGCCTGATCGGCAATGGCTCTTGTGATAGCCTGACGGATCCACCAGGTTGCATACGTAGAAAACTTGAAGCCCTTGCGGAAGTCGAATTTCTCTACTGCCTTGATCAGACCAAGGTTTCCCTCCTGAATCAGGTCAAGGAACAGCATGCCGCGGCCGACGTAACGCTTTGCAATCGAGACCACCAGTCTTAAGTTTGCTTCCGCAAGCTTCTTTCTGGCTTCCTCACCGTCCGCAACCACTTCCTTCAGCTCCTGCTTGTTCCTGCCAAGAAGGAACGGCTTCTTCTCATCCGCCTCTTCCCTCTGCTCCTCGTTGCGAAGGTATTTCCAGAACTCGTCCTCCGTGGTCACCCGTTCAGTATCGCCATCCGCAACATCCGCAAAAATCGTATCCAGCATCTTCTGCGCGATGTCGCCGTTCTCCATGCGCTTGGCGATGGCAACCTCTTCGTCCGCGGTAAGAAGCGGAACCTTTCCGATCTCCTTCAGGTACATCCGGACCGGATCCTCAATGTTGATGGCATCACCTACGCCATGCGCATCGAGGTCATCCTCACCGTCCAGCTCCTCCTGCTCGATCATCTCGAGCTCTTCGTTCGGAACCTCATCGTCATCCACGTGATCGTCATCGTCCAGATCCGGCACGTCGTCCTGATCCTCCTCGAGATTCAGAACATCGATCCCCTTCGACTCCAGATATGCAGTGATCAGGTCATACTTCTCATCCTCAAGATCCATATCCTGAAAGGTCTTGAGAACCTCCTGATAATCCAGCACATCGCCTTTTTTCTTCGCCTGCTTGACCAGCTTCTCAAGACGCGTCTGAAATTCATCCGCATCCTCTGCATTCTCCTCCGCAACCACGGACTTGGCGGATTTCTTTGCTCCGCCTTTGGCTGCGGGCTTCTTTGCAGGCTTTTCCTCTGCCTGGACAAGCTCCTTGTTTTCTGTCAGTTCATCTGCTTTCTTCTTCGCCATAACATCCTCCCTGCCGCTCAAGGCGGCATTCTTTTCTCATCACTCCAGCCATCTCTCTGGTCTTATTGCTTAATTTAATCCGGATCGATCCTTATACGCCCGGACGACGCCACTCTACGACTCACTTCCCGGTATCATCAGAACCAGCGGGATTTTCTGAAGCGCCGCAAGGTCCTTTCTGGCCTTCATCAGCTTCCCGAGGGCCGCCGCATCGGTCATATTCGCCGACAGCCGGTCAATCGAATTGCGTTTGACCGAGCAGAGCACATCCCGCAGAAGCTTCTGGACCTCTTCCTCGCCGATTCCGGGGAGTCTTGTCTCAAACAAGGCCGCCGCCTGCCGCTGCTCCTCCTCATCCTCGAACATCGCAATCACCACCGAGGGCGATGCATGCGGCCGTACGCCGTTTCCGGAAGCCTGCGCGAGCTTGTCTCCTGCTTCCTTCTCCAGAATGGCAAAATACTTCTCTGCCGCCTGCCGCGGTACTCCCTCCGAGAAATCCTCCGCGGAAATGTAATCGCGAATCTGCGGATACAGTCCCGGATCATCCGATACGCAGGTAAGAAGGAGGCACTCATTCCGGATTTTCGCCCGCTCCAGCGTCGACATGCGCTTATCCGCCGTCGGATCCTTGGGTCGCACAGCCGGTGAAGCTGCCGTCTGCGGATAGACCCTTGCAAAACAGTCCTCCCGCCTTGCATCGGCCTGCCCTTCCTGCCCCGTCAGAACTCTTCCGTACGAGGCAACCTCCCGCCGCAGCATCCCTTCGTCGATAAAGTACTTCTGCGACATGGCCTTTAAATACGAATCCCGCTCGATCTCATCCGCAAAACCGCACAGGCGCTTTGCAATCTCATGATAAAACTCCGACCTGGAGGCAGGATCCTCCATCCGATAGTTCTTCTCAATCTGCCGGATCTGATAGAAAAACGAGTTCTCCGCCTGATCCAGGCGCTTCTGAAACTCCTCCGGTCCGAGATTCTTCATAAACTCATCCGGATCCTTATAGGGCTCCAGGTTCACGACCTTTCCGGTGAGCCCCGCCGCATGCAGGATTCCGATGTTGCGCATCGCTGCCTTGACGCCCGCGCCGTCCGAATCATAGGACAAAAGAACCTGCTTCACATAACGCTTTAAAACCGCGGCCTGCCCGTCCGTGAACGATGTCCCAAGGGATGCAACCGCCTGCGTAAAGCCCGCCTGATGCATCGCGATGACATCCATGTAGCCCTCACAGAGGATAAAATAGCCGCATTTTGTCTTCTTTGCGATGTTGAGCCCGTACAGATTTCTCGACTTGTCAAAGACCGGCGTCTCCGGAGAGTTCAGATATTTCGGCTTTCCGTCTCCCATGACTCTGCCGCCGAAGCCGATCACACGGTTCGTCACATCCATGATCGGGAAAATCACACGATTCCAGAACTTGTCATGAAGTCCTCTTTTCTCGTCATAGGCGGCTATGCCGGAGAGCAGAATGTTCTCATCGGAAAAGCCCTTCGACCTCAGATGCGAAACCATATCCGAACTGGAGCCATCCGCAAAGCCAAGTCCGAACGCACTCATCGTCTGCGGAGACAGCTTCCTCTCCTCAAAATACGCAAGCCCCTTTTTCCCCTTCGGAGACCGGAGAAGCTTAAAATAATACGTGGCAGCCTCCTTGTTGATCGCAAGAAGCTCTGCTCTCTGATCGTTTCGCTTCCTTGCCTCCTCCGAGTAATTCGCTTCGGGAAGCTTGATGCCCGCCCGGTCTGCCAGAACCTTCAGGGCCTCCTGAAAGCTGTAATTCTCATATTTCATGAGAAAAGTCAGGACGTTCCCGCCCTCGCCGCAGCCAAAGCAGTGAAAAACCTGTTTGCCCGGGTGCACCGAAAACGAAGGCGTTTTCTCATTATGAAACGGACACAGCCCCATAAAGCTGGCACCGCTTTTTTTCAAATGCACATGGGAGCCGATCACATCGACGATGTCATTCGCCGCAATCACCTGCTCCACAATTTCTTCCGGATAATACATTCCCTTCTTCTTTCCTACCTCCGGTGCCCCGGCGCAGTTTTTTCTTCTGAGCCGCCTCATCCTGCAGGCGTTTCCCGCCTACTGCCAGCACTTCGGCACGTAGATGTCTTCGTATTTTGCTATCGCAAAACGGTCCGTCATCGAAGAAATATAATCACACACGATTCGTTCCCGTGAATCTCCGAATTTCTCCATGCGATCCTTCAGATACTCCGGCAGACGTTCGATATGCTCGTAATAATAACGAAACAGCTGCTCCACAATCCCCATGGCCTTGGCCTCTTCTCCCTTGGCCTTCGGATTCGTGTAGACGTTCTCAAACATGAAATCCCGGAACTGACCATATGCCTTCTCCACTGCCTCCGACATCTCAAGAACAGGTCTTCCCATCGAATTGGAGATGATGTCATGCACGTAGGTGTCCAGGCGTTCCTCCATGGTATGCCCGAGAACCTTTGCAATCTCTTCCGGCACATCGTCGTCCGAAAGAATTCCTCCTCGGATCGCATCATCCATGTCATGATGAAAATATGCAATCTTATCCGAATAGCGGACAATCCTTCCCTCCAGTGTCGCAGGCTTTCCTGCCGTCTGGTGGTTGGCAAAGCCGTTCAGGACCTCCCATGTCAGATTCAGCCCCTGCCCGTCCTTCTCCAGAAGCCGTACCGACTGCCGCGCATGGTCAAAGCCCTCCGGACACAGACGGTTCAGCACCCGCTCGCCGGCATGCCCAAACGGCGTATGTCCGAGATCATGCCCCAGCGCAATCGCCTCCGTCAGATCCTCGTTAAGCCGCAGCGCCTTGGCGATCGTTCTCGCATTCTGCGAAACCTCCAGTGTGTGCGTCATCCTCGTCCGGTAATGATCCCCGTCCGGCGTGATGAACACCTGCGTCTTATCCTTCAGCCTTCGGAACGACTTGGAATGCAGAATCCGGTCCCGGTCTCTCTGAAACACCGGCCGCAGATCATCCTCAGGCTCCTCCCGTCGCCTGCCCCTCGACTTCGCCGAAAAGGCCGCCCACGGCGCAAGGATCTCCTTCTCGCGCTCTTCAAGCTGCTCGCGGATCAAAAGCTGGTTCTGCGTCCCCTTCTCCATCATTCCTGCCTCCTGCCGCATCGCGGCCCGTAAGCTCCGCAAAGCCGGCCGATGGCCGGCGCTATTTGCACACAGTCACATATATATTTAATATTCTGCACCGAAGGCGGATTTCCTTTTTTCTTTTTGTAAATTTCCCGCGGCGGCATGCATCTTTATTTAGGGAAATGTTTGATCAGAGATGATTTTCCGCTGCCGAGTTCATCCCTATCCGAAGAAATGCTTCTGCAGATAATATGAAGTGACCTCACATTTGTAGCATCGCGGATTCGCCACTATAC
>ERZ1026898.1357-NODE-1357-length-12370-cov-22.332115_pt1 | contig 12370 bp, 9 predicted proteins | sample MGYA00380178_ERZ1026898 | MGnify/ENA primary metagenome ERZ1026898 (study PRJEB33269, sample SAMEA4719814) | human gut metagenome | biome: human-associated habitat; feature: organic feature; material: feces | place: Cameroon | collected 2013-10 ... | reverse complement strand
GCCTGAATAACAAAAGAATGCCCGCCCACCGATGGAGCCAAATCTCCACGGTGAGCGGGCATTTTGCGTTTTCGTTCGATTCGGGTGAATCTATTCGGCTTGTGGTTTTCGCTTAACCCACGGTTTGGCTCCACAACAGGCTGATGCCGAACCAGTCTACTGCTTCATCGCCACCGATAGCTGGTCAATGCCGCTATCCTCTCGTTTGATTTTATCATAAAAAGGGCACCGATGCAAATAGTTGTTGCGCATTATTCTTTGACTATACCTCAGCAAGTGTATTCATAATGGAAAGGTCACTATGGTTTAGCTGTACTTCTTTATCTGACTATTGTAAAAATCAATTTTTAGCAACATGAAAGCGGAAACAACTATCGCATAAATTACATAGAAAACTATCATTGGCATAGTAAAATATGGGCTGAATCTTGTTCCTTCCTTTTTTATATACTCTGCCGATTGTTGTTCAATAGATATTTCCTTTCCATTTGGGCAACGAATTGTTGTTTCTCCTGCCCACATATTCAGAAAATTGCTTCCTATTGAAATGTAAAACGGAACGGATCCCCAATAATCACGATAGAAATCGTCAATAACCCATTCCGCATCCGAAACTGTTGCTGAGTTAGAACCAACATTATAGACGATTTTCGGTGTTATATAAATTGACGTTGGTGTCTTTATGTACTCCATTTTCTCAATTTCAAATCCATCAACACCTCCAATGTTTACCCAATATCCCCATCCGTTATTATGTTTTCCGTCTATTTTCTTTTGAATATGATTTTTTACGCTGGATTTCACATTTGCTTCCCATAAAAAGCTAATTGACACTAACGCAAACACTGGAATAATTAGGAACGCCACTAACTGAACTAGAGATTTCGATTTTCCTTTTTTCGCCTTGTTTAATTTTTTTGCTTTATCACTTTCAGCCTTTTTTCTTTTTTCGAGTACCTTTTCTTGCTGTGCTGGAAGAATCTGTACTAGGTTGTCATAAATCCTTTTTATATAATAATCGTCCAAATCGTGTTTTCCTGAGAATTCTAAATTTTCTGCTGAAATTTCAGTCAGAAGATTGTCATAGCCACATTTTGTTATGAGCGCATTAAATTCCCTGTCGGAAACGATACTGGAAACTTCGCCTTCAGCAATGGATTGTAAGTCGCTACTGCTATACTCTAAAATTTTATCATTAAATTTTCCCAGAAGTGCTTTACAAGCGTCCGCATCACAAGAATAGTCTTGAATACTCTTATAATTTTTGATGATCTTATCATGAATCGGCTTTGCAAATTCTTTATAAAATTCTGCTTTTGCATTTCCCGTCACTTGTGCCAGTGAGGTTACCAGATTTTCCACAGAAGCCAGATCAACATATAGATTTCCAGTATAGGATACATCTTGAAATAGAGTATATAGTTTTTGTTCTACATATTCGGCTTGTCCAAGTTGCTTAGCTGTTTCAAATGTTTCTATGTCCAGTTCTCCCAACTTTCCCAGTTCAACGTAGACTTCCATATTAAATGGGCAAGCTAAGAACGCTTTTTCTAAAACGGCTTCTTTGTTCGGAGAAATTTTCAAGTTCTTCAAAATCTCTTGTGACCGCTTTATATCAACATACTGTAAGGTTTCTTTGTCAAAGCACTTTTCCGTGATGAGATCATCTATATATCTTCCCATCAGGCAATATGTAAATTTTTCAAGGGCAGCCTTCGCATTTGGACAATATTGTGTCGCAAAATATTTGTTTTCTTTTTTCTCACGTTCCGATGCTCCTTGTTCTCGGAGCCGCTTTAATTCTTTTGCATATTGTTCATCCGCTTTATTGCATTGACCTTGAAGCGTAGTGTATTCCACGGCTGAAGTCAATGCAAGCGTCAAAATACTACTTGAGTAAACATTCACTCCACTCCCCGTAACATTTGATAAGGCTTTCTGCTCTGCTGCATACCTGCCTTTTTCATAGTCCTGAGCTTCTTCTGACAGAAACTTCACCATGGCTTGCATAGCATCCTTGGTAATACTCAAGAACTCAATATAGCCTTCATTTTGAAAGGTATAATCATCTATTGTTTTATCATACACACCCTTTTCGCAAAGTTTTTGAATAAACTTTTCCGCGCAGTCTCGCAGCAAATCATTTATCTCATCAGGTTCAACTACTTTTGATTCTGCTCTTAAGGCTTTCTGCATAAATCCATCGCATAGATTATTTTGAAGATCTTCTGCGAGATTTAGAACATTCAGATATTCTTTTAGATCACTGGGGATTATGTGGCTTTTTTGATTAAACTCAAGTATCATAATATCCTCTTTCTTCAATTTATTCAAGTTCTTTTACTCTTCGATATGCTGCGTTCACCTTTCCTAAAACTGCTTTTACATCGTCATTAACTGGGCAAGAAAACATACCATTGATAATCGATTGAAACCTATTGTCAATACCCAAGTAATCATAATCTTCTTCTAAAATATCATTTAGTTGCTCTAGCACATAATTCCAAAACTCACAACTATAAAGGGTTCTACGCAATTCAAGTAGTTTTTCTTTGATTCCAACTTGTTCATCTACTCTTTCATAGTACGGATTTACGATCCAATATATAATTTGAACTGGGTTGTATTGGCCGATGGAGTCATAACTGGAAACAATTTTTTTACCTATCAAATCATTAAACAACGAGCCACATATATTCCCAGATATACTATGATGATTAGAAATAAATCTGCACATTTTTTCCATCTCGCTCGTTCTGGAAACCATATATATTAATGCGTCCAAGTCCATCAAAAGCTCTGTTGCAAATGTTTCAGCTTCTTGTTCTGTTCCATCATATCGACCATGCGCAATTCGATTGCGAATCATATCGTTAAAATAGAATTTAAAATATGCAACAACTTCTGGATATATAGCTCCAACACACGTATCCTTACTTTTTAAAGGCATATCTTCATTTAAAAAATTGATTTTTCCTTTTAAAACCAAATCAACATGAAGATTCATCTCACTAAACCTTAAAAAAGTTGTTACATCTTCTAAATAATCAGCAAATATTCCCTCTATTTGTGTGGGCACTATCGAGTTAAAAATATTATACTTTCCCTCATCATATAGAGAAAGCATATCTAGCAGAAGCGTCTTTCGATTTCTTAAACAAATGCTTTCCTTTATTAGTTTTTTTACTTCTTCTCTTATTCCCAAGGTTGATACTATACCTTTTAGTAGCTGGTTATATTGTGAGAAATCTGTATTTTTCTTCTCATGCAATAAATCTAGTGATGGAATATTTCTTTGGACTTCAAGTGCTGAACTGGCATTTGAAGGATCAATCATAAATAATCTATAAACTCTCTCCGTAATTGTATACAATTTTATCTTAAAAAAGAGTGCATATGGTCTTTCTAGCATATCCGTTGAAATATCCACATATTGATTATAGCTATAAAATTCATCTGCCACGTTATAATTTTCTCTTTTGCATAAGTCCAATGCGTATCTCTTTTTTGCGTCATCAACGGAATTAGATTGTTCCAACTCCGTAAAGCCATCAAGACTTGAATTCATATATTGCGTTATATATTGAATTTGTTCTCTTTGACTTTTCAGTAACGTACAATCTCTATAATTTTTTCTTAACTGCATTTCAACCTGTGAAATATCATCTGTAAAGCACAATCTATGACGCGGTTCTTCTAATGCGCTGTTTTCATTCCGTAGCCTTTCTAATTCGTGAGTTATTTCATCAATTTTAGTTGTACTTTTCTGGTTTGCATTGTTCCGTTTATCAACAAATATTTCTGTGTATGTTTGCTCGACTTCTCCTAATACGGTTTGAGGCAAATGTTTCAGCCCAATAATTTCGCACAACACCAGATAATAGTCATTCTCATTTTCAAATGCTCGTTTCGGTCTCATCGCCCGAATAACGCTTTGTACAAACGTTTCTGTCGATCCGACAACAGTCAGTGTAACCTGTCTAAAGTAAATTCTACCGAGTTCTATCATATCACTTGCCTGAAAAACTTCATCGGAATACCATTGTGGCAACACACGGCATATATACTGTGCAATGTTATCCATTACAGTGTCTTTTAATTCAGACATAATAATCCTCCCTCTCTTCGGCTAATTCTTAAGTTGCAAGCAAGTGAATTTTCCACTTGCTTGCTCCCACCTATTTAACAATACTGCGACAACAAGCTGATTGTCAACTCTTTTCATAAAATTCGATTCCAACTCGATTAAATTTTTGTTTGATTCGTTCTCTTGTTGGATTCATCATGCTAAAGTGTTGACATACTATCATTCTTTATGATACCCTCTATCGCAAATCCCGCCGTGTTAGCCGCAAATGACTGCACGTTGAGGTTTTATTCCCCATGAAGATTTTTACCGCCCTGCAACACACCCGATTCATTTTGCCGCCGATTCACCCGACAAAATTTTTCGCTTGTCTTGCAGGGCGGTTCTTTTCTTTTATGGGACAGGAACTGCAAACCTTTCAACAAACCATGACAAGGAGGCGACCCAAAGCGTGATCTATCGAGATAATTTGTTTCTCAACGCCAGATTCCAAGAGGCCATCCAAGCTGCCCATGACCAAGATTGGCAAACCTTTGAAAAATATTCCTTCTACGATGCCAAGATGATGGAAGACCTGCTGTACAAATGTGAGCACCTGATGCCTCTTGACATCAAATGTCGGTACGCCTTACAACATTATTACAGTCACGGCGATCATTCTCCCATCATCCGAAAATACGTTCGCCGAGCCAAGGTCATCCGTCCCGAAAACTGGCGCAATGCTCTGCCGGAGAGCGTAAGAGGCCTTGAAATGTTCACGGTATATCGTGGCGGCATCGGCAGCATTGAGCGCGCACCGCTTTCTATTTCATGGTCACTTTCTTACGATGTTGCCGAATGGTTTGCACACCGCAGCGAACTCTTTTACCGCTGCCCCTGCCATGTGTATCAGGGAACAATTCACGCCGACAAGGTAATTGCGTATCTTCCTGAACGCAGCGAATTTGAAATCATCCAGCATCGGAATGTCAAAGACGTGCGGGAAATCACGCCGCTGAGAGGCTACAGTCCGCCGTTCAATGCCTTCAAATCGTCAACAAAATGGGTTCACGATGAAGGGGAAAGCAACCGCTATTTCAATGAATGGTATCAATCGCAGAACTGCTGATTTCTGGCGGTTCCAGATGATAAGTCTTACTATCACCGCTTTACTGCAATAAAATTTGCAAAACCATCTTGACGCACCCCGCAATCCATGATACCCTTTATCGCAAATCCCACCAATTTTGTAGAAAAGTACAGAATGGCGAGGATTTATTCCCCATGAAGATTTTTACCGCCTCGCAACACACCCGATTTGTTTTGCCGCCGTTTCACCCGACAAAATTTTTCGCCTGTCTTGCAGGGCGGTATTTTTCTTTTGGGGAGCTGCACCTTGAATCCTTCATAAGCCGTCTGAACGAGATACTGTGCCATGACCTCACACTTTCTGTGAGCAAGCCGGACAACGCCGCTGCAAAACAGGGGCAGGAACTGCGTTCGGTGTGAACGGTGACCATGAGCAGGGGCTTTGCCTTTTCACACGTTTTGCTCTGCAAAATTTTCAACGTGCATTGCGGTTCGACTTCTGAAATTTTCAGTGTTGCACGGAAAGGGCGAAAGCAAGTATCGACCTGTGGCCACAAATTTTCAATGCTTGAAAAATTGCTGTCCACTCAGTCATCCTTGTTGGGGAGTGCCTTCCCCAAACCCTGCTTAAGCATTGCGCTGGTTTCAGCGCAAAAGCGGCGTGTCGCATTACATAGCCCTCTCCATCCCGGAGCGGGCATTTATCATTTTCACAGGAGGTCGAATATGACTGAAATGAAAAGTCCGAACGTACACGCAAAGAAGAACCGCAATGACACGCCGCGAAAACGAAAGACACACATCATCAAGGTCAGAGTGACCGCAGAAGAAAAACTGCGGATCGCATACGCCTGCAAAGAACTCCACCTCACCCAATCCGAACTCGTCCGCCGCGTCCTGTACGGCGTGAACGTCAAGCACACCGTTGTGGTGGCGCAGGGCGGCGAGGATGCACTGGCGGCACTTGCCGCCTTGTCTGCCCAGTGCAGCAAGGTGGGAAGCAACCTCAACCAGCTTGCACGGCACTTCAACTCCGGCGGCAAAGACACCGAGCAGCTCCGGGCGCAAATTCTGGAGGAACTGTCCGCACTCACGAACTTTCGGCTGAAAGCCGAAGAAACGGTTGGTGAACTGTATGGCAACCATCAAGCATTTAAGCTCGAAGAACTCTAACTACGCTGCCGCCGAAAGCTATCTCACCTTTCAGCACAACGAGTACACCGGTCTGCCCATTCTGGACGAGAAGGGCAGACCCAAGCTGCGGGATTCGTACCTGCTCGACACCCTTGAGTGCGGCGAATCCTCGTTCGCTATGGCCTGCCTGATCGCCAACCGCAAGTACGGCAAGAACGGCAGGCGGGAGGACGTGAAGACCCATCACTATATCATCAGCTTCGACCCAAAGGACGCAGTAGAGAACGGCCTGACCATGGAGCGGGCGCAAGCCCTTGGCTTGCAGTTCTGCAAGGACAACTTCCCCGGTCATCCCGCCATCGTCTGCACCCACCCGGACGGTCACAACAGTGCCGGGAACATCCACGTCCACATCGTCATTGGCAGCTTGCGCGTCCGCACCGTGGAACGGCAGCCCTTCATGGACAAGCCGTGCGACTGGGAAGCGGGCAAGAAGCACCGCTGCACTTCTGCCATGCTCCGGCACCTTCGTGTCGCTGTCATGGAGATGTGCGAGCGCGCCGACCTGAACCAGATCAATTTGCTGGAAGCCCAAGGCGACCATGTTTCTGAGCGCGAGTATTGGGCGCAGCGGCGCGGACAACGCCGCCTCGACCATGCAAACGCCAAGCTTGCCGCCGAAGGGCAGCAGCCCACCCAGACCGTCTACCAGACCGAGCTGGACAAGCTGCGAAAGCAGATCTACGCTGTGCTGAACAAGACCACCACCTTCGAGGATTTTTCTGCATTGCTCATGCAGGAACACGGCATCGCCGTGAAGGAGAGCCGAGGCCGGTTGAGCTACTGCCCACCCGGTCGGACAAAGTTCATCACCGCCAAGAAACTGAGCAAGAAGCTGGAAAAGGAGCAGGTGCTGACCGCCCTCTCCCAGAACATCCAGCTTGCAACCGCCATCCAGCCCAGCAGCGAACAGAAGCCGGATAAGATCAGGAAACTGGTTGACATTCAGGCCAAAGTGGCTGCAGGTAAGGGCATCGGCTATGAGCGTTGGGCGAAAAAGTTCAACCTCAAACGCTGGTCGCAGACCCTGTGTCTCTTGCAGGAGAAGAAGCTGCTCAGCGAAGATGCCCTGCACCAGCGCATTGTCGAACTGCAAACCCAGCACGACGATGCACTGGCGGTGGTCAAAGACTTGGATGCCCGCATGGTCTCCCTCAAAGAGCTGCGCGGGCATCTTGTGGTCTATCGGCAGTACAAGCCCCTTGCACAGAAGCTCCAGACGGTGCGGAATCCCGCCAAGTTCAAGGAGCAGCACCGTGCAGAGCTTGCCGTGTACGAGGCCGCTTGCGCCTATTTCAAGGCCAACGGGCTCAGGACGCTGCCGGACCTCAAAAAGCTGGATGCCGAATACCAGACCCTTTCCTCGGAGAAAAACGGATTCTATCAGCATTACAAGCAAGCACAGCAGGAGCTGCGCGAACTTCGCAATGCCCAGCAGAATGTGGAAGCCTTCTTCCGCAAGGAAGAGCGCAGCCACGCCGTACCGCAGCAGGAGGTCAAATGAACAACACTCTGACGGATCGATGTGTGAATAAACCCAACCTCATCCACGCCCCTCATCGGGCTTCGTCCTTTCGCCTGTATCCCACCCATTGGGACGGAGGGTAGCACCTCTGTCTTTTCGGACGTAAAAAGCGCCATCTCGACCCAGCAGGCAGCGGAGCTGTACGGCTTCGCCGTAAACCGGAACGGCATGATGTGCTGCCCCTTCCACGGGGATAAACACCCCAGCATGAAGGTGGGCAGCACATTGTTTTGATAAAAAACATACAATAAAAATCCTCACCCTGTGTAAAATAAAAAGTCACAAAGAGTGAGGATTATTTGTGTGGAAAACAAATCAAAATGCACTTTTATAAGGAGATTTTTGAGCCTTCAATTTCTTTATTTCAGAATTTTTTATTGTGTTAAAATAACTCTCTGTAAGATAAAACTCAATTGGCAAAAAACCGCACGCGTTTTTTTGCTTTTCAATAATTTCTTTGAGTTTGTTGTCAGTATCCACATCAAGCCTTAGACATTCAAAATCTCTTTGAATTGTTTTAATTAACGCATAGAGTTGAGCATTTGTTAAATCAGAATAGCCTTGTGATGAATAAATAAAAACCGGATGTATCTCATCATCAATATGTGTCTGTCTAATGCAACCATCAGATACTCCTACACCATGCCGCGCAACGAAGCAATCAAATGGCTGTGAGGAATTCTTTTTTAAGTAAATGCTATATTTTTCTCTAACCTCTCTACGAATTTCTCGCTCATAATCCGAGATTGTTTCCTGAATAAATTGCGAAATTTGTTTGTAAAAAGCAGAAGACTCAACGCGTGAAATGTCCGCATTTAGCTTTTTCTGTTCTTCTTGTTGTTGTCCTTTTCGCTTTTCTTTAGATATATAACACGCTAAAGCTACTATCACTATAAGGACAATAAATGCACCCATATGAGACTCTCCTCTCCAACTTTTGGCTTACTCTGTGATTTTATCATATCATTTGAATTTCAAAATGTAAAGTTCAAACATTGGTTTCTTTGAATTTTCCACATCCCACACCCAGCGAATAATCCATATCGCCGAGGACCGTCTGTGCATCGAGCGGAAGAACAAGCAGGCTGTCCAAGGTCTGCTGTACGTTCGTTTCATCTGCTTCGGCAATGGCAACCTTGTGGCTGCTCACGATGACAGCGACGGCTTCTGGCGCAGGCAGATTCTGATCACGGTAAAAGACCGTGACCCTGCCCGGGTGGATAACCCCTTCCTCATCGAAGAGTTGTCCGAGGAGCGTCCCGGCATCCTGCTGTGGATGCTGGAGGGGCTGCATCGTCTGCTGGCGAACCGCTATCAGTTTACCATCAGCGAACGCTCCATCCAGAACCTCGAAGCAGCCATGGCTGACAGCGACAACCTGACCCAGTTCATGCAGGCAACGGCGTATGTCCGCTTTAAGCCCGACACCGAGGAACGCTCCACCTATCTCTACCGCGCCTACACCAAGTGGTGCGAGGATAATCTGGAATCGCCTGTTCCGCAAAAGAAGTTCAGCCAGTTCCTGCTGAAAAATGCGGGGAAGTATGGCCTGACCTTCTCCAAGCACATCGAGGGGAAGTACCGCGGCTTCCGGGGCGTATGCGTCCACCCCGCCTTTGCTGCGGCATAAAACACACGAAAAGTTAAAATCTCCCGCCCTACGCGCCCCAAAGCAGCGGTTTCGTCCTGTTATCGCTGTTTTCTCCGGGCGCGTGTCCGCCTCTTCCGGGCGGATGCAGGGCGGCAACACGCCCTTCGGGCGGGAGAAAAACCAGGATGCGCCCCACAAGGGCGCGTCTATCCCAGCCATGCGCCCTATAAAATCAACACAGAAAGGTACTTTTGTGTAGTTTGGGGCGCGTGGGGCGCGTAAATTCAAGTTCTCGCACTTTTTTGGGCTGCTGCTTCGGGTCAGGAGCGGCAGACCCTTACATATTTACCAGCCCACAAGGGTGCAGTTCAACCGGAGTTGCACCGGGTCTGGAGAAGTGCAAAGGAGACATGCCTATGACGAATGTCCGCAAAAATTCCGCTAAACTGACCCGTGAGGACTTGAAAATCGCGCCCGAATCTCCTACAATGGAATTGTCCGAAACCCCTGCCGTAGAACCTTCTGACCAGACCCGCACAACCATCCGACACGCCCCGCTCGTTTACCGGGTGGAGGAGATTGCCCAACTGTTGGCGATCTCCAACCGTGCTGCGTACAACCTGTGCAACACCACGAAAGATTTCAAGGTGATCCGCCTCGGTACCAGCATCCGGGTAAGCAAGCAGAGCTTCGATGATTGGTTTGCTGCGGTCTGAGGGAGGGAACATCTATGGCATCTATTCTCAGGCGCGGAGATTCCTACTCCGTTCGTTTCAAATACAAAGACCATGCTGGCCGGATCTGTGAAGGCTGGGAGAGCTTCAAAACCAAGAAGGAAGCGCAAGACCGCAAGATCTCGGTAGAGAAAGAACTCTTGGACGGTACGTTCCTCATACCCGATGCAATGACGGTAGCGGAAATGCTGTACAAGTGGCTCCCCATCCAGTCCAGCAAACACAAGTGGGCACCCAAAACCTACACCCACACGGTAGCCATGATCCAGAATCTTGTCGTGCCCTATCTCGGCAAGAAGCAGATTCAGAAGCTTCAGACGTATGACCTTGAACAGTTCTACGCCACTTTGAGCCGGACACCGCGCGGACTGTATGAGCAGGGTGTCAAGCAAACGCTCACCGACAAACAGAAGCGGCAGTTTCTGACGGGTGCTTCCATCCGGGAAGTCCATGCTATGCTCAAGACTGCTTTTCCCTATGCCGTTGAGTGGGGTCTGCTCCTTAAGTCACCGATTCCGAGAGAAGCCCCGAAATCGACCTCGGAAGAACGTGCCATCTGGGACGAAAAGACCATGCTTGCTGCGTTGCAGACCATGACCGCCCCCACGCTCCACCTCGCTGTCCATCTTAGCATGATCCTCTCGCTGCGTGTCGGAGAGATCCTCGGCTTGCAGCCGGGAGACATCGACTTCGATGCAGCGGATGGGCGCGGAACCATCACGGTCGGCCGGAGCTTGCAGCGCACCGAAAAGCTCGCGCTGGAAAAGACCGACCCGAACCAGATCTACCACATCTTCCCCGACCAGCGTGAGGGCAGCAGCTCCGCACTGGTGCTGAAGAAGTCGAAAACCAAGAAATCTAGCCGTACCCTTTATCTGACGAAACCCTTGAAGGAAGAGCTGCTGGCTTGGCTGGAAAAGCTCCGGCAGGACGAGCTTGCCATGGATGGCAGGTATCGCAACTGCGGTCAGCTCTTCCGCCTGCCCAACGGTATGCCTGTTGCCCCGGAAGCCCTTTCTAAATGGTACCGCACTTGGCGTGCGGAGCACCCGGAGTTTGAAAAGATCGTGTTCCACGGTCTGCGCCACTCCAGTGCTACTTACCAGTTGATCGAATCCGGCGGCAACATCAAGGCCGTGCAGGGCAACACCGGTCACGCCACCACCGGCATCCTGATGGACACCTACGCCCACACGCAGGACAAGCCCCGGTTGGAGCTGGCAGAGAAGATTGAGGCCGACTTCTACTCGCAGAATGTCGGCAGCAAGCCCGGTTCTGCGCCGGAAAAACAAAATCTGCCGGATGCCTCTCAAATCACCCCTGAAGTGATGCTGAAAGTTGTCCGACAGATGAACCCCGAACAGCGGCGTGAGTTCACCCGCCTGCTGTTCGCCTGAAAAAGTATGGAAAAATCGCTCACGATGCACAGAATGCAGACAATGCAAGGAAAAACACGGCTTTCCCGCCGGTGTGCAAAAAGTGTGCAAAAGTGTGCAGAGCCCCAGAAAATGGAAAATCCCACGAGGAATCTTACGATTCTTCGTGGGATTTTGGTGCGCTCGAGGGAACTCGAATCCCTGGCCCTCTGATTAAAAGTCAGATGCTCTACCGGCTGAGCTACGAGTTCTCTTATTTTAGAACGATAATACGTTTTATAATTTTGGGAGCATCTGATTTTTTAGTACCTTGTACCTGTGATTTCGATATACAAATTATAACTTCATATCGTCAAAAAGTCAACATTCAAAGCTGTGTTTTTTATGCTGAATTTCAGTTTATGAGAACAGATTCTAGCAACCCCTATGATGTACGATTCTTTTATGTGAACATTTTCATTATCTAAGATAAAAAGACTGTCAGAACAGTTGATAGAGCGTCTGACAGTCCTCTAATATAGTCCCTGTTGAACCGACTATAAAATATATTTTTTGTTTGTCTGGCCTTTCTCCCCGGCGAGGTCATAAGTAGCTGCTTAATCTTTGGCTTTTCGACCTCGCCGGGAAAGTACTTTCTTCTTATAATCTAAGAGAAAAAACCTATCAGCTTATATAAAGTCGATAGGCTCTCTTATTTAGATTTTCTGCTTTGCTATTCGTCCGCCCGCCTTTGTCCGCTTTAGGGGCTACCACGGCGGGCGTACTAGAATGTGGGAGTATTATCTTGTACAAAAA
>ERZ1026898.1356-NODE-1356-length-12384-cov-7.035688_pt1 | contig 12384 bp, 6 predicted proteins | sample MGYA00380178_ERZ1026898 | MGnify/ENA primary metagenome ERZ1026898 (study PRJEB33269, sample SAMEA4719814) | human gut metagenome | biome: human-associated habitat; feature: organic feature; material: feces | place: Cameroon | collected 2013-10 ... | reverse complement strand
CCTTCTGGGAGCTGGCACGGTTCAAGCATCCCACCCATCAGATCAGCTTCCACACTGCCAGAGCGCTGGCGACGCTGACCTTCGAGAGGAGTTACGAGGTACATGTGTGAACGAAACCACAGCGGACTGTTCTTCACCTGCGCTTTGGTGGAGCAGCTGGGCCGCGAACTGAAGCTGAAACGCTGCGACGTGGTGAAGGCGCTGGGCCTGAATGGCGTGCAGATGATCCTGGGCCATGCCGATGTGTTCCACTGTGAGCCCATTGAAAAGGTGTCCGATGACATGCAGCAGCACTTCGACTTGCCCCACGGCCAGTTCGATAACGTGTCGGCAGCCAAGTACGCCGTACCGGATGTATGGACGATGGGTAAGGTATACGCCCGCCTGATTGAGGACGTGTCCGGACAGGATGACGTGGTCGAAACGCTGGTGGCCGTATATACCTCATGGATCGATGAAAAGCTCTGCGATTATAACTCCTCATTCTACTATCAGTCCCGTGACTACATTGCGGAATGCTACCGCGCAGGTCATGTGATCGACGCATAAAAATGGGCCTCTGATGTCAGTGCATCAGAGGCCTTTTTCACCGCTAAAGGGAAAAAATAAGGGAAAACTGAAATTTTGAGCATAAGAAAAACCTCGTAACCCGCATGGTTACGAGGTTTTAAGTTGGAGGTGACACCCGGATTTGAATCGCCGCGGGGCAATTTTGCGTCGTGTTGACCTGTGCCGGGAAGTGTTGGAAATACAGGGTTTGCGGGGAATCATGCTGTTAAATGCTGCCGGGCTGTATTATCGGATTTTGAATCTGTAAGGCTAAAAATAAGGCTAAATTTTGTGGCCGTGCGGAATGTACCAATCCATTTATGGCACCAAGACTCAATTAACCAATAATGATTTTAATGACAGAAGGGAGAGACGCGCGATGCGTCTCTCCCCACTGCCATATAGAGAAAAATCACGGGAAAGGCTAGTTGTTAGTTCTCCTTGCGCTTACGGGTGACGACCACCGCGCCAGCCAGGACGGCCACAAGGCCCATGCCCAGATAAAGGGTGATACCCGCGTCGCCGGTGTTGCCGGACTTGACGGTCTTACCGTCGTCCTTCTTGGCGTCGCTGCCCGTGCTGGGCTTGCTGCCGGGATTGCTGGGCTTGCCGGTATTCCCGCCGCTGCTGTAAGCCGTGGCAAAGATCGTGCCGCTGATTGCGACAGTGCTTTCCGCAAGCGCGTCGCCGCTGCCCTTGGTCAGCTTGACCGTTGCGGTGAAGCTGCCGTTGACGCCATCCTTGTTCTGGCTATCGCCCGCAACTGCGGCATTGAAGGAAGTGATCTCCACCTCCGCCTTCACATCGCCAAGGCCCATATCTTTAAGCAGCTTTTCAATATACTGCTTCAAGGCGGCCTCGCTATTGATATCTTTCTGCTTGACATCAAAGGTCTTGCCGGAAATTGTGGCCTTGGCATCGTCCACATCCTTTTGATTGCTGTCCTGCTCAGGATTCTTGCCAATGGTAACAGTGACGGTATAGGTAGCCGTGGTGCTACCATCCTCTGCTGTGACGGTAAAGCTCCATACGCCGTTTTCCTCATGGGGAAGCGTAGTAATGGACGCCTTGCTGTCTGCCAGCGTGATCTTGAAGCTCTCTGCCGTGATCTTTTTGCCATAGGGAACCGTAACAGTGAAGCTGTTACCGGAGATCGTGGCGGTCTCACCGGCGACCGTGAGTTCAGACACACCGGCGTTGGTGGACTTCACATACGCCGCGGCGGTGATCGTTCCGGTCAGGCTCACGCTGTCCTCTGCGCTGGTCTCAGCTTCGCCCTTGGTCAGCTTGACCGTGAAGCCGAAGCTGCCGTTCACACCGGATTCGTTCTCAGCAGTGCCATCCTGCGCGGCGGTGAAACCGGTCATGGTGACATCGAAGGAAACGTCGGTATTCTGGAGCAGAGACTTGATCTGATCTTCCACAGCGGCCTTTGCCGCAGCTTCGCTATTGACATCCTTGGATGCGTAAGTGAAGCTGGCGTTTTCCAGCATAGACTTAGCCGCTGCCACCGCTGCGATATTGCCGGCAGCGGGATTCTCGGCAATGCTGACATGGATCGTGTACTCGACCTTCGTACCATCCTGCGCGGTAACAGTAAACGTCCAAGTCACGCCCTCGTCGGAGGTCGCGAGATCGCTTACCTGCGCATCGGGATCAACGGTTACGATAGAAACAGAATCGGCGTCAGACGGAATCACTGCGTCATCGGCATAATCCAGCACCACGGTGATGGTAGTGCCATCGACCTTACCGGCCTTGCCGCCAACAGACACAGACGCAACGCCCGCATCACTGGAAATGAGCTTAGTCGCGGTGATCGTGCCAGTCAGTCCCGTCAGACTGCGGGATGCCTGCGCACCGCCCTCGCCGACCATCAGCGTCACATCAAAGGTGAAGCTTCCATCCGTGCCGTTCTTGTTTTCAGCGGTACCGGCAGTCGCGGCGGTCAGATCTGTAACAGTTGCGGTCACCTTGGCGCCATTGAGTTCCAGTGTGTTCAGCTTGGCTTCCAGCCATGCCTTCACAGCAGCGGCATCGTTGGCGTCGTTCATGGAGACTGTCCACGTCTGCTCCTCAATCAGAGATACCAGTGCATCCATGCCCGTCAGACTCTTATATTTCGCTTCGGCGTCCTGCAGCGTCTGATAGTTGCTGACTTTGGCCTGCTCAGCCTCGGTCAGCTTGTCATAAGCCGCTCTGGCCTTGTCGATACGAGCCTTGCAGGCATCGGAAGCGTCCACCTCGCCAATGAGCTTGATCAGGTTCTCGATGTACTCCTTCACACGACTGCCGCTCCACTTTTCGGAGCCTTCCTCGATCGTATAATCATCACACCAATGCCAAGTGATCACTTCACCACCGGAAAGCGTATAGCTGTTCAGACCCACATTGGCGTGTTTGCCGTTCACCAGATACATCCAGCCGGCATTGGTTCGGCTGTCATCCTTTTCTTTCAGGGAGATGCCGCCGTCGGGCTGGCTGATAGAGCTGATGTAGCCCCGTTCCAGACCCACGTAGGTGTAACCCTTTTCGTCCATCACCTTCTTGAACACATCGCCCACGGTAGAACCGCCGGGTACAGTGACTTCCACGGTATCGATCCACACGGGCATATCGTCCGCGTTGAAGTGGTAGGTATGAATGTCCGCGTCGGTCTTGATCTCGTGGTGCGTGTCGCCCAGAAGCTGGAAGGATACGGTAATGTCCTCCTTGGGAGCTTCCCAAGGGATCGTGGTGATCTTACCCTGGACAATGATGCTGTCGCTGGCGTCGCCCATGGTGATGGTCACTCTGGTCATAAATCTGCCGCCTGTACCGTAGGGGCTTTCCTCCGTACCGGCCACAGCCGCCGTGAATCCGTTTTCACCCGACAGAACCTCAACAGAATACTCGGGGCCCTTGACGCTGATCAGCTTCAGGAGCGTTTCCACATATGCCTTGACCTCTTCCGGGGTGTTGGCTACCGTCATGGAAATGGTCTGGCTGCCCTTGGCAGCGATCTCCAGCTTGGCGGAGGCAACCGTTTGCTTGGGATCCTTGACATCACCGCTCTCGCTGAAGGCGTCGCTCATATCATAGAGCGTGTTCTGCTTGCTCTTAAAGCGGTTATATGCCACCAGCGCGTAAGCCGCCTGCTCGGTGGACATCTGGCTTGCTGTGGATGTGGAGCTTTCGCCGAAGGCACCGGTGTCCGCTATATAATAGACCGTAAGGCCTAAAACGGGGTTCGTGCTGCCGACGGTCCATTCGGCGCCGGTGGGATCCTGGCCGATGGCGCAGAGGGCGGTGACGACCTGGGCGGTGGAGCAGGTGCTCACCGTTCCGTCGAAGCCCATGAACGCGCCGGAGGCGCTGTCCTGCTTAGTCTTGAGCCAGGCCAGGGCCGCATCGACCTTTTCCTTAACGCTGCTGTTTGTGGAGTAATAGGGGGCCAGCGCCTGGATGGCCATTGCGGTAGTATCCACGTCGGCCGAAGCTGCGTCGTCCGTGAAGTTCCAACCGCCGTCGGTCAGAGCCGCGCTGCAAAGCGCATCGACATAGCTGCTCTGGTCGCCGCTGTACGGCTTGGAGTTCAGCGCAATCAGCGCGAAGATATCGGCCATAAGGGCCTGATTTTCAGAGCTTCGCTTATCCGGAGAGACGTAAGCCTGATACGCCGCCGTCAGATTGGCAGAAGACGCGCCGTATTTGGAGGCGTCTGTGCCCAGTGCGGACAGCGCGAGGGTCACGCGCTCATAATCTGTGTATTTGCTGATCGCTGTTCCGTCGGCCAGGGCCGCGTCGAGATTTGCGAGATACGCGGCTTTCGCCTCGTCGGTCATTACGCCGCCGCGGGCCATTGCCAGTACGGCCCATTCGCCGTTTACAGAGCCGACGGCGGGGCTTGTGACGTTGGCCTTAAGATAATTCAGAACGCCTGCAAGCGCAACATCCGGGTCGGTGGTAACAACGGGGGTGGTATCATGTGATTTAAGATTTTCGTATGCGGTCTTGTAGGGCTCAAAATTCACGAAATAGTGGGTGCGCCAGATCTTTGAGCCGAAATCGGTGTTTGGAATTGCGTCATACGCCGCCTGCGCTGCCTCGACCTCGGCAGTATCGGACTCGTCGGTCAGGGCGCTGCACTTGGCATACGCGTCTTTTACATAGCTGTTTTCCGTGTAGTTCGACGGCAGATTCCAGACGAGCCTGTCGGCATAGGGCTTATCGCTGAACGCTTCGCGCAGCAGCGGATATACCTCGTCCGCGGTTTTGCCGGAGACGTCGCCGAGCTTTTCGGTGATGTCCGCCAGGGTCACGCCCTCACGGTGGAGCACCATGGTCGCCCATTTGAGCTGCTTTTCGCCGTCGGCGGTGCCGGAGGCGTGGGGGACGGTGTAAAGCGGGTCATAGCCTGCGGTGTCATCCGGGCCCCATGTAAACTGCTCATCCTCGCTGACAAGCCAGCCGGACATGCCAAAGTCGGCATAGAAGCCGTTAACGTTATATTGTAGGCCGCCGTACTGCTTTCCGGAGACCATTCCGCTTGTGGGCAGGGCTTCGCCTGCGGCCCAGGTCTTGTTATATGTAGTGATATCGGTTTCCAGCGGGCCGTCGTCGTCGGTGTGGGCAATACCGTCCGGGCCGAGCTCGGATTCGGTGAAAAGCCGTCCGCCGTAGCCGTTCAGCCATACGCCGAACTGTGTGGCGGAGTAGTCTAAATACCAAAAGCCCTTTTCACGGGGATAGACCTGCTCCAGCGCGGCGCAGAAGGCATAGGTCTGCTGGATATTTTCGGGAACATAGACTATCGTGTTGTCAAAGGATACCTCGATATAGCTTGTGTCCGTGCCGTTTATATAGGCCTGTATCTGGCTTTTGGTCCTGCTGATGATGTCGGCGATCTCCGTCGCGTCTGTGGTGTTTGCTATCTCGACGGCGGCGCTGTCCAGCGCCTTGTCGATAAGATAACGATACCTCAGGTTTTCCAGAGTGTTGTATTCCGCGCGGAGCCTGGCGAGCTCCTTGGTGATGCCGGTGGAATAGGTCTGTACGATGGGGTCGCGCCCCTCAAGCTGGATAGATACCGTCATAGCCTCCGTATCGGGCATTGTAAAATAGAGATTAAAGACGTATCCAAGATTCTTTTCGGCGGGGTTGCCGCAGATCACACCGGCCGAGGACGCCTCGCACAGCGGCTTTGTGACGCTGTATAAGGGGTCGCCCTGAGCCTCGCTTCCCGTATACAGGCTTATGGTAATATTTGTATTGTCTGCAATGGGGGCGTCAGCCCACCAATTTATATAGAGCCGCGCCGGACTTCCGACCGACACGCTTTTTTTAGACGGCGCATATGAGAGGCCGGGCGCCCATGCGCGGATAAAGCTTTCAGCTTCTTCCGGATATAATGTTCCTTCCGGCAGAGAGGAGCAGGAGGTAATATATCCGTCCTGCAATATCATTTGCGACGGACGGAAATGGGCACGGAACTGTGTGTCTGCCGTTACGGTCACTGTTGCCGTGGATTTTACGTATGGCGCTGAGCTTTTATAGACATTCTTGACAGTCTCATTGAGCTCTGACGCAATGCTCCAATCGCTGTCGTCCGGCTCTGCGGCTGTGGTCATTTCCCAATGGTCGAAAGCATAGCCCACATTGGGAATCGCAGTTAAGACATGGGAGTTATCGCCTTGATCTTCTTCGCTTGCGCTTCCCTTAGAATCATCGTCGGAGACTGCCGACACGCTGTACATACTTCCTCCACTGGAAAAAACAGCAACAATTGACAGATCGGATGGGATTTCCGAGCCATCAATGGTTACATCAATCCAACTACTTTCGTCACTTGCAGAGAGATAGGCGGCCACGCTAACAGCTGAATTTCCCTCATGTTCAACTTCTGTGAACGACCCATTTTTGACGTAGTTTACACTTTTTCCGCCTGTTGAGACGGTCCAATAAAGTAATGAAGTGGCATCGCTTACCAAATTAGCATTGATTTGTAATTGTGTGGGAGTTGATTTAGGCTGCTTTGTAAGCGTCAATATTGTCGGTGAATCGTTAAGTGCTACTCCGCTTGAGGATGCGACAATACCAAGACGTTTTATGCCATTTGGTCTAGGATTCGTCTGGAAGGAAAGATCGAATTTTGCATCAGGGTCGGTAGATGTAATATCAAGCGCAACAGTGTTGCCGATAACATAGTCTTTTGCAAGGGCGGTCGTAGGAATTATGGACAGAAACAGAACTAAAACGAGAAAAAGAGAGATAGTTTTCTTCAGGGATTTTCTCATAATAATAGTAAGGCGGAGAACTACTCGTGTTCTCCGCCTGAATACAGCGCTGGAAGGGCGGAGCGAAAGGAAGAGCTCCGCCTTTCCAACCTCCTATTACAATAAATTTTGGTTGTGGTTTATTGACGATAGATCAACGCATAATATAGAGTCTGTTTCCATCGTCGCCGTAAATGAGATATCCGTTATCTGCAGAGAAGCCTTGCAGTGCATAGCGATTGGCACTTGTTCCCTCGGCAGTCCAGTAATGCTCTATAGATATAGTCGAGGTTTTGGTGTTTTCCTCAAAACTGTAGCAGTGACCTGCACCTGCTTCGGAATTTGTGGTGAAGTATACATAGTCGCTTTTGGTTGTACCATCGTTTTCACCATACACAACCGGGCTTGCCTGTACCGCGTCGCCTTCATAGACTCTGTATCCAGTGTATTGCAATGTGCTTGCATCAAATGCCTGCACGGTGCCGCGTCCAACAAAGTTTTCGTCAAAATAGCTTGTGCCGACGTAAAGAATGCCGTTTGCTGAAATTGCCGGTGTAGATGTGGAATTTCTGGCGTCCTTTACATAGTTGCTGGCGACAGTGGGAGTATTGGACATAAGCTCTGCGATGGGAATACGCCAGATAAGGCCGACAGATTCTCCCTTACTGGAGAAATAAATGCTGTCATCATAAACTACGATAGTGGAGCGAACAGGACCTGTGGGGTAACCTGAAGCGCTTGTAAGTGTGATGTAGGTCCCGCTGCCGGAAGCAAAATTGGCAGTGGGGCGCACATAAATGTTGCCGTTATCACAGCCGAAAACAGCATAGTCTGTACCGTTGACGGAAACTACCGCCGCGCCGGTATTGTAGAAATCTGCCTCCTGGTCATGGGGAGTATAGGAAACAAGATCGCCGATAGACGTGCCGGTTTTCGGGAACTGATAGAAGCAGTGGTCGCCGTCATAAATGCCAAAGTAGATGCTGCTTGAGTCCGAGGTTATCGGAGAGTTGGCCTGACCGCGGCCGTAAGCCACAGACGCCTTAGTGCCGGTAGAGGTATTTACCTTGTACAGCTCCCAGCTGGGAACGAGCAGGTCGATACCGGAGGAGTCCAGAGATTCGCCGGTGTCATTGTTGAAGGTAACGATCAGCTTGTAGCCGTCGGCCTCGGGAACACGGCAGCCATTCACGTTATACATGATAAATTCGCCGCCATAGCTTTTCGAATCGCCAAGCTCATAGTCATGGCCGGCGCTGTCCCGTATGATCGCAGAAGCTGTCAGTCCCGTCAGATCGGTATTGATGCCGGTGTCAATCTGCATGCTGCGGTAATCGCTGGGCAGACGATATCCGGAGATCGTTACGGTAGAGGTTCCTTCCGGAACGGTAAAGGAGGAATCGACTGCCTCGCCGTCTAACTGAATATCGCCGTCGGGCGTAAGCGCGCCGTAGTATGTAACTGCGGCATAGAGATTCGTTCCGTCGATGTAGGGGGTAGATAGCTGTGATACATTGAGGGAATTACTGCTTAAGCATATATTCCACTCAGATGTTGCGCTGGAAAGATTGGTTTTCTGCAAACGCGAGCCGTCAGTACCGCCGTTGTACAGGGTGTAAGCGTAACCGTTGCTGATAACGCTTTCCGCGTCAACGCCGGTCCATGCGCCGGAGTTTGGCAGGTCTACCTCAATTGGCTTAGGCTCGGATAGAGGAGGAGTAGATGAAGCTACTCCATTGTGGCTGTCGCTGCCCTGGAACTGGTTCCAGGATGCAAGGGCCGTAACGCTGAGAGCCAGCGCCAGGACCACCGCAAGGATCAACGACAGAAGCTTTTTACTTTTTCTCATCCAGATTTTCCTTTCTTAAGATTTTTTGGCTTTGGAAATGCGTGGGAAATTCGGCGTTTCCTTCGGCATCACCTTTCCTTTCCGTATACGGTATATTTTTTTATGCAGATGCTTTTTTATATTGACGGCATAAGCCGAAAATAACGGTTTTGCGGGTCTTTCCCCTCCCGGGCCCTATGGACCGGGAGGGCGGAAAGAAATCCAAAATGCAATGAAGAAAAAAGCATGGAATCACTTGTTGGGGAGCGCGGCAAAAAAGAAAGCTGACCTCAAGTCCTGTCCGGCGTATTTCCTGAAAAACAAAATACGCCGATTTCAAGATGAAATCAGCGGCGTTCATGGGCTTCTTTGGCCCCATGCAACAGGAAATCGCTCGCCGCTGCAAATACACAATCGCGGTTTTCGCCGCGAGTAATACAGTTCTTCTGACTTGCGTTAGGGAGTGATAAAACTCCTGCGTCCACATCCTACCTTCTCGCGGGCCTTCCCCGCAATGGCTGGCTTTCGCCCCGGCGATCAAATCGCTTTGGTGTGGCCTCACGCGCACAGCACCGTTTCGTGTCGGCCTTACGGCCTTCTTCCTGTACCTATCCTGTCCTGCTCCGGACTTTGCGGAATCGGTATGTATTACGGTATCGAAGTATTCAAATGTTAATGGCCCAGATGTTATTCTGTGCCGAGGAATGACTTTCGCCCAACGGGGAAAGCTAACCCTGTCATAACCCAATGTGCGTGTCGTAAAGCATCACTACATTTACGACATACGCTCATTCCTTTTTTCTCGACTTTATTGTACAGCCTCCGCGAAAAGAAGTCAATAGTTATGACGAAATTGTAAACAGATTTTCCGCAAAAGCGCAAAATCACCGATTATGATAAGGTTTGTGCCTTATCATAATCGGCCTGATCGTAGTGACTCTTATGGAAAAAGCTTTATAACCGTCAAAAATCCCGTCAGGGACAGGAGGAACAGCATGGCAAAAAGAGGGATCAACATTTATAAGCGAAAGGATGGCCGCTGGGAAGGCCGGTATGTTCAGGGCCGGAAAGCTTCCGGACGAGCGAAGTACGGATATGTGTACGGACACAGCTATGCAGAGTGCCGCGAGAAGCTGCGATCCGCAGAGGTGCGGCAAAAAGCGTCTCCGAAATGTAAGTGCGCGTTGACGGTCAAAGAGCTTTTTTCTCTGCTGCTCCAGAAGCGGGCCGGTGATGTGAAGGAATCGACCCTTGCCCGATACCGGTTTCTGATCGAGCGGCACATTCTTCCGGCTCTGGGAGAACTGACCGTCAATAAGTTGACGGCGGAAAGGCTTCAAATCTTTCTGAATGAGAAACGGATCAGCGGTGGGCTACGCGGCGGCAGACTGTCAGCGAAAAGTGTCCGGGATATCTGCGTTCTGGTCAAATCCGCGCTGCGGCTGGCATCGGAAGCCTTTGATTCGTCCGAAGCAATACCCCCTGTAAAGCTACCGCCATACCGGCAGCGTAAGATTCAGGTGTTCTCTGAGGGCGACGTCCAGCGGATCGCCGCGTATGCAATCGCAACGCCCGCGTTGGGAAGCATGGGAATCCTGTTAGGATTGAATACCGGCCTACGGCTGGGCGAACTTTGCGCACTGCGATGGTCAGATGTAGACTTTCTATCCGGCACTGTCCGGGTAGAACGTACCGTGCAGCGCGTCAATTATGGAGGGAATACGCGCCTTTTGATCCAATCCCCCAAAAGTGAAAGCTCTGTGCGCTCTGTGCCTGTTCCTGCCGATATGCTGGCGCTTTTGAAGAAAAGGGCAGCCAATGCCGCGTCGGATGCGTATATCCTGACGGGCTGTGTAGATAAGCCTATGGAGCCGCGTACCTGCCAGCGCGGGTTTCACAAGCTCCTACGGAGCTGCGGCGTAAAGGATCGTAATTTTCACACGATCCGGCACACCTACGCTTCCCGCTGCATTGAGCAGGGCGTGGATGTCAAGAGCCTTTCGGAAATGCTGGGACACGCGGACATCCAGACAACGCTCCGGCTCTATGTGCATTCTTCGATGGAACACAAGCAGAGAGTCGTTCAGAAGATCAGCTTTCTTCCCGCCATCGCGTGAAGCTTTTTAACCGTCAATTTTCCCGTCAGCCAAGCACGGCGGCATCGGAAAACTCCAGCTTTTTTGCACATGTGTCGTAAATGTAGTGATGCTTTACGACATACGGAGTTATCGTTATGCAGCCGTGGGCGTCTGTGCCTGCGGCGTTTTTGTTTTTGTAAGCAAAGATAAGGACCGGTATCCCATACCATGATAGCACGAATATGTATCGGGTTTAAGGCTGCATAGGTGGGAAATGCTTGTCGATTTGAACCGTGGTCAGCTTTAGGGGATCTAACACCAGCACAGGCTTATGGGCTGTATCCACAGCATAGGCCAACGCCCTATCTTCGGCATCACTCATGGCTGGACTGCCCAGATCATAGACACCCAGCACCACATCTGCCACGTCGATGATCTTCCGGTAGGCTTGCAGTTGTGCTTCCGGCGCACCGACTTTGCACACGGCGGACAGGTAGGTGCATTTCTCCAGCGTATCAAAGTAGCGTTCCCGCAGATACGGCGCCCATTTTGTAGCTTGTTCCTCATGGGGCGTGTAGCAGATAAGCATTAAGTCATGGTCAGTCATTCGCAAGCCGTTGACGATTTCACCGGCGTATAGTCCCACGCCGCAGTCACAGGCGGTCAGGAACTGAGACACGCCACTTTGGCGCAGCACCATGATCTGCTGCGCCAGCTCTATTTTCAGTTCTCGGCAGCGACTATCCTCTTCATCAAAGCCCCACGGGAAGCGCATAGGGGCTTGTCCTATAATCGCGTAGCGAATTGGCTTTTCCATATCATCATTCTCTGCTTTGTAGTCTAATAGCTTATATTTGCGATTCTAACAGATGCTATTATTCGCGTCAAGGAAAATGTAAGCTATAAGCGTACAAGTAAAAGCTTTTGGCATATAAACGGAGGTGACACATGGACAAGAAGCTGCTGGGTAAGAGAATCAATATAGCACGTAAGGAACTCGGCTGGACAGGCGAGCGGCTGGCCGAAGCATGCAGCATCAATGCCACTTATTTACGGCAGATTGAAGCAGGCACGAAAGTCCCCAGCCTACCGGTGTTCGTCTCATTGTGTGAAGCCTTGAATACCTCTCCCACGTATTTACTGGTAGAAGTGTTGCCCCGGCAGGCTGATCAAGACATGGATGCGTTGCTGGAGCTGCTGCAGAACGCCACACCAAAACAGTTGAATATGATGACCGCCATGATCCGCAGTGCATTAGAGGTATCAAAAGAATAAAACATACCCTCCAAAATGTTATTAACTTAGAATATTGATAATACGCTTTCAATACGCACACAATACGCATTATCTTCGTAATACGCATTTAATACGGAGATAATGCGTATTACGTTTTTGACCGTGCTTTTTCTAAACGCACTATTTAGACATTTCCATATTGACAATCACAACATATTGTGGTATATAAGAATTATTCAGTTATTTGTGCACCGCCCTAATGGGGTTTCCGAATATGTTTCGGATCGCACACGTTGTTAAGTTTGCACTTGAGGAGCATCACGCTCCCGTTTGAGATTAGGGCCATTGCGCCCTCGTAATTTAATGGCTATGCTGCGAGAATTTTTTTCTCGCGGCATTTTCCACCTGTACATTTCTCTGCCGCCGTACTACACTGAAC
>ERZ1026898.1351-NODE-1351-length-12420-cov-13.217064_pt1 | contig 12420 bp, 16 predicted proteins | sample MGYA00380178_ERZ1026898 | MGnify/ENA primary metagenome ERZ1026898 (study PRJEB33269, sample SAMEA4719814) | human gut metagenome | biome: human-associated habitat; feature: organic feature; material: feces | place: Cameroon | collected 2013-10 ... | reverse complement strand
GTATAGAATAAGAAATAGAATTAGAATAAGAATTAGAATAAGAATTAGATTAAGAATTAGATTAAGAAAAAGAGAAAGAATTATATTTTGAATAATATCTAACGATATTATTATGTCAGATAAATCTGACACAGAATGGGACAGGGAGGACACACTATGATATTTTGGCTATCAATAATCATTTTTGCAGTCGGCGTTGTTATGCTGATTGGAAATAGAATAGGCGAATCTTTAAGCTACGAATATGAGTATTCAAATGTGAGTGGATTTATATTGTCTTTTGGCGTGGTAATTTCTTTTATCGGTGCAGTATGGTTCCTGGTAGCTGGATTGATTTTACTACTCACTCAAACCAATGTTACCGCCACCAGACAGGCAAATGCCGAGAAATACAAAGCATTGACTTACAAACTGGAAAGTGAAGCTTGCCGAGATCAATTCGGACTTCTAAACAAAGAAATTATTGACGAGGTACAGAGATGGAATGTAAAAGTAACTTACTACAAAGCAATGGAAGATAACTTCTGGGTGGGAATCTATTATCCAGATGTGTACGGTGATCTGGGGACGATTGATTATGAGACATATGAGGGAGGACAAAAACCATGAAAAGAATCAAAACACTACTGGCGACAATTACCTTTATTTGCATTATCACAGGGCTAACAGGCTGTGCAGCGAATAACGATTACATGAATGACGTGAAAGGAAATCTTTCTGGAAACAGCTACACAATCTATACCTACGATAACTACGGCAAAAAGGTTATGACCACCACTGGGGACAAGATTAACATTGCCGGTAATAAAACCAAATCCAAGGGCTACGATAGCGAGGGTAACGAAACAACCAGCTATGACGTATCTTCCGTTATTACAATTCTGATTGACGGTAAAGAAATTGAAAGCTGTGGTGATACTTGTATTTTTGAGCAAAAAGGATTGAAGCCGGAGGTTGATTTTACCCAGGAAGATATTACCAGTCATTCAACCGGGAAGATTTCAGAGAACGCATACATAGCCGGGATTGTGAATTATTATAAAAATTATTTCGGGAAATCCAGGGTTGTAGTAATCAAATCTCAACTTGGACAGCCGATAGCCGCATATTCTGGTGACGAGGTGTTCTGGAAAATCCCGGACGATCTACCTAAAATGACAAAGTTAATGATTGACGGAAAAGCTCTTTATATCCACAGGGCGAACTTCCAGATTATTGACAAAGAATTACTGCGATAAAATAACCAAATCCGTTTCAAAACCTCTCACCCGATAAAATATAGGCACAAGCCAAGAAAATTGAATTTTGATAAAAGAAATTAATTAATTGTGGAGAATTAAAACATATGAGCCAAATAGGAACAGAACTTCCAACAGAATATTCAGACCGTTTCGATAAATTACGACAGAATAGGGTTGAGGTAAGCTTTTACAAATATGGTACGGCAAAAGATAACTTCGGGGAGAAGCTGGTAAACGCCTTAGAATCCCACGATATGTGCATCAAAAAGTATCGTGAGACTGGGAACACAGAATATCTTTGCGATGCGGCTAATTATTTGATGTTTGAATTTATGTACCCATCAATCAAAGGTGCGTATTTCAAAGCTACAGACAGCGGAGAAAGTGCCGGGGTTGCCGGCACACCGATTAATCAGCTGAAGGAGAAGTGGTATTAACGAAAAGGAGATGTGAAAATATAATGAACAGACCATTATTTGAGCCGGGGGATATTGTACAGCACTTTAAGAGAGAAACTATCAAGGAGCCACGCACCAACGAGTATTTGTATAAGATTGTTGGATTCGCTCAACATACGGAAACAGGAGAAGCCCTGGTGATATACAGGGCATTGTACGGTGGTAAGAAATTATATGCCAGACCATCAAAAATGTTCTACGGAAAAGTAGATCGGAACAGGTACCCGGAAATTCAGCAAGAGTACAGATTTGTGAAGTATCATGGAGTGCTTTACGCTGATGGACTTTAAGCAGACTTATTTTTCCATCTGGCAAGATATATGGAATCTTCACAAGAAGTACGCTTTTATCTCAAAAGATGATATTCCGCAGTGGGAAAATCTCACCATGGAAGCAAAGCAAATTCATGATAAATACGCTGATTCTTTTGGTGCGAAATTTGCCGAAGCTCTTTTGATTGCTGTAACTGCGGAAATTGACAGAAAAGCGAAATAGTGCTTCCAGAATGTGTCCAAAGGTGGTACAATATGGATATCAATTATTGGGAGGTACGTATGTATGAAGAAAATGAAAAGAGCTATTGTTACGGCAACCGTGATGGCGAGTTTGATGACTACGACACCTGTTATGGCGTTTAAGTGGAGTGATAGCGAAAATGTTGAAAAACAATCAACAAATGCGTTTGACACATGGAAAGGTGTGTGCAAAGATACTGTATCACAAATGGACTTAAACGACTCAAATACCGCTGACTGTGCGTTGTTTATAAAAAACAATTACAACGAGGTGAAAAATTTTTCAACATGGCCAGATGCAAGCGATCCACCAGAGTCTTTAGTTTATTTTGCAATTGGAATTGCTTATTTTGGTGAGAAATTTGATTCAAACACTATAGCCGGACAGATTAGTGAAATAGGATGGGACGCATTGGCTTGTTTGTATGACGGAGACATGGATGGATTTTCTCAAAACATGGTCGATTTAAAGGTTAAGTATGAGGAAACTGGTGATATGCTATATGAAATATCATATAACGAGGGGCAGTACAAAGTTGGAACAGACATTCCAGCAGGAGAATACGTATTATTAAGTGATTATGAGAGCGCATATTTCTCTGTATCATCAGACGCAAATGGAGATGATATAATTATAAATGATAATTTTGTATATAATTCTGTGATAACAATAGATGATGGACAGTATATAGAATTAAAAAGATGTTATGCAGTCCCTACAGATGATGTGGCACCACTTGATAAGACAAAGGCGAGCATGTTTAGAGTTGGAAAAGACATACCATCTGGCGAATATGTGCTTGTTCCAGATTCAGAAGATGGGTATTACTGTATTTATAACGACAGTCATCAAGTTGATATTATTTCAAACAACAATTTTACAGGAAATACATATGTAAATGTTTCAGATGGACAATATTTAGTATTAAGTCGTTGCTCAATAAAAGAGTGATAATAAAAAACTTAGGCTAGGGAGAAATCCCTAGCCTTTTATCTTAGTTCATCCAGTCATATGTGTAAGAGTCGTTTACATATACTTCAAATCTATCTGGTATTATTGTATCATAATTTCTGTCGTAAGGAAAGCTAAATTCAAGATAGGCTGTTGAGCCTGGATTTTTTACATCGGCACTATGATCATCATATCCTACTATTCTGCCGTTTTTGTAAAATACTACAGCAATAGTGGTAAACGCATTTTTCCGTCCATTGTTATCTACTTTTACCACTACATTTCTATTTCCAAAATTGGCTGAATAATGAATTCCCGAGTTATTTGTTATAACACTTGAAGATGCTTTCTTAATATTCAAATTGATTTTAAAAGAATCCCACGTTTTATCAGAATTCCAGCCTTGAAGTGCACATTTTGAATGTGCTGCAAACGCAAAATTATAATCCTTATCAACTCCAACCATTGTTCCATTCAGATAATAAACAAACTCTACTGTCAGATCAACGGCATGGTCATAATGGTTTTCCAGGATTGCCACAGCTCCATACGGCGTAGATTCTGCATGATAACTAACAACATTCTTTTTACCACTGCTGTTAGCATTTGGATTTCCACCAAAACCACCATTGCCATTAGAAGCCTTTTTTACAGTAACTTTACATGTATATTTCTTTTTACCAATTTTTGCAGTAATTGTAGCAGAGCCTTTCTTTTTCGCCTTTACACGTCCCTTGGAAGATACCGTTGCCACAGACTTCTTGCTACTTGTCCATTTTACTTTTCCTTTTGTTCCAGTTACTTTTAATTGTAATGTTTGACCGACTTTCAAAGTGGCTTTTTTCTTGTTGATTTTGCCAGAAGCCGATACTGGAATTGCCATACAGAAAATCAGCAATATCATGGTCAAAACTGCCAGTAACTTTTTGGGTTTTTTCATATGCGTTTTCCTCCCTAAATCAGTATGATATTTGTATTTTACCACTCCAAAACGGATTGTGGAATAGGAAATTTGAAAAAAATAACAATTCATCAAAATGATGATTCGTCAGTGAAATAACTGTCGTGAATTTCAAGACAATTAATAGCTGTTCCTCAAAATTGGGGAGTAGAGTTCTTCACAATGAAGAACAAGAACGAACGGACAAATTGATCTTCTGTCATTATGGCAGACCATATATGTTTACAAGGTGCACAAATTTGAGCGGCTTATTAGGTTTTAGCCATACATGGCGAAAGGCGTAGAAATTTCGACACCTTTTATTTTAACAGGGGGTGCTTCTAATTTGATGCACCCTATTTCTATGATTAATATTTAGAAAAGCAGTTCCATAAATTTGCGGAGCTGTTTTTCACAAAAAAATGAAAAATTCTATTGACTTCGTACGTACAAACTGATATATTAAAGATGTACAGAATGTACGTACAATCTGAAAGGAGTGATAAAATGTCTCCCAAAATGGGGCAAAAGTTGACAGACAATCCTAGAAGCGTAAGATTGGAAGTCAGACTTACACAAGAAGAAAACGCACTATTAGAGGAATGTGCAAAAAGACTTCAAGTTACAAAGACAAAAGTTATAACAAAGGGAATCGAATTAGTAGATAAAGATTCTCGAAACTAAAAAACAGCCGTAGCACCGACCAAAGCACAAACGACTGTTTAAGCAACCAGAAGTCTCACCTCTGGTAATTAATATCTTATCATTTGTGAGACTTCTTTTCAAGAGAAAAGGAGAATTTTATGGCAGATTTAAAGGTTATTGAAAACGAATTAGTTCCTGTGTATGAGACAAGTACAGGTGAAAAAGTGGTGTATGGTTCGGAGCTTCACAAAATACTGGAAGTAAAAAGTAATTGTCGTGAATGGATTAAAAGAAGATTTTCTGATATTGGAGCGGTAAAAAATGCTGATTATACCACCGTCGAAATTTCGACGGTGTCTGGTGGAACACCGAAAAAAGACTATATCATCAAACTTGACACTGCCAAAGAAATGGCAATGCTTGAACGCAACGACAAAGGGAAACAGGTTCGCAAGTATTTCATCCAGGTGGAAGAGAAATACAAGCAGACAGCAATCAACATTAACCAGCTGTCACCCGAACTGCAAATGTTCAACCAGATTTTCCAACAGGTAGCCAAGACTGAACTGGAACAGAAAAAACTTGCGGAACGTGCCGACCAACAAGAGAAGAACATGAAAACCATCATTGATACCTTTAAGGGAACGGATTCTGACGTTGGCACAGAGAAATGGGTGAACAGATGTATTTCCAAGATTGCTGAGAGTGATGATTTCTCTTACTCGTTCGGAAATAAATACGCAGCCGCCAGAAACGAAAGCTACCGCAGATTATCGGACAGAGCTGGTTGCCGATTGGATCAGCAACTTAGAAATGCGATTTCCAGAGCAGAAGAAAGAGGTTGCACCAAGGCACAGACCAACCAGATTAACAAACTGTCCGTGATTATGCAGAATAAGCGGCTGAAAGATATTTACGTTAGCGTGATTAAAGAAATGATGATTGCATACAGAGTAGAAATTGCATAATTAGATTTTTACAGGGATACACAGGAGGAAAATAAAATGACAAAGGCTGAATTACAGAAAACAATCGACGAACTGAACGCAGATAACAACGAGTGCTTAGTGCTTCTGGACGAGTATATGTACAGACAAAGAATCATTGAAAATCTTATCAATTTGAAAGACCTGTCAAAATTAAAGGGAATGTATCTCTTTACCAAACAGTTAATCGGGGAAGCGTGATCGTATGGCAAACAGAATCCAGTTCAATGACTTTCAGAAAAAGAGCGTGTACGCCAAGTGCAACGGAAAATGTGCGATATGCGGTAAGCCTGTCAAATTCAAGAAAATGACAATCGACCACATTACACCGTTGTCTCGGGGCGGCACAAATGATATTAAGAATCTGCAACTGGCGTGTAAGCGTTGCAATAGCATGAAGAGCAACATGACGATGGATGATATGATGGGGCAGATTTCCGAGATTTTGAAGTATAACCGCAAACAGAAGTTGATTAGAGTGTTGGGAGGAATTGTGGAATGAATTACTATAAGACGGAGATTATCAATCTTGTGCAGAATTATGATAATAGCCACTGGCTGAAAGTTGTTTATGCATATGTGAAAAGATTATTGAAATGATACCGAAGTATACTGAATGATACTTTCACCGTATGCTATAATATAAAATCATAATAAGCAAATTTTAAAGCGTTTACCTTTCGGGGTAGGCGCTTTTTTGTTGCCAAAAAATAAATCTCGTGGCTGACAATTCAGCCGCCAAATTCTTCCACTGAAAAAACTTCGTGACTTTTTACAGTGCTAAAGTAGGTGAGCATATGGCAGAAACATTTTTAAAAGTGGATGGGGTAGCAATGCCCTGTCCTTCTTCTTTTACATGGGGATTACAGGATATATCGGCATCAGAATCCGGTAGAACCGACGATACGACCATGCACAAAAACAGAGTTGGACAGAAACGAAAGCTGTCTGTAGGTTGGAATGGACCAGATTGGGACACTGCTTGCAAAATTATACAGGCAGTAAATCCAGAGTACATACAGGTCACATATCCAGACTTGCTGTCTGCAAACAAGCACGAAACCAGAACATTCTATGTTGGTGACAGGGAATCCCCTTTTAAGTGTTGGTGGATAGGCAATGAGCGCATGGAAGGACTTAGTTTTGATTTTATCGAGAGGTAAGATATGCGAAATTTATCAACGGAATTTAAAGAACAACAGAATAGTGGGAACCGCAACTATCTGAAATATGCAGATTTTACCTTTACAGACGGAAGCACATTATCCATTACCGACAAAGATTTATGGTCTAATGGTTTTAAGTTTGAGGATGCAGTATCGCAAAGCGGTTCTTTTGATATCGGCGCAGCTATCGTAAATAAGTTGACACTGCAGATCAACAACTTTTCTGGAAAGTACACAGATTACATCTGGGACGGAGCAAGAGTTGTTTGCCATATTGGGCTTGAATTATCTACTGGCATTGAAAAAATCCGTATCTGTACCATGACAGTAACAGATGCACCATATCAGAACACAGCTATTATCAGTTTAACTTGTGAAGATTCCATGCGATTGTTTGACCGTGATTATTCGGATAGCAAACTGGCATATCCAGCAACCAGATTACAGATCATCCAGGATGCTTGCGAGGTGTGCGGTGTTACATTACAGTCCACCAGATTTGATAACGATGATTTTGTGATTCAGAATCGACCAGATGATAGCAGTATTACATTTCGACAGGTGATTGCATGGGTTGCACAGATGGGCTGCCAGTGGGCGAAAAGTGACGAATACGGAAGGCTTTGCCTTGGATGGTATGAGCGTGAAGTACCGGATAAATTTTACAATTTGGTTGAAACGCCATGGAAAGATACTGATGGGAACGACATTCTTGACACAACAGGTGCACAGATTATCACCATCATGCAAAAAGGGATTACATCCACTGATACAAATGGATTTACTCCTTGGCTCTATGACCTTGAAATAACAGGCATAAAAGTTACAGAATATGTTGAAAATTCTTCTCAAAATGAAGCGAAAACATATCAGTCGGGGAAATCTGGCTATGTTATCGAAATCAGTGATAATAAGCTGATTCAAGAAGGAACAGGCGAAACAATTTGCGCAATTATTGCTGATAGATGTATCGGGATGAAATTCAGACCATTTACCACAGGCGCATTGACTAACATCGCATGGGAAGCTGGTGACACCATTGCGATTTCCGATAGAAACGGAAAACAGTACAAGAGTTACCTAACATCTGTTACTTTGAATCCAGGTGCATTTGAGCAACTTGAATGCAGTGCCAAGAGTGTATCTAGGAATAAACAGAAACAATACAGTCTTAATCAACAAGTACAGGCAGAAAACAAAAAGAATTTAAGAGATGAACGTACTGCCAGAGAAAAAGCATTGGAAGAATTATCGCAACGCCTTGCGGAATCTTCTGGAACATACACGACAGTGGAAACACAGCCGGACGGAAGCAATATCTATTATCTTCACAACAAACCACAGCTATCCGATTCTGACATTGTATGGAAAATGACCGCAGAAGCATGGGCGGTATCTACAGATGGTGGACAACATTGGAATGGCGGTATGACTGTTGATGGTGATGTGATCGCCAGAATCCTTACGGCTACAGGCGTTAATGCTGACTGGATTAATACGGGAACCATTAAAGCAATTGACAAAGATGGAAACACAACTTTCTTGGTTGATGTAACAACTGGAAAAGTTATTATTAATGCGGATTCCGTACAAATCAAAGGAAAAGATGTTAATGCAATTGCAAAGGAAAAAGCGGAAGCCGAGGTTAATGATTTTATTGGCAATACATACACAACTGATATTAATAATTTACAGTCTCAAATTGACGGACAGATTGAGACTTTTTTTTGTGACTACGAACCAACATTACAGAATATCCCAGCTTCAGAATGGACTACCAACGAAGAACGAAAGAAACATGAGGGTGACTTGTTTTACTGGAAATCCAAAGGATATGCTTACCGATTTATGCAAGATGGGGCAACATGGAAGTGGCAACTGGTGCAAGATACAGATATTACATTAGCCCTTGCCGCTGCTGAAAAAGCCCAGGACACAGCAAACGGTAAACGCCGTGTATTCGTAGTCCAGCCCGAACCACCATATGATATTGGCGATCTCTGGTCGCAAGGTACAAACGGAGACCTTATGAGATGTAAGGTTGCCAGAGCAAGCGGTTCTTATTCGGCGGATGATTGGGAAAAGGCTTCAAAGTATACGGACGATAGCTCTTTGGACTTATTTATCAATGGCGTTTTTAAAGATTCACTTAATTCTTTAAAGACACAGATAGATGGGAAAATCGAAACCTGGTATCAGCCAAACGATCCTTCTCTTAAATGGACAAAAACAACGGAATATCCGTGGTGCGACATTGATGGAAACAAGATTCTGGATGAATCCGGGAATGAAATTGTTCTAGTGTGGGAATCAGAGAAAGCAGAGCATGAGGGCGATCTTTGGCACAACACTTCTGATAACACGCAATGGATATACAAATCTGGTGTATGGAAGCCACAATCAATTCCAGATGCACTTTTAGATAAAGTGGATGGAAAATCTTCTGTTTACACGGTTCAGCCAACGCCGCCGTATTATTCTGGAGATTTATGGATGACTACGGATAGTGATGGAAAAGCTTCACTCAAAGTCACACAAGTAAACCGCCTTGATGGTGCATTTAACGATAATGATTGGATAGATTTCAAGTATGCAGACAAAGACGATATCAAAAATGCAATTGGCAATTACGATACCAGTCTTGGACAGGATGAAGTATTCAACAAGCTTACAAAAGGTGGAACAGAACAGGGAATCTACATTCAAGATGGAAAAGTATACATTAATGCAAAATATATTCTGGCTGGATTGCTTGCTGGTGAGAGAATTAACGGTAGAGGGCTAAAAGTCATTGATGATGACAAGAATGTAACCTTAGAAATCGACAGCAAAGGAAATGTCATCTTAGCTCCAAAGACTTTTTCACTACAAGGAAAAACAGTCAATGAGATTGCTAATAGCTCAGCAAAAACAGCTGTCGATGGACAGACACAAGCCGATATTTTCAACAAACTTACCAATGGTGGTAAGGCACAGGGAATTTACTTAGATGAAAATGGAAATGTCTATGTAAATGGAGAATACGTGCAAGCCAAAGGAATTAAGGTTGTTGACGGTAATGGAAAAACTACTTTCGCCATCGACAAGACTACTGGTGCAGTAACGATAGCAGCTTCCAGTTTTGCACTTGGAGATAAGAGCATTTCGGATATTGCAAGTGAAGAAGCGCAAAAGAAGATTGATGCACTACCAAGTGATACGGATAACCTTGTAAATGGTTACTTACTTACGGAATCTGATGTGAAAACATATTGGGATTCTTACGGTACAATTAATCATAGTGTATTAAACCCAAATGGAAAATATGAAGGAGCTTTAGCAATAACTGCAAACGGCTCTGACTGTTATTTGAGTGCTAAAAGAAGCAGTAACCCAGTCATAAGACTACCGGGTACGTATCAAGTTTCTGTCTGGCTCAAAGCTTCTGCAAATATGAAAATAAAAGTTTCTTTGAACAGAGTTCTAAGAGATGTAGACGTTACAACAAGTTGGAAAAAATATGAATTTTCTCAAACTGTTACAACAATAGCTTCTAACTCTCAACTATTTACAGTGGGCGGATTTGGAAGCTTTACAAGCGGAACTTTAGCAATATATCGCCCAGAGGTTACGGTGGCTGTAAGTAGTGAGCACATTTTGAATCTACTTACAGATAACGGTGCAAAGCAAGGAATATACATGTACAACAACCAACTTTATGTGAATGGACAGTATATTAAAGCTTTGAGTATAGCAGCCAATGCGATAGAAGCAAGCGCAATTACAACATCAAAATTAGCAGCAGATGCAGTGACAGCAGATAAGATGTCAGTGACCGAACTTTCGGCATTAGATGCGACAATTGCAGGTTTTATTATCAGTAGTGACAGAATAAAAAGAACACTGTCTGGCAATACATTAGATATATTCGCAGGAAATGAATACAATCCTCCTAGTTTACTTTCACAAAATTCAACAGGCGATTTCGTGAAATACTCTGGAAACGGGGTGCAATCGAGCACACCTGCGTCATTGACTTTAGTTCTGGGAGATACAACCTCTAAAAACGGATGGACATCTGGAGCAAAACATTATTTGGGAAGAACTCAATTTAATGAAGAGGTGAAAGTAGTTGGAAACTTCTCCGTCACAGGAACTAAATCCGTTATAGCTGAAACAGAAAACTATGGCGATCAACTATTCTACTGCTACGAAACCCCAACCCCAACTTTGGGAGATTTTGGCGGTGGAGTAATTGGGAAAGACGGAATGGCAATCATCTCAATTGATGATATATTCCAGGAATCAACAGAAACAGCAATTGAATACTATGTGTTTCTTCAAAATGAAGGAGAGGGGCAATCTTGGGTATCTGAAAAAGCAGATACCTATTTTGTTGTCAAGGGAACTCCGGGGCTTCGGTTCGCATGGGAATTGAAAGCCAAACAGAAGAACAAAGAGTACATCCGTTTCAATGACGGAAAAGAAGACCGAGAAGTGAATTTCGAAACAGTCAACCTTGAAAATGTAATGTTCGAAGAACGTGAAAAAATCATACAGGAAATGGAAGGAGAATTATTATGAGCCAGATTAAAAAGCTTACATCATTTATGAAACTGTCAACAGGCGAGGGCGATAGAATCGCATTTACCTACTCAACGATTGATACCGAAAGTGGAAAGGTTCTGAGCCAGAATGAGAAAGGAAATTTTCTCATTTTTGACGAGGGCCTTTCTACAAATGTTAAGGCAATTGAAACCTATATCAACAAAAATCAGCTGAATTAAAGGAGGGCAAAAAACATGCCAAAATGGACAGAATACACATCAAAAGATACGTTAGCAGATAATGACGAGGTTATGCTATATGATGCAACCGCAAAAGCGAATAAACGTGGACTAATGAGCAAGTTTTGGAATTATGTAGTGGATAAAATGTCAACGGCTGTTATCTCGAAATTGGAGACAAATAATAAGACAATCATCGGGGCGATAAATGCACTAAATAGTGAGACAGGAAAAATGTATGTAAATTACAGTGAAACAGATCTGGATGAGCTATATAGTACTGTTCAAACAATCAGTGCGTGCGTATGTCCTCCTAATACTCCTAATATACCGGAGCAATCCACTGGATTTGCGATTACCATTAAATATGATTCTAATGCACAAATGCAAATATATATAGCAATAAATAAAAATATATATATTCGCAATAGCAATTTGGAATGGACTAAATTGTAAGATTTATCTTATAAACCATTAAACGGCACTGCCAGGACAAAGATGTTCCGTTTAGAGTTTTCCCATTTGCCGAAAATACACGTTCAGTAAAACTATTTGGAATGGAACAACGCAAATTGGAAAATGGGTACCAATAAATTAAACATTAACTTTGGTTATTTATTAATACACATGATTTCTGCAATAACTGGTGCGTTATATTCTGTTGTTGAATGGTCATAAGCATTATAAACCAACCCTTTATTTGCAGTTAATGTTCCATTATTTATTTTATACGAAAATACACCTATAAATA
>ERZ1026898.1349-NODE-1349-length-12423-cov-21.251294_pt1 | contig 12423 bp, 6 predicted proteins | sample MGYA00380178_ERZ1026898 | MGnify/ENA primary metagenome ERZ1026898 (study PRJEB33269, sample SAMEA4719814) | human gut metagenome | biome: human-associated habitat; feature: organic feature; material: feces | place: Cameroon | collected 2013-10 ... | reverse complement strand
GATAAGCCTTTTTGGCATCATCCATGGAGTCATAGCCATACATTACCTTATGCTCATCAAACGAGCCATCAGGATTCACTTGGTCAACGACAAACACATCACCATCCCAATTATCAAGGTCTGCCTTGTCATTGATGAACATATCCAAATGGTCACCATCCTTACCAAACTTACCACGGATATAGCCATAGGTATCGTGCATGGTTACTTTCCACTCTTTGCCATTAGCATCCTTGCCTGAGCGAGTCGAACCCTTTGGATTTTCTATTGTATAATCGTAGCCACCGAACTTGATGTGTCCCTTCTTATAGTTACCACTCTCCTTCTGTGCATCAGATGGGTTGGTTTCTGTTTCCTCAATAGCAGACTTCAAACGGAGAGAGAACTTGGTATGCTCTATAATTTTCATATCCTCAGGCTTGAAGATAACATAGTTGGTATCGCCCTTTTTAGCACCACCGAAGTTACGTCCAGCCTTGTACTTAATACCAGTAAAGCCAACAGAAGATAGGAACTTGCTTATTCCTTTAGTTCTTTCAGGCAAATCATACTCTGTTCCAGTTAACCCAATATACAGAGTACTATTGTAAACATTTTCGCCAGTTCTCTCTAAAGACTGACCTTTGCTTTCTAACGTCTTAATACCTACACCAAGATGCTCCAACCCTTCACGAATGGCATCCTGCTGATTTTTACTCAAAGGCTTATCCCAATCCAGATAGTTGCTGCCATTATCATCAGGTATATCCACCTCATAGAGATTATGGTATGGCTCAGCCAACTTCTTCATTTCATTGTAGAAGTCAATCTTTTCCTGCTCTGTAAACTTGTCATTCATGGCTATTTGCTTATCACCATGCAGGAATGATTCTAAAGTAGGATATTTCTTGGCGAACCTTGTACCATTAAAACGCTGTATGCGATAATATGCTTTAGAAGGGTCATTATCCATCAGAGTAGCATAGCTTTTTCCAATCTTCTTAGAAGATGTAACATATCCACCCCAACCGAATACTTGTGAGCCAGCACCCTCGCCCATGTGGTCGAAGTCAAACTCTGTGAAGTCAGCACCGCTACCATGATATACCTTTAACGAGAACTTAGGAGCAGCAGCTATCTCCTGATTGATGCTATTCACAACATCATCAGTAACAATATCGCCCTCCTGAATCTGCTGAGGTTCACGACCAGCGTTCTTCACAAGTTCCGCTTGCTCTGCTCTGGTCAAGATACGGTTCACCTTCATCGCACCAGTAATCACCCAAGGATCAGTCTCAGGGTTCGGGTTGGTACGATACATATAGAATCCATCAGTAGGCAGATGTTTCAAGCCAGCGAGAGAGTGCTGATACTTGCCGGAAGGATTGATACCCTCTTGGCGAGCTTCCTCCTGATAATCAACATCAGCAGCATACTCCACCTCAGCGAAGACGAAGTTCTTAGGGAAGAGAGTCTTGTTGCCCTCAGCATCCTTGCGGTTGAACTGGATAGCGTAAGGCACTACACCAAGATGCCATCCTGGTCTATAGGCTAGCTTACCACTACCGCCTTGTGTTCCCTTGCCGCCCTGCTTAACCTGAGGTCTGCCAGTCTTGCTTTCTCCTGCAATAGGAGCAGCATCAGCATCGAGCCATACACCCACTGGAGTAGCTGCACCATCAGGGTTCGCTACCATTGGTGGATAGAGTTTGCCATCCTTTAGAACGAACACCTTGTAGCCGATACCCTTCTTCTTAGGTTCAGGCTTTTGACGGAGAGAGAAAGAAACGTCCTCGCCAGTCTCAGAGTTCGTTATCTCGCCATTGGCAGTCTTCACGTAGGCTTGTTCGATAGAGCGGATGATGTTCTTGGTCACATCGCTATACTCAGTACCAAAGAATGCCAACTTAATCTTCTGCAATATCTCATGGATAGCAGCGAGCAGAGGATGAGACATCTTCATAGCAAGAGTGTGAGCCAAGTTGAGGTCACGAATCATTTCGCCTACAGCATCAGCAACAACCTCCTCAGCATAGTAATCTCTAGCACGTCCAGAGAATCCTGCATCGGAATATCTCTTCATCGTCTCGTCTATCGCCTTGTCGAAGGCATCAGAGCCATAGGTATCGAGCACAAGCTGAGTCAACTCATTGTATGCAGCAGGATTCAGGTTCTTGATTTGGTGAGTCATTTCGTGACCGAAGATGAACTGAGCACCTTCCGTGATAGAAGAGTCAAGAGTGATGAAGATGGTACGATGAACGTTGCCATCGGAATCCGTAGTCTCCTGAATCCATCCGTTGCCCAACTTGTCTGAGTACTGCCATTGAATGCTAGCACCCATCATCTTAGCCAGTCTCTCGAAAGCCTTGCGAGTCTTCTGCCCAACGATATTGTCAACGACCTTCATATCATCCACCTTATTCTTCTCCACGTCAGCAGCACGCTCGGCAGTTGTCTGTTGTGTACCATTGTCTCTAGCTGAGAAAGGAAGGTCAGTCTGATCACGCTGAGCACCAAGCGGATTCTCGTCCGTTGCATCCTCGGGAACCTCAGGAGCATTCATATTCTCATTTGTCCGCTCATTTATATTCTCGTTCTCCTCATCAATCATCTCATCAGAGTTATCTTCCCCAGTCTTCTCCTCAGATTCAGGAGCCGTTTCTGTCTGTTGTTCTGATTCAGCCTTATTCTCCTCAGCGAATGCTGCGTTGTCAGCCGCCTTCTTCTGCTCTTCAAGTATGTTCTCTGCCTGAGCGATACGGAGATTCTCAATATAGTTTATAGCTTCCGAAGCCTTAAAACCGCTAGTGAGCACACCAATAAGGGCATTGCGAATATCCTGAGTGTCGAGAGATTCAAGGTTGGATGGACGATTCTCCCACAGACTATGTACGAGATCATCAATGGTAGTTCCCTTGCCATCAGCAGCGAGAAGCTGAGTCTTGGCAAAGTCTTCCCTGCTCAATCCAGTCTCCTGCTTCACACCCTTGCTTGTTTCTGTACCCTCATAGTTAAGAGAGTGAGCACCGAGATTGCTAGCCACATACTCCTCAGCAGTAAGCGGAATGGTATCAGTCACATCAATACCAGTTGAGTCATAGAGACGATGCAGGAGTGAGCCGACAACATCTTTATAAAGCTGAGATACTGCCTCTGCATCATCCTTTACCGCACTCTTCAAGCGAGCGAACTTTCTTCTTGCCTTCTCAATGAGAATCTTTCTACCCTCAGCAGTGTCTTCCACCTTGGCAAGTTGTCTGCTGTTATAGGCATCACGGATAGCAATAGCAGAGTCATAGGCAGCCTGAGCATCAGCAATCGCCTTCTCCTTAGCTTCCTTTGCCGCTTTCTGTTCCACAAAGTTCTTACCCTTAACGGTCATATTGTTCGCCTTGTCGAGTGCCTTCTTGGCATCAGATACCCATCCACTGATTACGCTATCAGCATCCTCACCAAACTGGGAGTCATACAACTCAGCAGTCTGATCAGCAGTCAGCTTCGAGAAATCAGGATTGCCATCCTCCAGCATAGGCACGATGGTTCCATCTTCGAGAGTCATAGCAGGAGTCTGTTCTGTCTGTTCAGATGGAGCAGTAATATTTTCTCCACCCTGCACAGCACCATCAACAGAGTATGTTCCGTCACCATTGATTGTCACATTATCAGGAACTGGTGGGAGTTCATCATTCACCTCTATTCCACCTCTATCGCCCTCTATCGCACCACTATTCTCCTCTATCATTGAGGTCTCAGCCATCGCTTGCTTGTACTCATCAAGAGACATAGAAGAGATTGTAGCCACATTCTTTTTGCTCACTGCATGAGGAACGAAGGTGCCATCACTCTTCATTTCAACAACCTTAGCCTTAGCACCAGTATCACGAATGAGGAATAACTTAGAGTCAGGGTATTTAGTGTTGCCATCCTTGTCGAGTACATCAACGAGCACCACGTTACCATCATCATTAAGAATCTGGTTGAAGTCGAATGAAGGCTGAGTCTCTTCCGGATGCTCTGTCTCCTGAGTCTGCTGCTCAGCACGCTCCTTCTCCATCTGCTCACGCTGAGCCTTGGCAGCTTCCAGTCTCTTCTGATCCTCCAAATCTTTCAACTGCTGCAAGTCTTCAAGCGAATATGAATTCTCTACCACATTACCATCAATAGAGATAGCAGCAGTACCATCGCCATAGTCAGCAAGAATCTCGTAGGTATGTTCCAAACCATCAGCACCAGTAACCTTGAACTGGGAGCCAACATCTATTGTGCCATCAACAATACCAGCAACTTCCTTGATAGCCTTTTCCTTTGCATCAGCTACCGCCTGAGCCTTCACATCATCGGCAGGAACTTCATCACCCAGTTCAGCGAATCTCAGAGCATCAGCATGTTCAACAGAATTTGTTGTAGGATCATAGAAGAGAATCATATCATCGCTATCCGCTACATTGATAGAGCCATCTTCGTTGGTAGCAATATTGCCGGAGATAATGTACACACCATAATCTTCCGCACCACCACTAGCTTTGACCTTAGCGTTACGGACGGAGCCACGGCTCTTGTCTGTGTACATATCAACACGCTGAGCTGCCTGATTAGCCGCCATATCAATCTTATCCTGAGCATCATCTGTCACACCTTGGTAACGAGCAGAAGACAACTGGTAGTCATAGATAGCTTGGTCGAGCTTGTCGTTCTGCCCAGTCATGGATTGAAGCTCATCATCATTCATAGCAGACAACTGCTGCTCGGAGATATTCAGCAATCCGGCAAGAGTCTTCATCTGGTCTTCATGCTCCAACTGAATGTCGTGTTTGTCTGCATCATCAGCATCGTGACCCTCAGAGTAAGCATTATCAATATCCTCTTGATGCTGCTCCTCAGGAGTTGTTGGCTCGTTGGTAATCTCTCTAGCATTCATTTCGGCAGTCTTGGCAACATTGTAGCCACGCATCTTCATCAGGTTGATACCATAGTTGATGGCAGCATTAATCTGTTCCTTGCTCATAGTGTCTCTCTGTCTGAGAATGTCAGCCAACACACCACCCATCTGCTCGTTGGTCGTGTTATCAATCTTATCCTTGATGTCTGCCCACTTATCGCCCATCAGGTTTTGAGCATCACTATCAGCCACGTTCACCTTGTTACGGAATCGGTAGTACTGAGCACGATTGTACACACCTTTGACTGGTCGGGAGCCAGCACCCATCGCATACATAGAGCCGACAGATAGAGCCATACCACCGATGATGTCAAGTTGCTGTTTAGTATCAAGGAGGTCAGAGAACTTATTATCTCCATCCAATAGAGCATGAAGAGGAATGCCAATCTCTTCCTCCATCACTTCTTCACCGAAGCCATTGATGCCGAACTTCTCCATCCACTTCTTGGAATTGGTGTACCATCCACTCTTGCCGATATTCTTGAAGAACTCAGCAGAAGCATTCATACCATGTTTCTCCATGAAGTTGATTGCACCCTTCTTGATGCCATAGCTATGACCGAAAAGCTTCTCAGTATAGTTCTCCACCATAGCAGAGGTCAGACCCTTATAGAGAGCAGTACCCATAGACTCGCCACCCTCATGCAGGAGATTTCCGTTCTCATCGAAAGTACCGAACTTGTAATCACCCTTCTCATCCTGATATAGACTACCCAGATGTCGCTGCATAATGTCTGCTCCAGTCTTCATCGCCTGTTCTGATCCTGCCATGGCATACGAGCCGATAACATCGCCAGCCACGATACCAGTATTCTTCAAGATGGCAGCACTCACCTTGCCCATGCCACGCTTAGCAGCGAACTTCAAGGCTCCTCGGCTGATAGCCTTAGTAACACCACCATAGCCGCCAGTCAGGAAGAAGTCTGCCATAAATGGGAGAGACTGTCCGGCAATCTTCGTCCAGCGATAGATGTTGCCCATCTTCTCGTCTTCAAGAGCCGCAGCTGCATCAGCACCCAGCTTACTCTTCAAGAGCATCTTATCAGAGCCGGAGAGTGGAAGGTTGTTGTCCATCTTGGTCTTGATACGTTCCATCTGCCCCATAGTTGCAAAGTCTGTCAAACCGAAATCCCAAGTCTTAGCCGTGAATGCAGTATTATCAAGAGCCTTCAAGGCATCCTCACCCCAACTACTTGTAGGGTATTGTTTCACCGCTTCAAGCGCACCAATCTGCTGCTTAACCAGAGCAAGGGATGTTGCCAGTTTGTTGCTATAGTCACTCTGTTCTGCAGTTCTTCCGTTACTTGCACCGATACTAGCACCATAAGAGAGCAGAGGATTTCCGTGTTGACGATGATCCTCAGCGATAAGAGCCTCAATCTCCTTCTTTCGGGCATAGGCATCAGCCAGTTTCTTGTCAAACTGATTGCGAGCACCCTCCTCAGTAAGATAGGTTCCATTCTTGTTGATGTTCTCCTGCAAGTCATAGTTTCCGTTCTTGTCACGAACATCGAAGACAGATGGAATCTCACCAGTATCTACTGCTTCCTGATAGGCATTGTTCTGCTGATCAAGTACAGCTTGTTTCTGCTCGGCTTCAGGCTGAGAATAAACATTCTCGTTGTCAGATGATACGTATGCCCCAGCCTTGCCAGTCTCAGGATTGTAAGCGAAATCATCCTTCACCACATTGTTGGCATCACCACCATAAGGAGTCTGGTGTGTACCCAAGTTCACACGACCGAAATCCTTCTGCTGTTTCTGCTTGCGTTGTTTCAGTCTGTTGTATCTGCCAGCATTATTCATCGTGTGCTGAGCACTAGCCGAGATAGCTGCTGCCCCAGCCGAGAAACGAGCACGATCAGCAGCAGTCATAGGAACACTACCGCCCTTCGCTCTAGATGAAGTCTTACTACGAGGTTCAAAGAGTGCCGAATAGAAACGCTCATAGGTATTAGGAACATCGAAGTTCTGAGCCTTCAAGTTCTCATAGATAGCGTGTCTGTTATCAGCACCACCCTTTCCGTCTCTGGTCAGGGCACTCTCAAACTTATTGTAATCGTCCGGCACATCATAGTTCTGTGCTTTCAGATTCTTGTATAAAGTGTATAATGGTCTTTCTGCCATAATATATATATGTTTGTTACCAAATTTTTGTTACCAACTCTGTTACCAGTTTACACCAGTCTTCTTACCTCCATTATTGGATGATGATGTATGATGCTGCTTAGGCTTACCATGCTTACGCTGATAGGCAATCTTCTGAGCCTTCTTTCCGGCAGCAGTCTTAGGAGAGTACCCCATCCTTCTGACTTCCCTAGCAGCCTCAGCCATACCCTCAGGGTCTTTTTCCATCAAATCCATATACTCGTCAACCTCTCCTGAATAGGAACCTTTTCGGGAGCCACCACTCCCCGACTTGTTGGCACGAATACGACCAGTCTCAGCATTCATACGCTGAATAGCCTCTTGTGCTTGCCAGTGGGAAATCTGACCATCAGCCAGAGCTTTCTTGATAGCCAAGATGGATTTCTTGTAATCAGCATCAGTATCATATTTCATCTTCGACAGGTCAAGTCTTCTGTTACCTTGGTCAATCCTCTGCTGGCTCAGATCATTCTTGCTATCATTGTTCTTAGCAATAATATCGTGATACCTCATCTGCTCGGCAAGAGTCAGGTTATTCTTTCTCGCTTCCTCATCAAGAGCCAATGCCCTCTGATAGCCAGTCTGCCAAGCCGCCCGATTCTTCTCACGCTGAGCATCCATATAAGCCTTTCGCTTATTGATGGCAGCAGTCATATCCGACTCAGGATTGTGTACCACCTTGGCTCCCTTGCTGGCGAAGTAGATGTTGGCGAGTGCCCGAAGACCATCCCCCAGCGCAGCGATACGAGCTTTCCGCTTCTCGTTCTTCTCTCTCTGTGCTCTCTGCTCAGGAGATTCACTATCAGAAGGGTTCAGCATCTTATACATTTCCGCATAGGTCAACTGTTTCTTTTCCGGCTCCTGCTTTGGTTCCGGCTTCGGCTCTTCCTTCTTCACGATAGGGATAGAGCCGTTCAGCATACCCTCGGAAGTCTGCTGGTTCATTCTCACCGCTTGCTCATGGGCATCCTTGGGAGGAGTAAGCTGCTCCTCCTTGCCATGTAGCATAGCTTGTGCAGTGTTCATATTGATCTGTTCAGGAGTAGCCTTCTGAGCAGCATCTACACCACTCTGCTGCTTGTTGAGTACACTCTGTGTAGTCTTCAAGCCATTGTTCGTTCGTAAATAATCTGCCAATCCCATAAGCTATACATTTACCTTTTGGAGTTTTACACCCAGACTATTCAGCTCACCCTCAGAAGGGAGACTGGTTGTCTTTGCCTTCAATCCGAGAACATCATCAGGATTCTTAGCAATACCATTCAACTGCTCCTGAGTCACATTCATATTCGGAGCCTTCTTTACACCACTCAATCCGCTATCAATGGTAGAGGCGATATTGGCAGCAGTTCCAGCAACACCAGCAGCCACATTAGCAGTATCAGCAGCCTTCTCTGCTTCCAGCCCCATTCTCTTGTTTTGGATAGCATCCTTTCTCGCCTGATACTGACCTTCGATGGCATCCTTGCGAGACTCGTTTGCAGCCACTACCTGAGAGGTCGTGTCGGCAAGAGTCTTGTTGTTGGCTTCCTTCACCGCTGTGGTGGAGTCTTCCGTACCGCCCATCACCGCTTGTCTGCCCTTGGCAGCCTTGTTTCTGTTCTTGATCTGCTCCTGCATCTGGGTGAGCAATCTTACGGTATCGGCACGCTTGGTAGGGTCTTCATTGTACTTCCTATCATACCATGCCTGATTTTCCTTTTCCTGCTGTGCAAGCATTCGCTCCTGCTTTCGTCTTGCTTTTCGGGCTGAAATGCCACCAAAGATACTACTTGCAACACCGAGTCCTGCACCGATTAATGATCCTAACATATATATGTATTTATATTATTAATAATGTGGCAAAGTTAATAATACCATCCGAGATTCGTATTTTATCCGTTTATTTGCCTTGGTAAATTAACGGATAAAGTTTCCGTTTCAACTAAAATACCTACCTTTGCATCATATTTAGTGAAGGATATGGCTACAGACAGAAATTCAAAAGGTCAGTTCGAGAAAGGTCGGGCGAAATCAGGAGGAAAGCAGAAAGGTTACGAGTCTCCTATCAAGAAGGAGTTTCGTGAGCTGTGTGCCGACTTCACTAGAGATGCTTGGGATGATTTCATGGCTGCATGGTATAAATGCGAGCCGAAGGATAAGGTCAGCACCTTCATCAAGATGTTGGAGTTTAATTGTCCGAAGCTGCAGACCGTCACTCTCGAAGATAAGCGTGAGATTGCAAATGCGCTTACAGAGAAGTTGAAGCAGATGTCTGAGGAAGAAGGTTAATGGGTTCTTTAAAATATTTTGTTCATTTAATCTAAAAGATGTAAAATTAAAATTCATAGGCTGAAGGTTTTTGTTTAAGGTTAATAGATTGTTGATAACGGAAGAGGGAATGCGTGAGCACTCCCTCTTATTCTTTCCGTATGTTCCGGCAATCACTATCAGCGACCGCCCCTAGCTCTTCTATCTCCAGCCATATCCGTCTTGGAACCACGATTCACCGATGATGGTTTGTACCTGATTCCTGACTTGGTATGTGAAGCATCCATACCCCTTCGGGATGCTGATCCATACTTCTTGTCGTGTTCGGCATTATGACGAGCCAGCTCCCTACGCTTAGCCTTCTGAGCAGGAGAAGACTCAAAGCGTGTATCATATTTCTTCTTGCGCTCCCTAGCTGCCGGATGAGTTCTGTAGTATTCAGCAGAATTACTTAGCATAACTTTTCTTCATGTGTTCAGTAGGAAAAGGAGTAGGAGCGGCACAATCAGCGCAACAATCACCATAATCTTCGGCTTCAACAACCTCCCAATCCTCAGCAAATAAATCAGATGAAGAAGGAACCCAAGAATCTGCACGACCATCAGGATTGATAATCAACATCTGATTGATATAATCAATGTGCGCATTCTCACGACTCATCAAAATATTCTTTGCTGACTGAGGCAGCGACTGCATCTTAGGGATGATACCGCCTTCAATATGAGAAGGAATCTGCTTAACGATGAACAAACCCTTACCATTCCAGCCCTTACGTCTTACCGCAAAACCAAGCTTCAAAACCTCAATTACTACGCCAAAATCCATTTCTCCAAGTTTACGATAAGCAGCATCAAACACACTCTTAGGAGACCATGAGCGATAACCATCATTATAAACTACAAGATAACCATCTTCCTCATCGGTTGCTGGCTTAATTTCCCTACCTAGCACATACTGTGCATCTTTTAAAGACATAGGCTTTGCCTGAACTACTTTTGTGCCAATATATTTTGGCATACTACATGTATTTTCACACATAACTTAACAATTTAAATTAATATATCTATCTCCAATAAAGTTCACGATGTTCCTTCTTCAACAAATCACCAGTTCTACACCACCAGTCATTCGGATTCGCTTTAAAATACTCTTCCAGAATTGGGCAGTTCACTTCATGAGTAAGGCTAGGATGAGAGGTTGGTTTGAACTGATGCACACACAGAAAGTCTGCATGATTACCGCCATATAAGCTTGGCGGCATAACATCCTTCGCCTGATGCCAAACCTTATTGAGGTCAATGAGGTCTGCCCCATCCAGTTCCTTCAAAGCATCATCAATATTCCCCATCACACGGTTTAAGACTTCTGCCCTATCCGTGCCACCCTTAGCTATTAACCACTTGGCATCACTCAGGGCACTTTTAATCAACATATCAAGTTCCATAAGCCAAAATTTTAATTATTAACTTCATTCAATATCTTAATCACCCTGCTGAACATAGAGCCAGCCCAGCTATCATCACCATTATGATGCAGATGGATATAGTCATTCACCGCATCGCAGAAGGTCTCGGAAGTATAGCGCAAGCCGTAGTCTTCCGTCTGAAACTCATCCTTTGCGGTCAACTCATCGCATTTCAGATGTCGCTTATGAGCTTCTATCTTGCCATCTACCTTCAAGACCTCATACCCATACTCCTCACCCTTGTGAATAGAGCAAAGGCACAACTCACATTGATGCTGCTTACGAGCAGTTCTTACCTAACAACTGATTGACTCTATCATAATCTATGATTTAATCTGTTCCAATATTCTAAAGAATGCATCAGTAATACTACTACCTACACAAGTTCTAATCTTATCACAGAAAACTCTATCAGCCTTGCCACTAAAGTAGTTCCAGAAAGATAATGCAGGAATTGTTTTAAGACTCTCATCCAAAGAACCCATCACTTCACGATATATACGATTACCATATATAGATGTGAAATCAATGTAACCCTCTTTGCGACTTCCATTCATCATATCAACACAATCATGCTTTAATGATTCATAACTTACTCTGATATTCGAAAGAGCAGAACATAAATCGCTATTATCTTTTTCCAACGATGCGATTTTTTCTCTCAATATACCTATCAATGCTGCATTTTCTTGATTAGCTTTACAATAAACATTGTTAGCTACATCCAAAATTTTTTTATCAGCGTCATTTGCTCTTTTGAACAACTCCTGATACTTGTCGTAGTCAATAATGACTTTTGCTTTTTCTTCCTTTTCCATAAGCTATATTTTTTTTAATGGATAGATTTTTGATTCCTTTGAATTCTAGGTTCCCCTTAACGCACACGTATGTGAGCGCATCAGAAAACCTAAGATGTTATGGATGAGTTCCGTCAACCCCCATCATCTGGTCACTTGATAATTCTACATCAGTTAACCTAAGCAGCATAAGGAGTAGTTTCCCCTCCGCTCGTCTTCTGCTATTAGTTCCTACGATTTGCCATGCGGTCTTCCTTGCAATTTATAGACTCGATGAATCGGAATGTATCTAGCCCATAGTCTTCCATCTTGTCTTGCCAAAAAACTCAGGGATAAAAAAGGAGAATCCCCAAGCCTAGGTAGCGGTCTAAAACTCAGGGATTCCATATCTTGTCGGCTTTCGCCGGAAAGGAGGTCTTCTTTCATTTTAGTCATTCCGCTACGTTTGACTGGTGTACAAAGATAGAGACATTTTTTTAAACCACCAAATGCTAAAAAGTGTTGAATGTAACAAAAATCGAAATTAGATATTAGTGGGTATGCAATGGATATATAATAGGTAGTAGTGTTAATCTAAGTTAAAGTCTATTTGTGAAAAAAATAAAATCACTATCTTTGCAGTTAAGCTAGGTGTTACTCGACAAGATTTAACATTTAAAGTGTTGCTATTTTGTTACTCACCAAAAACGCTACACAAAAGAAATACCTGATTATCAGTATATTAAAACAGAAACTAGAAAATATGGAATTTACCGCAGCTTTTATTCTTGCAAATCTACCTACTAATACCCACTATATAACCACTAATATCTGTCTCTTATACACATCTGACGCTGCCGACG
>ERZ1026898.1342-NODE-1342-length-12518-cov-4.855813_pt1 | contig 12518 bp, 7 predicted proteins | sample MGYA00380178_ERZ1026898 | MGnify/ENA primary metagenome ERZ1026898 (study PRJEB33269, sample SAMEA4719814) | human gut metagenome | biome: human-associated habitat; feature: organic feature; material: feces | place: Cameroon | collected 2013-10 ... | reverse complement strand
CGTGGAAACGCAGCCAAAAAAAGTCCACGTTTCCACGCTCCGTTTTATAATTCATTGATAGTCAACGCTCCCGAAAATCGAGCGTGGCCGCGTCCCGACAGTCGCTTACAGACCTCCCGACAGTCGCTTAAGAGCATTTCGACAGACCTCCCGACGAGCATCCGGACAGGGACAGGTCATGGCTAGATGGCAGATGGCGTAGTGGCGGACTTGGCGAGATGGATGACGTTTTTGCAACCCATCCCCACCAGCTACTCCATCAACTTCTTGTATTTGAACCTCTTAGGCTCCTCGTCGCCCAGACGCTTCTTCTTGTTCTCCTCGTACTCGGAATAAGTACCCTCGAAGAAATAAACCTGGGAATCACCCTCGAACGCAAGAATATGTGTGGCGATACGGTCCAGGAACCAGCGGTCGTGGGAAATCACCACAGCACAGCCGGCGAAATTCTCGAGACCCTCCTCCAGAGCACGTATAGTGTTGACATCCACGTCATTGGTAGGCTCGTCGAGCAGAAGGACATTGCCCTCATCCTTGAGCGTGAGCGCCAGATGCAGCCTGTTTCTTTCACCACCTGAAAGAACCCCGCAAAGCTTCTCCTGGTCGGAACCGGTGAAATTGAAACGCGACACGTATGCACGCGCATTCACATCCCTCTTGCCCAGCCTGATCCAGTCTGAACCGTCCGCAATCGTCTGGAACACAGTCTTGTCCGGGTCAATGCTCTTGTGCTGCTGGTCCACGTAAGCCAGCTTCACGGTCTCGCCGATGGTAATGTCACCGCTGTCCGGCTGCTCCAGACCCATTACACCGACGATACCGGCAGGCGGAAGAACGAACGAAAGATGCTCGAACAGCAACTTGTCGCCGTACGCCTTCGAAACATCATTGAAAAGAATGACCTTGTTGCCGAGCTTCGGACCATCCGGAATGTAGATTTCGAGATTCGCCTCCTTCTCCTTGCCATCCTGGCTGGCGAGCTTCTCATACGCGCCGAGTCTGGCCTTCGATTTCGCGTGACGGGCCTTCGGAGCCATTCTGACCCACTCCAGCTCTCGTTCCAATGTCTTTCTGCGCTTGCTTTCCTGCTTTTCCTCCATCTCCAGACGCTTGGTCTTCTGCTCCAGCCATGAAGAATAATTGCCCTTCCAAGGAATGCCCTCACCTCTGTCAAGCTCCAGAATCCAGCCCGCCACGTCATCGAGGAAGTAACGGTCATGGGTCACGGCGATTACGGTGCCCTTATATTGCTGAAGATGAGCCTCCAGCCACTGGATACTCTCCGTGTCGAGGTGGTTGGTCGGCTCGTCGAGGAGAAGCACGTCAGGCTGCTGGAGAAGCAGGCGGCAAAGCGCCACCCTACGCCTTTCACCACCGCTCAATGTGGCAATCTTCGCATCGGAAGGCGGACACTGGAGCGCGTCCATCGCCCTTTCCAGCTTCGAATCGATTTCCCAGCCGCCGCAATGCTCTATTTTCTCGGTCAGTTCGCCCTGTCTCTCAATGAGTTTGTTCATCTCGTCATCACTCATCGGCTCGCAGAACTTCATGTTCACTTCCTCATACTCCTTGAGCACGTCCATAATCTCCTGAACGCCCTCCTGAACCACCTCCAGGACCGTTTTCTCCGGATCCATCTGAGGCTCCTGCTCCAGGTAGCCGACGCTGTACCCCGGGGCCCAGACTACCTCTCCCTGATAGCTCTGCTCGACTCCGGCAATGATTTTCATCAATGTCGATTTACCGGAACCGTTCAGACCGATGATGCCGATCTTCGCTCCGTAAAAGAATGATAGACAGATGTCTTTAAGTATAATTCGATTGCTCGATGGGAGGACCTTTCCTACCCTGTTCATGGAAAAGATGATCTTCTCGTCTGCCATTTCGGATATATCTTATTATATGAAGCACGCGAGTACGGCTCCCTGCCGTGCCGGGTTAATAAAAATTGTCAATGCCGTAGTCCGCAAAGATACGAAGGAAATCGCGATTTATTCCTATATTTGTCGGTTCAATGAAGTTGATTATGGAGCAGAAAAAGAAGAAATTATATCCGATGAAGTTCCGTCCTGTAGCAGAACGCGCCGAATGGGGCGGAAACTGGTTCATCGGCAAGATGGGAAAAACATATACTGAACAGGTCGAGGCCGGATTGTCCGGAGCAGGGAAGAAGAAATATGTCGAGATGCCGTTGACCAAGACTGACAAGATAGGGGAGAGCTGGGAACTTGCCGACCTCGGATTCCGTGACTCCGAAGTCGTGGGAGGCTGGCTGGAAGGCAGCACCATCAGCGAAATCCTGGAAACATACCTCGAAGACATTGTCGGAGAAAACTCATATTCCCGTTTCGGACGCCAATTCCCGCTGATGGTCAAGCTTCTGGACGTAGAGGGCAGGACTCCTCTCATGGTATGTCCCGACGATGAAATCGCAGCGCAGCGTTACGACACCCTTGGCAAGGTGAAACTCTGGCATGTGCTTGATGCTGAGCCCGGTTCGAAACTTTACATGGGCCTCCGTGAAGAAATCTCCGCGACGGAACTATATGAAAGATGCCACAACGGGACGCTGGAAGAAGTGCTCAACGTGGTGACTCCGCACAAAGGCGATTCATACCTCATTCCATCCGGTCTCATGCACGCTGCAGCCGGCGGCGTGGTTATTGCCGAAATCGCCGAATCATCCGACATGGACTTCAAGATTTACAACTGGGGAGATGCCGTCATGACAAATGCCGCATCTTTCACATATGACCCTTCCGGCGCCGGACGCGAGGCCTCCAAAAAGAGCACACGCCGTAACCTGATGGATGACGTAATGTCTGATACAGAGGAACTTTCACTCGAAGCAGCCTTCGATTTCGTAAATCTGGGCGGGTACGACACGGCATTGACAATCCCTGCCGGCGGACACTCCGACAAGGTGCATGACCTACACGTGAAATCCTCTGCCGCTCCGGACGCCTCCGCTGGCAAGGTAACGGACAAACTAGTGTCAATCAGGGAGTTCACCGTGACGAAAATCGCGCTGAAAGACGCCCTGCACATCGACACCGGCACCTCCGACGCCTTCCTCATATACGTTTGTACCTCCGGTTCAGCCGCCGTCCAGATTCAGAAACAGGACTCCGGAATCGACAAATATGATGTCAATGCCGGTGAACTTCTCCTGATACCGGCCGAGTTGACCGACTTCTTCATCGTTCCCCAGGACAGGGATACCGTCCTTCTCGAAGCCACTATCGAGCCATACGAGGAAGAAGACGGGTATATCGACCCGTCCGTCGAGGCCAAACTCCCGGAAGACGACGCCGATGACCGTTTTGTCAATGATGGCGGCACGAAAGCTTCAGTCGAGGATTTGCTCCGTGCAAATATGAAAAAGCCGTTGAACTGATTATGGAAATGGAAGAAGTAAGAATAGACAAATATTTATGGGCAATCCGGGCCTTCAAGACCAGAAGCGAGGCGACCGAAGCATGCAAGGGTAACCGCGTGAAAGTCAATGGCTCCGATGCGAAGCCCTCCAAGATGATCCGTATCGGCGACAGCATCGAAGTGCGCAAGGCCGCCATACATTTCACCTATAAGGTCATTGGACTGATAGAGAACCGTGTAGGGGCGCAGCTCGTGCCTCAATACGCGGAAAACCTTACGCCGCAGTCCGAATTGGATAAAATGAAAGCTCCGGTGGAGACATTCTTCGTCAAGCGCGACCGTGGTGCCGGACGGCCTACCAAGAAAGACCGCCGCACCATCGACGCCATGTGGGGCGAGATTGATTTCAATTCCGAACTGCCGGATGACCCGCCGGGATATGAAGACATTGACCTGTAATGGCTGAAAATAAACCCCGGCTCTTTGGTTGAATCGAGTCGGGGTTAAATATGTTTTTCGTAAATGCGAAACGGCAAAGATTTTATTTCAAATACTTCTTAGCCTGCTCTGCGATTAATTCTGCATCATCGAAATAATTGATACGCATTGCGTTGCGGACCTCGTCCAATGTCTTGGCAGCTGTCTCGCGGGCCTTCTCTGTACCCTTCTTCAGGATATTGAACACCTCAGGGATGTCCTGTTCGAACTCATGACGCCTTGCGCGGATAGGATTCAGCCTCTTGTTCAGGACGCTGTTCAGGAACTTCTTGCAGGTTCCGTCACCGATGCCGCCCTTCACATACTGCTCCTTCAGCTCCTCCAGGCACTTGAATTCAGGCCAGAACTCTGCGAAATCCTCAGGCGAACTGAATGCGTCAATATATGTAAATACGGCATTGCCCTCAAGATGGCCCGGCTCGTCCTGGCTCATTCGCGGTTCGCCGTTCGACATCTTCTTCACCTTCTTCCATACGGTAGCCTCATCATCGCTCAGGTAAATGCAGTTGCCCAGCGACTTGCTCATCTTCGCCTTACCGTCGGTACCCGGCAGTCTGTTGCAGATGCAGTTCTGAGGGAGAAGAATTTCAGGCTCCACTAGCACCTCACCGTAGATGCTGTTGAACTTGCGGACGATTTCGCGGGTTTGCTCCAGCATCGGCTCCTGGTCCTCGCCGGCCGGCACGATAGTACCCTTGAATGCGGTAATGTCCGCAGCCTGGCTGACAGGGTAGCAAAGGAATCCTGCAGGAAGCGAATTCTCGAACTCCCTCATCTGGATTTCGGACTTCACGGTAGGATTTCTCTGAAGCCTGGCCACCGTCACAAGATTCAGGTAATAGAATGTCAACTCGGTCAGCTCGGGAATCATGGACTGTATGAACAATGTGCATTTGTTCGGGTCGATGCCGCAGGAGAGATAGTCCAATGCCACCTCGATGATGTTCTGACGTACCTTCTCCGGGTTGTCGTAATTGTCCGTAAGTGCCTGTGCGTCAGCAATAAATACGAACATCTTGTCGTAATCGCCAGCGTTCTGAAGTTCGACTCTGCGTCTCAATGAACCGACGTAGTGTCCCAGATGCAACTTGCCTGTCGGCCTGTCGCCTGTCAAAATGACTTTTTCCATATCGTAATATCTTTATATTCCAATGTTTTTGTGCGTCTCCTGACTTCGGAGCCAAGCAATCTCCAAAGATACTAATTTATCACGAATAAACCGCCGCTTTCCTCATGATTCGCCTCTCACAAGCATCCTGTCCCGAGCCTGCTAGTGGATTTGTCTAGTCCTGAAAAAAGTTTACCGATATTGAACAATAAGTAGTTAGGTGGGGTGTGGAGCGTAACCATCTGACTATTAAATGATTAACCATTTTCAGAGTTATCCATATGCAAACTCTGAAAATGGTTAACTATCTATATCATAACGCTTTACGCGCCACGATGATTCGTCACGGCCGCTTTACTTTTTGAAAAATCTGTTGTAAAGACCGAGGAAGCCTGCTCCGTGACGGGCCTCGTCCTTCGCCATCTCGTGGACGGTGTCATGGATTGCATCGTAGTTGAGCTGCTTTGCCTTGGTAGCGATGGCGAGCTTGCCCTCGCATGCACCAGCCTCAGCCTCAATGCGTTTCTCAAGATTGGTCTTGGTATCCCATACTACATCACCGAGAAGCTCTGCAAATTTCGCTGCGTGCTCGGCCTCTTCGAAAGCATATCTCTTGAAAGCCTCTGCAATTTCAGGATAGCCCTCACGCTCTGCCTGACGGCTCATTGCCAGATACATGCCGACCTCGGTGCACTCTCCCATGAAGTTAGCCTCCAGACCCTCATGGATCTCAGGGTCGCAACCTTTGGCAACGCCTACTACATGTTCGCAGGCCCAGCTTCTCTGGCCTTCTTCCTTTACCTCGACGAATTTGTCAGCCTTTGCATGGCATACAGGGCACTCTGCCGGTGGATTATCACCCTCATAAACGTAACCGCATACGAGACATCTGAATTTCTTTTTCATAATATTTCTCCTTTTAATTTGTTGTATATTAATATTTCCGTTGTTCTAATTTAGAAAAATTCTAAATCCAAGAGCAAAGTTAGCAATCTTTCTCCAATATGCAAGCCTTAACGCAAAATTTTTAACAATAATCGTCCAAAACTCTTGATAACGCCTCTCAAGAACCGTATATTTGTAACACATAACCATGTTGTTCTTATGACCCCATTTCTAAGGCAAGTTGCCCGGCATTACTACGATGCCGCCGATAATATCAGCAAACTCTGTTTCATCTTCCCCAACAGGCGTTCCATGGTGTTTTTCAACAAATGGATTGCCGGGTGCGTGAAAGATGCACCTCATCCGAAGCCCGTCATTGCCCCGGCAGCATTGACGATGAACGAATTTTTCTATCGCGTCAGCGGTGCGGCCGCGACCGACAGGGTGAACCTCCTTCTGGAGCTGTACGATTGTTATAAAGCATTGAACAGCAAGGCGGAGCCTTTGGACGATTTCATATTCTGGGGCGACGTGATATTGAGCGATTTCGACGATACGGACAAATATCTCGCCGACCCGAAACGGCTTTATACGAATGTCGCGGACTTCAAGGAAATCCAGGATACCTATTCTTATCTGTCGCAGGAACAGCTCGAAGCGATACAGCATTTCATCAGCCATTTCCGGAAAGGCGGCAAACTTACCGTCAATCTGGATGCCGAAAATCCCGATGTGAAGGAACGCTTCCTGATGATTTGGAACCTGCTTTATCCGCTCTACCGGAACTTCAAAAAGGCATTGGAAGAGAAGGGGATGGCGTATGAAGGCATGGCATATAGGGAATTTGCGGAAAGGCTGAAAACGGAAAGCGCCGTCGATATCCTTGCCGACAGCTTCCGTGACACGGAAAAGTTCGTGTTCGTGGGACTCAACGCATTGAACGAATGCGAGAAAACGGCGATGCGCAAGATGCGTGATGCTGGGATCGCGGAGTTCTGCTGGGACTTTTCTTCGGCAATGCTGCGCGACCCTATGAACCGATCATCGATGTTCATGTCGCAGAATGTCATTGAATTTCCGCAGGCATTCACATTGGATGACGGACCGTCCGACAAGGCGGCATTGGCCGAAGGCCCGGCAATTCATGTCCTGAGTGTGCCGTCGGCGGTGGGACAGGCGAAGTATCTGCCTGAAATATTGCAGGAAATCGCTGCGGAAAAGACAGGTGGAGACCTCTCCGGGGTCGGAAACCTGGATGTGCCCGGTGCCGATACGGCCATCGTGCTCCCCGACGAGGGCCTCCTGATACCGCTCCTGAACACGATACCGTCGGAAATCGGCAATGTGAATGTCACGATGGGCTACCCGATGTCGGGCAGCGAGGTCTATGCGCTCATGAACAATGTAGCCGCTCTCCAGCTTCATATCCGCAAGACCAAATCCGGCTGGTCATTCTACCACAAGCAGGTCTGGTCGATTTTCTCATCCGGTCTGCTCAATGCGGTTCTGGATGACGATGCCAAGGAACGGATAGCGAAAATCAAAGCCGAGGCGCGGTACTATATTCCGCAGTCCGACCTCTCCGGAATCTGGCCTTTCGGCTTGATATTCAAGCCGGTAATCGCAGATCCCAAGGCAGCTGACGCCGGACAGATACGCAATTTCTGCTCATATCAGCTGGAACTCCTCAGTGAAATCGGAGCGAAGATTTCCGGCATGGAAGGCATGGCTCTGGAGACGCATTTCGCCAAGCGGTACTACCTCTCCGTCAACCGTCTTAAATCGCAGGCCCTGGCCATTCTTCCGATGACGTATGTCCGTCTGTTGCAGCAGCTTATAGGCGGTATTTCGGTTCCTTTCAAGGGCGAGCCGCTGAAGGGCCTCCAGATCATGGGCCCTCTCGAAACCAGGTCGATGGACTTCACGAACCTCATTGTCCTGTCCTGCAACGAAGGCGTCTTCCCGCGCAGGAGCGTGAGCTCGTCTTTCATCCCGCCTGAACTCCGGAAAGGCTTCGGGCTCCCGACATACGAAAACCAGGATGCGGTCTGGGCATACTATTTCTTCCGCATGATCCAACGTGCTGAAAATGTGTGGCTTCTGTACGATTCCCGCACCGACGGCCTGAAATCCGGCGAGGAAAGCCGCTATATAAAACAGCTGACTTTTCAATACAAATATGCTAAGATGACCCGCGAAGTCGTGAAATACCGCATCGAGATGCCGTCCGACGAAACAGCCATCGAAAAGACCGCCGAGGACCTCGACCGTATCAGGACAATGACCTATTCCGTGTCGTCGCTCCAGCGTTATCTCGCCTGCCCGGCGCAATTCTACTACGGCTCGGTGAAGAAGCTCCAGCCTGAGTCAGAAGTCTCAGAATCAATGGATTCCAGCATGGTCGGCTCCGTGTACCACGACACGATGTACGCCCTGTATCTCGGCGGCGTCGCCCTCGATCCCGAGTTCGATATGGACAGGAAAAATGTGCAGGCCAATGTCCGTGAACCGTTGAAGGAAATCACGCGCGAATACATTGACAGGCTGATCGCTGAAAAGGACAGCATCATCAGGCCGAAAGTCCGCGCGCTCATCCGCAGGCAGCTCAATGCAGAAGAGGTGGCGGGACGTAACCTGGTGCTGGAGAACGTCATAAACCAATACGTCCTGAAGACATTGGAAAAGGACATTGAACTGATGCGGATAAAGAAGGTCGACAGATTTCAGATCCGGGGGCTGGAACTGGAGAAATGGTGGACGTTCGAAGGCTTCAAGTTCGTGGGCTACATCGACAGGATGGATAGTTTCGAGCCCGGAGTGGTGCGTATCGTCGATTACAAGACCGGAAAGGTCGAGGACGAAGACATCAATATAAATAAGGAAAATGCCCCTGCGATAGCGGAAACCCTTTTCGGCGTGGATGTGAAAAACCGCCCTTCCAAGGCGCTCCAGCTGTTCCTCTACGACCGTTACGTGGAAAAGGATGTCCGTGACGAGGCTGTGGAAAATGTGATTTATCCGGTGCCCAAGTTGTTCAATTCCGGTATTCTGTCTTCTTCGGAATGCAAGGAATTCGATGACTTGGTAACGGGGAAACTGAAAGAACTTTTCAAGGAATTGTCCGCCCCGGAGGTCGGATTCAGCAGGACGACCGACACGGCAATCTGCGGATGGTGTGATTTCAGGAAAATTTGCGGTAGATAGGAGATAGGACATGATCAAGATACTTAAAGCATCGGCAGGCTCCGGAAAGACTTTCAGCCTGGCAAAAGAATATATCAGCCTTCTGCTTGGAAGCGGTGACCCTTACGCTTACCGCCACATCCTGGCAGTGACGTTTACCAACAAGGCGACGGACGAGATGAAGCAGCGTATCCTGAAAGAACTGGATGTGCTGGCCTCCGACCCGGCTGCGTCCAATTATATAGATGACATTGTTGCCGGCTCCGGAAAAAGCACCGGGGAAATATCAGCATTGTCCCGCAAGCTCCTCTTCAATGTGCTGAACGATTACAGTGCGTTCTCTGTCAGTACGATAGACCACTTCTTCCAGCGGACGTTGAAAGCGTTCTCGCGCGAAATCGGGCAGTTTGCTTCCTATCAGGTCGAACTGGACAAGAATTCATTGGTCACGGAAAGCGTGGACAGAATCCTCGATGCCCTCACGGAAGACAACGGCGCCCTTCTGTCCTGGCTGACCGAAAGCGTGAGCGAGCAGCTCCTCAAGAACGGAAAATTCTCATTGGACAAGGAACTGTACGAGACGGCCATAGCGATGAAGAGCGAAGAGCATCGCGAACTCGTTGAAAGATACGGCATTGACGAAGACAAAGCGTGCTCGAAAAGCGTGTTGGCGGGATTGAAGAAAGGCTGTGCCGCCATTGTCAATGATTTCCAGAAGGAGGTCCGCGACACCGCCAAAGCGGTCAAGGCCGCCATGGGGAATGTCAATGCTGATGATTTCAACGGCAAATTCATGAAAGCCGTGGACGGTTATGCGGACAAGCCTGATGGTGAACCTGTTGCGCGTCCTACCGATGCCTTCATGAAGAAAGCCGCCGACAAGGAACTCTGGTTCGCGAAGACCAAGGCTGCGTCACTTTTGCCGCTGGTGGACGGGAAACTGGACGCGCCGCTGGATAAGTTCATATCGCTTTTCGGATGGCGATATAAGGAATACCGCACGGCGCAAATCCTTCAGGCCCAGATATATGCGCTCGGTCTCAGCCGGGAAATCAATGATTCGTTCAATGACCTGAAACGGGAAAAGAACGTGCTCAGCCTGGACGACTCGAACACCATATTGAAGGGCATCATTGACGGTAGCGATACTCCTTTCATCTATGAGAAAATCGGGGTGCGCTATGACCACTTCCTTCTGGACGAGTTTCAGGATACCTCCAATATCCAGTGGGAGAACTTCCGTCCGTTGATTGCGGACAGTGATGCTGCCGGCAACGGAAATCTTATAGTGGGTGACGTGAAACAGAGCATATACAGGTGGCGCAACTCCGATTGGAACCTGTTGAATACCAAGCTGAAGGCGCAGTTCCCACAGGCGGTGGAAAAGCCGCTGGATTCGAACTGGCGAAGCGTGCGCAATGTCGTGGAGTTCAACAACGGATTCTACCGTTATGCCGCTGGATGCCTGGATGCCATGACCGGCGATGACACCGTCTCCAGAATATATGCTGACGTGGCGCAGAAAGTGAAGGCGAAAGATCCGGCCTCCGGCAATGTCGATGTGCTTTTCTGTGATAAGGATGCCGATACCGATACCCAGCTGCATGCCGTGATCAGGGAAGTGCGCAGGCTGAAAGAGACCGGAGCGCGTAATTCCGACATCGGTATTCTCGTGAGAACCAACGGTATAGGCGGTCTCATCGCTGCCGAACTCATGCGGAATGACATCCCTGTCATTTCCGACGATTCTCTGGACGTGAAATCATCCCCGGCAGTCAGACGCCTGGCGGCATTGCTCTCGTACGCGAACAATCCTGCCGACAGCCTGAACTCGTATCTTGCAATGTCCCTGGGCATTGAACCGCCTTCGGAATATCATTCGCTGGTGGACCTTTGCGAGTATTTCATCCGTGAAATGAAGGATGGGCTTGAAACCGGCTTTGAGGGTGAAAAGCCTTATCTTCAGGCATTTATGGATGTTGTCCAGGACTGGTCGCAGGTGTATGGCAATTCCTTGCAGGATTTCATCACATATTGGGACGCCGCGAATCCCAAGATCAGTTCGCCGGACGATGCCGATGCCGTGCGTATCATCACGATACATAAGTCCAAGGGGCTTGCATTCCCTTATGTGATATTCCCTTATGCCGACAAAATTCCGTTGTACAGGAATGACGTGCATTGGTGCCGTCCGCAAGTGGAGGGGAGTGCGCTTGAGCCTGTCGCATCCGGCATTTATCGCGTGAATCTTTCTGCTGACATCGACGATTCGTTGTTCTCGGAAAGTTACAGGGCGGAATGGATGATGCAGATGGTGGATGCCCTGAATTTGTTTTACGTGACCACGACCCGTGCCGAGAAAGGCATGACGATTATTTCGGAATTGCCGGCCAAGACGTGCTGCAGTTCCGTGGCGGAGGGCGCGTCATACAAATTCTCGAAGATGTCGCAGATATTATATTGGTATACGCATCTGCCTTCTTCCGGCGGATTCATGAAGGAAATTGCACCGGGAGAGGAAGGCGAGGAACTGCATTATTTCGAGCAGCGTTTCCGCATGGGCTCACCTTATGAGTTCAAGCATGATAATCAGGAAGATACGGCGCCGGAGATCGAAAACACCCCTTATCAGTCATTCCCGATGAACCCTGAAGAGGGAAAAGCCCGCCTGAAATTCAGTACCGAGGCGGCCGACTTCTTCTCTCCGGAAGGCCGGACCGGAATCGAGGCATCGGGCAGACTGAAAGGCATTGTCCTTCATGACATCCTGTCCAAGGTCGCCGTTCCGGAGGATTTGGACAATGCATTGGAAGACAGCTTCGGAGACGGCAGCATTGACGAAGAAGAAAAGGCTGAGATAGGGTCGATGCTGGCGGAGCGGATTGCTTCGGCGAAGTCGCGCGGATGGTTTCCTGACAGCAGGGAGGCTGTTTTCAATGAGACTTCGATAATCGATGCCGACGGCGAGGTCTACAGGCCCGACCGAGTGATTGTCGACGGGGGCAAGGTGACGGTGGTGGATTACAAATTCGGCCATCATCTGAAGAAATATGAGAAGCAGATAGCGAAATACGCCGAATTGTACCGCGCAATGGGGTATGAGGACGTTTCTGCGTCGCTTTGGTATGTCGCTGAAGACGAAGTGGTGACCGTTATCTCCGACTGAGGATTGAAGTCGGATGAGCGCATATAGTTCAGTACGCTCTGATAGAAAGCCTTGCCCTCTGGATATGAAAAAAGCAGGGTGCTCTGCTCTGCCCTGCTTTCTGCGATATGTTTCGAACAATGTCGAAAATCAATTATTAGCGCTGATCGTTTGTTGTGACCTTGCCAGTTACAACGTCGATGTTTTTAGTCTCATCTTCCCAGTCACCTACGCCAGGAGCCCATTTGATCTCATCGAGAGAGAAAATGAGGTTGAAAGTATATCTCTTGCCGATTTCCCAGCTGTCGAAAATATCTTTAA
>ERZ1026898.1340-NODE-1340-length-12520-cov-4.914320_pt1 | contig 12520 bp, 14 predicted proteins | sample MGYA00380178_ERZ1026898 | MGnify/ENA primary metagenome ERZ1026898 (study PRJEB33269, sample SAMEA4719814) | human gut metagenome | biome: human-associated habitat; feature: organic feature; material: feces | place: Cameroon | collected 2013-10 ... | reverse complement strand
AAATTAAGGCTGTCATGACGGATTCCCCGTCACGACAGCCTTCTCTTCTTAGGATCTTCGGCGGTCTGCGCCGCTTTCGCGGTAATAGCATGCCTTCCCTCTTTCACTGCCCAATGGCCGTAGCGTTTGCCTCCGACACGCTCGATCCTGCCTTCCTGTGTGAGTTCTGCCATCCTTCTCTGTAAAGTCCTGTATGGAAGCTCCAGTTCTTCCGCCAGGGCTTTCTGGGAGATTTCGGGCTTATCGGCCAATATATGAATGATCTTTTCATCCAATCCGCCATTTTCATCTTCTAATGCGCCACCTTTCTGGCGTTTTGGCGTATTAGATGGCGCATTGGAATCTTCCTTCTTTCCAACGAAAGTTGTCTCCTGCAAAGTGTCCAGGAAAATCTCCAGCATCAGTTCCACAAAAGAAGCGCTGTCCCCTTCATGGTCTGATTTTCCAAGTGCGTCGTAATACTCCTGCTGACGATTCCGGATCAGCTCTTCCACCGGTAGCCAATAGAAGATCTCATTCCACCTGCCAATGAGCAAGCTGTGCCACATTCTTCCCATACGGCCGTTACCATCTGCAAATGGATGGATAAACTCAAACTCATAATGGAATATTGCACTTTTGATCAGCGGATGCAGTTCCGATTTCTGATACCAGTCAAACAAATCCTGTATTTCCTGCGGCACCAGCCTGGCAGGCGGTGCAACATGAATGACCACATTCCCATCAAAGACTCCGACATCACCCTGACGGAAGGAACCATTCTCCTTTATGAGGCCCGCCATCATGAGCTCATGGGCCTTCAACAGATCCTTTACCGAATAAGGATTCAACGTAAGCATAAGCTCATAAGCATCGTAGGCATTTTTTACTTCCCGGATCTCATTGGGATTCCCCAGGATGCGTTTGCCAGCAAGGATCGCCGTCACCTGCTCCAGGGACAGAGAATTGTGTTCAATCGCAAGTGAAGAATGAATGGTCCGTATTCTGTTCTCCTTCCGAAGATGCGGATTCAAAATTCCATGAGACAGGACCGTAATTCGACCAATCTGCTCACTGATAGCAGCGACCAGATTCACAATGCGGTCTGTCATATGGAACGGCGGTTTATATGCATCCATAGGCCAGACCTCCAGTTCGCCGGATATATGTAGATTCACCTGCCTTTCGGCGTATCTCCTCTGCTCGAGAAATCTTCAAATCGATCAGCATCAGTTCCTCCCTCTATAATCTTCTTAGGATCTTCGGCGGTCTGCGCCGCTTTCGCGGTAATAGCACGCCTTCCGTTCGTACATGCGTTTATCCGCGGCTTTCGAGATTTCATGAACGTTTTCCCATGGCTGCTCCGTACTCAGCACATATCCACAGGCGATACTCATCGACGCCACAAGCTTGCCCTGCCAGTGCGCGACGTCCGCCTCAAATGCCTCAAGACGCGTGTCCAGCTCCGCCAGCTTTTCCGTGACGATGATGACGAACTCATCACCGCCAATGCGGTACACCCGGCCACACGACGCAAAGCTCCGCTTCATCGCCTCGGCCGCCGCACAGATCAGCTCATCGCCCGCCGCATGTCCTCGCGTATCATTGACCTGCTTGAGCCCGTTCACATCCATCGACAGATAAGCCCAGGCCGCATGCAGATCGAGCTTCGCGATATCCGTCTCATACGCGTGCCGGTTTCCGCAGCGCGTAAGCTCATCCGTCATCGAGATATAGCGCAGCTTCTCCTTCTCGTACTTCTCCTTCATAACCTCCGCGAGCATATACACCATGCAGCATGACGCGAGAATCAGATACACCCCGACAATGAGCATCGCGATGAAACTGCTTTCGAGATGTACCGCCTTCTCCTCCGTGATCACCACAAGGTAATTCTCATCCCGCTGCAGCATGCATCGACAGCGCTTTGCATTGACGCTGGCCCCCATGATCACGGTCTGGCCTATGCCGGTGACCTCTGCACTGATCCCAAGCTCCTCGAGACTGCGCCCGAGCTGCGTCGTGTCTGTGGCGCCTTCGATCTGTTTCGTCTCCGGATCGGCGACGAAGATCTCCATGCCTTTATAAACCGGCATATCGGCCACCACAGCGGAAACCTGATTCTGCTTCAGCTCCGCGAGCAGATGCTTCGGCGTAATGCCGACCTGAATCATCTTCGTCCCGTTTTCATCCCAGACGATGGCATACATCATCTCCTTGCCTTCGGAGGTATTCGGCGTCACATCCTGGCACATCGACAGCTGCTTGTCCGACAGCATCGGCTTAAAATAGGCCATCTGCTCACCCGAATCGAAATTATAGCCAAAATACTTCGGGATCGTACCGCTGTAGATCATCCCCTCCTGATCCAGGAGATGGATCTCATCCACCGAAATCAGCTTTGCAATCCGCTGCAGCTCATCCACATCGAACTCCGCCTCCGGCTTCGCATCCAGGATATAGGACACCGCACGCGCCCGCACGATATAGTCCGCTTTCAGCGATTCGATCATATCCGACTCGCTCTGATCATTCTTTTCAAGCACCGTCAGTACACGATCCAGCATCACCTCGGAAGTCCTGTACGTCGTTCGATCATTCACATATTTTAAAATACCGGCCTCCAGCATCAGTGCGACCACGATGATCGCTATTGCCAGCGCCACAAGTTTTCTCTTCTTCATACGCCCCTCTGGTTCCGGATGCGTGGGCAGAATTCTCTTCCTGCCACAGCTTCGCCTGCAGATTCTGCGCGTTCTATCCTAATTCTCCACGGCAACCTTAAAACTGATCAACATCTCTATCTTGCTTTTCTGTGCTACAGGGATTATTTCGCCCCAGCCGGATACATCTCTATCTAGCTCTTTTGCTCCACAGGGATTATTTCGACCGGTCAGATGCATCTCTATCTTGCTCTTTTGCTCCACAGGGATTATTTCAACCTGCCAGATTGAGGTACTGCTCGAATTCCTCATATTCTTTCAGCTGCTTCATTTCTATTTTTCTTTATTGGATGTCGAATTACCGTTTTCAGTTTATCAGGAGCAACCTTTCTGGCATCACTGAGATATATTTCATGGTGCAGTCTTTTATCTGTAATATCGAGCACATACCCCTGACTTTCCATATATCCGTGCATGAGTGCAACGGTGGCAGGCTCATCATCATAGGAGCCAATGTGCATACACTGAACGCACTCTCCCTCGTTATAGGTCAGGAACTCTACCTTGGAAAAATCCGTCTTCTTTTTTCTGGTTGCCTCCTCGACCGCCCATTCAAAATCTTCCTTTGTGACAAAATCAGGAAGACGAATGACCGATATCCACTTGAAGTTTTCTTTGTGTGCATAGTCAATACCGTCTGCGCCATCCTGCCACCAGAATCCTTCAAGCGGAGGTACTACATAATCAAAGTATCCATCAATCTGGTGATTCCCCTTTTTGCTCATCTTGATAGTAAAAGCAATGCCGTAAAGGAGACCGATTGCCTGCTTGTACTCTCCATCCTCTTCATTCGGATCGCCCTGTCCACGGACCGCGATATAATTCATGCTCGGCACATGAATAATGCCGGGCTTGTTCTTCGGCATATAAAACTCTTTGTATTCCTTTTTGAAATCAAACGCCATTGGCTGCGCCTCCACGATCATATATTTTTCATCGCAAGTTAAATTTTAACACAAACAAAGGACCCGGGGCTCTTATAAACCCTTGGTCCTTCGTTTTTCTGAGCTATGCTTTTCTCACAGCTCCTTGTATTAGTTGAAGTATTCACTTACATCCGCTTTGTCATTGTACTGTTTACGGACTCTGATCGGAAGCATCCATATTTTTCCATCCAAAGCGGATGATCGATATCAGCATGGAAGCTTCACTTACCACTTCATCCAGTATTCCGGCATAAGAGCCAACTGCGATATCATACAGGATCCATAAGGGCGAGTTAATCAGCATACCGGTCAGGCGAATCTTTCGTGCGCTGAAGGTGTACCCGCCTATCGTTGCGGCTATGTTTGCAGCCACAGGCAGTATGGACCACCAGCCGCTCCAGGTCAGCATCAGCGTCACCAGCTGCAGCACACAAATGATACCGCACGCCCATCTGCTTTTCAAAAAATGCTTCTCACTGCTCAGGCAGAACGACCGGACTGTATTCAATATGTAGCTGATTCCACCCGTAGTGGCACCCAGCAGCAGTAAATGCACGGTGTAGCACAAATACGAAAGAAACTGCACCCGAAAAAGCGTTCTATTGCTTCTGCACTGATAGGACAGGAAAAACAGGATCGTTCCGAGAAAACCTATGCTCTGTATCGCGAAAAATTCAATCGTCATATATTTTTACTGCGCCAGGTTTCCCTTATGAATGTTCTCCTGAATGATCTGATCTGCCAGCTCATACAATTCTTCTGACCCAAGCTTTGTCTGCCTGTGTCTTCCATAAACCGCAGAGGCCTTCGCCTTGTGCTCCTTCCAGTCGCCGCCGTCATTGCTGTTGTTAAGAAGCAGCGGCTGAAGGTTATCCATTGCATGAGCAAACCTCGACTCGGGCGTTCTGCCCTCCTCAAATTCGTCAAACAGGGCAATCAGCATCTCTTTCTGATCTTCCGGCAATAAGGAATAGATCCGCTCCTTTGCAGCATCCTCTCTGATTTTCTGTGTTTTGAGCATTTCGGTATCATATGCATAGGTGTCTCCTGCATCAATTTCTACCACATCATGGATCAGACACATCAGCATCACTTTTGCAATATCCACCTCTTCATTTGCATATTCTCGGAGAAGAAATGCCATGACCGCCATATGCCATGCATGTTCTGCGTCATTTTCATTTCTGCCATGATTCGATAAATGAGTCTGGCGGAAAATGCTTTTCTCCTTATCAATTTCCAGAATAAACTCAAGTTGCTTTGCCAGTCGTTCAGTCATTTTTATCCCTCGCTGAGGCAAAATCCGAGAAGGCGGTTTTGCCGAATGCAGCAGTTTGAAAGCGACATCGCCATGTCACTTTCGAACTTTATTCTATGTTTCCCAGAAATTCCCGGATCAGCTTCTCATCCGAAAAGCTGACTTGATAGCTGTACACAACGTGATCTGCTGTCAGGATGAGCCACGCCTTGTCCTTTTCCTTATCTGCAATGACATCACATTGTTCCCCATTAGCTGTTTCCGTATAACAGACCGGCTCCGCGCAATCCATGGAACCGATACTCAGGAAGTCCGACGCTTCATCGTTGTACATCCAGGCAGAGAATTCTATGCTCTGATCCTTCCACGTCAGCGGAACAGAACTGATGCTGATCTTATTGGACTCCGGATCCATAATAAGGAGATAATTGACCTTCTCTTCTCCAGTTGCTTCATCCGGCAGCATAAGATCTGTATCCAGCAGCTCCTCCAGTTCTTCCATGCTTTCCACTGGAATCCCATAGCTTCGCTTTTTCCCTTCAGGCGTCTCCACCATCAGACTGTATTCTATCGTTCCGAGGTTCACACTGGGTGCACCTTTCCCTCCGCGCTCCTTAATTTTCTCTGTCACATCATTGTCCAGATCCTTCTTTTCAAGGCCGTTAATCTCGACCTCGGCCCCCTCTTTCCCGGAGCCGTCATCTCTTACCGAATAAACGGTACAGTACTTTCCGCGAAAAAGCTCCGCACCACTGGTGATAAAAGGATTCTTCCCACACGCTGAAAGAAAAAGACAAAGGAGTGCCATAGATGCACCGCTGATTGCATTGTGACTGCATCGTATTTTCATCTTGGTTTCCTTTCACAATATGCTGACATGATGACGGACTATAGCTCTAAAAACATGCATGCCGTGTCTTATAGGACCCGCACAATCATTATAAAGCATCGCTTCATCCCCCATCAGAGACTATTCTCCCGGCCAGATGCATCTCTATCCTGCTCTTTTGCTCCGCGGGGATGATTTCTCCCGGCCGGAAACCACTTGCCATCGAAGATGACTACATCAGATATCAAACATTTCCCGGCAAATTGTCTTTCCGCACTCTGTTCTGAAAATATTATGGTATGCTTTTTCAGCAGCTTCCTTCGACATCTCGCTCTCCATAATATTTACCAGAAAATCGGCCTCTACCAGAATCTGATAATCCATTCCATCAATATGATCATATGTATGATGATGGGCAATCAGATACTGAACCCGATCCGATACTGCCTGATCAAAGCCAAGCTTTGCAAGTAATTCCGCTGCAATTGCGGGCCCTTCTTTTTCCTGTAATTTCCCATTGCAATCCCCGTATTTCTCTTCGCAGAGATGAATTCCGATATCATGCGTAAGGGCAGCAGCTTCGAGAATAAACAGGCACCTTTCGTCTACATGCTCTGTTTCAGCAATGAGCTTCGCATAGCTGTGTACCTTGCAGAAATGCTGAATTCTCTTTGCATCTCCTCGGTATAATTCGATCATGGCCAGGTGTAATTCATTGATCATCTCCGTTTTTCCTCCGTCTGCATTCAGATAATCGTTTTCCATACCATTATAAACGACCATCTCTACATTTGCTCCAGTGTCTTTCCGTTTATAGAACAAATCCGCAACGAATGACTGCATCTCTTTCTGGCTTTTCTGCAGCACAGGGATTATTTCGGCCGACTGAATGCATCCCTGCTTTCCTCTTTTTCACCACAAGGATTATTTTGCCCCGGTCAGATGCATCTCTATCCTGCTCTTTTGCTCCACAGGGATTATTTCGGCCGACTGAATTCATCCCTGCTTTCCTCTTTTTCCCCACAGGGATTATTTCGCCCCGGTCAAATGCATCTCTATCTTCCTCTTTTTCACCACAGGGATTATTTCGACCGGCCGGATGCATCTCTATCTTGCTCTTTTGCTCCGCAGGGATTATTTCGCCCCGGTCAGACACGTCCCCACTCGCTGAAAGCATCTCTGCCAGGCCATGCCGATCCATTCCGGTTTATGTGCCCAGGCACTGAAAGAGAAAAAGGACGCATGAAAAACTTTCGTTTTCCACACGTCCTTTTCCGGTCATCTGAAGATCACACGTTCCTTTCTTTGGCAAGTTATATTTTCGCCGCAATCTGCCTTGCAACATATACGCCGCTTGCAGAAGCATGGGACAGAGAGTGCGTAATGCCGCTTCCATCACCGATAATATACAGGCCTTCGTGACGGGTCATCAGGTTGTGATCCAGCTCTACTTCCATATTGTAGAATTTCACCTCGACACCATACAGCAATGTGTCGTCGTTTGCGGTTCCGGGGGCAATTTTATCCAGTGCATAGATCATTTCGATGATGCCGTCCAGAATTCGCTTCGGCAGAACCAGGCTCAGATCTCCCGCGGCGGCATTCAGGGTCGGCACCGTGAAAGACTCCCGGATTCTCTCTTCCGTACTTCTGCGGCCTCGGATCAGATCGCCAAAGCGCTGTACAATGACACCGCCGCCAAGCATATTGCTCAGTCTTGCGATGCTTTCTCCATATCCGTTTGAATCCTTGAAGGGTTCCGAAAAATGCTTGGCCACCAGCAAGGCAAAATTTGTATTTCCGGTCTGTTTTGCCGGATCTTCATAGCTGTGGCCATTTACGGTCACAATCCCATTCGTATTCTCGCTTACCACCTCGCCCTTGGGGTTCATGCAGAAGGTCCGCACCAAATCCTCGTACTTGGTTGTGCGATATACGATCTTGCTTTCATAGAGTTCATCGGTCAGATGGGCAAAGATCCCGGCCGGAAGCTCCACGCGCACACCAATGTCCACACGATTGGATTTTGTGCCGATATTCAAGTCATGACATACCTGCTCCATCCACTTGCTTCCGCTTCGTCCGGCAGAAATCACACAATCCTTTCCATCATAGAAGGAATCCTGATGATAGAGTCGGAAGCCGTTTTCCAGCTTTTCCACTCTGTCGATCATGTAATTGAAGTGAAACTCCACTTTATCCTTCAGATGCGCATACAGATGCTCCAGAACAATGTAGTTGATATCCGTTCCCAGATGGCGAACGGACGCATCCAATAAGTGCAGATCGTTCTGCATGCATTTGGTTTTCAGACCGGAGCCCGCGGTGGAATACAGCTTGGTTCCCTCTCCGCCATAGGCCAGATTGATCTGATCTACATATTCCATCAGGTCTAAGGCAGATTTCTTTCCGATATACTCAAAAAGCGTCCCGCCAAAATCATTGGTGATGTTGTATTTGCCATCCGAAAATGCGCCTGCACCGCCGAAGCCGCTCATAATGGAGCAGCTCTTGCAGTGAATACAGGTTCTGACCTTATCACCGTCAATCGGGCAATGACGCTTCTGCAATTCATGTCCCATTTCAAAAACAGCGATCTTCAGATCCGGCTTCTTTTCCAACAATTCGTACGCAGTAAATATGCCTCCTGGACCCGCGCCGACGATTAACACATCATACATTTTCTTCCCTCCAAAATAAAAAAAGTTGACTACACACGCGGTAGTCAACCAGTTTGGCGGTTGGTAGAGACGTCTGCCCGTTTTGCAGACTTATACCTCCGCTATTATGCAAAAAAAACATCCAAATTGCAAGAACTCATCACAGCTCCTTTCCGGATTTTGTCAGCTGCTCCGCCTCTCCCAGTGCTTTATCCAGAATGACCAGAACCTTTTCCGCGGTTTCCTGCGGCATGAGAAGCCCCGGCTTAAACTGGAGAGCCCCCTTGTCGTAGTCGGCATAAACGGCCCAGACTCCATTCTGAAGAAGGGCTGCCATCAGTGCCATGCCGCCCATGGGATGCGAGGTCTTGAGCCCCATAATGACGCCGCATTGCCGGATTTCTGTGAGGAAAGCCTTGTGTTTTTCCTGAATCTTCGGGAGCTCTCCTGCAAAAAGTGCGGTCAGCCTGTCAACGTTTTCCTTCGTGGAAGGCCTTGTCAGGATTTCCATCACCTTGCAGGAAACAATGCAGCCAAGCTCGGAGGCATTGAACGAGGAAACCTGTGCAAAGCCATCCTCCTTCAGCCACGCACCGGCTTTCTCATTCATGATGATGGCAGACATCGGATAATATCCGCCGGAGAGCCCCTTTCCTGTCACAATCATGTCCGGCTCCGCGCCGTATTTTACGCAGCACCACATGTCTCCGCTTCGCATGAGTCCTGTCTGAACCTCATCCGCAATATACATCGCACCGTACCGGTGTGCCAGCTCCTCAATGCCCTTGTGATAGCCCGGGAGCGGCATCGGAAAGCCTGCCGTTGCAGGGATGCTCTCTACCAGAACCGCCGCGGTATCTTCTTTTTTCAGGACCTCCTCCATGGCATCCAGATTGTTGTAGGGCACATGCGTATACAGCTCCGGATCCGCTTCCATGTTCCAGAACTTTGCAAACACCTCATTGCTCGCCTCCATGGCAATGCCCGTGGAGCCGTGGAAGGCACAGTCCAGACTGATGACGCGCTTTCTCTTTGTCGCCCGCCTTGCAAACTTAACAGCGGCGTCAATTGCCTCCCCGCCTCCGTTCAGCATGTAAACATATTTCATGGAATTCGGTGAAACAGAAAGAAGCGCTTCACAAAGAGCGTTTTTGTATTCGGAGGGAAAATAATGGTTTCCCGCATCTACCTTCTTCGCGCCTTCGATCAGGGCCTCCATAACCTCAGGATTCCTGTGGCCAAGATTGAATACGCCGCCGTTGCTGTGCATGTTGATGAAGCTGTGCCCGTCCAGATCCTGAAATACAGATCCCTCGCGCTCTCCCATTGCCATTTCGACGCCAAAGCTTCGGAAAACATCCACCTTGTTCGGGTTCCAGACCTTCGCTGCTTCCTCATAAATTTCATGTGCCTTGCTGCTCATCTTCTGCCTCCTGTTCTTCCGCTTTAAATTACATAAGGCTTTTTCAGACTGTGCTTCATCTGCTGCTTCGTCTGTACGGCCACACTTGCTCTTCCTGTAAATCCAAGCTCCGGACCTCCCATCTCTTCCAGATAGCGTCTGGCGAGGATCACCGTTCCTTCTGCATAGAAGGCGAGAATTTCCGGCGTCAGCTCTGCCGCCTCACCGCTTCCGCCTACCACGCAGCCGATGCGGAACAAAAGGCTCTGCAGCATTCCGATTCGCCGCATCATAATGAAGGTAGGAATCTCCTCCTTGTCCTCTTCGGAAAGCGGACGAATGGCCTCGTACCCTTTTAAAATTTCCGCTACAATATCCTGCAGATCCGCGCGATGCTCCATGAGAGCGACCGCTCCCGCCACGTCATACATGTACCAGCCCATGCCGCAGTCATCAAAATCCAGCACCGTAATGGTATCTCCGTCCTTCAGCAGGTTTGCAGTCCGGAGGTCACTGTGGATCATGCCGTAACGGTCCGGACGCTCTCCGTACAGTGCAAGGCGCCTGCGGATCAGCTCCTTCGCCTGATCCAGCACCCCGATGTCCTTCTGCGAGAGCCACTTCGGATCCGCATAGGTGGCGCCATAGAAATTGTTCCAGGTCCCAAAGGTTCCATCAAAGCCCCACTCCATGCGTTCGAAATAATCCGGGCGCTTCCACTGCCTGGACTGCCGGTGGATCTTCGCCATAATCTCGCCCACCATGCGGTACATCGTCCGGTCCTCTTCCGTCAGCGCCGAGGAGGATTTCATACCGCCGATAAAATCGGTCAGAACCGAAGCGACGCGGAAGGTCGGAATGGTGATGGAGTCCGGTATTTTCTCGATTCTGGCAATCAGATCACCGACATCACCGTTTCCGTCACTGGAATCCACCGGAGCCTTACCCTTTGCAAAGGAAAAACAGACCACATGCCGTTTTTCTTCCAGAGCCGGTGTCTCAATGGTGGCCACCAGCTCGCCGTTTTCCATCGGAATGGGCGATGCCAGGGAAATATCCGTGTCCCTTTTCAAATCCGTCAGCCAGCAAAGCTCGGTGCGAATGGAATTCATCGTGGCGTAATCCAGACGATGCACCCGCATGATCATCGTTTCCTTTCCGGCGGCCTTCACCAGATAGGTTGCATTCTCCGTAAAATTCAAAAGCTTCTTATCCGCATCCTCGGGATATCCCCACAGAGGCAATGCCCTTGCCGCCACATCATCGAAATGCGCGATCTTTTCTTCCAGTGACAAATCATCAAATTTCCGTCCCATACACACCTCCTGAAAATCCGGTGTAACAAAAAGAGCGCCCGACAGATTTCTCTGCCGGACGCCCTTGTCCTTACTGATTTTCTGATTTGCCTGCATTATTATCCTCAATGGAGCATTTGTCAATCTGCATCTTACATGAACTCTACTCCGACATGCCCGGTAAAATCCTTTTCATAGAACCAATTACATTATTGTCCGGAAAGTTCTTCCAGAACAAACGGGAGCATATAGATCGGTTTATAGATCAGCTGCTCCATATGGCCGACATCTTTCTGCGAAAAAAGGTACGGCCTGAACACCTTCTCAGAATACTTTTTGCAATTTGTATGTATTTTATCCACGGAATTAAAAAGCAGCGTAGTAAACAGTCCCGTATCCGACAGATAAAGTTTATATGACTCATCATCGGCAATAAGCTTGAGATTATTTCATGGCATGAAAAAGCGGCTCATATCGACCTGCTCAATTTCCAGAAGCTTCACTTTTCTGTCAATTCCACCAGCATACCCGGTCAGACTTCCATTGGTACCGACAACGCGATGACAGGGAATGAGAATCGATATTTCATTATGTCCCACCGCGCCGCCCACGGCCTGTGCTGACATCTGGTGATGCCCGTTCCTTCCGGCAAGCTGCCGCGCAATTTCACCATAGGTTGTGGTCTTTCCATACGGAATCTGTAAGAGCAGTCTCCATACAGACTGCCGGAATGCAGATCCTGTCGGATACAGCGGCGGCAGGAAATCCTGTATGAAAGTCATCGTTTTGTTGTCCCGATATAATTAATTCCTTCTCCATCCAGTACGTCCGTGCCGATGAATTCCTTTTCTTCCGAATCGAAAATAAAATCCGTCACTCGATATCTGGCTGAGCGTATATCCCGAAGTACGATATGCATTTTGTCCTGTTCATCCACCCATACATCTGCTTCCGGTACACCGAGTTGAATCATCTCATCCAGAAAGACATAGGAAGCATCTCCGGAAACAGCCTGTATCAGGAATCGATTTCTGTCATCCAGAGCCAGTTCTCCGTCTATGAGCATATCCTCCTGCACAAGGGTCTGAAGCTCCCATTCTGTATCTTCATACACAAAAGAACAGGAAGAATAAACTGCCATGCCCTCTGAATTACCTTTTGCATTCCCGATTTTCCGTTCCTTTGTTTCTGCTGAGGCTTCTTCCGCATTTTCTTCGTTGTCGGTCTCTGTTTCAAAGAGTGCAGAGTCTGCAGGCGCAATCGTATTGGTTTCCGGTGTCGTCTCTCGAGCAGTCTGACAGCCTGTCATGAGTAAGCCGGAAATTCCAAGAGTGATAAGAAGTTTTTTCATGCCATTACCTCCACAGCACACTTTTTTGTTTTTGGCTTCAACAATCGGCTCTTCAGGCACCCCTGTGGGTAGGAAATGCCACTTTATCCTGTGATTA
>ERZ1026898.1336-NODE-1336-length-12539-cov-7.433275_pt1 | contig 12539 bp, 13 predicted proteins | sample MGYA00380178_ERZ1026898 | MGnify/ENA primary metagenome ERZ1026898 (study PRJEB33269, sample SAMEA4719814) | human gut metagenome | biome: human-associated habitat; feature: organic feature; material: feces | place: Cameroon | collected 2013-10 ... | reverse complement strand
GACCGAGGGTTACTTTTACAGCGTCAGCCAGAGCATTTACGCCACGCTCCAGGCTACGACGAGCTTCTTCATTAAACAGAATTTGTTTAGCCATTTTATATCGCTCCTTTGAAAATTCAATTACAAATTAATTACAGTTTTTATGTTACTTCTCAATTGTAGCTAAGATATCGCGTTCGCTGAGAATCAGGTAATCCTTACCTTGATGTTTAACAGGAGTTCCGCTGTATTTTGCGAAGATAACTTCATCGCCAACTTTTACTTCGGGTTTAATCAGAGTGCCGTTGTCGCTGTATTTGCCTCTGCCTACAGCCAGAACCTTGCCCTGTTGCGGTTTTTCTTTTACTGCGGTATCCGGCAGGAAAATGCCGCTGGCAGTTTTTTCTTCTACTTCTACAACCTCTACAATTACGTGATCAGCTAATGGTTTTAACATTTTTATAACCCCTTTCGAGTATTCTTACTTACGTGAGAGTAATTTGCTTCTTGGTTATTAGCACTCATTTACTCTGAGTGCTAACCACAATTCTTATTATATCCATATTAGGAAAAATTGCAAGTACTTTTTCACTGTTTTTTACAAATTTGTCGCAATTTCTGTTTCACGTCCTCAAAAATCTGCTTCAGCACTCCATTTTTTTGCTTCACAGGTCTAAATTTTTGCTTAAGCACAAAAAAAGAGCAGTTCATACTGCCCTTTCAGCTTATTGTTGTCTTTTTGCCGCTGCTGCAATAATGCTTTCCGCCAGCTCCTTAAGGCTTATGCGTTTAGCCATACTGAATTGCTGCATCTTACGGTATGCTTCCTGCTCCGTCATTCCGTGCGCTACCATCAGGATACCCTTGGCACGGTCCAGCAGCTTACGTGTCTCCAGGCTTTCCTTCAGCTTATCAAGCTCCAGATTAAGCTTATGCATTTCCTGAAAGCGTTTGGCTGCAATCTCCATCGCCGGGAAAAGCTGTTCCTCGCGTACAGGCTTAACCAGATAAGCAATAACGCCTGCATCCGATGCCTGCTCAACAATATCCTGCTGACTGTAAGCTGTAAGCAGCAATACCGGCGCAATATTATCGGCAGCAATAATTTTTGCCGCCGTAATGCCGTCCATAATCGGCATTTTAACATCCATAATAATAAAATCAGGCTTCAATTCCGCAGCAAGCTTTACTGCCTCCTGTCCGTTGGCTGCCTCGCCTACTATTTCATGACCGGCATCCGCTAGCATTTCGCGCAAATCAAGACGCAAAATAGCTTCGTCATCTGCCAATAAGATTCTCAGTTTATTTAACATCTTCCAGTCCCCCCTTTGGAATTGTTACTAAAGCAAGTGTACCGCCATCATCACGATTCGTCAAGCTAAAGCTTCCCTGCAGGTCAGCTTCCGCCATAGTCTTGATAATTTTCAGTCCTAAGCTTTGACGGCTGCTGTTTAAAGAAAAGCCTTCTGGAAGGCCTACACCGTCATCGGCAATTGACAAAACATAACGCTTGCTTTCTTCCGCAAAGCGCACCTTAAGGCTACCGCTCATCCGGCCTTCGTAAGCATGTTCTATAGTATTCTGCAATAATTCGTTGAGAATCAAAGCGATGCTTGTTGCCTTATCAGACGGCAGTTGTACAGGATCTGCTTTGAAATCGGCATGCAGGATAAATTCCGGATGCAGCATGCTGCTGATAATCGCCTGATAAATTCCCTTGGCCACCTTACCGACATCAATCAGACCGGTATCCTGCTGCGAAAGATACTCATGCACAATAGCAATGCTGTTGACTCTGTTGACGCAGTCACGCAGAACTATTTTGGTTTCGTCACACTGTGCGCGACGCTCCTGCAGACGCAGCAGACTGGCAATAGTCTGCAGATTGTTTTTTACACGGTGATGAATCTCTTTAATTACGACAGATTTTATCAGCAGCTCCTCGTCCTTTTTGCGCAGCTCGGTAATGTCTTGCAAAATGACAATAGCACAACCGGCCTTCGGCCTGGGAATTACCGGCAGAATACGTATGGAAAGCAAAATGCCATGCATCGTAAATTCCTTGCTTTCCGCCGTGCCTGTTTCCATAACCATACCGACCAGCGGCCAATTTATAGCAACATCGTTGGTACGGCAGCCGACAAGATGAGAAATATCCATAACATCAAACATATGACGCGCACGGTTGTTGGCAGCAACAATCACTCTGTTGGCATCTACTACCATAATGCCGTCAGAAGGCCGCAGTCGCTGATAGTTGCTGTTATTGCTGACATCCTGGCGCAGATTGCACAAAAGCTCCAGCGACTGAGCAATAATGATATCATCGGGAGCAGCACTTTCAAAGCTGACGGCACCGTAGCAATGTCCGCGGCTGTCACGCAGCGGAAAAACCTTCAGGCTGTTGAACATGCCCAAGGCCCATTCACGTTTGCCGTTCACAGGCACATTTTTTTGCAGTACCCGCGCAACGAGCGGCTCTTCAACCGCACGTACACGCCGGCCCGTCATATCGGGACGAACATTGCCGACCTGCGTCATCGGCTGCTCCTGCTTAAAAACATTAAAAAACTTTTTATTCTCTCCCGGCAGATAAATCGTCACAGCAGCATGTGCTATATCTGCCGCCAGACCGAGTACCTGTGGCATAGCTTGTAAACTGTTTCTTTGTTCTGCTGTTAAATTGCTCAGCATGTTTCCCCTCTTCTTCCTGCTGTTGTCCTTTCCACAGCTTTATCTAATTAATCCACTATTTTATCCACTATATCCACAGGCTTTTCCACACCAGCAATGCGCTTATATGTGGATATTGCCCGCTTATCCACAATATCCACAGGCTTATGCACTATAAAAGACACTTGTTTAGCCTAATTTCAAAGATGGATTAGCGTTTAAGTCCAATGGACTGAAGCTACCGGCCTGATACATAAAATAACCGCGGCAGGCAATCATTACAGCGTTATCGGTACACAAAATCGGTGTCGGATGCACCAGCTGGGCACCAATCTCCTCCATAGCCTTTGCCAATGTATTCTGCAAGGTTTTGTTGGCAGAAACACCGCCGGCCAGCACAATTTTGTTGTAGCCTGTATACTGCATAGCATGCACCGCTTCCTTAACAAGTGCATCTACAACCGCACGCTGGAAGGAGGCCGCAACATCGCTGCGGTTTACCTCACGTCCTGCCTGCTGCTGATTGTGCAGATAATTGATTACGGCGGATTTCAAGCCGCTGAAGCTGAATTCATAAGGCTTATCCAGACGTGCTACCGGGAAATCAATAGCGTGGTCATTGCCGTCCAATGCCAGGCGCTCAATTTCCGGACCGCCGGGATAAGGCAGCCCCATAACACGGGCAATCTTGTCGAAGGCTTCGCCTGCCGCATCATCACGTGTTTGACCCAAAAGCTCAAAGCTGTTATAGCCGGTAACCTTCAGCAGTGCCGTATGTCCGCCGCTGACAACCAGCGCCATGAACGGCGGCTTCAGCTCGCTGTCTGCCAAAAAGTTGGCAAATACGTGGCCTTCAAGATGGTTGACACCTATCAACGGTTTATCCGTTGCCCAAGCCAGCGCCTTGGCTGCCGAAAGGCCGACAAGCAGCGCGCCGACGAGTCCCGGTCCGTAGGTAACGGCAACAGCATCTATCTGCTCCATGCCAACGCCTGCCTGAGATAAAGCTTCGTCAATAACAGGCATAATATTTTCGATATGCTTACGAGAAGCAATTTCCGGCACAACGCCACCGAATTTACGATGAATAACGATTTGGGAGGAGATAATGTTGCTCAGTACCTCACGCCCGTTCTTTACTACGGCAGCCGCAGTTTCATCACAACTGCTTTCAATACCTAAAATATATACATCCTTCTGCTCTTTATTCATGGCCTGCTCCTTCTTTATACAGCCACATTATAACTGCATTTTCATGATTGTCTTCGTAATAATTCGGACGAATGCCTTCGCTGGCAAAGCCACAGGTCAGATAAACCTTCTGCGCGGCAATATTTCCCTCGCGCACCTCCAGCGTCATAGCCGTAGCGCCAAGCTCCCAGGCCTTGTTGACCAAGGCTGCCGTCAGGCGTGTGCCATAGCCCTGGCCGCGTTCTTCATCCGCAACAGCCACGCGGGTAATCTGCGCTTCGCCGGCTACCAGCCAGAAGCCTGCATAACCGACAAGCTTGCCGGCATATTCCATTACCAGATAGGTAGTCAGCTCGTTCGCTATTTCATTGCGCAGCATATTCTCATTCCAGGCATCATAAAAGGATTGTGCCTCTATAGCAACCAATGCCGGAATATCCGCTTCCGTCATTGCTCTGAAGCTTATTGTTGCTTGTGCTTCTTCTCCCACAATTCCTCAGCCTCCGATCTTCTGATATAGTATGGCTCCAGGCCAAAAATTTTCTTATCGTTTTCTGCATCAAATTCTGCTAACGCAGCCAAAGCAACAGAGCTGCCTTTTGGCATACGCAATGCTTCCGGTACTACGCTGATAAAATCAGGCAGACCGTTTTTCGCAAGCTTGCTGCACTCTCCCAAAAGCAAAGCAGGGGTTCCCTGCAGCGCAATTCTTTCTAATGCTTTTTCCGCACTGACAACCTCAACAGGTGCCAGCTCCACAAGCTCACCGTTGCGCCATTCGTACAAGGCCTGATAAAAATTACCCTTTTGCGCATCCAGCACCGGTGACAGCACCCTGCCTTCCAACTGGATATTATAGGCCATCGCCTTTAAAGTATCTACTCCGTGCAGGCAGCACTGCCAGCTGTAGGCCATAGCCTCTGCCGTTGCCAGACCGATACGCAGACCGGTAAAAGAGCCCGGTCCCATGCTTACAGCCAAAAGCTCAATATCCTGCTTTCGTACACCGGTACGCTGCAGCAGCTGGTCTAATTGCGGCAGCAAACCTTCGCTATGTGTCATCCCCATATTTATCGTATATTCAGCTAAAATTTCCTTGTCACGGCATAATGCAATCGTGCACACCTTAGTGGCCGTATCAATTGCCAAAGTCAGCATCTTCTTCTACCTCCCGCAGCAGTTTTTCATATCTTTCACCCAGAGCCTGCAGCACAGCACGACGGCCTTCACCATCATGCAGCAAAGTAATCTGCAGATATTTCTCCGGCAACTCCTCCTTGAACAGCTCAGCCCATTCAATCAAAGTTACGCCATCGCCTCCGGCATATTCCTCAAAGCCGATGTCCTCCAGCTCCTCCGGGCGGTTGAGGCGATATAAATCAAAATGTCTTATTTCCAGCTCACGCCCCTGATAGACATTCATGATAGCAAAGGTAGGACTGTTGACATCCTCCGCAGCTGCGCCTAACGCCACCGCAACACCACGGCTGAGCAACGTTTTGCCGGCGCCCAGGTCACCGCTCAGGCAGAAAACGTCACCGCTTGCCGCATGCTTGCCCAAAAGTCTTCCCAAGGCTTCGGTTGCAGCGCTGTCCTGCAAATAAATTTCCATAACCAACTCTCCTCACATTTGGCAAAAACACTTGCCATAGTAATCAATAATTTGAAAAAGCGGCACCAGACTTACCAGTACCGCTTCTTTGTTTTTACAATAAAGTCGTATTACGCGTCAGCGGATCCTCAATATCCATATGACCACTCAAGGTAATAACCTTTTTGCCCTCTATCAGAATCTGCACCCGCTTGATTTCCGGAAACTCTGTCAGAGTATTGGTAATAGCATAGCAAAGCATCATTTCTCCATAGGAGCCCTGTCCCTTCTTTGCCAGCTCCCGCGTAAAATCAGCGTAGGCAGTGCCGTCCTGCTCGATTTTAAGACTGCGAACCTTAGTGCCTATGGGTACAACATCATCCATTTTGGCATCCTGCGGCTTAGTAGTCACCAAAGCAATCAAAGCATTTTCCGGCAGACTTTTGCCATTATCCTTCATCGTAATTTTTTCCGGCAACAGCTTTTCGCTGCCATCGGAAGCTGCACGATAAACAATAAAGCTGATATCCTTTTTTTCCTGCACTGCTGCAGTTGCCGCATTCTTGGCATCATCCTTCGGCGGTACCGTTTCACTGCAGCCGCTTGCTATTACTGCACACAAAAGCAGCATCAATAAAATAAACTTTCTCATTCTTGCCGCCTCCGTATTATGCAAAATATTTTTCAATGCCTTCAGCAATCAGGCGCGCTGTCTTCTTTTGGAACCATTGTCCCTTCATCAAGGTCAGCTCCTTTTCATTGCTGATGAAGCACATTTCTACCAAAACTGCCGGCATACTGATACGCTTGATAACATAAAAGTTTGCCTGACGTACACCCAAATCATCTACACCGAAATTAGCTGCCAGCTTATTTTGGATATTTTTAGCTAAGCGCAGATCATTATCGGTTTTCGGATAGTAGTATGTAGAAAAACCGCCGATATTCTTATTTACCGAAGAATTGATATGCAGGCTGACGAACATATCCGAATTATATTTTTCGCCGACGTTTACACGTGCCTGCAGTTCCTCGGCATCACTAGCATTAGGTCCGAATACATCAACATCGGTAGTACGCGTCATATAAACCTTGGCACCCTTTTCTTCCAGAATTTCCTTGACCATTTTGGTAATAGGCAGAGTAATATTTTTTTCTTTGGTACCGTCACTGCCAATAGCGCCCGGGTCGCTGCCGCCATGGCCTGCATCTAAGGTAATAATTTTACCGTCAAGGCCGCCACTGGTGCGGAATCTGCCATTTCCTTTGATTACCGCAAGCTTATCAGCGTCGGATTTATTGACCGGTTTATTTACTGTTGTTTCTGTTTTGGCAGCTGCAGTATTTTTCTTATTGTCAACCTTCTTGCTGTCGGTTTTCTTTTTACTGCTGCTCTTCTTTTTATCCGCTTTCTTATCCGCTGCGGTACTTGTTTTAATAACGGTATTTTGCTTTATACTGCTGTTAGTCTTTGTCGGACGATTGCTTACTACCGGTCTGTTGCTTACAACGGTTGTTGCAGCACCTGAACCGATGTAGGAAGTCTGGCGTGGCGTAACATCAAGCACTACACGGAAGGGGCGGCCTGTTGCAGGATCCTTCTTTAACACAAAGGCTTTATAGCTTTTTTCCAACAGACGCTGTTTCAGCGGTACACGCACCACCGTATAGCTGCCTTTATCAACAATTTTCAAGGAATCAGCCAAAGAGCTTTTTACAGCCTTACTATGCGGCACCTGCGCTCCCTTATCAGCATTCACTGTCAGATTCAGCGTATCGCCTTCCATATCAACAGCATAGCCTGCAGTATCTGTTACATCAACAACAATACGCAGAACGTCTGCTTTATTGACACCCCATTTTACATCTGTTATCTGCGCCGCCTGAGCAACCGCGCCTAAAAGCATACAGCAGGTCAGCAGCGCCAGCAGGAAAATCTTGCGCAATAGTTCCACCTCGCAAACTTACATACTCTTACCGAAGATTTTACTTCAACAATTTATTTTAACACTAATTACAGAAGTCTGTAAACAAAATTACCATGAAAGCATTAATTGCCCTTCAGAACCTCACAGCGAGCCTCCGGCAAAAACTGCGCCAGCTCACCTGCTGCCAGTCCGATATCAATACCGCTGATATCTGCAGCCTTTCCATGCAGGTAAACACCGCACACAGCAGCCTCCTGCAAAGTAATCTCCTGCGCTGCCAGACCGGCAATAATACCTGTCAGCACATCACCGCTGCCACCTGTAGCCAAGGCACTGGAGCCGGTGCTGTTTACATAAACAGTGCCGTCCGGGCAGGCAATAACGGTCGGCGCTCCCTTGAGCACCAGCACAGCATTCCATTCCTGAGCATATTGTGCGGCAATATTAATACGGTCAGCATTAATTTCGCTGATTTCCTTACCGATAAGACGTGCCATTTCACCCGGATGCGGAGTCAGCACCTTTGCTGCCTGCATCTGTGTAAGAATTTCAGTATGTCCCTGTAATGCTGTTAATGCGTCTGCATCAATAACAACAGGTACCTGCACCTGCAGCAGGATATCACGCACTACCTGCTGTGTACTTTCACTTGTGCCCAGGCCGGGGCCGATTGCCAGCACATCGGCAGCATTAGCATTTTTAACAACATCGCCTGTTGCACCGCCGCCAAGGATACCGGGCATACGCTCCAGCAAGCCGTGTACCATAACCTCTGTAAGCTTGCCTGCCAGCACATCACGGCTGCTGAGCGGAGTATAAAGCGCAACAAGACCTGCACCAGCCTTAACTGCGGCGTAGCTGCTCAAAGCAGCGGCACCGGTGAAGCCGGGGCTGCCGGCACAGATAACAGCGCGTCCCGCATCCCCCTTATGCGCATCTGCTTTACGCAGCGGCAGCAGCTCACGCACAATATCATCAGTCAGACGATATTTTTTGCTGGCACATTCCTCTACCATTTTTGCGGGCATACCAATATCTGCCAGCTCAATATCACCGCAATATTCACGGCCGGGATAGAGTAAAAGGCCGGTTTTCAACAAAGCCATCGTCACAGTTTTATCCGCACGTACCGCATTTTCGGCAACAGCGCCGTTGTCTGCATTTACACCTGTCGGTACATCAACAGCTACAATGTATTTTTCGCTGTCATTCATCAGTCTGCAGGCACGCAGCAAATCGCCCTCCGGCTCGCCATGAAAGCCGGTTCCTGCTAAAGCATCAACCAAAATATCAGCCTTCGCAGCAGCAAGCTCAGCTACTACCCAGTCATCCTCGCCGACAATAGTCTCTACCTTAGCATCAGTTTTTTGCAGCATTGCAAGCTCTGCCGCAGCATCACCTGTCACAGCATCAAGCGCCTTGCCTACGACAAAAACGCGCACTCTCGCACCGTAATTTTGCAGCCAGCGGGCAGCGCCGAAGCCATCACCGCCGTTATTGCCGCCACCGCAAAAAACAACTACGCTTTCGCCATCCAGCTCGTCTAAGCTATCATTAACAGCATCGGCAACAGCCTGCGCTGCATTATCCATCAATAAGATTCCCGGTACAGCATATTCCGCTGTCGCCAGCTGATCAAGCTGTTTCATTTCCTGTACGTTTACTAATTTCATTTTCCATCCTCCATTATCACATACGCCGTAGCAAGTTCTTTGCTATGGCTTAAGCTGATTTGTATATTTTTTACTCCAAGCTGTTTTGCCAGCATTGCAAAATGGCCGCTAAGCTGTACCAAAGGCTTCCCCAACACATCGTTGTCTACGGCTATTTCCTGCAGCGAGCCTTCGCGCAGGCCGGTTCCCAATGCTTTCAGCACCGCTTCTTTAGCAGCAAAGCGTGCTGCAAAGCTTGCTGCCGCCTGCTGTCCTCTTCTTTGACAATAGGCAGCTTCCTCAGCAGTAAACACTCGCCGGATAAAAGATTCACGCTTTATTGCCCGGGCAATACGTTCTATTTCGATAATATCACAGCCTATGCCTACTATCATTCGCTTTCACTCCTTCACACAGCTTCGTAACTATTATTAATTCTTGCAAGTATATCCAAAATCCTTTTTTTATTTTCGTTTTTCACAAATATATTGCAAAATTTAAAGTGCAAATGCTTTTAATACAGATATGCTGCCGTTATATTTCTTCGACATTGAAAAATCCCCGGCATTGCATCAGCACGCAATACCGGGGAAATATTTTTTATTAAGCTGCGGTTAAATCAGAAGCAGGCAATCTGACCGTCAGTACGTTTTTCGGTTGCACCGCACAGTACGCCATCCTCATCGCGAATAATAATCTGTCCGCGGCCCATATGATACGGGTCCGGCTGAACCACAACATTATGGCCCATACGCTGCAGCTGACGGATAATGTGGTTAGGAGTATCCTGTTCCACTTCTACGGTTTTACCGCCAATCCACTGCCATCTCGGCGCATCCAGTGCCTGCTGCGGATTCAGGCCGAAATCAATCATGTTCATAGCAACCTGAACATGCGCCTGCGGCTGCATAAAGCCGCCCATAATACCAAAGGCACTAACAGCCTGACCATCCTTAGTCATGAAGGCAGGAATAATGGTGTGATACGGACGCTTGCCACCCTGCAAAGCATTCGGATGATTTTCATCAAAGGAGAAGTTCTCGGCACGGTCATTAAAGGAAATAGAAGTGCCGGGTACAACGATACCGCTGCCAAAGCCACGATAGTTACTCTGAATCATGCTGACCATATTACCTTCGGCATCAGCGGTGCAGAAGTAAACGGTGCTGCTGTAGCGCGGGTCGCCTACAACCGGCTCCAACGCTTTATCATTAATCAGCGCACGGCGGTCTGCGGCATAGCGCTCGCTCAAAAGCTGCTCGGCAGTAACCTTCATGTAGGAAGGTTCTGCAACATATTCTTTAGTATCAACAAAGCTCAGCTTCATAGCTTCGATTTGCTTATGCATTGTTTCTACAGTATCGCGTTCGGTAAAGTTATAGCCTTTAAGAATATTCAGCGCCATGAGTACGGTAATACCATGACCGTTAGGAGGCAGCTCCCAGATATCATAGCCACGATAGTTAACGCTCAGCGGTTCAACCCATTCCGGCTTGTAGGCTTCAAGGTCGCTCTTGCGCAGGAAGCCGTTATGCTCTTGCATAAAAGCGTCAATCTTATCTGCCAGCTCACCTTTATAGAAGGCATCACCATAGGTTTCGGCAATCAGGCGCAGGCTTTTGGCCATATCGGGATTCTTGAATACTTCGCCCGGCTGGAGCCAATGTCCGTTAGGCTCAAAGGTATCAAACCAGCCTTTGAATTCAGGTCTGTCTTTATATTTGGTATAGAAGCCGTCAGCCTCTTCCCACAGACGGCTCATGTTCGGAGAAACAGGATAGCCGTTTTCAGCATAGTTAATGGAAGGCTCCATGACAGTTTTGATAGGCAGCTTGCCAAACTTTTTATGAACCTCCATCCACGCTCCTACAGCACCGGGAACGTTAATCGGTTCTACGCCATAGGGAGGAATTTTATCAAAGCCGCGTTCCTTCAGGGCTGCGATAGAAGCAGCCATCGGTGCCGGACCGCTGCCGTTGATGCCATACAGCTTGCCCTTATACCAGATAAGTGCAAAGCAGTCACTGCCCAGGCCATTGCCAGTAGGTTCAACTACAGGCTGGCAGGTTGCAACGGTAATAGCGGCATCAATTGCGTTACCGCCCTTAAGCAAGGTTTGCAGACCTGCGGAAGCAGCGGTAGGATTACCTACGCATACCATACCGTTTTTAGCATAAACTACACTACGTTTAGAAGCATACGGATAATTTTGTGCATCAAATTTCATTGCTATTCTCCTTTACCAAATTACAGGAATTTCTCCAAGATACCGGCAGTAATTACCGAGAAGGTAGTAACAGTAGCAAAACCGCCTACCAGATATTTAGGCATAATGGCGTCGTTGACAACCTGCCTTTCCTCTTCCGTTTCACCTGTAGCAATTGCAATTTCGTTTGCTACCAGATAGGTTGCCGGGAAGCCCAAAAGTTGCATCACTGCTACGCCCATAGCCAGGTTTCTGTTGCCCAGGATTTTCCACAGTGGCAGGATGTAGAAGAACAGGAAAAGTACAGCAAATACCACGATAAATACCATAATTGTATTAAAGCTCAGTACAAGCAAATCGCTGACTTTAATTTTTGCCAGAGAAGGAATAATTACCGCAAATACACCAACGTTAAAGATACCGGAGGATTTTGCATGATCCAGGATTTTCGGCGGAACAAGACCGGTGCTGCCCATTACGGCACCTAAAATCAAAGCCCAGATGGTTGCGCTCAGGCCGGTATATTTACCGATAACAAATGCCAGCCAGCTGAAGAAGGCTGCGATAGTCAGAGAAGCAAAAGGACCATAGAATTTTTTGTGTTTTTCAAAGAAGGTTTCTTTAGGAGCTGCACCGCCATGAACTTCTTCCTTCGGTGCATAAGGATTAACACCGGTATGACGGAATTCCGCCAATGCTTCCTTGGCAGCACGCAGGCCAAAGTAAGAAGCAACAGGAGTACCAAAGAATTTTTGTACAGCGTATAAAACAGTACCCAAAGCAGCAGCCATAGCAAAGCCTTTATCCATAGCAGCGCTGGTCATGATCTGAGTAGCAACGATACCGCCGTTGATAATAGGAATGCTGACAATAGTTTCCTGATAACCGATTACCGGAATCAGCACAATGCTGCCGGCAATCAAAACAATCATGGATAAAACAGCGACTGCAACTGTACGCCATTCGGCAATCAGCTGCTTGATATTCAGGCTGGTACCCATACTGAATACTACGAAAATCAAAGACCATTTACCAATGTCGGTAAGACCGGCAAGCTTGATAATATCCGGCGGCAGAACACCTGTCATAAAACCAACAAGAAAAAGCATCAGGCTGACAAATACAGCAGATACCTTTGCTTTTGTTGCAACACCCAACACATCACCAATGCCAAAAAGCAACAGGCAAATGAATAAATAAAAAAACATACTTGTAAACAAAACAATACCCCTTTCAAAAAAACATATATTATTTCAGTCCGAAAATGGACCGATTTGTTATAGTATATATGTTTCATAGGTTTTTGACAAGCATAACAT
>ERZ1026898.1334-NODE-1334-length-12556-cov-15.074234_pt1 | contig 12556 bp, 15 predicted proteins | sample MGYA00380178_ERZ1026898 | MGnify/ENA primary metagenome ERZ1026898 (study PRJEB33269, sample SAMEA4719814) | human gut metagenome | biome: human-associated habitat; feature: organic feature; material: feces | place: Cameroon | collected 2013-10 ... | reverse complement strand
CGGCGAACGATCCGATCCTGAATATCTCCGGATTCATATTCCAATGTACGAACAGCGGATCCATATTCAAAAATCACTTTTCGTACAAAGATAGCGTATTTTTCGGATTATCCGAGTGACTACTCGCGGATAGCCGCGATGCCAGGAAGCTCCTTGCCCTCGATGGCCTCAAGCATCGCGCCGCCACCGGTAGAGACATAGCTTACCTTGTCGGCGAAGCCGAGCTTTGTCACGGCAGCCACTGAGTCGCCGCCACCGACGAGAGAGTAGGCTCCGTTCTGGGTGGCCTCAGCCACGAACTCGGCGATCTTCTCTGTTCCGTGAGCGAAGTTAGGAAGCTCAAACACTCCCACTGGACCGTTCCAAAGGATGGTCTTGGAAGCGAGGATGATCTTCTTCCAGTTCTCAAGGGAAGCCTCGGAAGCGTCCATTCCCTCCCAGTCATCAGGGATGTTGAATATGTCGAATGTCTGGCGTGGTGTGTCGTTGCTGAATTCCTGACCTGAGACGGTAGCGACTGAAAGTGAGAGGTTCACGCCCTTCTCCTTGGCCTCCTTCATAATCTCAAGAGCATCCGGCATAAGCTCGTCCTCGTGGAGAGACTTACCGATATGACCGCCCTGGGCCTTGATGAAGGTGTAGCCCATTCCGCCTCCGATGATCAGGTTGTCAACCTTGTCAAGCAGGTTCTTGATGACACCGAGCTTGCTGGAAACCTTTGAACCACCGATGATGGCTGTGAAAGGATGCTGAGCGTTCTGGAGAACGTTCTCGATGGCCTTGACCTCTTTCTCCATCAGGTAGCCGAACATCTTGTCGTTCGGGAAGTAAGCGGCGATAAGAGCGGTGGAGGCGTGTGCCCTGTGCGCGGTGCCGAAAGCGTCGTTGATGTAGCAGTCAGCGTAGGAAGCGAGCTTCTTCACGAACTCCTTCTGGCTTGCCTTAACGGCCTTCTTGGCCTCAGCCTTCTCCTCGTCTGTCGCGTCGGCGGCGAGTCCTCTCGGCTTGCCTTCCTCCTCAGCGTAGAAACGGAGGTTCTCAAGCATCAGGACCTCACCCGGCTTGAGGGCGGCAGCCTGCTCGTAAGCCTTCTGGCAGTCATCGGCGAACTGAACCGGAACGCCGAGGCACTCTGAGACGTGAGCGAGAATATGCTTGAGGGAGAACTTAGGATCAACTCCCTTCGGACGTCCGAGGTGGGACATCAGAATGAGGGAACCACCCTCTGCGAGCACTTTCTTGAGTGTAGGGAGAGCCGCGCGGATACGGGTGTCGTCTGTGATGTTGAAATTCTCATCGAGCGGAACGTTGAAATCCACTCTGACAATTGCCTTCTTACCTTTGAAGTCGTAGGTGTCAATGTGCTGTTGCATAACGGTATTGTTTAAAAATTGTTAGCTTATTTCCGGACGCAAATATAGTAAAATTCAGCGGATTGGGCATCAGCATATACGACTATAACGATTAAATCGCACAGCAGGAGGGTGGAAAAGGCCATATTTTTTCTATCTTTGCATGCTATGACGATCGAGTATGTTCCACAGAATTGGAAGGACTACGAGCTTCTGGACTCCGGAAGGGGTGCGAAGCTTGAGAGGTTCGGTGAATATGTTCTTGCGCGCCCGGAGCCTAAGGCCTTGTGGGACAAGAGCATGAGCGACGCGGAGTGGAACAGGCTCGCCCACACCCGCTTCACGCCAGGAGCCGGATTCGGCAAGGCCGGGAAAGAAGACAGTGGAACGTGGGAAAGGCTTAGGAATATGCCGGATCAGTGGTGGATCCGCTATAACGGCGGGCCGAAGTTCAGCCTCAGGCTGGGACTCACGTCATTCAAGCACGTGGGAGTTTTCCCGGAACAGGCCGCCAATTGGGACTACATATTCAAACAGACTTCGGACATCGCCGCGAAGACCGGTTCCAAGCCTAAGGTATTGAATCTGTTCGCCTACACTGGAGCCGCATCGCTGGCAGCAAAGTGCGCCGGGGCAGATGTCACTCATCTGGATTCCGTGCGTCAGGTAGTCACATGGGCTCACGGCAATCAGGACCGCAGTGGTCTGGATGGCATCCGCTGGGTGGTCGAAGACGCTATGAAGTTCGCGAACCGAGAGGCTAAACGCGGCAATCTCTACCAAGGCGTCATCCTTGACCCTCCGGCCTACGGCCACGGCCCGGACGGAGAGAAATGGAAACTGGATGAATGTCTTTTCGACATGATGAAGACAGTCGGGAGGATTCTCGCGCCGGAGAACAGTTTTCTGGTTCTGAACCTTTACTCGAACGGATTCTCGGCCATTCTTGGCGAGACGGTTGTACGACAGGCTTTCGGACTTCCGGCCGACACGGCACTTGAGTCCGGAGAGCTGGTGATAAGGGACAGATTCGGGAAGAACCTGCCGCTGAGCATATTCGTAAGACTTAGGAGGTAGAGGCGATGAGGTCATTTGTCAGATTCTGCATGGTTTCCATTGTTCTTGTGGCTCTCGCATTCTTCTGCCAAGGGCTGCGGGACAATTTCTTTGCGGAACCGGACAACAATGAGACAGCCGTTCTGACTTCCACGGACAGCCTTACTGATCAGAACCAATCTGAACATTACTTCATAAAGTTCAACACAGTCTGCCTGACAAGCCCGACGGCCGAAGGGCAGACAGTAACCCGCACAGTCACCGGTGCTTCCGGCAGTCCGTGCAGGGGTGCGCGCAGGACAGAGCTTGATTTCAGGATTCTTGAATCAAAGGCGTTCTGTCATCTTAACGTGCAAAGACATTCCCTGCCGACACTGCGGAAGCTGCGTCTTTAGCGGTCGGTTTCCATTCCGGGTGACATGACTCACCCACCAATCAAAAACAAGGGTGCCGCCCCCTCTATGGACGGCGAATAATGTATCATAATAACAAGGTGATGCAACCATATTTTTTACACGACAACTTTTTCCGGGGAGTATTGTGTTCTCTCCGGAACAGCATCTAAATCTGAAAACAAATGGAAACCGTAAATATCAAGAAAACAAGATCCGCAAAGGACTTCATCATCACACTTTTGTTCCTTGCCGCGGGAGTCGGACTGCTCTTCTGCTCCGACTCTATGTTCATCCTCGGATGCACTCTCATAGCGTTCGCCGTGATCCTCTTCCTCGCCATGAAATCCTCTTACATCATCGAAGGCAAGGAGGGATCCTTCAGGCGCAAGACAGCCAACTACCCGAAGACAAAAAAGGAAGAACTCGTGTCTTTCCTCGAAGGCAAGTCTGACAAGGTTGTCCCAGAGGCTCCCGGCGGACTTCTGATGTACATCTACTACCGCTGTGACAAGTCCGGCGGTTTCGCCCAGATCAACGACTTCGACCAATACGAGTACAAGCCGATCACCGAAATGCTCCCGCTGAACGCCGGGCAGGTGAAGGCTCTGGTATAAAGACTGACCTAAAAATAAACCTACCGCCATCGCCTTCACGGCGATAGCAATCCCACGCGGTGGGGCCAACTCAAAAGGTCAGCCCCACCGTTTCATATATTCCTTTTACCGAATGTCCCCGAAAAAAAACAGCGTTCAGAAAATAAAAATCCCAAATTTTGGTAACGTGCAAAATTTGGGATTTTTCTATTTTTGAACGCCTAAACACCTACTTTTGGACTTGATCAACATTCCCCACAAGCGGCTGACATAAAACTATAGGTACAAAAACTCCGGTCTAGGAACAGCCGGGAGATATGTTCGACAAAAAAACACAGCCAGCGACAAGAGCGTAAGTGTTCCGAAACCGGGGCTTTATCCAGTAATATTCATCAGCGGTTAGCGATGGCGTCCATCGCCATCGTGAACGAGTTGTTCTCAATGAGGAATTTCAGGAATTCCTTCGTGGCGTTTTTGCAATAGCTGCCTTTGAGAATATGAAATGATCCTTCCATTTCCGAGTGCGGATGGTCAAGTTCGATGGCCACAAAATCCTTGTTGCCTCTGACTGTGGCCTCCGAAAGCAGCGTCACAAGATTTGTTCTGGAGACCATGTCCAAAAGAACATTCAGATCATTGATCTCCAATCTGACATCATACTTGAAATTCTGCCCGTACAAAAGGCTGTCGAACGCATTCCTCGCCTGCAATCCGTTCGCCGGCAGGGCAAGCGGCAGTCTTTCCAGCTCAGCAAGGCGGATCTTCTCCATCTTGGCCACTGGGTTGTCCTTCCCCGCGATGACGCAAAGTTTGCTGTTGAAGAGGATGTGCGAGTCGATGTCTTCGTAGCTCTCCAACGGCTTGTAAGACAAGGCGACATCGAGCTGTCCGTGCTCAAGCATTTCCATAAGGTTCTCCATCGAACGGCAGTAAACCTTCAGTTTGATTCCCGGGTACTTCTTCATAAAGTCCCGGACCGTGTCCGCCAGCAGCGGGCAGAACGTGTAGGTCGCCCCCACATTCAACGTGCCGATATTCAGTTCCCTCACGTCTTTCATCCTCTCCGCGCTCGCGTCCACATCCTTGAGCACCTGCTTGGCGTACGGAAGGTATTGCTCCCCGTAGTCACTCAAGGCGACGTGCCTTGAGTCCCGGACAAGAAGTTCCACCCCAAGTTCGTCCTCAAGCTGCTTTATCTGCTGGGACAGAGTGCTTTGGGAGATGAACAAAGCCTTTGAGGCCTCGGAGAAGCTGCACAGTTGCGCGACTTTGACGAAATAACGTAGTTGTCTGAATTCCATTACCTTGTGACCTTAAACGAAAAATTCTGAAAAAGCAGGATCGGGAGCAAGGCTCCGACCACCATCGCGATGATGGTCACCATACAAGTCATCCAGTTGAACCTCAACAGGTACAAGTAGTGCATAAATGTAGGTTCTGAATATGAGCCCAGACAGTGCATCAAGGACTGGATCGTCCGGTAGGCGTACATCCCCGGGACCATCGGCAGCAGAGCCGGGAAAGATATGCACTCGGCCGGTGTCTTTATCATCTTGGCCGCCGGCAAAGCCAGAAAGCCGATGACAAGAGCGCCAAGCATACTGCCTGAGGCCAGTTGGAAGCCGCATATATTCATCAACACGTATCGGGTCATATGTCCTGCCGCGGCGATCGAGGCGCACAGGGGGAACACCTTAGGTGACGGATTGCTGATGCTTGAGAACCCTATCGCCGCTATCGCGGCAAAGATACCGTCTTTTATGATAAGAAAAAAAAGTTCCATTACAGAAATTGAATATTCAAAAGCCCGAAAGCGATGCAAAGTCCCAAAGACAGGCAGACCGTGATGATCACGGCGTGCAGGAAACGGCTGATGCTACAGATGTAATGGCCATAGATAAGGTCACAGACAGCGTTGCAGAAAGGGATTCCAGGGACGAAATAAAGGACACTTGTGGCAAGGGCGATCTCCGGAGTCTTTCCCCAGCCGAAGACGAAGCCTGAGCAGGCTATCACCGCCGAAAGACAGGCTGCAAGGACAATGACTATCCTGAAATCAACACCTTTGGCAGGAAGTTTTTGTTTGAGGAAAAATCCGTCGATCGTGGCGATGAACACGATCAGCATCGAGATCAAGTCTCCTCCGAACAATTCGCAGAATGATGCGTTGGCAAGTCCCACGAGAACAAGCACAAGCCAAGGATTGAGCCTTTTCTTTTCAAGAATATCCTTGAATCTGGCCGTAGCGGTCTGAACATCCAGTCCTTCCTCGACTATCTTCCAGCTGAGTCCGCTGAGGTCTGATACCGTGTTGAAGTTAATCCTGTCGGCCGGAATCTTTCCGGTCACGGTATAGGATTTCTCCTCTTTCTCATCCCAAAGGTTCAGGACTATGCAGGTGGGAAGCACGGAGAAGTCGGCCTTCGTGTGCCACTGCTCGGCGATTCTGCCAAGATTCTTCTCGATGCGGATTGTCGTCGCCCCGCTGGCGTAAAGTTCGGTGGTGTAGTCTCTCAGGAATATGCTCTTGCGCTTCAGTTCGTTATGCAGCGTGAGTTCCTGAGCTTCCATATTCATTCTCCTTCTTCACAACATCATTGATGGACACAACGTTATCAGCCTTCACGTCTGAATCCTCTTCTTCAAAGGATCCGTAGAAAGGGACGCCGTCGGCATCCACACCATCTCTGCCTCCATTCCAGGACACGGGTCTTACGAGAGTGTCGGAATAGGTGATGATGCTGTGCTTCGCATTGAAGGCCTTAAGCCTTTCGTGCAGGAAGGAAACGATCAGGATAACCGCGCTTGCGACCGCGCAAACGATGATCAGTGATCCGGAATTGGCGCTCATAGCAGCCGTGGAAATTTCAAGTGGTGTCATAATCTTACGCTCTTTTTGTTTGACGGCGCAAAATTATAACACCACTTGCGAACCAGGATGGATTATCATCCCTTTGTTTCGATAACTGCTATCGCGATTTCCGAAGCATCCTATGACTGTGCCGAGAGGAACGCGGCGAGGGATTTCTCGATCTCATCGGCGAATTCCTTGTCTCCGGCCTTGCGGATGACATCGTTGGTCATATAGTAGATGAGATTGCAGTTATATTCAAAGTCACTCTTGCACATCGGGTAGAAGTCGAGGTAGAACCTGATGGACTCGGTGAGCTCGTTGGTCAGTTCCGTGGCAAGAGCCTTGGCCTTCTCTGGCTTGCCGAGAGCGTAGTAGTCCTTGACCATCTCAATCGGGAAGAGGGCGTTGGAGCCCCAGCCAAGGATCGAGTTGTCGTAAGGGTACTCCTTTGGCTTGAGGATCTGCTGGCACTTGTCAAGCATTTCCTCCGCGCGGCCTGGCTCACCTGCGGCGATGAAAGCGTTGGCGGCGGACACGAACAGATTTCTCAGCGACATCACGCCAAGGAAGGTGTATGTATTCTGATAGTCAACGCAGTAGTCCTCACGGGAAACGGCATCGAAACAGAACTTGTTCGTCATCTTGTCGTACAGGTCATCCGTGTCCACAAGACCGACATCGAGTGACTGCACCTTGTTCCTGATAGGTGTGAACCTATAGGAGAAGCCGTCATACATCAAGTAATTCTTGATGCCGATGTTAAGGTCACCGCCCTGATTGAGCATATTCAAAGGCCTGTCCCACTGGTAGGTGGAAAGGAAGTCGAGCACGAAGAGTTCCGGCTTGCTGAGGTAGTTTTTGCTCTTCGGGATCTCGATGACGATGGAGTCCGGAATCTGGTCCGCGAACTTCTCGCTCACGATTCCGCTCTTGAGGCAGTTCTCCTTGTTCACCGGAATGATCATCTTTCTGGAAACCCAATAATCCTGCTTGCTTCCATCCTGATACATCAACTTGGCGTCAGGATGCTTGAACACGGCGATGCAGTCAGACAGCAGCAAAGCCTGATCTCGTTTGTCCTCTATCGGAATCCACTCATTGGTTCCGTAAAGGTACTGTTCCTGCCCGATCGAAAGGTTCAGAGGGGCTGAGTTGTTGATCGCATACCTCATCTGGTCAATGTACCAGTCTGTTCCAAGGAGGGAGGTGTTGCATATTCTCACATCATTCCTGAAGCCCTCGACCTCCTGCGCGTACCAAAGAGGGAATGTGTCGTTGTCACCGTGGGTTATCAGCAATCCGTTCTTTTCCACGGAGTTGAGATAGTTCTTGGCGACCTCGACAGCCGTATAGCGATTGCTTCTGTCGTGGTCATCCCAGTTCTCCTCCGCCATCAGAACCGGCACAAAGAGGCAAGCCACGGAAGCCACTGCGGCGACAGCGACGGTATGTTTTTCCTTCAAGGCGGAAGTGATCCATGAATATATCCCTGCGACAGCGAATCCTATCCAGATGGCGAAAGCGTAGAACGACCCGGCGTAGGCGTAGTCCCTCTCTCGCACCTGATACGGTGACTGGTTCAGGTAGAGCACGATGGCGATACCTGTCATGAAGAACAACAGGAATGTCAGCCAGCATCCCCTGCGGTCCTTGTCGAACTGGAAACACAGGCCGATGAGTCCAAGGAGAAGCGGCAGGAAGAAGTAGTGGTTCTTGCCGGGATTGTCCTTAAGCCACTGCGGAGCGTTGCTCTGGTCACCGAGGTGAATCTTGTCGATGAACGGGATTCCGCTCTCCCAGTTGCCAGTGAACAGGTCGGCAGCCGGGGTGTGGATCTCATTCTGCCGTCCGACAAAGTTCCACATGAAGTACCTCCAATACATCCAGCCAAGCTGGAAGTCAAAGAAATATGCCAGATTGGCTCCCTGTGTCGGCTTTTTGTACTTCGCCCCAGGCACAGGTGTGCCTTTGCCATCTGTATAGGATTCGTAGAACTTGATGTGTCTGTCGTCAATGCTGTACATTCTCGGGAACAGCATCTTCCCGGAGCGGTCATACTTGAAATCCACCGGAGCAGGGACACTCTTGTACTTCCCGTCCAGCGGAGCCCAATAGGACTTCCGTTCAATGTCATACGGAGCTCCGTAGTACTGTCCGTAAAGCAACGGAGTCGAGCCGTACTGCTCACGGGACAGATAGCGCACGAGGGTGAACGCATTGTCAGGCTGGTACTCGTTGGTCGGGGTCTTGGCGCATGAGCGGATGATGACGATGCTGAACACCGAGAATCCGATCACGATCGTGGTGAAGCACAGCAGAGCCGTGTTCCAGAACACCTTGTCCGTCTTGAGAGTCTTGAAAAGTCCCCAGAAGCAAGCCGTGAGCAGTGCCACGATGAAGAACGCCGCTCCGGTGTTGTACGGAAGCCCGAGAGTGTTCACGAAAAACAGGTCGAAATAGGCCGCTATCTTCGGAATATAAGGCACCATGAAGAAGAGGATGAACCCGAGGATCACCACCGAGATGGCCATGATCTTGACATATTCCCAGAATGAATATGGCTTGTCCTCCCTCATCTTGAAGTAGTACATATAGACAAGCATCGGAATCGCCAGCAGGTTCAGCAGGTGCACTCCGATCGAAAGTCCCATCAGGAACGAAATCAGCACAATCCAGCGGTTAGCGTACCTGCGGTCGGTCTCCTCGTACCATTTTGTCATCGCCCACACGACCATCGCCGTGAACAGGGACGACATGGCATAGACCTCGCCCTCGACAGCCGAGAACCAGAATGTGTCCGAGAAGCAATACGCGAGAGCGCCGACGGCTCCGCTGCCGTAGATGGCAATCGCCTGACCGAGTGAATATTCACATGTTCCTCCCTCGCCGTCGCGTTTCGGCACAACCACTCTCTTGACAAGGAAAACGATTGTCAGATAGAGGAAGAATATGGTGAGCGCCGAGCAGATCGCGCTCATAGAGTTCACCATCACAGCGGCCTTGTCCGGGCCAGTGAACATGGTGAACAACCGTGCGATGAGCTGGAAGACCGGGTTTCCCGGCGGGTGGCCGACCTCAAGCTTGTACGATGAAGCGATGAACTCTCCGCAGTCCCAGAAGGAGGCGGTCGGCTCGATCGTGGAGAGATAGGTGAACGCGGAGATGGCCAGAACTGCCAGCGCCGTCACTTTGTTCCACAGTTTGAATTTTTTAATGTCCATACTACTAATGATGTTCCGGAATCGACCGAATAAAGCCGATAAACAGACAAAGATACAAAAGGATTCGCTATCTTTGCAAAAATATAACAATGAATATCATGAAACCCGATAACGACTGGAAGCAGAGACTCGGTGTCGTCTATTCAACGAACCCGGACTTCAACTATGCCAAAGAGGAAACCGCCGAGCCGGAAACCCTTGAACCGTCAAGGCAACGGCTTACGGTCACGATCGACAGGCGGAACAGGGGCGGCAAGCAGGTCACGCTCGTGTCCGGGTTTGTGGGCGCCCAGGAAGACTTGGCAGCTCTCGGCAAGACCCTGAAAGTCAAATGCGGGGTCGGAGGGTCCGCAAAAGACGGAGAAATTACAGTCCAGGGAGACCTGCGCGACAAAGTCACCTCGCTGCTCAAGGAACTTGGCTACAACGCTAAAAGAGGCAACTGACGAAGATGACGGACAATCCTGTTTTCTGTGGCCTCGCAGTCATATTCACATTCCTTTTTCTGCTGAGCGTCAGGAGTTTCTTCAAGATTCTTCCCTCGCTGTGGGACTGCATTCTGAGGTGGAAAGGGAATCTGGATCTGGAAGACAGCCTCCAGATGAGCGGCAGCCGCAACCTGATCGCCGTCATAATTTTTGTTCCGCTGTGTCTGCTCGCTTACTCCCACGGCCTTTACCGGCCAGACTTTCTGGACGGACTGCCGCCGGCTCTCGGAGTTGTGACTTTATGCGGATGTATGCTTGCCTACCTGCTCCTGCGGTCGTTCCTGGACTGGCAACTTGAGATGGGTTCCTACAGGACAAAGACGTTCACCGCCGCGAACCGGTCTTTCCGCAACTACATGATCATCGTGTTCCTCATCCTCCTTCCGTTGGGTGCGGCATGCAGGGCACTAACTGATAATGAAGAACTTATAAGGAGCATTCTACTGCATGCCACAGCGATCACCTACCTATTCCACATCTACAGACGAGGGCAGATTTTCGCGTCGGCTTGCAATCCTTTCACAACATTTTTGTATCTTTGCGGCCTTGAATTACTTCCGACCGCCGCGCTGGTGGTTTCAGCCAGGCTGCTGTAACACCCATGGAGGCCGAATTACAAAACAAGAATATGGCAATAAAGAAGATTTTGATCTCACAGCGCGCACCTCTGAATGACGCACCTTACGTCGCTCTGAAAGAGAAATTCGGCGTTGACATCACATTCAAGCAGTTCTTTCTCATCGAGCCCCTCTCTTCCAGAGAGTTCAGGGCGCAGAGAATCAACATTCTGGATTACACCGCAATCATTTTCTCGTCCCGCCATACAATCGACGCGTTCTATGGCCTGTGTGAAGAGCTGAGGGTCAAGGTTCCGGAGACGATGAAGTATTTCTGCACGACAGAGGCCGTGGCGATGTACCTCCAGAAGCACATCGTTTACCGCAAGCGCAAGATATTCTTCGGCAACGGTACCCCCGAGTCCATCATCGAGCAGATCGGGACCAAGCACAAGGGAGAGAAATTCCTTGTGACCCAGTCCGACTCAAGCAACAGCTCTCCGCTGACGAATCTGATGGAGGCGCAAAAACTTGATTACAAGACGGCTGTGTTCGTCAAGTCCGTGCCTCAGGATCTGAAGAATCTGAACCTTCCGGACTACGATATGATAGTCTTCTACAATCCGTACGACATCAAGTCCCTCTACGAGAACTTCCCGGAGTTCCAACAGGGAGACATCAAGTTCGTGGCCTACGGGAAATCCATCGTGAAGGCGATGGAGGAGGCCGGGCTCAAGATCGAGATCCAGGCTCCGACTCCGGAGGCTCCGTCTGTGGCCCGCGCGATCGAGCTTTACCTCAACGCACAGAAATAGTTCCAAGGGATGTTCACTCTACCGAAATCCGAGCGGCTTCACGGGAAGTCGAAGATTTCGGCTCTGATGTCAAGGGGCCGCTGGGGCTTCACGTCCGGTCTTAAGTACTGTTTCCTGAAAGGGGAATCCGAGCCCCCGTGCTCTCAAGGTCTGTCACAAAGTGATTGTGGGTTGACCAATACTGTTTGGTCACAGCCCAACAGTATTATAGTGTCCGTTCCTAAACGCCTCTTCAAAAGGGCTGTCAAGCGCAATCTGCTGAAACGCCGGCTCCGGGAAGCCTATAGGACCCAGAAGGACATTCTTCCTCAGAAAGGATATTCAATCCTATTCCTCTATAATACAAAGGATGTCTTGGAATATTCGGTTTTGCGGGAGCAGGTCGGTGCGGTCCTTCAAAAACTCGCCGTGCATGAAGCCTAGCGGGAATATTCCTCTATGGAGACAATGGATCCGGAAAGTGTGCATTGCACCGTTTCTGGCCCTGATCTGGTTCTACCGCACCTGCATCGGGCCTTATATTCCAAAGACATGCAGGTTCGAGCCGTCGTGTTCGACCTACGCCATCGAGGCGTTCAAGAAGTGGGGGCCGATCAAAGGGTTGTTCCTGACTGTCTGGAGAATCCTCCGTTGCAATCCTTGGGGCGGCAGCGGGTATGATCCGGTGCCTTAGATTTTGTGATTCTTCTTCCGGGAGCGGAGGTGGGAGACACTCTCCACAAGGAGCTGATCCCTAAGGATATACCTCGCGGCGATGAAATTCAAGATCGCGGCGATGATCGGGAACACCGCGGTGAACTTGAATATCCACACCTTGTCAGCCGTGAAGTAATCAACTCCGATCCAAGCCTGAAGGGCTATCATCAGGATGGCGGAAAGCACGGCTGTGCGCATCTGGAAGACACGCGCGTTGAACGTGAACACAGCCAACAGCTGAAGGATGGTAATCAGAATCAATAGAATAAGGTAAGGGGTGTACTTGACGTAGGTCAACTCGGCGGCATGAACACCGCCTGGCCCCAATGTGAATGCCTTGACGCTGAAGAAAAGCGCCACCACGAGACCTGTAGCTATGCACAGGTATAAAGTTTGAAGTCTTTGCCACATATTTTACAAAAATAGTTAATTCCATTGAATATTCTTATATTTGATGCGACATGACTTTAAAATTATAACATCATGAGAATAGCAGCTGTCTCTTATACACATCTGACGCTGCCGACGA
>ERZ1026898.1328-NODE-1328-length-12586-cov-4.359508_pt1 | contig 12586 bp, 9 predicted proteins | sample MGYA00380178_ERZ1026898 | MGnify/ENA primary metagenome ERZ1026898 (study PRJEB33269, sample SAMEA4719814) | human gut metagenome | biome: human-associated habitat; feature: organic feature; material: feces | place: Cameroon | collected 2013-10 ... | reverse complement strand
CGGAAACGAATACCGTCACCCGCATTCCGATTCCGTTGGCACAGTCCGCCGTCATAATTTCTCCAATGTGCATCAGCTCTGAACCCCCGATACCTCGGAGCCGAAACTCTTATTGGACAAATGGAGCACACGGTCCTTGATTTCCTGTGTGCGGCCCTGATTCCAGAACTGTGTCCCGATATAACCGCAGGTGCGGCGGGCAACGCTCATTTTGCTCTGATCACGGTTTCCGCAGTTCGGGCACTCCCAGACAAGCTTCCCGTTCTCATCCTCTACGATCCGGATCTCTCCGTCATAGCCGCAAACCTCACAGTAATCGGATTTGGTGTTGAGCTCCGCATACATGATGTTGTCATAAATGTACTGCATCACAGAGAGCACCGCCGGGATATTGTTCTGCATGTTCGGAACCTCTACGTAGCTGATGGCTCCGCCCGGGGAGAGCTTCTGGAAGTCCGCTTCAAAGCGAAGCTTCGTGAACGCATCAATGTTCTCACGGACATTGACATGATAGCTGTTCGTGATGTAGTTGTGGTCAGTTACATCCTTGATGATGCCGAAGCGCTTCTGCAGGCACTTCGCGAACTTGTAGGTCGTCGATTCCATCGGCGTTCCATACAGGGAGTAGCTGATGTTCTCTGCCTTTCTCCACTCTGCGCACTTGTCATTCAGGTGCTGCATCACCTGCAGAGCAAACTCCTTGCCCTTCGGATCGGTGTGGGAGACACCCAGCATCCGCATGCACATCTCATAAAGCCCTGCATAGCCGAGACTGATCGTCGAGTAATTGTTGTACAGGAGGCGGTCAATCTTCTCGCCTTTTCCAAGTCTTGCCAGAGCGCCGTACTGCCACAGAATCGGGGCGACATCCGAAATGGTCCCGAGAAGTCTCTCGTGGCGGCAGCGCAGTGCGCGGTGGCAGAGCTCCAGCCGCTCATCAAAAATCTTCCAGAACGCTTCCATATCACCGTACGAGGAGCAGGCAACATCCACCAGGTTGATGGTAACAACGCCCTGATTGAAACGGCCATAATACTTGTGCTTCCCATTCGGGTCGAGACCTTCCGTATCAGGTGTCAGGAAGGAGCGGCAGCCCATGCAGGGATAAACATCACCATTCTTATATTCCTTCATCTTCTTCGCCGAGATGTAATCCGGAACCATTCTTCTGGAGGTGCATTTTGCAGCAAGCTCGGTCAGAGAATAGTATTTGGAATCCGGGCGGATATTGTCTTCATCCAGCACGTAGATCAGCTTCGGGAACGCCGGCGTGATCCACACACCCTTCTCGTTCTTGACACCCTGCATTCTCTGCAGAAGAACCTCGCGGATGATCCGGGCCAGATCATCTCTCGTCTGTCCCTCCGGAACCTCATCCAGATACATGAACATCGTCACAAACGGTGCCTGTCCGTTGCAGGTCATCAGTGTGATCAGCTGATACTGAATGGTCTGAATGCCGGACTTGATCTCCTCATCCAGGCGGTTCTCCACAATCTTACTGATGATATCCGCATCCTGCGTCTCTCCGGTAAGTCGTCTCTCCTCCAGGACCTGCTTCGTCAGCTTCTTTCTGGATACATCCACGAACGGAGCCAGATGAGAAAGCGTAAAGGACTGTCCGCCGTACTGGTTGGACGCAACCTGTGCCACGATCTGCGTGGTGACATTGCAGGCCGTGAAGAAGCTGTGCGGCTTCTCAATCAGTGTCTCACTGATGACGGTTCCGTTCTGAAGCATATCCTCCAGATTAATCAGGTCGCAGTTATGCTCCTTCTGGGCATAGTAATCCGAATCATGGAAATGAATGATTCCTTCCTCATGTGCCTTTACGATATCTTCCGGAAGAAGGACACGCTTGGTCAGGTCCTTGGAGACCTCACCTGCCATATAATCACGCTGTGTGGAATTGATTACAGGATTCTTGTTGGAGTTCTCCTGCTTCACTTCCTCATTCTGCTGATTGATCAGCGCCAGAATGCCGTTGTCGGTCGTATTCGACTTGCGGGAGATCTCTCTCTTATAACGATAGCGGACATACTTCTGCGCAACCTCGTAGCCGCGCATCTCCATGATGCCGGTTTCCACCATGTCCTGAATGTCCTCAACATTCACCGCGTGCGAGGAGTTCTGTACCTTCTTCGCAATATTGTCTGCCACGGCATTGATCTGATAATCGTTCATCTGATAGATGCCGCTGACCTCCGCATTCGCCTTCCGGATGGCGTTGACAATCTTCGAAATATCGAAGTCAACCTCCTGTCCGTTCCGCTTTATGACATTGATTTTCACCGATACGTTTCCTTTTTCTTCCATCACAGATCCTCGTTTTATCCGCACCGCATCTTCTGATCGCAGAAATCGTGCTGCTTTTAAATACAAAATATTGATTGTTTCGGGTTTTTGGTACACAAGATGTTGTATTCCCCGAAGTGCTCTATTATCATACACTACTATGTTTGAAAAAGGTAGGGTGGCGGCTGCAAAAAATTCCCTCAAAAATGGGCGCAAGATTTGTACAGAATTCGGTCTTGCTTTTTCTCAGATCTCCTGCAAATCGCAAAGTGTCTGGATGGAACAGATTTTCTGTCATCGGGAATTCACCTTTACGCAAGCAGGCAGATACCGTTACAATGAAAGACAGCACGAAATCGGAGAGCTGCCCGCTGCAGCTTTTTTTGAAACAGAAGGGTTTGTTTTCACTATGACAGAGTACAACGTAACCGAATTGCCTCTCGAAATATCTCCCGCGGAGCTGGATGAGCTCCGCCCCGATGATTATATTCTGGTGGACACCAGAGAAAAGAGCGACTACGAGCACGGCTTTATCCCGGGCTGCGTTCTGTTTTCTCCCGAGAAGGTGCGCGAATATGCCAAAAGAGACAGCCTTTCGCCTTTTTCCAAAGACAAGCGCATTGTCCTGTACTGCAAATACGGAACCGTGACCAGAGAGCTTGCGGAAGAACTGCAGGATCTTGGCTTTGCTGCGCAGAGCCTTTCCGGCGGCTATGGTGCATGGGCACTTCATGCCATCACCAGACAGTCCCAGAACAGCGAGCTTCGTGAATGCATTGAGCTTTCTCTGCAGAAGGGACATTTTCACCGCGATCTGCTCAATCCCTTCGCGCGCGCCATCATCAAATACCGGCAGATTCAGAACGGGGACAGGATCGCCGTCTGCATCTCCGGCGGCAAGGATTCCATGCTGATGGCAAAACTTTTCCAGGAATTCCAACGCCACGGACAGTTCTCCTTTGAGCTTGTTTTTCTTTGCATGGACCCTGGCTACAACGAGGCAAACCGCCACATCATTGAGAGCAACGCGGAGCTCCTTGGCATTCCGCTGACCTTTTTTGAAACAACGATCTTTGATACTGTGTATCAGATCAAGTCCTCACCCTGTTATCTGTGCGCCCGCATGCGCCGCGGTCATTTATATAAGAAGGCGAAGGAGCTCGGCTGCAACAAAATTGCGCTCGGGCACCACTATGACGATGTCATTGAGACAGCCTTTATGGGAATGCTGTACTCCGGGCAATGGGAAGCCATGCTTCCAAGGTTAAGGAGCACGAATTTTGACGGAATGGAGCTGATCCGCCCGCTTTATTTTATCCGCGAGGACGACATCAAGGCATGGCGCGATGAGAATCATCTTCACTTCATCCAGTGTGCTTGTCACTTCACAGATACCTGCACCACCTGTGCCGTGACGCCGGATTCGTCCGACTCATCCCGCACCGGACACAAGCGAATGGAAACCAAGCGCATCATCGCAGAGCTGAAGAAAACCAATCCGATGATTGAGAGCAACATCTTCCATGCCACAGAAAATGTCAGCATCGACAAGCTTCTCGGCTACAAAAAAGATGGGAAGCATCACAGCTTTCTGGAGGAATTTGATGGAGAGTAATCAGCGAGGGCTGAATACAGATATTTTCTGAAATAGAAGCTGCTGTTTCTGCCAAATTTACGTCCTTGTTTTTAGTGCAACATGCGAACTGTACGAAAAGTACGGATGTGCTAAGATGTAGTCACAACTATATATCGGTGTTCCAAGGGTTCGATCCCTGCAAATCAATCAGGGATCGGCGGGTGCCTCCCTGTTTATATAAAACGCATTCACAAACAAGGAGGTAGCAATTGAAAGAACAAACGTATCTGTCTGCAGAAATCAGTTCTGCAGACCAGAAGGCCAGATATGACGCCGCCGTGAAGCGCATTCTGGCCGCAAAATGCATTCTCGCCAGAATTCTCGTTGGGACGGTCCCGGAATTCCGGGAGTATTCGTATGCGGAAGCGGAGGCTGCTATCATCGGCCTTCCTGAAATCGCAACAAGAAGGGTCCGTCCCGATGAAAGAATCAAAACTGAGGCAGTGCAGGGCTTGAACACAGAAAGCAAACTTCCCGGAGAGGGAGAAGTCACTTTTGATATCGTGTTCTGCGCAATTGCAAAGGATGGAAGCCCGCAGAAGCTCTATATCAATATTGAAGCACAGCAATCCGTTCAACTCCATTACGATCTCATATGCCGCTCGATTTTTTATCCCACAAGGCTGTTGTCGGAACAATTAGACCGGGAGTTTACTACCGATTCTTATGATAAGATTAAGAAGGTATACTCGATCTGGATTTGCATGGATTCTCCGGAGAAAAGCGAGAAAAAGCTTGCAGCAAACACTATTGTTCAATACCGCATCAGGCCCGAAGTTTTATATCCATCGGAGAATATCCCGAAAATGTCATTCGGCAGATATGACTTATTCTCAACGATCTTCATCAATCTCGTGCCGGACACAAGGAAAACAAGCGATGAACTGATTGGAATGTTGTCCACACTGCTTTCCAATACATTTCGAGCAGATCAGAAAAAGCAGATTCTGGAAACACAATATGGACTTTTGATGACACGAAAGATCGACAGGGAGGTACAGAATATGTGCAACTTGAGCGAGGGAATTGAAGCCGCTGCAATTGCAAAAGCGGAGGAGAAATTTAACAGTATTCTTTCTGAGAAGGACAAGGCCATCAACGAGAAAGATGAGGAAATCTCTCGTCTGAAAAAGCTCCTGGCAGAAGCAAACAGCAGATAGAAAAAAGGGCAGTAAAAAAACATAGCCCATAAAAAAGGGCCCAGGGTTTATAAGAGCCCTGGGTTCTTCTTTTGTGTAAAAATCTGACTTGCGATGATAAATTTTAACACAGATTATTTTCTCCAGCCTTCCGGCAGGTACTTGATGGTATTCGCGATCATATCGTCAACGAGCTTTCCGGTCGTTTCCGGATCCTTGCACTTGGCACTGTAGTTCGGATCATTCAGGAAGGCTTCCACCACAAGATCCCGGTCGCAGGTCAGCGCTGCCTTCAGCGTTCTCTCATGGTTCTCCACATGCGGAATCACAAGGTCATAGATATCTCTCTTGATCGGTCCGGCCGCAATCGGATGAATATGGTCACGTTCAAAGACCGCATTGGTTTCCACAACTGCCTCTGCAGGGAGATTCGGAATCTGAAGCGACGTGTTCGGAATGTTTACATTCGCCACCACTCTTGTCAGACCGCAGAGTGCCTTAATGAGAAGTGTTCCTTCTTCGCCGGTTGCTTCCAGCTTGATCTCATCCTTGCCATCCTCCAGATTCTGCGCGCGCTGCAGTCTTTCCTTTAAATCTTCCTTTCTCCAGGAAACCGGAGTCAAATCATATTTCCACGCATGTACCGTATCCGGATCCTTCAAATAGGTGTCACCGGGCATAAATTCCGCAAGATGACGGTCTCCTGCTGCCGCGATCCAGCCGTACTTGTTGAAGAGATCCATCTTTACACGATGTGCGCAGATGAAATGAGAATTCAGCCAGCCATTGTCCTTGGATCCAAAGCCTTCCTCAAAATGCTTCTCGATATACTGCCGGTAGATCGGGAAGAGGTCCACTCCCTTATAGGAAGCACTGGAAAACCAGGTGAAATGGTTGATTCCGGTTACATTGACCAGAATATCATGCCAGTCTTCAACTTTATCTCCGGTCTCCTCTTCATAAATTCCCTGCAGCATCTTCTGCGTGCCGAATACCTCGTGGCAGCAGCCAAAGGCCTTGATCTGCGGGAAAACATAGTACAGTGTCTTTACGCAAAGAGACATCGGGTTCGTGTAGTTGATGACCCATGCATCCGGGCAGAAGCTCCGAATCGCCTGCGCAATTTCCACATACATCGGAATGGTACGCAGCGCACGGACAATTCCTCCGGGGCCTGCCGTATCTCCGACGGACTGATAGCAACCGACACGCTCCGGCAGATGAACATCCGATTCCATCTCATCAAAGGTTCCGGGCAGGATGGAAATAATGACAAAATCGCAGCCAGTCAGTGCGCTCTCCAGCGTCGGGTACACCTCAAACTTCCAGTCTCCCTTCGCATCTTCCCTGCTCATCAGGTGATTGCCGATCTTCTTGTTTACCTCAGCTGCCTTCTGATCCAAGTCATACAGCCGCACCTCACCGGAAATCTGATCCTCCTGTGCAAGATCCGTCATCAGCGTCCAGGCCCAGCCTCGGGATCCGCCTCCGATGTAAGCAATCTTCAAATCCGTCACTTTATTGTCCTTGTAAATCATAGGTACCCCCTTTGGCCGCGCTGCGCGGCCGGTTATTTCATAATACTTCAGATGACATTGTTCCTGCACACGTGTCCGTCAGTTCACTCTTCAAACTACTTCGATGTGCTTCTGTGATAAATAGAGTATTTTATTCCGAAGATAAATACTACAACAATTTATCCATTATATTTATTACTTATCTTATTGGACAATAATTATAGGTCCGCATCGTCCGGATTTTCCCCTGTTCTATGCATTCCGTTTCTTTTTCCGATACTGCAGCGGGGCCAGCCCGGTTGCCGTCCGGAAGACCCGTTCAAAATAAGTCACATTTCCAAAACCCGTTTCTCCGGCAATCTCCGTAATCGGGAGTTCCGTTTCACACAGAAGCCTCTCCGCCTTCCGCACGCGGACAAGGGACAGATATTCCACAACCGTAAAGCCAGTAATCTGCTTGAACATATAGGTCATTCTTGATCTGCTGATATAAAATCTCGCAGACAGATCGTCCAATCGGATGCTCTCACTGCAGTGCTGCTGAAGATACTGAGCAATTTCATCGATAACCTGATGAATCCGTTCGGTCTCCTTTCCCGGAACCAGACCCTGTGGCTTTCCGCTGTTTTCCATTTTCCTTCTCCGGGCGCAGATCGCATAGAAATCCAGCAGTTCCATCCCCTTCAGTACAGCCGAAGAACGTTCTTCTCCGGCGGTCATTTTCTCCTTCAGCTCCGTGATGAGTAAGCAGACCCTTTCCCACTCGTCCTGCTCGAAGCAGACAGGCCCTGCAAACTCGGATCCGAAGCCTTCAAAATCGGGATAATGAAGTCCTTTCAGCAGCATGTCATAAGGATTCTGACTGTACTCCAGAAGAAAACGCCGATGCGCCGGATTCTCCGTACAAACGCTGGTCTTATGAATGCGGTTTCTTCCTATTAAAATACCGGTGTGCGGGACCAGATGATACGTGTTCTGATCCACAAAATAATACCGCTCTCCCTCCATCAGGAAATACAGCTCCAGCTCGCTGTGAAAATGTCTGGTCTGCATCGAAAAGCTGCTGTTCCACCCGGCCTCCTCTGCAGAAAGCCCCTCTGTTTTCCCCGAGAATAAAATAATACGTCCCTGATTTTCCATTTTTTCAACCTTCTCATGAAGACCTTCACGGGAGAAGCTCCCAAGTGTATGAAAGATAACAAAAGGAGAAACCTCTGCATCCGGGCTTGCCCCGCGAACAGGAAGTTTCTCCTTCATCATATGGATTCTTCGCACAAGAGAAAAGCATTATTTTTCTTGTGCAGAAGATTTCTTGATTGTATTACCCCTTGAGGCCGGAGGTGCTGATTCCTTCCACCAGATATTTCTGGAAGAACAGGAAAATGAGGATTGCCGGGAGGATCGACAGCGTTGCCATGGCAAACATTGCACCGTAGTCCGAGGAGGCTCCGGGATCACAGAACAGCTTCAGTGCCAGAGATGCCGGATATTTGGCGGTCTTGTTGATATACAGCAGTGCAGAAAGGAAGTCATCCCATCTCCACATAAAGGAGAAGATGCAGCAGTCACAACAGCCGGCTTCATAAGAGGGGCAATCACCAGACGGAAAATCCCGAAATAAGAACACCCGTCAATCTTCGCTGCCTCATCCAGCTCCCTCGGAATTCCCCCAATGAAGTTCGACATCAGGTAGACGAAGAAGCCCTGTATCGCAAAGAAATACGGAATGATCAGCGGCATGTAGGAGCCAACCCAGTTCAGCTTCTGATACCACAGATACTGCGGAATCATCAGAACCTGTGCCGGAAGCATCATCGATAACAGCATGGCGGCGAACAGGAGCTTCTTCCCCCGGAACTCGAATCTTGCAAAGCCGTAAGCGACGATTGCCGAGGAGATAATGGTTCCGAACGTTGCCACGATGGCAATAAACAGAGAGTTCTTAAAAAATGTGCCAAAGGAGATTCCCGCAAACCCCTTCCAGCCATTCCGATAGTTGTCCAGAATGAACTTCTCCGGAATCAGCGAGCCCGCCGTGGTAAAAATGGTTCCCGTCTCCTTAAAGGAGCTCATCATCATCCAGACCAGCGGATAAATCATGATGATTCCAATCAGGCAAATCACCATATGATAAACAATGGATCGTGCAATTCTTTTTTCTTTCATGATTACTGATCTCCTTCATATACCCAGAAACGCTTGGTTGCAAAAAGAGCAAGCGTGATGAGACCAATCAAGAGCAACATAACCCAGGCCAATGCTGCTCCATACCCAGTATGATAGAATTCGAAAGACTGCTGATACATATAAACGGTATACAGGAGCGTCGAATTCATCGGCTTGCCCTGCGTGATGATGTAGCACTGTGTGAATGCCAGGAATCCGTTGATCATCTGCATGACAAGGTTAAAGAAGATCGTCGGAGTCAGCAGGGGAAGCGTGATACGGAAAAACCGCTTCGGCCCATTTGCACCGTCCACCATGGCCGCTTCATACAAAGACATCGGAATCTGCTTCAGTGCAGAAAGGAAAATCAGCATCGAGGAGCCGAACTGCCAGATCGCCAGAAGAATCAGGACCCACATCGCCGTCTTGGTATCGCCCAGCCAGGAAATGGTGCAGTTAATGCCAACTGCCTGAAGGATTTTATTGAAGACGCCATCAATGGCGAACATTCTCTTCCAAAGAATGGCAACTGCAACCGATCCGCCGATGATGGAAGGCATATAATAAACCGCGCGATAGATGCCGGACATCCTGCTGTTCTTCAGAAGGAGCATGGCAACGATCAAAGCAAACAGGAGCTTCAACGGAACGGACACGAAAGCAAAAAAGAATGTTGCCTTGATGGCCTGCCAAAAGGTTGTGTCCGTAAGCATCTGCTGGTAGTTGGAAAGTCCGATGAATTTCGGTGCGGACAGAATGTCATAATCACAAAATGAATAATACAAAGAGATCCCCATTGGAACGAGCATGAAAAGGAAGAATCCCAGAGTAAACGGAAGTGTAAAAATATATCCGGCGGTGTCTTCACGATTCCATAATTTTTTCATAAGATCTACCTGCTTTTGAGTCAAAAATAGCAGGAGTAGGAGTTTTCCCCTGCTCCTGCCGCTTTTTCTGTCTATGCTGCAGATTGACTGCCGCTTTTTTCTGTCTGTGCTGCAGATTGACTGCCGCTTTTCCTTGTCTGGAGCCCGATCAGCCTGCGTTCTTGGCCATGATCTGGTTGCCCTGCTCGAACAGCTGCTTGCCGGCATCCTCTGCAGAAAGCTGACCGTAGCATACCTGCTCCTGCAGCTTTTTGATCAGCTCATCCACCTCATTTGCTCCGTTTGCTCTGGGCGGATTGATCTGCGAAGAGTTCGGGCTGACCACATCATTTGCAAAAGTAATTGTCTTCTGTGTCGTCTCATCCAGCTTCGGAGCGATGGCATCCGCAATCTTGGTGGAAAGCGGAATTCCTCGCTCTCCGAGAAGAATGTTGTTGCAGTCCACATCGTTTGTAATGAAGTTCAGGATCTTTGCAGCCTCTTCCGGATTCTTCGAATCCGAAGAAATGGCGAAGAACTGGCTGGGCTTTAAGTAATCCGACTTCTTCGGGTCTGCGGAGGACCAGGTGGTAAGGCCGATTTCCGTTCCCTCCGGTGCAGCGGAAACGGTAGCCGTCAGCTGGTTGGAATAAGCAAATGCGCACCAGGACATTGTCTCCGGACTGGAGCCATATACGAGAGGATCCTGCTCAACCGATCCGATGCTCCGCTCTGCGAAAACAGAAGGATCAATAACATAACCATCCTTCAGTCCGTCCTCATAAAGCTTGAAGAAATCTGCGTAAGGCTCGTAGGAATCTCCGCCAAGCTTTCCATCCTCATACAGGACAATGTCATCTGCACGAAGGAAATACTCAAGCCACTGCTCATTCTGGTTGTAGCAAAGGTTTGTCTTATATCCGGTCTTCTCATAGACCTCTTTGCAGACATCGATGAACTCATCCAGTGTCATGTTATCCTTTACGGTAATTCCGTTCTCGTCCAGCAGTGTCTTGTTATAAAGAAGTGCCGGCGCATTGATGCCGTTGCAGAGTGCGTAGAGGCCGCCGTTTTCGGAGCCGGAATTCAGAACATCCTGATTGCAGTCAGCAGTATCAATGGTTCCGTCTTCCACATAGGGTGTCAGATCAACCAGAAGTCCGTTGGTGACATACTGATTCAGATATTTGTAGTCCATCTGGACAATATCCGGCATGGAGTGTCCTGCTGCTGCGGTAGCCAGCTTCTGCCAGTAGTCATTGAACTCAGAGAACTGACCGTCAATGGCAACTCCGGGATTCTGCTCGGAATACAGATCGATGATCTTCTGTGTTCTCTCATTGCGGGTCTGATTTCCCCACCATGCCATCACAAGATTTGCAGAGCCGCTGTTGCTTCCGTCTGTAGACTCTGCAACCTCCGAAGCACCTGCTTCTGCTGCCGTGGTATCTGCCGCCGTATCCCCGGATGCAGAAGAGCTGCCGCATGCTGCAAGTGATGCTGCCGTCATAGCTGCGGTCAGTAATAATGCAAGCTTTCTTTTCATAATTATGAACCCTCCTTGGTTTTGTTGCTGTTATCAGCATGGCTTCATTGTAGTCATCTCTCCGGAACATTTTAATAGTTAAAACAGAGCTGTCTGTATAAAAAACCGTCTTTTCGAAGGTGCTCAATTGCTTTTTCTTTTCCGTGTTTTATGATAAGAAATGTGATTGATCTGCCGGTGTTAATTAGGTAGATTTTAAATTTTGACAAGAAGGAAAGATCTCTTTTATGGCAGAAACGACAAAAACGCAGTGTTTTTCTTCACGGTCCAAAAGACCGATGCTTCCATGGTTCAAGCAGCATGTCTACAGACACCTGTCCCTGAAGCAGGCCTTTTTCATCATCGTTTTGTTCAACAGTTTTTCGATTCTTCTGTGTGCAATCGCAGGATATCGGATTTACACATCCGCCTGTAACAGGCTTTTATTCGATTCTCTGGAAAGCAGTCTGTCCGTAACCTCGGCTCAGATTTCACAGTCCATGGAAAATGTAGAATATATTTCCACCCTGATTCTTTCTTCCTCCTCCATTCAGAGTCAGCTGTCCAATGCTCCGGAGTCCGATGATCTTCCGAAGGTTCAGGAATATAACCGGATTGTAAACAATGTACTGTCCGATTATTCCACGCTGTTCCGCTCCAATCACATTGCATACGCCGCTCTTTTTACGCCGACAGCCACGAACAGTACCAACTGGGCGCTGCAGGAGAAGACACCTTCCTTTCTCTTAAGCGCTGCGATCACAACCGGATCGAAGCGAGACGGAGCGATCACCTGGACCAGCACAAATCGCGGGAAATATCTTCTGCTCAGCCGGAATGTACGCGAAATCAACAATCTCTCCCTGCGGCCGCTCGGTGATCTCGTAATTGCAGTGGATACGGAAAGCCTGGTTGACTCTGCCGTTCAGTTCACTTCTTCCCATCCAGGCCAGAAATTTATTTTCTCCACCCGGAAGGGGACACTCCTGTATGCACCGGACGATATCTCCAATTTCGAAGCATCTCAGCTTCTGCAGGAGAGCAGTGATCACTCCTGGAAGCTTCTGACACTTCACGGGCACAAGTATTTTGCAATCAAGGGGACGCTTCCTCACTATGATTACCAGTATCTTTCCCTTGCACCTTATGATGAGATTGCAGAAGCTCTTCGCTTTTCTCTTTGCCTTCTGGTTCTGATCCTTTCTTCCGGAATGCTGGTTGTACTGTACATTTCCAACCGGCTGATCACGGCAATCCTTCATCAGTTCGATCTCCTGATTTCCCGAATGGAAACCTTCAGCCGCGATGAGCTTGCACTCCCTTCTCCGAAGGAAAGCGATTCCATTGCTTCAATCGAAAACCAGCCAAGGGAAATCCGTTCTCTTCAGGCTCTTCAGGCACCCCTGTGGGTAGGAAATGCCACTTTATCCTGTGATTAAGCC
>ERZ1026898.1323-NODE-1323-length-12602-cov-7.691560_pt1 | contig 12602 bp, 8 predicted proteins | sample MGYA00380178_ERZ1026898 | MGnify/ENA primary metagenome ERZ1026898 (study PRJEB33269, sample SAMEA4719814) | human gut metagenome | biome: human-associated habitat; feature: organic feature; material: feces | place: Cameroon | collected 2013-10 ... | reverse complement strand
CAGCAAAAACATTGCTGCCGAGGCGATGACCGTAGCCAGTGCCTGATAGCCGTTGACGGTATTCACAAAGCCGTTCAGGTGCAAAGCGTTTTCCACCCGCAGCGCCAGCATCCGGTTGAAAAATCCCGCCGCCGAAGCCGCCAGATACGCCAGCAGGCACAGCCCGCTGGGCACGGTCACCCGGTATTTGCGGAAATAAGCAGCCATAAAATACAAGGTATAGAACCAGATAAAGCTGTATCCGTTATTCACAAAGGTCGCATCCGTTGCCCAGTAGAACAGCGTACCCCACACGCTTTGCAGCAGCAGCGCCACCAGCAGCAGCGTTTTGTACTGCCGCCTGTCAAGGCTTTGCACCACCGCGTTCAGCACCGGCACCGAGAGATACATCAGGAAATAGGCCGAAGCGAACCAGTAGCCGTTGGAGGTAAGGGGTAAAAGTGCCCGGAGCAGTGCAACAGCCGAAAGCGGGACCGCCCCCGCTTTCACCGCAACGCAGAAGGTGAACATGGAGTAAAACCACACCTGTGCCCCAATGCGGAACAGCCGCCCGGCATGAACAGGCCCCTTGCGCTCCGACAGGTAATAGCCGGAAAGCATTACAAAACAGTTGGTGGATACACGCGCCAGAATAAACAGCAGCCAGTAGATCCAGAATGCCGCTGTCCCCTGCGGTGCCGCACTGCCCAGCCCGCCGTGCCCGATGCCATGCATCAGCACGATCATCACCATGCTGAGGATGCGCATCGTCTCAAAGCCACTGTGCCGCTTTTGTTCTTCCATACCCCGTTTTCCCCCTTATCTCTCCCCTGTTTCCAGCTGCCGCAAGGCCTGCCGCACCTGCTGCTCCGGCCGCAGCCATGCTTGATAGTATGCCGCATTGTGCTGCGCCATAGCCAAGATCGCCGCCGGGTCTGCCAGCAGCTGCCGCAGCTGCGTCTCACACTCCGCCGGGGACGTATACGTTTTATAGTTTTTCCCTTCTTCAAAGCCGCCCGGCAGGGTGTACCGCAGCGGCTCGGTGACGATAGCGCGCCCCGCCGCCACATACTCGGCCAGCTTCCAGCCGGTAGAGCCGTGCAGTCCGGTAGAAGCCACGCAAATCTCCGTGTGCTGCATCCGGTGCAGATACGCCCGCTTGCCGGTCAGCTTGTCCGGCACGATCAGCTCCGGGCACAGCTGCCGGGCACAGGCGTTGTCGGATACGCCGCCGGTGAACTGCTCCGGGAAGGCGCTTTGCAGCCGGTGCAGCAGCTCAATGCGGTCGGCGTTCACCTGCCGCCACTCTGCCTGCAGTTCCGGGTATTGCCGCACCGCCGGCTCATCCGGATCCCACAGACGGGTCAGAAAGAGGATGCGCGGCTTTTTGCGCACCCGGGTCAGGCAGGCTTCAAAGTCCTGCGGGTAGCAGCGGGTGGAAAGCGCCCACTGCTTCAGGCGGCTCTTTGCGCTGCGCTCCGCTTCCAGCGGCGAGCCCGGACAGGTAACGTAGTAGTTCAGCCCCAATGGCCGCAGCTTTGCAGAAATATCGCCCGGGAACTGCCGGTTCTTCTCCGCCGAAAAGCTGCGCTTGAACACCACATCCGCCCGGTGGAACAGTGCCAGCACCGCCGCCGGGTCGTTGTAGAAGTAGCCGTCCATCAGATCGAACACCACCGTGCGGCCGTTGATCTCGGTTTCCAGCAGCGCCTCCCGTGCAAGGGGACTGCCCTGCCGCTCGTCCTGCACCCGCAAAGTCAGCTCCCCGCGCTTTGCCAGCAAGGTAAAGCCCGCCAGAATGCCGCTGATGTGCGCCGCGCCCTCCCGGGTGGCAAGTTTTATTGTGACCTGCATATTCCCTCCTATCGGTGGAACAGTCCGGTGCGCCGCTCACCCATAGGGATGACATCACAGAACACACACCGGCTCTTGGTGGAAAGCTGCACATCCTTGTGGTAGCAGCCGAAAAACCATTTTTCGTAGGTCAGCTTGAGCAATATTTCGTCCAGAAACAGGTGCAGACGGTTGCTCTCGCCAAGGGCAAGGGCGGTAAAATCCAAAAATCTGCTTGGTGCATCGTGGGTCAGCACATAATCTACCTTGTAGTCTACCGCCTCTAAGTTGCGGCGGCAGGTGTCGTACTCCTCGTCACTGGGCATCTCCTGCTTCCACCAGTTCACGCCCGGCTCCCGGTCGTCCTTATCCTGACTTTCCGCGCCGCCGAAGCAGAGATAGGTCTTGCCCTCCAGCTCCAGCACGCTGCCCCGGCACACATGGTACACGTTGCCGCCAAGGCTCTGCACCCTGCCGCCGAACAGCTCGGTCTCCGGGTACTGTGCCAGCAGGTCGTAGTTTTCGTGGCTGCCGTCCAGAAACAGCACCGTGTAAGGGCGCTTGCGCAGCCAGTCCAGCCGCTTGCGCTCTGCGGCGCTGCCGTCCCATACAAAGCCAAAATCCCCCAGCACCACCACGGTGTCCTTTTTGCCCAGCCAGCGCAGTTTGCCCTGCTTGAAGCGCTGGATATCGCCGTGGGTATCCCCTGTAAGATATACCATTCCTGCCCTCCCTGCCGGAGCGAAAGAACGGTGTAAAACACCGCAAGGCTCTTGTAACGCCCCGGCAAACCTGTTATTATTATAGAACACAGCACTTTTGCTGCAAAATTGATCTTCCGGCGCGCTGTACTGCGCGGCCTTATCTAGTATATTTTATCGCTTTTTAAAGGAATTGTCCACATGAAACGTATTTTTGCACTGGTTCTCTCGCTTGTATTTCTGCTCAGCTGCCTTGTGCTGCCCGCCGGAGCCATGTTCGACCCCAGCCCGGTGTATCAGGTGCAGGCTGCAAGCGCCTATATCGTCAACACCGATACCAACATCATCGTCTACGATAAAGACAGCACGAAGCAGGTGTCTGCCGGCGGTCTGACCAAATATATGACCCTCGCCGTGCTGCTGACCAACTACGCCGACCAGCTGGATAACACCTTCCAGATGCCCTTTGCCATCTCGGACTATGTTTATAATACCAATAACGCAGATATGCGCTCCAACGAGACTTTCACCTACCGCGAAGCCATGTACGCCATGCTTACCCGCAATGCCAACGAGGCTGCCATGGGTGTGGCATACGCCCTTTCCGGCGGCGATCTGGACGGCTGGGTGGCGCAGATGAACACCCTGTCCCAGCGCATCGGCACCACCGCCAGCAACTGGACGGACGCCTGCGGCATCGACAGCGGCAACACTACCTGCGCGGTGGATATGTACCTGATTTTGCGCTACCTGATGAGCTTTGACGCCTTTGTAGAGGTGTCCGGTGCACCCAGCTTTACCATGCCCGCCAAGGAGAAGCACCGCTCCTCCTCAGTGCTGGTCAGCCAGAACGCCGCGCTGAGCAAAGCCAGCGGCGGCAGCTACTACCGCAGCGCCATGCAGGGCGGTATGTGCAATGTGACTGCCTTTAAAAACGATACCGGCACCCAGAGCTATGTTTCATGGGGCAATAAGGACGGTTCCACCTATATCTTCTGCGTGATGGACAGCCCCGACAGCTGCGATACCCTTGGCTACGCCAACCGCCGCCCTGCCCTGTTCGAGACGGTCAAACTGATGGACTGGGTATTCGACAGCTTTTCCATTCAGGCTGCGCTGGACACCGACCTGACCATTGCGGAGATCCCGGTAAAGTATTCTTCCGACACCGACACCTTGCAGCTGTACCCCAACGACAGCATGATGACCCTGCTGCCCTCCACCAGCGACGGCACCGTCACCCAGAAATACTTCCACCTGCCGGACTATGTCTGCGCCCCCATCCAGCAGGGCGATGTGGTGGGCACGGTGGAGCTGAAGCTGGCGGGCGAGACCATCGGCGTGGTGGAGCTGATCGCCGGGCAGGACGTAGCCCGCAACCCGCTGCTGTTCGGGGTGGACAAGGTGAAGGAGTTCTTCACCAGCCTATACCTGAAGGTGGTGCTGGTGCTCAGCCTGATCGCCGCCCTGATCTACGGGCTGTGGCTGCTGTGCGCCAACTGGAACCGCCGCAAGCCCACCAAAAAGATCCACCGCCGCTATTGAACAGACGCAAAAATGCCCCGGCAGCCGCAAAGGCCGCCGGGGCATTTTGGTTGCGCCAGCAGGAGTCGAACCTACGATGGGGGAGTCAAAGTCCCCTGCCTTACCGCTTGGCGATGGCGCATCATGCAGTTAAGTATAGCATATTTTCTGCCGTTCCACAAGAGGGACACTGCATTTTTGCAGCCTTTTCCCCGCAGCACTTAGAGCGTTTGCGGCGTTTTTTGTCATTTTTTGGGCTTTTAGACGCTGTTTTTATGCTTTCCATTTCCTGCCATGTTTTTACGAAAGACAAGTTTTAAAGGATGCAATTTTCAAAAAATGCGGTCTATCGGAGTATAAAATTCATCTTGCAAGGGTAAAAATCATTTTTTTCATAATTTTTATTATTTTTTCAGCCAAAAGCTGTATTTTTTGTTGCGGTTCTGGTACACTGGATGTGATAAATATAGATTGAAGAAACTTCTCCGCTGTCCGGGCTGCGCCCGGGTGGGGCAGGGTCTCCATCTTTGTGAAGGAAAGCGAGGGATCTCATGAAAAAATTCCTGAAAACGCTGGTGGTCGGGATCTGCCTGTTCACCCTGCTGTGCTGTGCGCTGCCGGCTGCGTTTGCTGCCGGCAACACTTCAGGGAGCAAAAAGGAACAGAACGTGTTCGCCATTGGTATGGATGCCCAAGGCGGCATCTGCTCTACTGTGGTAACCTACACGAACCTGTCCGGCAAACTGGAGAGCACGCCCGAGCAGCCTACCATGACGGGTTACACCTTTGACGGCTGGTACACCGAGCCGGTAGGCGGCAGCAAGGTGACCACCTCCACCGTGTTCACCTCCGACGCTACCATCTACGCGCACTGGATCGCCAAGGCCGGTGCTTCCACCGTGCCGCAGCCCGCCACCCAGCCCGCCGCGATTCAGTGGCAGAAGTATGTAGGGCCCGCACTGGTAGCCGGTGCCCTGCTTACCACCCTGCTGGTCTCCACCATGTTCTGAACAACGCTGTAAAACGCATTGATACCAATGAAGAAAGGGATCTTACCATGACTACTTCTACCATGAAACTGCCCGCCAGCTACGCCGTGATCGACGCCGAGGAGATGACCTATCTGGACGGCGGTGCAAGCAGCGCCTACCAGTCCTTCTTGGACGTTGGCAAGGTGTTCAACTACATCGCCCGCATCTTCTCCGGTGCAAGCTCCATCATCAACAACGTCAACGTCATCTACCAGTCCTTTGTCTCGCTGAACAGCCTGCTGACCAGCTTTGGCAAGTAAAAGGCTGACCCCAAAGTCTGCATACGGGAGCCGCGCTTTTTTTCGAAAAAGTGCGGCTCCCGTTTTTTCGTGCGCGCAGCAGTTCAGTACAGTAGTGCGCAAAACTTCACATCTCAAAATTATGAACAAACTTTTTAAGTTTTTGGGGTCTTGCAGTCGTTTTTGGGGAAAAATACACACAAAATATAAAAAAATGCGATATTTTTTCGGCGTTATCTCTTGATTTTGTGTCTGTTTTGTTATATTGTTGTTACATGGGGTGTGGTAAAATAAGGTAGCTTGTAAAGGAGCGCTTCCGCACCCTTTACACCCCGCAAATCCTATGGCGGCAAGCGCATTTTAAGCCGTTTTTGTTAAGTATTTTCGTAGTTTACGAAAACCTTTTCGCTGGCTTGTACTTTATAGTTTGGGAGTTTGGACATACATGGCAGATCGTGAACTGCGGCGGATGCACCGCGCTGAACTGATAGAGATTATTTATGCATTGAAGCAGAGCGAGGATCAGCTCAAGGCGCAGAACGCCGCGCTTACCGCGCAGCTGCAGGACCGGCAGCTCCGGCTGGAAAAGGCCGGCTCCATCGCGCAGGCTGCGCTGGAGCTGAACAACGTGTTCGCCGCCGCGCAGGCCGCCGCCGATGACTATCTGCACTCGGTGCAGGCCAACCTTGCAGACACCGACGCCGCCGCTGCCAACACCCTTTCGCAGGCGCGCAGCGAGGCCAAACGCATTCTGGAGCAGGCACAGGCAGACGCCGACAGCCTGAAGGCGCAGACCCGGCAGGAATGCAGCGCCATGGTAGAGCAGGCCGAGCAGGAGGTGCAGCAGCGCTGGCAGACATTTGACCGCAAGGCCAACGCGCTGCTGGACCAGTACCGCAGCGCCGACAGCCAGCCTTCGGAGGAAACATGAAAAAACGCGATATCCGGTTTGCTTCCATCCCCTCCACCGAGGAAGTAGCCGCAGAACGTGAACGTCTTGCGTACCAGAACCGCTACCAGCGGGTGCTGCGCAGTACGGTCTATATATTGGTGGTGGTGGCCGCAGCGGCCGTGCTGCTGGCTACGCTGTTTTTACCGGTGCTTCAGGTCTCCGGCGACAGCATGAACCCTACGTTGAACGACAAGGACATTATTCTGCTGGTAAAATCCAACCACATTGAAAACGGTGAGTTATGCGGGTTTTACTGGCAGAACAAGCTTTTGCTCAAGCGCATCATCGGGCAGCCCGGTGATGTGATCGATATGGACGTAAACGGCGTGGTCTCGGTAAACGGCGAGGTGCTGGACGAGCCCTATGTGGACGCGCTGACCGTGGGCGAATGCGACATCCGGTTCCCCTATCAGGTGCCGGAAAACCGCTACTTCGTGCTGGGCGACCACCGCTCCACATCCATCGACAGCCGCAGCAGCGTGATAGGCTGCGTGGAAAAAAGTCAGATCATTGGCAGGGTGTTTTTAAGGGTATGGCCCCTGTCCAGTTTCTCGTTGATCCATTGAGCCCGGGAGGAGGTACTCTAAGTTATGAACGACATCCTTAAAACCTACAAGGAGCAGTTCCGCGAAAACCGGCACACGCTGCGGCGCTACACCGCATTTGTGCTGGCGCTTGCCATGATCACCACCCTGTTCGTCAACTGGCAGCTGCACGGCGTTGGCATCTCTATGACCGCGCAGTACCAGTGCGGCGAGGTGGAGCACGCCCACACGGCGGATTGCTACGACAAGGTGCTGATCTGCGGCTACACGGAAGGCCAGCTTGAAAATGCGGACGAAGTTGCCGCTGCCGAAGCTGCCGCCGCCAGTGCTGCCCAGAGCAGCGCCGAGGAAGAGATCATGCCGCTGGAGCTGGAGCCGCAGATCGAGTTTGTGCCCCACGAGCACACCGATGACTGCTACACCGAAGTGCAGACCCTGACCTGCATGGAGGAAGAGCACGTCCACGATGATGACTGCTACGACCCCGAGGACGGCAGCCTGATCTGTGAAAAATTTGAGCATACCCACGATGAAAGCTGCTACACCACCGAGTACGAGCTGACCTGCGGCCTGGAAGAGGGCGAGCTTGTGGAGCAGGTGGTAGAGCCCACCCAGACCGCCGAGCTGGTGGCCATGGCGGTGGCAGAGCCTGTGGCGCTGGAGCCGGTGGTGGACACTGTGGAGCCCATCTACCACCACCACACCGATGCCTGCTACGAGGAAGTGCTGGTGTGCCCCCTGCCGGAGCATCACCACACTGTAAGCTGCCTGAGCGATACCTCTGCCGACCTTGAGACCCCCGAGGAGTGGCAGGCCGCCAACGCCGATGCCGTGATCACCGGCGAGTGGAACGAGGATCTGCTCAGCGTGGCAAAGACCCAGTTGGGCTACGAGCAGAGCGAGAAAAACTTCGAGATCGACCCGGCGGACGGCGTGACCCTGCGCTACTACTCCCGCTACGGTCAGTCCTATGGCAATGCCTACGGCGAGTGGGACGTGATGTTCCTTGCCTACTGCCTGAAGTACGCCGAGATTCCCCAAAGCGCCATCCCGCAGGAGGCCAGCGTGCTTGCCCTGCGCAGCTCCATGAGCGGCATGGACTGGCTGCTGGAAGAGGACGGCAGCGCCGCCCAGCCCGGCGACATCGTTATTTATAATAAGTACGTCACCCGCACCGTGGCTGTGGACAGCAGCGCCGACAGTGCAGAGCCGGATCTGGACGACCTGTTCAGCGCGGATGCAGAGTTTGAAAACAGCGCAGACCTTGAGGACTCCGGCGTTTCTGCGCTGGATGCAGCCCCCAGTGCTGACGACAGCACCGGCGCACAGGATACCGCAGCCACCTCCGGCACGCAGGACACTGTGCTCACCCCCGAGCCCGTTGACCCGCAGACGGAGCAGTCCGCCGAAAAGCCGGTGGACAGCGCCGACACCGCTGCACCCAGCACCGTGACCTCTGCGTCCGGCGCGGACACCCTTGCCCCCAGCGTGGTTTCCCCCGCTGCTGAGCCGCAGACCACCACCGTGACCGACGCTTTGCCCGTGGAGACCGTGGGCATCGTGAGCAGTGTTGACGAGGATGCCGACACGCTGACCGTTATTTCCGGCGACGTGGACGGCAAGGTGGCTGAGGTAACACTGTTCAACACTGATGTGGAAAACGTTATTTCTGTGGCGTATGCGCAGATAGAGCTGAGCGAAGGCGATACCTCTTCGGACGATACCACTTCGGATATTATCGAAACCGACCCGGTGTTCTCCTGCTCCGTTACTACCGTATACGGCACTGTATCTGCTTCTGCGGTGCGTCCTTCCCGTTCCCGCGCTGCAAGGTACGCTGCACCCTCCACCTATGCAGCAGCTGCCGTGTCTGCTACTGCTGTTGATATGGGCACTCACATCACGAACGTTAGTGTTCAGGTTCCCAACTCCACGGATGGCAGCGGCGTTGTAACCTCTTGGAAAGATGCAAACGGCATTGTGCGTCCCGGCCAGACCGTTAAGGTGCAGTTGAATTACAGCTTTAATAAGGATGAAATCACCAAAGACAACCGCGTCGCAACCTACAAGCTCCCCAACGGTATTACGCTGTTGCCCAGTGTTTCAGACTCCGGCAATATCACTTGGCGTGACAGTACCGGTAATGACGTTGTCGTTGGCACCTACAAAATTGTTGGTGACACCGTAACCTTTACTTACAATGAAGAGTTTGCCGACGGCAAAGCCTTTGATGGTGACTTTGAGTTTAAGGCTTCTGCTTCCTCTGATTCCTCCATGGAAAACCAAACGATCAATTTTGGCGGCACGACCGGTTCTGTTACCATCAAAAAGGAGGATCTGATCTCCGACCTGTCTCTTTCCAAGAATGTGCAGAAAGACGAATACGGAAAAGAACTGATCAAATTCGATCCGGCAACAAAGACGCTTGATATCGCCTATGAAGTGGTTGCAAAAACCACAAACGGCACCGGTACTACCGTAGATATTACCGACTTCTTCGACACCGCAAGCGCCTCTCTTGGCAAATTTCAGGAAAATACGATCCAGCTGATAAAGGTTGCTGCGGATGGCAGCGAAACGGATGTCACAGAGACCTATAAAAGCCAGCTCAATGTAAATGGCTCCGAGCTCAAATATAATGCTCTGCCCGAACTGGCCGCCGGTGAACAATACGTTCTGCGGTATCACGCCACCATTCAAGTTCATGATGATTACACCTATCAATCCATCAATAAAGTAAAGGCTGAGTTCGACGGCAAAGACAGCTCCACGAGCAAGGAGGTCAAAAACACCGAGCCGCGTCTTACCAAGAGCGGCAACTATGACGCCAACAGCCGCATCATCACTTGGACAGTCACAATCAAGAACCCCTATGGAGAAGATCTCCGCGGCAAAAAATTTACCGATCTTCTGCCTGCCGGGCTGGAGGTCGTAAATAACGTTGAGATCACACGCGGCCACTGGAGCGACGACATTAAGCCTGTCTCTGCCGAGGATTTCAAGAAGGCTGGGTATAGTTACACCTTCCCGACAGATAAATCGGAAACCGCAGCATTCTACACGATCAAAATCCAGACGAAAGTCCCTGACGGCACCGCAGTCGGTACCACCTATAGTAATACGGCTGAGTTTGATGGCAACAGCGCTTCCGGTGAAGTTACAGTGACCGACCGCAGCTCCTATCTGAGCAAGAGCCTATATAAGGCAGAGGACTTGGAAACCGGCAAGAAAAAGCTGACTTGGCAAACCTCGGTCTCCATCCCTACCGGTTGGAACAAGATCACCCTTACGGATACGATCCACGATGCCGAGGTAAATGGCATTGAGCAGGATGGCACACATTATGCGGTCTTGTCCGAGCTGAAGGATGAGATCAAGAATAATCTGCATCTGACCTTGTTCAACTCCACCGAGACCGTTACAATGGCAAATGCGTCCGAGCATGATGTCACGTTTACCGTCACCTATTATGACGAGAACAATGCTGTGGTTACGAACGATGATGCTCATGTGACCAAGTTTAGCATCACCGCTAAGCTTGCCGATGGCAAAACGTTGGATGCCACCAGCATGGAGCTGAGCAACTACCATACCGTTGCCGATATCAGTAATGCAGGCATAGAAGAGCCGTGGCTGTTTGTAAACAATGCTGCCTCCGGTGATAAGACCTCCGATGCCAGCTACACCTATAAAAAGCCCAAGGAAGCAAAGCTTGAAAAGCTGGTCTATGAATACGGCAATTTCAATAACGCTGGCAGCAAGATCAGTGAGCTGGATTATACCAGCAACGGTGGTAAAATCTACTATGAGCTCACCATTCCCACATCACTTACTTGTAAAGATCCGCTGACCACAAAAGATTTGGTCATTACCGATACCCTGCCGGCTGGTGTTACCTTTGACATAAGTAGTGTCACGGTTGGAGCCAACGAGTACAAAGCTGACGGTTCTGTGAATCATCAAGCTTGGTTTGCTAACACAATTTATGGTTCTGGCGGCAGGTCAAACTATGATATTTCGGCAACCAAAAACTTTAGTGCATCAAAAACTCATATTGGCGCAACCGACACCGACCGTACGATCACGTTTACGATCAATAGCGGCTACAACGTTTCTGATAAACCGCAGGTTTTCTATATCCGCTACTCGGTCAGCGTTGCGGAGGACGTCTCTTGGGACGATCTTCGTACGGAAAACAAGTACCGCAACAGCGCAGAATGGAACGGCGATAAGGCAGAAACGGAAACCACCGTCAAGCGCAGCTATGAAAAGCTTTATAAGACCGGCACTATTGTCGATGAAGGCACCGATGCCACCGGCAATAAGCTTGCGACCAAGAAGATCAACTACAGCGTTGTTATCAACCCCACCGGCGATAAGCTGCTGACCACCAGCAATACCACCCTGACCCTGACGGATACGCTTAGCTTTGAGCCCTCTGACAACACCTCCGCTGATCTGGATCTAAGTTCGATCCATCTGTATGGTGTGACCCTTGATACTACCACCGGCAACCTTGTTGCAGACCATACAAATGAGATCGGTCATGACCGGTTTACGGCAACCTACGACAGCCCCAACCACACCATGACCGTCACCGTCCCGGATGAACTGGCTTGTGTACTGGAATACACCTATCAGATTTCTTACCCTTCCTCTACGGAGGTAACGGTTAAAAACCACGCAAACCTTATCGGTCTGGAAGAGAAATGGGTCGATACTCATGTTGTGAATTATGATTCTACGGCTACCGTCCGGTTCAGCAAGTTTGACCTGAACAAGGTGGATTCCAACGATTATCTGGTCACGCTTCCCGGTGCAACCTTCCAGCTTGCAAAGTGGAATAAAACAACAGGTACGTTTGAAGAGGTTTGCACGCTGAAAACAAACTCTTCCGGTCAGATCAATTTCGGTCTGCTGGATTCTTCCGCAACAAAGGAAATCCCCACTGAGAGCAGCGCCCAGCTGCTTTGCAGTACGCTCTACCGTATTGTAGAGACGGATGCCCCCACCGGCTATGCGCTTAGCAAGAGCCCGATCTACCTGCTGTGGGGTGCATTTTCCAACACAACACGAGCTGACGCGTTTAATGCAGCTACCGGTGAATCTTTGATCCATGATGCTTCGGAGTACGATAAATGGCTTGACTGCAACAATGTGACCTACCTTGCCCGTGGTGATATCAGTGCTGTATATGTGCCCAACACCGCTAACAGCATTACGGTTGCCAAGCATTGGCTGGATACGGACGGCAAGACAGAGCTTGCTCTGGACAAGGTCAACTCCACCTACACTGCAACCGTAGAGCTGTGGCGCAAGGATTACCAGAATGGTAGTGAACTGTCTGATACACAGGTTGACACCCGCACCTTGGATAATTCCAACAACTGGAGCTATAGCTGGAACGATCTTCTTTTGACTGATCCTGCTGACAGCAGTATCACCTACAAGTACTACGTTAAGGAAACAGCTTGTTCCGGTACGTTTAAATACGACCTGAACAACACCGGCATCACCGGCGGCACCATTCTGCTTTACAATCAGGTGCCCGAGGATGCTAACTACGAACTCCCCTCTACCGGCGGGTCCGGTACACTCCCGTACACAGCCGTGGGCGGCACAATGATGCTGACCGCGCTGGCATACAGTTTTATCCACCGCAAGCGCAGACGTGAAGGGAGGGCAGATGATTAAACTGCACTTCCCTGCTGGCTGCCCGGAGCTTAAACCCCGCCCGCCCAGCACAAAGTTTACGCGATAATCCGAACAAAACCACACCTCTCCCCCCCCTGTGCAAA
>ERZ1026898.1317-NODE-1317-length-12632-cov-5.087223_pt1 | contig 12632 bp, 19 predicted proteins | sample MGYA00380178_ERZ1026898 | MGnify/ENA primary metagenome ERZ1026898 (study PRJEB33269, sample SAMEA4719814) | human gut metagenome | biome: human-associated habitat; feature: organic feature; material: feces | place: Cameroon | collected 2013-10 ... | reverse complement strand
TTTTATATCTTCTCCATCGTATTCAATGTTTAAACATTTATCATCCACATAATTGGAGATATCCATTTGACCTTCAATAAGTATTTCTTGAACAAGGTCATCTATATTGGGTATGTCTTGTTTGTATTCAATTGCATCTGCTACGAGGTCTTTAATATCATAAGAGGTTCTTTCTAAGATGTCGAATTCATCTGCATTACAGCCAAATATTTTTTCCAACAATTTTCTTGCTTTTGCATCGGTCATGTTGTTTTCTCCTTATCTAATCAAATTAGATGATAAATTCATCTACGTGAATGATATTTTTTTCAAGCCGCCGCTTTATCGGCGGCTTGTGTCGCTGACTTTTAGATTTCAGAATGTTCATTACTTCATGGATATGTATTTCTACAGATCTTTTTACAGCCGCCCCCTTCGGGGCGGCTGCAGGGCGGTTTGGGTTTTATAAAAAAATAAAAAAAGAGGAAGCCCCACGGTTTGGGGCTTCCTCTTAACAAAACACACGGACGATTTTTTTGCCACGGGATGCGGCGTATCTAACACAATTCGCCGTCCCCCCGTCTGTGCCGTTCCATACGGCAATGACTACGTCTGAATGGTCAACTATGTATTGATTTCTCACTTGCATGAGACGGGGGGCATAGGGTGCGTCGGTGACAAGCACCGATGCATCACAAGCATGAAGTAGTTCCTTATACTCTTTCTGTGATGCGCTATTCCATCGCCCGTCTTGGTTTCGGCAAGGAATAGCGGCAACGATTTTGAAATCAATCCCGTGCTCTCGATAGTATCGCCGAGCATCGACCATGCACTCCACAAAAATTTGGTCAATGCCGAGTGCCATCCCCGAGTATACAGTTACTTCTTTTTCTTCGGGGTGAGCCAATAGAATTTGGTATACCGCCTTTTTGATATCGTGGCGAATACCATCATAACCTGAAACGTGAATATCATAGCCAAACAGCTTATCGGGGCGATGACCCGTCACACAAATGCTAAACATATCGAAAACCTCCTTGCGAGAAAAAAAGAAAAAAGCGAAGACGTTTAGCTCAGCCGACGTATAAGCGGCGGCTTTCTTCTCCCCTGTTTTTATTCCCGTAGATTTGGATGATTCTCTTTATCCCTCCTTTCTTTTTTAGATGTTTTGGAGTTTCCGTGCGAAGCTGAATAAAAAAAGCCCCGAGGGGCATCGGGGCTTTTTTTTATTTGGCTTTCTTAAGTTCGGTCATTTGAAAATCGTCAATTACAATGGTTGTGTTGACGTATTTTTTCCCATCTTTTTCGTTGACTCTGGCTTGGAGTTTTCCGTCAATAGTCAAGCGGCATCTTTCTGTAATCGCCTTTTTGAGCCGCTGAGCAATTGTCCCCAGACCAATGCAATTGAAGTACTGCGTTCCCATTTTGTTTTCAGCATTCCTATCATAGTAATGCTGAGCAAGAACAAGATGGACCATGCTTGGTTCACCTTTTTCGTTTCGCGTTTTTACAAATACGAAATCTTCTTCTCCTTTAGGATGAACAGTGACTCCGCTAATTGTGATTCTGTTGAGTTCAAACATGATGAACTCCTTTCTCCCGAGTCTCTCTCGGGTTTGACTTGGGTTTGTTTAACCCTAAAAAATTTAAAGATGTTTTTTATAGCCGCCGTTTAAACGGCGGCTTGTATTGCTGATATTTAGATTTCAGGATGTTCATTACTTTATGGATATATATTTCTATAAATCTTTTTACAGCCGCCCCCTTCGGGGCGGCTTGATTTTTTGAGAAATAAAAAAAGAGGAAGCAAAAAATTCTGCTCCCTCTTTTTTTATTCAACCTTCCTTTTTTATTTTTTCCAACAACGCGCCCAAGCGATTTAATCCTCTTCCATTCACGCAGCCCCAATACCTATCGCCCCATGTGTTCTCTTCCACGATAGAATCCTCAATGGCTTCGAGGCGTTTTCGAAGCATAGGGATGCTAAATTTCTGCTTCAAATAGGTCTCCATGATCTTTTCTTTCACATTTTCCCAATCGGGACGAAGGGAAACACGCCGTCCTAGGCGTTTCGCTTCCCGAGGGGAAAGGGACTCAAACGCTTTGCGTTCCTCATAGGACAACGTTTTGGCTGCCTGGAAGGCAGTCTCTACACTCCCATAAGTAATTGAGGGATATTCCAGATCTCTCAATGTCACCGGATAAAAATTAGATAAAAACCAGTAATAACCTCTGAAGTACATAGTTATTCCTCCTATTCTTAATCAAATAAATGATAATCTTTATAGCCGCCGTTTGAACGGCGGCTTGTGTCGCTATCTTTTAGATTTTCAGAATGCTCATTATTCAATGGATATGTATTTCTATAGATTTTTTAAGCTTCCCTATTTTTATTTCCGTAGATTTGGATGACTCACATTCTTCCCCTTTTCCTTTTTGAATGTTTTGGAATTCCTGTGCGAAGCCAAATAAAAAAAGCCCCTGCCCGAAAAGGGCAGAGGCTGAGATGAAAAAGAAAATCCCTTAGGCAAAGCCTAGAAGATTGGAAGTTCGTATTTAATATCAGAAGAAGCAGCTTCTGAAGGCGCTGGGGCAGCTGTTTCTTCTGCCTTCGGCTTCCTTTTGCTGTTGACTTTGAAGTCAGAGAGTACGATTGACACATTCTCGGAAGTAACTTCTCCTTTTTCGTTTTTGTTTTTGCGAACAGTTAGTTTTCCATGGACTGTCATTATTATCCCTTCTTCAATCAATGGGTTTCCGTCCTTGCATTCAGCAAGGAGACGTTTTACTGTGTCGCCCAAGGCGACACAGTGGAAAATCTCATAGGCATAGTGAGCAGCTTCTTTTTTGATCTTCGAGTGGAACACTTGATGCTCAAGATCGAAATGAATACCGGTTCTATCTTTTCCATATTTGAATGTATTTACTTTAGATACATAACCTTGAATAATTATTTTGTTGACCATGATGAGTTCTCCTTTTTTCGGGGTATTCCCGATTGCGGATTCTCTTAGGAATCCATTCATATATGAACGAAACTTGTTTGATGGGCGGTGTTTCGCTGACCGACTGACCATGTAACGGATGGGAGCATTTTTATCATCCGTTGCTGCCAGTCCTCGCCAAAGCCTATTTTGCGAGAATGATTTTTCCTCCATGAGACACATGGAATTGCATGGATATTTGGCTATTTGCGAAGGAATACTTTCCATGCCATCTATCCTTCACCGAGGTGTTAATCGCTGTCCTATACTCTTTATAGACAACCAACGATTTGAGTCGTCTGTCAGATCAAGTATCTGATGTTTTTTATAGCCGCTGTTTTATCGGCGGCTTGAATTTTTAAGTTCTTCAATTTCCTTTTCCTGCTTAGCAATAATTTCTTTCATTTCAGAAATCATTGCGTACAGTTTTTCATGGGTTTCTTTCTTTGTGGATTTTCCCACTTTGACGGAAACGCCTACATTGTAGGCGTTCGTATGTCCAATGGTTGATGCCATGCTAATCATGACATCATCATTTGGACGGTAGTACGCACCAACTGCAATTGCATGATTTCCTTTGTAGAAGCCGCCTGCAACCGCAAAATTGAGTTTAGCATCATTATCTACTGGATGAAGCGCTGCCAATGCACTTGCTTTGGCAACACCTGCATTCAGGTTTTCTTCATTTTTTTCAATTTTCTGTTCGAGTTTAACATCTGCATCCTTACGTGTTGACGTTTCTTCTTCCAAATTTTTCTGAATCGTCGCATCTCCATTTTTGCGTTCTTCTGTTTCTTTTTTCAAAGCATCTTTCCAGTCTGGTGTTTCATCTGCTGCTGCAGGTGGAGTACTCATATGCAGTTCCTGCTTGATGTTCCCTTCTGTTTTGACAGAAGACATAATTTCTACCTTATTAGGGTGTGCCATGACCATCTGCAGATTCGCTGCATCTGCTTTCATTCCAATTGTGGTCATTACAACGGCTGCCAGAATTGCTACAATTTTCATTTTCATTTTTAGTTTCTCCTTTTTGAATAGGAAGTTCTTTCTTCCTTTGATTGATATTTTTTTCAGCCGCCCCTTATGGGGCGGCTTTATTTAGTGTCTTGAGATAATGAATTTCAGGATTTTCCAAATGATTCCCCAAAATGTAATTGAGTGTTTTGGCTTATCATCCATTCGCATAGGATGGTAATAAAGTCCATCTACCTGTGGATAGTTATCCTTGCTCCTGTTAAAGAGCGGATGATTATTGATCCAATATGGCTCATCATCCAAATCGTTATATCGATGCTCATATTCCAAATCGTCCATGATGTCCTCCTTGTAGCGTTTTAATTATTTTCATTTATAATTCTTATAGCCGCCGTCTAAACGGCGGTCTTTATGAGCAGTCGGTGCATTGGGGTAAAGTGCGTTTAGCTCTTTTCCGCAATGCACGGACTGGACTTTTTGCGGCGTCCACGGTCTGTTGACGGTGGACGCCCTCTGTATGTGTTGGATGCTTGAGGCGTAAATAAGAAAAATAATTTTTAAAGCCGACCTTTTTAAGGTCGGCTTTGTACGAATATCTATAAAAAAAGGAGAGCGATCAGCTCTCCTCCAAGTTATTTTCTTAATGTAATTATGAATTTTTGTCCAGGCTGGACTGTGGTATCTGTCAGTCCATAATCTCTCATTGTTTTATCTAACACGTCAGAAAGATTATCTTTATCGCTGGCTGCATTTGCAATAGCACCATATAACGTTCCGCCTTGCGGAATTTCTATTTCCTTCTGATACGTTTCTGTTGGTGGTAACGTTGCATATATTGCAATTGCAATAGACATCGTAATCCCCAATATTGTTGTTGCGATAGATTCTTCTTTATCCATTTTCCCATGCTCCTTTCGTTGTTTTGGTCGGCTCTTAGAGATCGCAGCAGCAGTCGTAGTCGATGGTATCGCCGTTGATGCCGATAGCTCTGCCGGTCTTGTGTGCTTTTAGGCGCAGGTATTCGTGCAGCGGAACGGTAATCTGCTGCTGGCTTGCCAAGTGTTCTCTTTGGGACAGTTCGAAAGCTGCTTTGCTGTATGCTTCGTATTCGCCCTCAAGCGACATAGCGAGATAGCAGTTGTTTTCTTTTTTGTAGGCGATAGCCTCTTTCAGCTCGTCAAGCGTTAGCTCAGGATTGCCGAGGATGATAGCGATAGCCTTTTCGATGTTTTTGTTTTCCTTTTCTTGTTCGTTGTACATGTTGTGTATCTTCCTTTCCTTGTCGATGGGGCGGATGATAGCAGGCGGGTACAGGTTGCCGCGACTGTGAGCGGCGTTCTGTGCCCGCCTGCTTTTTGTTGTTGTTTATAAAAAAAGGCAGACCGCAAGGTCTGCCTTAATGTTTTTTTTCTTATGCTCTTTTTCTGCGTGTAATCATATGGCACGGGATTTCAGGCTCCTTTGTTTCGCAGTAGAGATTGTCATTCAGGTTTCTCCTTTGCTGGAATAAGGACGGGCAGCGATGCCGCCCGCTTTGTATGGTATTTTTTAATTACATGCCGCAGGCGGCTTTTGCCAGCTTGTCGGCGTGTTCGTTGTACTCAACGCCGGTATGTGCTGCGACTTTGTGGAATTCGACTTTGATAGAAGCGCTGCGTACTGCGTCACGGTATTTCTGCGTGAATTCTTTTTTTGCTTTCCATTCTCCGGTTACCCATTTCTCGATGCCTTCGTAGTCGTAGTAGACAACGAGGTCTGCGCAGGCTTCTTCTGCAGCTTTGACTGCTTCGAGAACAGCCTGGAGCTCGCCTGCGACGTTGCGCAGCGGCGTAGCCTGCGGGTCTGTGATGCTGCCGCTTAAGACTTTTTCAAGGCCGCTTTCGAACGTGAGGATAGCGGCGTAGCCTGCGGTATTGTTCTTAACGTTGAAAGAACCGTCGGTGTAGGCGACAATTCTTTTGTTTCCTTGAGGTACTTCGGGTTCTGCGACGGCAGGCTTTGTGATGGTTATTCCGTTGAAGACGTAGGGAGTCGGAACGTCGCCTTTTTTGCCGAAGTTCAGTATGTCCGGAGCTGCTGCTGTCAGCTCGTAGGTAACTGGTGCTTTGTCGTCCGGGTTGTAGGTTGTCTGCGCCATTAGATGCAGAACCTGTTCAGGCGTAATTTTGCCGCTCAACTCAAATTCACTGTCGGTGTCAGTGTTGACGGGGATGATAACGGGCTCGCAGCCGTATTTTTTTACCAGCTGCTTGTAAAATTCGATGCCGCCGGTCTTGTCATTAGGGTTTTCATAGAATCCTGCTTTTCCGTTGATGATATAAATAAGTGTCATGATATATTCCTCCTTGATTTTCTTAAACTATATTTTTTGCAAAGCATATACGCAAAGCCGCTGCGACTGAGAGCGGTGGCGCTGCGTATGTGCTTTTTCTTTTCTGGGATAGGGCAGGGCGGCGGAGCGCCCTGCATCTTTTTATTTTGTTCTTTTTCTGAAAAAATATTGAGTTTGGATATATCTATTCTTTCAGCCACCGCTTATGCGGTGGATTTCTGGAATAGGTTATGGATGATTTGCACTAAAAAAGACTCATGGCTAAACATGAGTCTTGGATTTAATTCTTCTCTTTTGGGGCGGTTTCAAATATGGCATTTTGAACAGATGTTGTTTTTTGTAAAGTATTGAATTTAATTTCATCTTGAAATTGTCCATTGTAGGGATGGGTAACATCTGCACTCAATCTATTAAACATGATAGAAAAAATTGAATCGCCAGCTTTTATAATACCGTTTCCACCGGCTATATTTGTGATTCTTACAAAAGCTCTTGTTCTGTGTCCTGGTTGATATTACAGGTGCTGCTATATCTAATCCCATGCGGATGGATGAGTTTCTAAGAATTATGATACCAATCATATTATTAGGAATATTCAAAATTTCTTCGCTCGAAACAAATACGCTTTCTCCACGCTTTTAGCTCCGTGATTCCTCTTGATGTGTGCCTTTTTCGTCAACCCAACAAACATTTTTGACGGTTAAATCATATGCTACACTTCCCAGATGAGTGGATTTCATATTTTCAATCAGTGGTCTTTGATTTGTTTGTGTCATGCTTGATAGTTTTTGGATTTCTTTTCCTTCTAGTATCATAAATATCACTTCTTTGGTTTGTTCCTTTTATTTTACCACTTTTATGATTGAATAGTCCTATTTTCTGTTTTTGTGATTTCAGACAAAAAAAGCCCCAGATCTTTTTTCTGGGGCTTTTCCTTAAAATGGGATATCTGCGTTTTCAGAGCCATAACTAGATGTAGACTCTGCCGCTTTCATTTCTGATGATTTTGTCTCTTCCTGTGTTTTCCCCGGAATGACTGAAAAATCTTCAATCATTACGGACACATTCTCGTAGTATACCCCATTCTTGCTGGTGGGGTTTGCTACAAGTTTCCCCGTAATACTCAAATGAGTATGTCTTTCTACCAGTGGCTCGCCACTGTCTTTTTTGTTTGTCATCAAGCGTTTTGCTACTTTCCCAAACGCTACACAGTGAATATACTGTGGAACGTTTTTCTTCTGCTTTCTATCGTAATAAGCCTGTGACAGATTGAAAGTCACCGTACTTGGCTCGCCACTTTCATCCTTTTTCATGATTTCTGGCTTTTTAACAGTGGAGCCTGTAAGATTGATTCTATTGAGTTCGTACATGATGTACTCCTTTTCTCCCGAGTCTGTCTCGGGTTTGACTTGGGTTTGTTTAACCCTGAATTTAAAGATGTTTTTTATAGCCGCCGTTTAAGCGGCGGCTTTGAATTTGGTTATGCTGACTTTGTTTTTGCAAACACTACGTAATCGTAAACCATAATTCGTAGATTTTCATAAGTAAGACCATTCTTTTCATTTCTCAGCAAGCTGAGTTTGCCGTCTAATGTTACATAATCACTGGCTTTTATTTTTTCCCCATTTTTATCCCCATAAATAAGTCGTCTGGCTGTCGTTCCTAATGCCATACAGTGAAAAAACTCGGATTCATATCCATGAATTTTGTAATTGTATTTATTGTGACCAATATCAAAAGTCACGACACTCGGCTCACCATTTTCATTGACTGCCTGAATGGCAGGTGGTTTACATACATAACCGCTAATTGTAACTCGATTCATATCAAACATGATGTTTCTCCTTTCATTTCACTTACTATCTATGTTTTTAGGTGAGAATTCGTGTAAATAAAAAAAGCCCCACGGAGCTGTAAGCGCCGTGGGGCTTCCCAAAGGAGGCAATTTTATGCGTTAGTCGTTGCTGGCGCTACACTGAAATCATCAACGATGATATTCGTGTTTACGAATTTCTTCCCTTCTGTTGTTTCGTTTGTCCGTACCTGCAACTTGCCATCAATGGTAATATGGCAGCGTGCTTTTGCGGCTTTGACAAGTCTCTGAGCTACACTGCCGAGTCCCATGCAGTGGAAAAAGTAACCTTTCTTCTCGCCCTGTTTTCCAGTGAATACCGACTGGTACAGGTCAAAAGTGACCATGCTTGGATCACCATTTTCATTGGTGGCTTTTACTTTGATTGCTGGGTTAGTATCATTTTTCTTCTGGAAAACGTATCCGCTGATGGTAATTCTGTTCATTTCTAACATGATGTACTCTCTTTCTCCCGAGTCTGTCTCGGGTTTGACTTGGGTTGATTTAACCCTAAAAAATTTAAAGATGTTTTTTATAGCCGCCGTTTAAACGGCGGCTTTGGATTTTTTGGATGCTTAAAATGGAATGTCTCCGTTTGCTACACATGCAGGCGCTTCTTCTCGGACCGGGGCTGGTGTCGGTTCCGATACATGTTCCTCCTGCTGTTTATTTTTACTTGCTCTAGGAATGATCCCGAAATCTTCTACGAGAACTTCCACGTTTTCGTAGTATTTTCCATCTTTTGTTTTGGGAGCTGCCGTCAGCTTTCCATCAATCGACAGATGGGTAAATTTTGCAACCACTCTTGTTTTGCCATCTTTTTCGCAGGCAAGGAGTCTTTCTGCGACCTTTCCTGTGGCTTTGCAGTTGATTAACTGCTCTTCCTCCTTCCCCATGTGCCATACTTTCTGTTTGATGCAGAAAGTGACAAGGCCTGGTTTGCCATTTTCATTCATGAATTTGGCTTCGGGGTCATTGATTGTGAAGCCGGTAATATTGATTCTATTGAGTTCGTACATGATGTACTCCTTTTCTCCCGAGTCTGTCTCGGGTTTGAAATTTGCAGGGAAAGTTCCCTATAAAATTAAAAGATGCTTTGACTAGCCGCCATTTTATTGGCGGCTATGTTAGCACCTAAATGAACGTGAATGATTTACTTGGTCTTTTCAAGTACTGTTCCATTCAACTGCAGGAATGGAAGTGGATTCACTGGGTCTTCAGGGTATCCGCTCTGCCGATATTCAAAATGTACCGGCTTTCTTGTTGCTGTAGCAACAATTTCTCCTGCTTTGACTGTTGTTTTAGTCAAGATGTCTGTATCGACATTTGCAATGATGACTGCATCCCCCACCTCTTCGTTCTGAATGATGAGGATGTCTCCATCCATGCCTTCCCCAGCAAGGAATTCTACCTTGCCACTCATGGGAGCATAGAGGGGAGTACCCACCCGATACAGAATATCTACTCCCGTATGACCATGATTTCCATGTTCATATCCGAATGGGGAAGTTACAATGCCCGAGATATGGGCAAGTGGTGCTGTTTCTTCACTTGCCATGGCGGTGTTTGCAAATGCCAAGGATACTCCAAGAATGATGAACATTTTTTTGAAGTTCATAATGATTTCCTCCTTTGGAAATAGAAAAATAAAGATGCTTCTTTAAGCCGCCGCTTGCGCGGCGGCTTTTCTCCTTTCTATCGAAAAAAATACGCTAAATTTACTGTAATTTACGATAAAGTATCGTAGTTTACTGTAATTTAGCGTAAAATATTGCAAAATAACATCAATCCATGCAAACCTGCCACATAATTAAAATTCTTTTTTTGATGACTTTGGATTTCCTTGTCATTTACAAGCCATGTTGTAATCTATTGTAATTTACGACAATTTGTGATGAAGATAATTTATTGTGATTTAAATAGAACGGCTCTTTAGTCCGTTCTAATTACCCGAAAATCCTTAACCCAAATTGCTGAGTTTTCATAAGTTGTAACTGCCGTTTTGTTGATTTTGACATGTACTTCTCCTTTCAACATCAACAAATTTCCTTCTCGAATGGATTCATTGCCATTGAAGCTTGTTTCTGCCAGTTTACGAGCAGGTTCATGATTTGTGATGCAATGAAAAACCATTTTTTCGTAGTTGTGACTTTGCGGATTATACTCATTGGTATGTAAATCAAAAAGAACATACTGAATGGTTCCATTTGGTCTTTTCATAATCCTCTTTTTCGTGAGGATGCCTGATAGACATACATTGTTCATTTCAATCATGATTTGTCCTTCTTTCTTTTAAAGATAAATAAAAAAGCCCAAGGCGGATCGCCTTGGGCTTTTATGAAATTTTCCTTTATTTGTTTTCAGCTTCAGGCGTGGAAGCATTAGCATTGGGAACATACGAAAAATCGTCAATCAAAATGGTTACATTGACGTATTTTTTCCCATCTTTCTCTTTCGTGGAAACATCCAGTTTTCCGTCGATGATAAGATGTGTTCCGTATTTGATGGCACCTTTCATCAAACGCTGAGCTACACTGCCCAGTCCCATGCAATGGAAATATTTCTTTTCAGGTTTTTCATCTTTACCTTTGTACTTATTCTGTACAATATCGAAGGTAACCACGCTGGCCTTTTCGTTTTCATCCAGTTTTCTAACTGCGAGCGCATTTTCGCCCTTTTTTCCAGTTACAAAGCCTGAAATTGTGATTCTGTTGAGTTCGTACATGATTGTTCTCCGTTTCTCCCGAGTCTGTCTCGGGTTTGACTTGGGTTTGTTTAACCCTAAAATTTAAAGATGTTTTTTATAGCCGCCGTTTAAGCGGCGGCTTTTTTCTTTTCTTTCAATTTCCCATTGATTACATACATATCGATGAATGCGTCATTTTCCGCATCCTTGATAACTCGTTCTGGGTCGGACGTGTCAAAGGTTTCCCAGTGATTTAAAAAACTAAATGTGGGGAAACAATAGTGAACAGATACCGTAATCATTCGTCCACCTCTTCCGTTAACGTTGCATTTAAGATGGCGCGCGGATAGTACCGCATATCCTCGGGGATGTACATCGGTAAATCCCCCTTCGTCAGACGGCGTTTGCCGTACATACGGGCGTACCGTCCCACGGCGTCCACGAGAATACCACTCGTGAAATCAGTTCGCGAGTAGTCCTCCTCTAAGGACCATGAAACGAGGATGGCACCGCCGATGCCGAGAATGCGGCGACCGTTAACGACCTTCGGCGTCGCGAGCGCGGGTTTATCATTCTCCCGCAAATAGGCGGAAATCAACTCTCCGCTGTGGAATGTTGCGTTGCCGCGGTATTTTGTTGTACAGAAGTCATAGTGTACGACTTCTGCTTCCTTTGCCATGTTCTCTATGACACAGCAAAGTTTATCCATCGAGGCGTAAACCGCATCGATGGCAGCATCGTCATCCTGAATATATGCGGCGTTCAGTGCCGCTTCCAAACGTTTGTATTTCTCTGAAATATACATGAGTTTTGCCCCTTTCTTTCATTCAGTTGAATTCATAATGATAAATATTATAGCCAGCCTTTTAGGGCGGGCTATTTAAGATTCAAATTTTATTTGTTGGTGAATTTTTTGCTATAAAGTACGGTAAAATACAGCGAATTGCATTAAACTACGGCAAATGTATTTTTTTATAATAAAATCTGGTATCAGCCGCCACTTTAGTGGCGGCTGTTTTTTTGATGAATCAAAAAAAGAAGTCCTCTGACTTTATTAGCGGACTTCTTTATGATAAAGGTATCGCTGTAACTTTTACAATCTTTTTTAGTTCATTTTAAATGCAGCTGCATATCTAATTTTCTTTATTGCCATGGCTTTAGGAATAGCTTCTAAGATTTTCTCCCAGTCACGGTCAGCCAGGGTTGCAAAATCAATAAACTTAAAAGTCCCTTCATGCAGTAAATTTTTAAGTTTAGGATAAGCATAAGACAATGCTAAATCCTCTTCCTTGCTGATGCAATATGGGTTGAACTTCCTTACAATAGTCATGAAGTGATCTCTGGCCCATTCATATAGCTCATTGGCCCTATGACTTTCTTCTTCTGTCTGCTTATTTTCATTCGTGAGCCAGGCAGTTGCTGCTTGGCAGCTATAATCGATATATGCCTGCAGTGCTGTGAAGGCATCCATTAGCTCTTTGCTCGCATTCTTCACAACAATAAAATTGGGGTCTTTACCCATTTTATAAAATGGATAATCAAAATCATAACGAATGAGATTAGGAAATACGGTATACATAAGATTGCCCCTTTCTTTTGTTCATTTAAATTGATAAGGATAAATTTGACAGCCCGCCTTTGAAGGGGGGCTGTTTAGATTTCTTGTTTTTCATTGTTGGGCAATTCTTATTTGCAGTAAAATACCGCGAAGTATCGTAAAATACTGTAAAGTACCGTAAAGTACAGTAAAATAAGGCGAAATATAGTGAATTACAATAAACTACGGTAAATGTATCTGTCTCTTATACACATCTCCGAGCCCAC
>ERZ1026898.1316-NODE-1316-length-12646-cov-20.321182_pt1 | contig 12646 bp, 12 predicted proteins | sample MGYA00380178_ERZ1026898 | MGnify/ENA primary metagenome ERZ1026898 (study PRJEB33269, sample SAMEA4719814) | human gut metagenome | biome: human-associated habitat; feature: organic feature; material: feces | place: Cameroon | collected 2013-10 ... | reverse complement strand
CGTTGATGACAGCCAGACCGTAAACGGAAACATCGCCGGTCATGGGGCCCAGAACACCGACCTTGATGGTGTCGCCGGAGGCGGCAGCGTCAGAGCCGGTGGAAGCAGCAGTGGAAGCTGCGGTGCTGCTGGAAGAGCCGCCGCATGCGGTCAGAACGCCGGCTGCGGCAGCAACACCGGCAGCAGCCAAGAAATTACGACGAGAAATCATCTTTTTCATAGTGAATATCCTCCTTAGGAGCATTCGTGTTTCAGTATAAAAACGGAAGCAAGGTCCTCTTCCCTCAAAGCGACCTTGCTTCGTTATCAATATTATAGACCCGCCGCCGCAAATGCGCAATTCACAAACCGTCCATACTTTTGGCTTCCTTTTGTGGACTTTGTTGCCAAAATAGCCAAATCCGCCGGGGCGTTTTTGTGCACTATTTCAAGTTTTTCATTTTGTTTGTACGTCAGGTGAATCCAATTCACAAATTGCAAAAGGGTTACACGGTCTCGGTTTCCGCTTCGGCGGCATGCTCCAGCTCTTCGCGCACCTCTTCCACGACCGCTTCCACTTCCTGCTTGAGCGAGGACTCATTCAGGGCCTTGCGGATAGCGGTAAAATAGAACACCAGCGACAGCACAGTGCCGATGCACCAGCCCACAGGCCATGCCATCCAGATGCCGGTAGAACCAAATATGCCGCTGAGCATAATGGCCATGCCCACGCGCAGGATCAGGTCGGTAAAGGTTGCGATCATAAAGCGCACCATCATGCCGCAGCCGCGCAGGATGCCGTCAGTGACCAGCTTGAGGGACACCACAAAATAGAAGGGCGACAGGATGCGCAGGAACAGCATACCGGTGTCGATGGCCGGGCCCTGCGGATCGTTCATGAACAGCAGCAGCAGCGTGCGGCCGAAGAAGAAGTACAGCACCACCAGCGGGACGCAGATGATCCACACCAGATTGCGGCCAGCGGAGAAGCCTTCCTTCACGCGTTCCATCTTGCCGGCACCCATGTTCTGGGAGGTGTAGTTGGAGATGCCGTTGCCCAGCGTGGTGAAGGAAGTGATCACCATATTGTTCAGCTTGACCGCTGCGGAGTAGCCTGCAATGACACTGGCGCCAAAGGTGTTGATGACACTTTGCAAAATGATGTTGCCCACCGAGATAAAGCTCTGCTGCAAGATGCTGGGCACAGCCACCACGGCCACCTTGCCCAGCATGGTCCATGAGAACAGGGCAGCTTTCTTTTCGGTCTTGAAGGCTGCGATGCGGCGGAACACCACCACCATGGCCAGCACGCAGCTGATGCCCTGACACAGGAAGGTGGCCCAAGCCACACCGGCCACGCCCATCTTGAACGCAGCTACGAACAGGATGTCTACGCCGATGTTGGAAAGCGACGAGACGGCCAGAAAGTAGAAGGGCGTTTTGCTGTCGCCCAGAGCGGAAAAGATGCCGGTTGCGATGTTGTAGAAGAACATGAAGGGCAGGCCCAGCACATAGATATCCAGATACAGGGCCGAATCCGCCAAGATCTCCTCCGGAGTGTTGATAAGCTGCAACAGGCTGTGGCAGCCGAACAGACCAATGACCATCAGAACCGCACACAGCACGGCGGAACCGATCAGCGAGGTGTACACCGATGTCTTCATGTCCTCGTAGTCCTTGGCGCCGAAGTAGCGGGACACGATGACCGAGCAGCCAATGTTGCAGCCAAAGGCAAAGGCAATGAAGATCAGGGTGATCTCATAGCTGTTGCCCACAGCAGCCAGCGCATTCTCACCGATGAATTTGCCTGCCACAAGGCTGTCCGCAATGTTGTACAGCTGCTGGAAGATGATGCTGCCGAACATAGGCAGGCAGAACTGCCACAAAACCTGTGACGGTTTGCCCACCGTCAGATCCTTATTCATATATAAAATCCTCCTCTGTATGCCATAAAGAACCATGTTAGAGCCAGAAAACAGTATAGAGCCGTACCAACAAAAAGTAAAGAAAAATTTTAGCATATCTGCCATATTAAATTTACATGGTAGGTATGATGTATCCTCGCATCCGCCAATGGGCAGACTATAACAGCCATTTTCTCACCGGCCCTGTCCTTTGCGGACTGTTTTATGTCTTTCCGAAAGTTTACATCCGCAAACATGCGCAGCGGCTCTTGCGTCAGAAGGCAAAGCGTGGTAGGATACTATTGGTTAGTTAGGTGTAACTATCCAAAATGGCAGTCACCCGTCTGCCCGTCCGGGCAGCACCGGGATGGAAATGATATTCAGGAGGTTTTCAAGATGAACTATCTGGAAATTGAATCTGTTGTAGGCCGCGAAATTCTGGACTCCCGCGGCAACCCCACCGTGGAAGCGGAGATCACGCTGGCCGATGGCACCGTTGCACGCGGCTGCGCACCTTCCGGCGCATCCACCGGCGAGTTCGAGGCATTGGAACTGCGGGACGGCGATAAGGGCCGCTATCTGGGCAAGGGCGTGACCAAGGCTGTGGAGAACATCAACACGGTCATTGCAGACGCCGTTGTGGGCATGGATGCTTCCGACATCTACGCCATCGATGCCGCCATGATCAAGGCCGACGGCACCAAGGACAAATCCAATCTGGGCGCAAACGCCATTCTGGCCGTGTCCATTGCAGCCTGCCGCGCAGCCGCCGCTTCGCTGGAAATGCCCCTGTATCGCTTCCTCGGCGGCGTAAACGGCAACCGTCTGCCCGTGCCCATGATGAACATTCTGAACGGCGGTGCACACGCCACCAACACGGTGGATACGCAGGAGTTCATGATCATGCCGGTGGGCGCACCTTCCTTCAAGGAGGCTCTGCGCTGGTGCGCTGAGGTGTTCCACGCTCTGGCTTCCATCCTGAAGGCCAAGGGTCTGGCCACCTCCGTGGGCGATGAGGGCGGCTTTGCACCCAACCTCTCCAGCGACGAGGAGACCATTGAGACCATTCTGGCCGCCATCGAGAAGGCCGGTTACGTGCCCGGCAAGGACTTCATGCTGGCCATGGACGCCGCTTCCTCCGAGTGGAAGAGCCCCAAGGGCAAGGGCTTCTACAAGCTGCCCAAGGCCGGCACCGAGTTCACCTCCAGCGAGCTGATCGCACACTGGAAGAGTCTGGTGGAAAAGTACCCCATCATCTCCATTGAGGACGGTCTGGACGAGGAGGACTGGGAAGGCTGGCAGGAGATGACCCGCGAGCTGGGCGGCAAGGTCCAGCTGGTGGGCGACGACCTGTTCGTGACCAACACCGAGCGTCTGGCCAAGGGCATCGGGCTGGGTGTCGGCAATGCCATCCTGATCAAGCTGAACCAGATCGGTTCTGTTTCCGAGACGCTGGAAGCCATCAAGATGGCTCACAAGGCCGGTTACACCGCCATCAGCTCTCACCGCTCCGGCGAGACCGAGGACACCACCATTGCCGATCTGGCCGTTGCCTTGAACACCTGCCAGATCAAGACCGGCGCTCCCAGCCGTACCGAGCGTGTGGCAAAGTACAACCAGCTGCTGCGCATTGAGGAGCAGCTGGGCGGCAGCGCCGTTTACCCCGGCATGGCTGCTTTCAACGTGAAGCGCTGAGCTTGTTGAAAAACACTTGAACTCCCGGCACCCGTACTGCTTTTGCGCGGTACGGGTGCCGTTTTTATTTAGATTCATTATCGCCCCATTCGTGAAAATGCATTTGGAGCGGCCCGCGTTTGTGTAGCAATGAAAGCCCCAGTGGGGCTTTTAAGCGGCGAGCGGTCTGCGTCAGCAGATGGAGGGGCTTTGCCCCGACAAGTTCCGCAGGCCGCGACAAATGCGAAATAAAAAAATAATATTTCCGCTGAATATGCAACAACGACGACCACCGCCAGTGGCGGAAACAGGGAGAAGTTGTTGGGGCAGCGGCCAGCAAGATACGAGCGGATGCGAAGTAGCTGCTGGGAGCCGCAACCCGTTCCAGAGCAAAGCGGAGGGCATTTAAAATCTAAAATCCTACCATATTTTTCCTGCAATTCCCTGCCCCGCCCAGCCGTATTCAAGGCATGTCGGGTGTTTTGAGCCCGAAAATGCAAAAAAGGAGAAAATTTTCATGTTGTCTACCATTTTACTGCTGTCCAAGCTGCTGGGTGACGGCAGCCTTGCCAAACTGCTGCTGTTTATTTTGAAAGGGATCTTAGCATGAACCAAAACTCTCTGTTTTCCCTGCTGGCGCTGGGCGCCGCCGCACTGGGCCTTGCGCTCTACCGTCTGCCCATGATGCCGCTGTAATCTCATAAAGGTACCCTACGAGGGGCTGTTGCAAAATAGCTCTTTGAAAAACCAATGCACAAAACCCGGAACCTTTTCTCGGCCAAAACGGCTCAAAAAGGGTTCCGGGTTTCTGATTTTGCGCTATTTCTTTGTGCAAATTGCTATTGCATTTTTATTTTGCAACCGCCCCTTCTGCTCATCGCTTTGATGCAGGATAGCGGTTGGGACAGTCTGTTTCGCCCAGAAGATAATCAACGCTTACATTGTAAAACCGCGCCAGAGAAACAAGCACCTCTGCCGTCAACTGCTGAATGCCCGTTTCGATATAACTATACTTACGCTGTGTAATGCCAATTTTCTGCGCCACCTGTTGCTGGGTATAATCGTGATCTTCCCGCAGGTCTTTCAACCGGTTTTTATTCATTTTCATCTGTCTCGGCCTCCCGATGCTAGGATAGCCTAGACGGATTTCGTCTATTGACTTTTAGATAGATATTATCTATAATACATTTATGCGGTATAGTTTACACGTCTCGTTTTCTGTGAGGTACAAAATCATGAAAAGAAGAACTTTTTTACAACTTTCGCCCGCATTTCTCACACTTCCGCTTTCGCTTGGGCTGACCGGCTGCGGCGGTTCCCGTCAGGATTCTCGTCTTGCACCCAGTATATCCGCATCTTCCATTTCTTCTGCCGCCCCCAATGGTACGGCAAATAACGATACCGATCTTGGAATGACGCTGGATGAAGCAAAAGCATCTTCCAAGCATTTTTTTATCCTTCGCAACAATAAGTTCTATCCCCTTTTTCACCAGTCCTATCCGTATACCCGCAATCGGGAACATGACTTTCAGCATGATATTTCTACGTCCCTGATAATCGATGATATTTCCTACTACAATTCCTTTCCTTATGGCAGCAAACAAGACGATCCTCTCACCGATAATTGCTCACTTCTGAACGGTGATCAGCTTGTTTATCTTTCCAGTGGTTCTATTCCAGATCATATTGATTTTATGGAACTGACCGCTTCTTTTTATACGATTCCTCTTGTCTTTACGTGCGGTGATCCTTACCATTCTCTTTACCCTGACGAAGTTTCTGCCCTTGAGGCCTTTCCTTACCGCCAGTTCTCTGATTACGATTCCAACTATGTCCCCGCAGATAATATTACAAGTGAGTGCATCTCCGTTATCTCCAAATCGGACCTGACGATCAACGGTCTTTCCGTTCAGGATTATTGTGCTACTCATACAATGGTTTCCATTTATCATACGGAAGAGCAAAGCATGATTGATAACACACTAAAGTCTTATAACTACCAGTATGTCGTCGATCTTACGCAATATGTCTCTCTTGATCCTGCAAAACAGGAAGACGGTATTCTGGAACTCATAGAAGAAAACAGTGAAAATGTTGTTACGATTGGTTATTACATCGGGACTGAGTATTACAGCTTTACGCTGAAAGCCAACTGTCTTGCTTTTCTTCACAGTCCTTCTGCATCCTATTCCTGCCCGCTTTCCCTTACACAGAACGGCTATGCCATTATCGACACTTCTTCTCTGCCATCTGGCGATTACGCTATGGGTTCGGCGCCCGATACATCTGTAAAAACTTATACCTGCACGACTGCTTATGGCTTTGTCTGCATCCCATAATGACATTTCTCATTGTTCTTTTGCCTGCACCTCTTTACATCCTCTCAAAAGTGTGCCATAATTTATGGTATTAAAGCGAAGCGTTCCCGCTCAGTACTTCAGCCTGTACGGAGCGCAAGAGAGGGGTAAAAAGTTATGAGCAAGACCATCATTCCTGCAAACTACACGCCCGCGCTGAACCTGTACGACACCCAGCGCGCCATCGGCACGGTCAAGCGCCTGTTTGCCGACACACTGTGCGCCACGCTGAACCTGTACCGTGTGTCTGCGCCGCTGTTTCTGGAAGCATCCACCGGCTTGAACGACGACCTGAACGGCGTGGAGCGCAAAGTCACCTTTGATATCAAGGACAGCGGCATTGAAGCACAGGTGGTGCAGTCGCTGGCAAAATGGAAGCGCAAGGCCCTGAAGGACTACGACTTCCGCGTGGGCAAGGGCCTGTACTGCGATATGAACGCCATCCGCCGCGATGAAGATCTGGACAATCTCCACTCCATCTATGTGGACCAGTGGGACTGGGAAAAGGTGATCCGCGTGGAGGACCGCAACGAAGCCTATCTCAAGAGCGTGGTGCGCTCCATCGTGTCTGCCGTCTGCGCCACCGAGATGAACCTGCACGCCATGTTCCCCCAGCTGCAAGAGCTGCCGCTGCACAGCCCCAACGTCACCTTCATCACCACGCAGGAGCTGGAGGACAAATACCCGGACCTGACCCCGAAGGAGCGCGAAAACGCCTTCGTCAAAGAGAACGGAACCACCTTCCTGATGAAGATCGGCGCACCGCTCAAGAGCGGCAAGCCCCACGATGGCCGTGCACCCGACTACGATGACTGGGACCTGAACGGCGACCTGCTGTTCTGGAACGACCCGCTGCAGTGCAGCTATGAGCTGAGCAGCATGGGCATCCGCGTCAGCCCCGAGAGCATGGACAAACAGCTGACCATGGCCGGCTGCGACGACCGCCGTACCCTGCCCTTCCATAAGGCTGTGCTGAACGGCGAACTGCCCTACTCCATCGGCGGCGGCATCGGCCAGAGCCGCCTATGCATGCTGCTGCTGGGCAGCGCCCACATTGGCGAGGTGCAGGCCAGCGTCTGGGATGCAGCCACCCGCGAAGCCTGCGCAAAGGCAGGCATCCCGCTGCTGTAAGCAGGTTATCCATACAAAGATTCAAAAGGCAGGATACCACCCTCATGGTGATACCCTGCCTTTCTTTGCCTGCATCCGGGGAGAAATCGTTCGTGTCCCGTACCGCCGCCAAGGGGCTATTTTGCAACAGCCCCTTGCCTTCGCTGCGCTCGGCACGTGCTGTTCGAGTCCTGTACCGTCCACTCCAAAACGGCAGTCATCCCGGTAGACATTCCTATGCGTTGGGAACCTTGACGGAATCTGACGGCTGGCGCCTGTACGGGTTGCGTTTGCTGATTTTTCCGCAGCCCCTTGGCAGGGCTTTGAAAAATCAGAACGCGGCCCCAGCCTCGGCTCCCTGTTTCCGCCGCAGGCGGCGGTCGCCTCCGCTGCTGTTCGAGTCCTGTACCGTCCACCACAAAACGGCAGTCATCCCGGTAGACATTCCTAGCCGTTGGGAACCGCGGGCTAAGCAACAGCCCACTGGGCTGATTGCTTACTCTGCTTCGCAGAGCCGCCCTGTTCGAGTCCTGTACCGTCCTGCTCTGGCGTGAGTTAGTGGATGACGCAACAAAAAAGCCCCTGACCGAAGTCAGAGGCTCTTGTTTTGGTGGACGGTACAGGACTCGAACCTGTGACCTCCTGCACGTCAAGCAGATGCTCTACCAGCTGAGCTAACCGTCCATATTCCGTTTTTGCCGAAATCAGCTTGATTATATTACCATACCTTCTGCCAAAAAGCAAGCCCTTTTTTCAAAAAATGTAAAACTTTTTTGAAGGCACGGCGTAAAATGCCTTTTTTGCCGTGCATACGCCCGTTCCGGGCTGAAATGCGGGCGGGCGCATATTGCTCACACCGTTTTGGTGTGGTATAATAAACTGATTTATAATAGGAATAGTATCGGAAGGTATTTGCAGCATGAGAGTTTTGGGCATCGACCCCGGCTACGCCATCGTGGGCTGGGGCGTGGTGGATTACGGGGGCAACCGGTTTGCGCCGGTGGATTTCGGTGCGGTGTGCACCGATGCAGGCGTGCCGTTCGAGCGGCGTCTGGATGAGGTGTACACCGGCATCAAACAGGTGATCGAGCGCACCCAGCCTGAGGTGCTGGCCATCGAAAAGCTGTTCTACCAGCACAACCAGACCACCGTGATCGGCGTGGCCGAGGCGCGCGGGGTCATTCTGCTGGCGGCGGCGCAGGCGGGCCTGCCCATCTACGAGTACACCCCCATGCAGGTCAAACAGGCGGTCACCGGCTACGGCAAGGCCGTGAAAAAGCAGGTGCAGGAAATGACCCGTGTGCTGCTGCATCTGCCTGCGGTGCCAAAGCCGGACGATACCGCCGATGCGCTGGCAATGGCCATCACCTTCTGCCACACCAACGGCAACCAGCTCAACCGCTTTGTCCGCCGTGTGGCCGGGCCCATTTAAGATTGACAGGCTCGCCCTCTCAGGCTCACTTTGTTCGCCAGCTCCCCCAAAGGGGGAGCCCTTGGCAAAACCATTGGCTTTGCGTGGACTGCCAAAGCCTCTCACTTTGGGAGAGGTGGCATTGCGCAGCAATGACGGAGAGGGCGAGGATGCTGACAAAAGTCAGGTTTGTTTAGGAAAGAGAACACGCTATGATCTACTGCTTAACGGGAAAAATCGTCAAAAAAAGCATGAATGCCGTGGTGCTCAGCTGCGGCGGTGTGGGCTACTATGCCCAGTGCCCGGCCAGTGTGGCGGGCGCACTGCCCGGCGTTGGCAGGGAAGCCACCATTTACACCGTGATGAGCGTCACCGAGAACGACGTGAGCCTCTACGGCTTTGCCACCGAGGAGCAGCAGGCCTGCTTTGAGATGCTGACCGCCGTGTCCGGCGTGGGCCCCAAGGTGGGCCTTGCCATCCTGAGCGTGATGGAACCGGACCGCGTGGCGCTGGCCATCTCGGCGGGCGACCACAAGGCGTTCAAGGCCGCCAGCGGCGTTGGACCAAAACTGGCTCAGCGCATCGTGCTGGAACTGAAGGACAAGGTGGCCAAGGGCTTTGTGGACGGCATCTCGCTGGAAGATGTGGCAGGTGCTTCCGCCGATACACAGGCTGCTCAGGGCAGCAGTCAGGCCATTGCGGCGCTGGTTTCGCTGGGCTACAGCCAGAGCGAGGCCGCACTGGCTGTTTCCAAGATCGATGCAACATTGCCCGTGGAAGAGATCATCAAACTGGCCTTGCGCAGCATGGCAGGCAGGAGGTAAAGGATGCAGGACGAGACTGCGCTGTACGGCGCAAAAATGATGCAGCCCGGCATGACGGCGGCGGACAGCGAGGAAAACAACCTCCGCCCGCAGCATCTGGAAGACTACATCGGGCAGGAAAAGGTCAAGCAGAACCTGAAAATTTACTTGGAAGCCGCCAAGCGGCGCGGTGAACCCATGGACCACATCCTGCTCTACGGTCCGCCGGGTCTGGGCAAGACCACGCTGGCGGGCATCATCGCCAACGAGATGGGGGTGCAGATCCGCATCACCAGCGGCCCGGCCATCGAGAAGCCCGGCGACCTTGCCGCCCTGCTCACCAACTTGCAGGAGGGCGATGTGCTGTTCATCGACGAGATCCACCGCCTGTCCCGGCAGGTGGAAGAGGTGCTGTACCCGGCGCTGGAGGACTACGCGCTGGATATCATGATCGGCAAGGGCCCCAGCGCCCAGAGCATCCGCATCAATCTGCCCCGGTTCACGCTGGTGGGTGCCACCACCCGTGCGGGCCAGATCACCGGCCCGCTGCGGGACCGCTTTGGCGTGCTGCTCAAGCTGGAGCTGTACGGCCCGGACGAGCTCTCCCGCATCATCCAGCGCTCGGCAGGCATTCTGGATCAGCCCATCACGCCGGAAGGTGCATACGAGCTGGCCAAGTGCAGCCGGGGCACCCCCCGCGTGGCCAACCGCTTTTTGAAGCGCATCCGCGACTTTGCCACCGTGCTGGGCGATGGAATTATTGACCGGGACGTGGCCCTCATGGGCCTCAAGCGGATGGACGTGGATGCGCTGGGGCTGGATGAGCTGGACCGCAGCCTGCTGCGCGCCATCATTGAAATGTACAACGGCGGCCCGGTGGGTCTGGAAACGCTGGCGGCGGCTCTGGGTGAGGAAGCCGTCACGCTGGAAGACCTGTGTGAGCCGTACCTGATGCAGATGGGCTTTCTGACCCGGACGCCGCGGGGCCGCTGCGCCACCCGGCTGGCCTACGAGCATCTAGGCCTGAAAGCGCCGGAGACCGGCGCACCCGAAGAAAACGGGCAGCAGAGTTTGTTTTAAAGAAAACACTTTTTTGAAAGTGGGGTATTATTATGGGAAAGTATTTTGGAACCGACGGTGTGCGCGGCGTAGCGGGCGCAGACCTGACCTGTGAACTGGCAATGAAGATCGGCCGCGGCGCTGCTGCGGTGCTCACCGGCAGCACCGGCCACCGTCCGCGCATCCTCATCGGCAAGGACACCCGCCAGTCCGGTGACATGCTGGAAGCGGCCCTGACCGCCGGTCTGTGCAGTGTGGGTGCGGACGTGGAGAGCTTGGGCGTACTGCCCACGCCCGCCGTGGCCTATCTGGTGGGCAAGTACAATGCCGACGCCGGTATTGTGATCTCGGCCTCCCACAATCCGATGGAGTTCAACGGCATCAAGATCTTTGCCGGTACCGGCTATAAGCTGCCGGACGAGGTGGAGAACAAGATCGAAGCCTACATCGACAACGACTGCGCGGGCATCGAGCTCAAGACCGGCGCCGAGGTGGGCCGCGTTTACCGTCGCGACGACGGTTTGCAGGACTATGTGGACCACCTGTACGAGTCCGTGCACGGCGATCTGACCGGCCTGAACGTCTGCATCGACTGTGCAAACGGCGCATCCGCCGCCGTGGCGCAGAAGCTGTTCCCCCGTCTGGGCGCGAAGTGCACCTTCCTTGGCATTGCACCGGACGGCGAGAACATCAACAAGGGCGTGGGCAGCACCCACCTCGACAATCTGGAAAAGGCCGTGGTGGAAGGCGGCTTTGACTGCGGCATCGCCTTTGACGGCGATGCCGACCGCTGCCTTGCCTGCGACGAAAAGGGGCAGGAGATCGACGGCGACAAGATCATTGCCCTGCTGGCTTTGACCATGAAGGAAAAGGAACGTCTGGACGGCGACACCGCCGTGGTCACGGTGATGTCCAACCTCGGTTTCATCAAGTATATGGAAAGTCAGGGCATCAACACCGAAAAGACCGCCGTGGGCGACCGCTACGTGCTGGAAAACATGCGCGAGAACGGCTACGCCATCGGCGGCGAGCAGAGCGGCCATGTGATCCTGCTGCACCATGCCACTACCGGCGACGGCGAGCTGACCGCCGGCAAGCTGCTCAAGCTGCTGGCGGAGAGCGGCAAAAAGATGAGCGAGCTGAACGGCATCTACGCCCAGTACCCGCAGGTGCTGGTGAACGTGACCGCCAACGCCGCCCAGAAAAAAGCCTACAAAGAGGACGAGGTGCTGGCCGGTTTCATTGAGAACGAGCAGCAGAAGCTCATGGGCATGGGCCGCGTGCTGGTGCGCGTGTCCGGCACCGAGCCGAAGATCCGCGTGATGGTGGAAGGGCAGGATCTGGACGCCATCCATCGCTGCGCCGAGCGCATCGTGGATAAGATCAACCAGCGCATTCTGGGCCAGTAAAAACGGATAAAAAGAAGGGAGGACGCTATGCGCCCCGCAGATACTTGGAAAGATTATGAACTGCTGGATGCCACCGACGGCAACCGGCTGGAGCGCTGGGGTGAGACCATCCTCATCCGCCCGGACCCGCAGGTGGTGTGGAAAACGCCCAAGCAGAGCCCCCTGTGGGCAAAGGCAGATGCGGTGTATCACCGCTCCAATCAGGGCGGCGGCGAGTGGGAGTACAAGCGCCGCCTGCCCGAAAAGTGGAAGATCAGCTGCGGCGAGGGCGAGGATAAGCTCACCCTTATCGTCAGCCCCACCGGCTTCAAGCACACCGGCGTGTTCCCGGAGCAGGCCGTCAACTGGGCATGGTACGCCAAAAAGATCCGTGCCGCAGGCCGTCCGGTAAAGGTGCTGAACCTGTTCGGCTACACCGGCGGTGCCACGCTGGCCTGTGCGGCGGCAGGTGCCACCGTCTGCCATGTGGATGCCTCCAAGGGCATTGTGGCGTGGGGCAAGGACAATGCCGCGGCCAGCGGCCTTGCCGACCGGCCCATCCGCTGGCTGGTGGACGACTGTGCCAAGTTCGTTGCGCGGGAAAAGCGCCGCGGCAACACCTACGACGGCATCATCATGGACCCGCCCAGCTACGGGCGCGGCCCCGGCGGTGAGATCTGGAAGCTGGAGGACTGCATCTACGATCTCATCAGCCAGTGCGAAGAGGTGCTGAGCGATACGCCGCTGTTTTTTGCAGTGAACAGCTACACCACCGGCCTGTCCCCGGCGGTGATGGAATATATGCTCAAGACCACGCTGGTGCCCCGCTTTGGCGGGCAGACTAGCTGCGACGAGATCGGTCTGCCGGTCTCTGCCACCGGCGGCGTGGTGCCCTGCGGCGCAACCGCCATCTGGGAAGAGTGATAACGATTTTAAATGGCCGCCGCGTGCGCTTTGGCCA
>ERZ1026898.1315-NODE-1315-length-12649-cov-5.292123_pt1 | contig 12649 bp, 10 predicted proteins | sample MGYA00380178_ERZ1026898 | MGnify/ENA primary metagenome ERZ1026898 (study PRJEB33269, sample SAMEA4719814) | human gut metagenome | biome: human-associated habitat; feature: organic feature; material: feces | place: Cameroon | collected 2013-10 ... | reverse complement strand
CTTTTTACCTATATTATTAAAAAGGATGGTATATTATGTATAAAATTAATTTTGAAAAACCTGTACACGTACACTTTATCGGAATCGGCGGTATCAGCATGAGTGGTCTTGCCGAGATACTTTTAAAAGAAGGTTTCACTATTTCCGGATCTGATAATAAAGAATCCGCCCTCACAGATCATCTGGAAAAGCTGGGGGCCAAAGTATTCTACGGACAGAAAGCTTCTAATATTATTTCCGGCATCGATGTTGTTGTATATACTGCCGCAATTCATCCTGATAACGAAGAATTCGCAGAAGCTGTAAAACAGAATCTTCCTATGCTGACCCGTGCAGAACTGCTCGGACAGTTAATGACCAACTATGATGTACCGATCGCAATTTCCGGTACCCACGGCAAGACAACGACAACTTCTATGCTGTCACACATTTTACTTGCCGGAGAACTGGATCCTACCCTCTCTGTCGGCGGCATCTTAAAGGCTATCGGCGGTAACATCCGTGTAGGTAATTCTGAATATTTTGTCACAGAAGCCTGTGAATATACGAACAGTTTCCTGCATTTCTTCCCGAAGATCGGCGTAATCCTGAATATTGACGAAGATCATCTGGATTTCTTCAAAGACTTGGCTGATATCCGTAATTCTTTCCACCGCTTTGCGAAATTACTTCCAAAGGATGGAACACTTGTTATCAACGACAACATTCCTGATCTTGAAGAGATCACTGCTGACCTTGACTGCCGCGTGATCCGTTACGGTAATGACAGCTCTCTTGACTACAGTGCAACCAATATCCTTCATGATAAGAAGGGAGAGGCCTCTTTCGATCTGGTAAAATCCGGTGAATTTATCGACCGTATCTCATTATCGGTGAATGGAGATCATAATGTATCCAATGCATTATCAGCCATTGCCGTTGCAGACCTTCTCGGAGTTCCATTTACCAAGATCAAAGAAGGACTGAAATCGTTCCACGGCACAGACCGTCGTTTCGAATATAAAGGTGAAGTTAATGGAGTTACTGTCATTGATGATTATGCTCATCACCCAACAGAGATCAATGCAACTTTAACAGCGGCCAAAGAATACCCGCACAAAGAAATATGGTGCATCTTCCAGCCACATACTTATACACGTACCAAAGCATTATTCCCTGAATTTGTAGATGCCCTGACACATGCCGATCATGTGATCCTCGCAGACATCTACGCTGCCCGTGAGACAGATACTCTGGGCATGTCTTCTGAGATGATCGCAGAAGAATTAAAGAAAAAAGGATGCGATGCTTACTATTTCCCAAGCTTTGAAGAGATTGAAAACTTCTGTCTGGACAAGTGCCAGAAGGGAGATGTGTTGATAACTATGGGAGCCGGAAACGTTGTAAACATTGGGGAAAACCTGCTTAAACGCTAGTTATCCACATTATCCACACAATTTTATCCACAAAAAAGTCGGATTTTGACTCAAAAATTTCTTTTTTCCCCGTCTTCCCGGTGCTATAATGTGTCTACGATGAAACGAAAGATACAAAAAGTTCTGGGGAGGACGGGGAATTATTATGAAGGAATTAAAACTTACGAAGTATGTACAGACGAACGCGACTGTACTGGACAATGAATTTATCGACCAGTATATGGTCAGAGCCAATGGAGAATATGTCAAAGTATATCTCCTGCTTCTCCGTCATATGAATCAGTCCTCCGGATGTCTTTCTGTTTCCGAGCTGGCTGATCTGCTCGAGTGCACAGAGAAGGATGTACTCCGCGCATTAAGATACTGGAAGAGTGAAGGACTCCTTGATTATCTGGATGACACTCCGGATGATCCGACTCCGCAAAGTACGGTCCGTTCATCCGTACCAACTTCCGAATTACACGATGTACAGTCCGGCTATATGACTGCGTCCGTTCCATCTATGACAAATCAGATGGATTACCCTGTTGATTCTGTCGAAGCCCCTGTTTCTGCGGTTCCGGCATCTACAACAAATATACAGCAGTACCGTAGCCGTAAGGAACGTGCAGAATTCAAAGAATTACTCTTTGTTGCCGAACAGTATCTCGGCAAGACACTTTCCGCTACTGATATTGACCAGATTACTTATTTTTATGACACACTGAATATGTCAGCTGAACTTATTGAGTATCTGATCGAATATTGTGTTGAAAATGGTCACAAGAGTATGCATTATATTAATAAGGTGGCCTTATCATGGCATGAAGAAAACATAACAACTGTGAATCTTGCCAAGACAAGTTCATTTCTTTATAATAAGAACTGTTATTGCGTCCTGAATGCATATGGGATTAAGGGCCGCGGTCCTGCCGCTTCTGAGATTGCCTATATCCGCAAATGGTCAGAAGAATATGGTTTTGCTCTGGAAGTAATCCTTGAAGCATGTGACCGTACGATGAATGCCATTCATCAGCCAAGCTTTGACTATACCGATTCCATTCTGAAGCGCTGGAAAGACAAGAATGTCCGTCAGTTAAAAGATATCGATGCGGTAGATGCTGATTATCGCAAAGAGAAGGAACGTGCGAAAGAGCTCGCAAAGGAACGCAAAAGACAGCAACAGGCACAGAAACCTGCAATTAACCAGAACAATAAGTTCAACAATTTCGACGGACGTTCTTATGACATGAATGATCTGGAACGTCGTCTGGTTCAGCAATAAAGTATACATATCAGATTCTATTATGCGAATGCAGAGGAGTTTTCCATAACATGGCACTTTCCAATTCTCAGTACGATCATTTAATGCGTACTTATGAACAAAAACAACTGGATAATGAGTTTCAACTCAGAAAACGCTATGAGAAGGCATACGCCCTCATTCCCGAATTAGAGGAAGTGGATCATTCCATCTCCTCTTTAAGTGTTAAAAAGGCAAGACTGCTTCTGGACGGAGATCAGACTGCTCTTTCTTCTTTAAAATCAGAGCTCAAAGAACTCTCCGCCAGAAAGCCGGCTTTATTAAAAGCACATGGTCTTCCTGCCAATTACCTTGAATTACACTATCAGTGTCCGGATTGTAAAGATACCGGTTATATTGGCACACATAAATGTCACTGTTTCAAAAAAGCGATTGTGGATTATTTATATACGCAATCTAATCTCAAAGATATCCTTGACAAAGAGAACTTTTCAACCTGTTCTCTGTCCTATTATTCCAGGAATCATATCGATCCGCTTACCGGACGTTCTTCTCTGGAATCAATGGAAACTGCATTAAATGTCTGTCACAACTTCGTAGATACATTTTCTAAAGAATTTCATAACATACTACTGTATGGAGATACCGGTGTCGGAAAGACTTTTCTTTCTCACTGCATCGCAAAAGAATTAATGGATTCCGCTTATTCCGTTATTTACTTTACAGCAGCCGGACTTTTTGATATCCTTGCAGAGAATACATTTGGTAAAAGACAGGACAAGGATTCTGATGTATTTGAACACATCTATGACTGTGACTTGCTGATCATTGATGATCTGGGTACAGAACTGCCAAATTCATTTACTGTATCCCAGTTGTTCATTTGTCTGAATGAACGCATATTAAGGCAGAAATCAACCATAATATCTACCAACCTTGCATTGGAGGATATAAAATCAATCTACTCGGAACGGACATTCTCACGAATCAGCAGTAATTATACAATTCTGCGTATTACCGGTGACGATATCCGTATCCAAAAAAAATTATTAAACCTGGGAGGTACTAATGATGTTACGCCGTAACGATCGTAATCTTGAGAATATACCGGTAGGAGCACTTGGACTGATCGCTCTTGACGGTTGTACAGAGATGGGAGCAAAAGTAAATGATTATCTCGTAAAATGGAGAAAGGAAGATGGACATATTCATAAGAACGATGTCGCTTTCATAGGCTATGAGAAAGACACTTACTTAATCGATGCAAAAGTTCCACGTTTTGGTTCAGGTGAAGCAAAAGGTATTATTAATGAATCCGTTCGTGGTAAAGATCTTTATCTTATGGTCGATGTATGTAACTACAGCCTGACATATTCCCTGACAGGAAATATTAACCATATGTCCCCTGACGATCATTATCAGAACTTGAAACGTATTATTGCAGCAGTAGGTGGAAAAGGACGTCGTATTAACGTCATTATGCCATTCTTATATGAAAGCCGTCAGCACAAGAGAAGCAGTCGTGAATCTCTGGACTGCGCACTCGCTCTTCAGGAGCTTGTCCGTATGGGTGTTGACAATATCATCACATTTGATGCTCACGATCCTCGTGTACAGAATGCGATTCCATTAAACGGATTCGAAACAATCCGTCCAACATACCAGTTCGTCAAAGGTCTTCTCCGTACCTTCAAAGATCTTCAGATCGACAGCGATCACATGATGGCAATCAGCCCGGATGAAGGTGCTACAGGACGTGCAATTTATCTTGCCAACGTACTGAACCTTGATATGGGTATGTTCTACAAACGCCGTGACTTCTCACGTGTGGTAGACGGCCGTAACCCGATCGTTGCTCATGAGTTCCTTGGATCTTCCGTAGAAGGAAAAGATGTGATCATCCTTGATGACATGATTTCTTCCGGTGACAGTATGTTAGACGTTGCCCGCCAGTTAAAACAGCGCAAAGCAAAACGTATCTTCTGCGCTGCTACATTCGGTCTGTTCACAAACGGTCTGGAGAAATTCGACCAGGCATATGAAGAAGGTATCTTAGACGCTGTTCTGACTACCAACCTGATCTACCAGACACCTGAACTTCTGGAACGTCCATATTATATTAACTGTGATATGAGCAAATATATTGCCCTCGTGATCGACACTCTTAACCACGATGGTTCTATCAGCAGTATCCTGAATCCTATCGAAAGAATTCAGAATGTTGTCAATAAGTATAAAAATGGTGAAGAGATTTAATAGTATCTACAGGACCTGCCACTGGCAGCTCCTTACGAATGCACGTGATTAAAAAATGCTGCCGGGAATTTCCCGACAGCATTTTTTTAAAGTTCTATCTTGTGATAAACAAGTCCGGCTTCTTTCATCACCTGTTCTTCTCTCGTCTGACAGGTAAATATGATCACTTGTTTCTTATGTTCTTTCAACCATCTGAGTGTCTGAAGCATTCTCTCCTCATCATAATATGCAAATGCATCATCCAGTATCACCGGCATCTCTTCCTCACATAAAAGCTCTCCCACTGCCATACGGAGTGCCAGATAGACCTGTTCTACCGTTCCACGACTTACCTGTTCAATCTCTACTCTCTTTTCATCTGTCATAAGCGATACATGAAGTTTTTCATCTGTCACAAGCTTTTTATATTTTCCACCTGTGATCTCACAGATGAATGATGACGCTTTCTCATTCAGATCTCTTTTTAGATATCCCCGCATCTCCTCTGACAACTGTTCCAGATGATCTGCCGCCATCTGGACCGCCTGGCGTTTCATCTCATATTCCCTGGAACGCTCATTAACTTCATCCAGTTCCGCGAGCTGTTCTCCCAGGTTGTCATACTGAATTTTCTTCTCTTTTAATTCCGCTGTAATATGCGATTTCTCCCAGCGTAACTTCTCTATCGGAACTTTCTCCTCTTCCTGCGTGATCTCTTCAAGGATAATCTCTGGCTCTGTTTTTACCTGTTTTTTTCCAACTTTCATCCGGTTCCATATATATAAGCCGAACGCAAGGAATAACACAATAGCAATCAGATAATTCCACGGTTTCGAGAACAAGATGACTGCAATCACAATAACCAGTGCAAACACCAGAAGCTCCATTGGATGGATCCTCCATTTTTCCGGACGAATCTCATCCATGACACCTTTTCCATGTTCTTCTTCCCTCTGGCGCTCTTTTTTCTTTTCTTCTTCCTTTTCCAGCCGATACGCAAGTTCTTCTTCTACACGTTCCAGTTCTTCTTCCAGATGATGTACATCACGCCAGACAAAAGATACTTCCTGCTCAAGTTTTTCACGTTTCTGCTGCTTTTGAGCCATTTCCATACGGATCTCATTTTCCAGGATCTTCTTCCTGCCCCTTAACTGTTCCAATGCACCGGCCAGGTCGATTTCTCCGTTTCCCGAGGTGTAATAGTTTGTCGCATAATTTTTCAGCTCTGCCACAATACTTTCCCCCATCTGTGCATTTCTCTGGCTCATGGAAACGGTATTATCGTAACGTTCTGCGTCCATCTCCCCAAGCAGCATCTGAAGATCTCCGTCTTCTACAGACAGTACTTCACCGTCCTCTTCACAGATCAGTTCCGCTTTTTTAGAATATTTATCAAAATTTCTTTCGATACGGAAATGTTTCTCTCCACTTTTGAACTTCAATATACCAGAATAGTAATTAGGATTTTCCCACGGTTCGTATATACTGAAAGTATCATTTTGCGCAGCCCGTCCTCTCCCTCTTTCTATTCCGAAAAGCATTCCCCTGATGAATGTATGGATTGTAGACTTTCCTGATTCGTTTTCCCCGTAAATCAGGTTGATCCCCTCATCCAGATCTATCTGCCGGTCATGGAATTTTCCAAAGTTTTTTAACAATAGTTCATTAATCTGCATCTTTCGGTTCTATCCTCTTCTCGTCTCCATCAAAGCCTGCACTCCTTCACAGAGTGCCTGGTACTCCAGACTGTCGGCCGGATAGTCACTCAGGCTTTCAATATATTGTCCGAGAATGTTTCCTTTATTTTCATTTTTTAATTTTTCAAAGTCATATGCAGGCTTTGTGTGGTCTGTAATCTCCACCACATTACCGTATGGATCCATATGATCCAACTCATACCAGATATCCGGATCTCGATAACCAGTCAGTGTAATCTTATACATGTGCTGCTTTCCCTGCTCTTCGATCATATCTGCAATCTTTTGCCTCAGTACATGGCCGGTCACAGATTTATCCACCTGTACCTCGCAGTGTCTGTATTCACGCAGTGCATGTGGCACAAAACGGATCTGACAACCATTTCCGGTGATCTTTCCTTCGATATAACCATGAGCTCCTGTATCACCTACATCCGTCGGCTCCAGCGATCCGGCATATGCCATCCGGTTCTCTACCAGCATCTGCGGCTTGTGGATATGTCCAAATGCAGCATAATCATACCCAAGCGTCATGATCTGATTACTCTTGATCGGAATATGTTTCTCATCCCCACCGTGTGCAAGCAAAATCTCATACTTCTGCCGTCCTTCCGGAACTGCATGATCATATAACGGCTCCAGAATTTCTCTGGAATGATAACTGCATCCATAGACAGCCGTCTGGATCCGGTCAAGTTCCACACAGCTCATTTCCTGCGAGCAGATCATGTGCACATGCGGTGCCCAGGTAAATGTTCGGTAATAAGAGTTTTTCCTGATATGATCATGATTACCGGCGATCATAACAACTTCTGTCTGCTCCAGCATCTCCAGTATGGAATTCATTTCTTTTAATTCTCTTAAAAGTGGCTGCCTGTGGAACAGGTCCCCCGCGATCAGCAACAAATCTGTCTTTTTCTGATTACAGATTGTTATGATATCACGAAAGCTGTCCCAGAGCTCCTGTTCTCTATTTTGACTGTACGCGTTTCCCGCGTCCGGCTTTGCCCCTAAATGCAAGTCTGCGATGTGTATGAACTTCATCCTCGCTTCCCTCTTTCTGTTCTGTCTTCTCTTTCGATGGCAGTGTTACGACAAACTGTGTCCGGTTGTCATCACTTTTTGCCAGGATTCTTCCTCCGTGCAGCTCCACGATCTGTTTGGCGATCGCAAGTCCCAGACCTGCGCCGCCGGTTCCTGTCGATCTGGAACCATCCACGCGATAGAATTTCTCGAATATCGTCTGAAGCATATCGCCCGGGATCTTATCACCTGCATTGGTAAATGTGATCTCGATGTCACCATCCTTCATTTTCGCTTCGATCCGGATCTCCGTATCTGCATAGCAGTAAGCAATTGCATTTCTTAAGATATTATCGAATACTCTTGCAAGCTTATCCGGATCTCCGTAGATCATCAGATCTTCTTCTACATCCACTTCACAGGTCAGCTTCTTTTCCTGGAGGACTCCGTACAGCTCATCTGCAAGCTGTTCAAGCATCATCGTAAGATCAATCTCTACCGGTTCCAGTTCGATATTCTGAAGATTATATCTTGTAATATCAAAAAATTCATTGATCAGCTCTCCTAATCGGATGGATTTTTCCAATGCGATGTGAGTATATGCTTTTCGTTCTTCTTCCGGCATGTCGGGATGATCTTCGAGCATCGTAAGATACGCCACGATCGAAGTCAGCGGCGTCTTTAGATCATGCGCCAGAAAAAGCACCAGGTCGTTTTTCTTCTTTTCGCCTTCCGATGCCTCCAGCTCCTGCCGTTTTAATGTTGCTTTAATCTCATTCAAACGGATCTCTATTGGTTTTAATTCTGTGATCAGATGAATGGGATCTGTAGATTCCGATATAATATTTTCAATTCCATGATCGATCTGATCCAGATATTTTGTCATCTGAGAAAGCGCAACATAAAAAAACAGCGCAAAAAGGATCAGATAACCAACAATCATGAAAAATGTCTTGTTATCTCCGATCAGCTGCCAGTAAAGATGGACCGCCGTCTTTTCATTTATATTCAGAAATACCAGAACATCTACAAAAGTTCTGGCAAAACTGTCATTATAAATTCCATCGATCACAAATTTAAGCAGTATCCCCCCTACCAGAACGGTAAGCGCTGTAACCAGCACCGTCTGCAAGAGGATACTGAATTTTAATTTCCGATAATTATTCTTCAACCTTATAGCCCACTCCCCACACAGTCTTGATAAAATCAGACTTGCCTGTCGGTGCACTCATCTTCTCGCGGAGATGACGGATATGCACCATCACCGTGTTGTTACTGTTCTTATAATATTTCTCATGCCATACTTTCTCGAACAATTCTTCTGAGCTTATGACCTTTCCCCGGTTCTCACACAGAAGCCAGAGGATGTCGAATTCGATCGGTGTCAGTGTCAGCGGCACTTCATTGTATACACACTCATGAGAAGTCCGGTTCAGAAGCAGCCCTCCGAAGTCCAGGACATCTCCTTCTTCTTTGGTTCCTTCATTATACTGTGTATACCGGCGAAGCTGTGCTTTCACTCTCGCCACCAGCTCCAGTGGGTTGAACGGTTTCGGAATATAATCATCCGCTCCCAGCGTAAGCCCGGTGATCTTATCCATGTATTCCGTCTTCGCCGTCAGCATGATCACCGGAAATGTATATTTCTGCCGGATCTGCTTGAGGATCTGGAATCCGTCAATATCCGGAAGCATAATATCCAGGATTGCAAGATCGATCTTCGTACTGTTAATACAGTCCAGTGCATCCTGGCCGTTGTAAAATTTGAATACTTTGTATTGGTCATTCTGGAGATAAAGCTCTACTACATCAGCGATTTCCTTTTCGTCATCTACTACTAATATATTCATACTGCCCTCCATTCTATATGGGGACGGCGGATTTTTATAAATCCCCCGTCCCCATATACGTTTTATATACGTTTTTCACGTGTTGTTATCCACATGATCCTCTATTACAGTTCACAGTTGTTGACAGTTCTTGGGAATGGAATTACGTCACGGATATTGCCCATTCCTGTCAGATACATGACGCATCTTTCGAATCCAAGTCCGAATCCGGCATGTCTTGTAGAACCATATTTACGAAGATCCATGTAGAACTTGTAGTCTTCTTCTTTCAGTCCCAGTTCATCCATTCTTGCTTTCAACTTATCGTAGTCATCCTCTCTCTGGCTTCCTCCGATGATCTCACCGATTCCAGGTACCAGACAGTCTACTGCCGCAACGGTCTTGCCATCGTCGTTCAGCTTCATGTAGAATGCTTTGATCTCCTTCGGATAATCTGTTACGAATACCGGACGTTTGAAGACTTCTTCTGTCAGGTATCTTTCGTGCTCTGTCTGAAGGTCTGTTCCCCATGTTACTTTGTATTCAAATTTATCATTGTGTTTCTCAAGAAGTTCTACAGCCTCTGTATATGTCACTCTTGCGAAATCAGAAGATACTACGTTGTGCAGTCTCTCCAGAAGTCCTTTGTCTACGAATGAATTGAAGAAGTTCATCTCTTCCGGTGCATTCTCAAGCACATAGTTGATGACGTATTTTAACATTGCTTCCGCAACGAACATATCGTCATCCAGATCTGCAAATGCCATCTCAGGCTCGATCATCCAGAACTCTGCCGCATGACGTGTTGTGTTAGAGTTCTCTGCACGGAATGTCGGTCCGAATGTATAAATATTACGGAATGCCTGTGCGTAAGTCTCACCATTTAACTGTCCGCTTACAGTAAGGCTTGTCTCTTTTCCGAAGAAATCTTTGGAATAATCTACGCTTCCGTCTTCATTCTTCGGTACGTTATTCAGATCCATAGTTGTTACCTGGAACATCTCTCCTGCACCCTCACAGTCACTTCCTGTGATCAATGGTGTATGCACATATACGAAACCTCTCTCCTGGAAGAACTTATGAATCGCATATGCTGTCAGGGAACGTACACGGAATACTGCCTGGAATGTATTTGTTCTAGGTCTTAAATGTGCGATTGTTCTCAGATATTCAAAGCTGTGACGCTTCTTCTGAAGTGGGTAATCCGGTGCGGATGCTCCTTCTACTTCTACAGTATCTGCCTGGATCTCGAATGGCTGCTTTGCCTGAGGTGTTGCTACCAGTGTACCTGTAACGATTACTGCTGCACCTACATTTAACTTGGAGATCTCTGCAAAGTTGTCCATCTTGTCGTGATATACAACCTGTAAAGGCTCAAAGAATGTTCCATCATTTACCACGATGAATCCAAATGCTTTGGATCCGCGGATACTTCTTACCCATCCACCGATGGTTACTTTCTGATCCATGTAAGAATCACTGTTTTTATATAATTCTCTAATTGTTGTCAATTCCATGCCAATTATTCTCCTTTTTAAAAACTCACATATATTTCTATTATACCATATCGGCCAGATTTATGTTATACTATATTTACTGAATTTACTGTCTTACTTATCCGAATTTTTCAGTTAATAAGTCAGATAGAAGAAATATCAAAAGTTAGGAGATCATCATATGAAGAACTTACTAGTTGCACAGTCCGGCGGACCAACTTCTGCGATCAACGCAACTCTTGCCGGAGTAATTGAGAACGCTCTTTCCAGCCCATCCGTAGACAAAATCTATGGATCAGTCAATGGAATCCAGGGAGTATTAAATGAGAACCTGATAGATCTTAAAACCAAGATCACAAATGTATCAGAACTGGACCTTCTTTGTCAGACCCCTGCTTCTGCACTCGGCTCCTGCCGTGTGAAATTAAAAGATCCTGCCGTATGTGCAGACGAATACGAGACAATCATCTCTGTTCTGCGCAAATACAGCATCGACTGCTTCATCTACATCGGCGGAAATGATTCCATGGATACAGTAGACAAGCTTTCCAAATATCTAAGCGACAAAGGAATCACAGACATTACCGTGGTCGGCGCACCAAAAACCATCGATAATGACCTCTGCGGAACGGACCATTGTCCAGGTTTTGGATCTGCAGCAAAATATATCGGAACCACATTTGCCGAACTGGAACGTGACTGCCACGTATACACAACCAAGGCCGTAACCATCGTAGAAGTGATGGGCCGTGACGCCGGATGGCTGACTGCAGCTTCCTGCCTCGCCCGTGCAAATGGTGCGAAAGGACCTGACTTTATCTATCTCTGCGAAGTACCATTCAGCATTGACACATTCCTGAAAGATGTGAAAGCAAAACTGGAAGAACAGGATGCCGTGATCATCGCTGTCAGCGAAGGTGTGAAGAACAAAGACGGTCGCTACATTTCCGAAGAAGTACAGAGCTCCGCTGTCGATTCCTTCGGCCACAGCTATATCGCCGGTGCCGCAAAGGTTCTGGAAGATGCTGTAAGAAATGAGATCGGATGCAAGGTACGTTCTATCGAGCTGAACCTGATGCAGCGCTGCGCCGCACACCTTGCAAGCGCAACCGACATTCAGGAATCCAGAATGCTCGGAAAGGCTGCCTGCCAGTATGCACTTGAGGGTGCAGGCGGTATGATGGCTGCTGTGATCCGTACTTCTGACAAGCCTTATGCTACGGAATTTAAAGCACTCCCGGTATGTGATATTGCGAATGCAATCAAGAGTGTGCCTGCAGATTATATTAATGATGCGGGAAATGATGTAACGGAAAAGATGGTGGATTATCTGACACCGTTGATTCAGGGAGAGATGAATACGGTGTATGAGAATGGGATTCCGAAGTATATTTATTTGTATTAAGTTACTGTTGAATGCATGAAGCGACGATTATCCGGCCGAAAGAAAAGTAAGATAGCCTAGTTGTGTGCTGATTCGATCATGGAGTATTTCTAAAGCATAAAAATTGTCCTAAAAGCAGCAGTCAAAAAACCAAAACTCGCAAGCTCAGACAATGATTTTTTGACTGCTAACGGCCAATTTTTATACTTAAGAAATACTAACCATGATCTCATATGCACGCAACTAGGCTATCTTACTTTTCTTCCTCACGTTATCGCATGCTGTAATGATTCAACAGCGGAGCCGTAACCGTTGTGATACCGGAAG
>ERZ1026898.1314-NODE-1314-length-12650-cov-4.574990_pt1 | contig 12650 bp, 13 predicted proteins | sample MGYA00380178_ERZ1026898 | MGnify/ENA primary metagenome ERZ1026898 (study PRJEB33269, sample SAMEA4719814) | human gut metagenome | biome: human-associated habitat; feature: organic feature; material: feces | place: Cameroon | collected 2013-10 ... | reverse complement strand
TCTTATTACTATGCGTTTTATATAAGCTGGGAAACTTGGATAAAATACGTGTATAAAATATTGGAGGTTTTTTATGGGAAACAAAAGAACAAAAAAAGCCATCAGTCTTGAAGGATTCGTCTTTCTGGCAATCTTTTTAGGAATTTTCGGTGGTATGGGGATGAAAATGGGCGGTGTCAATATGCTGAACACATTGATGAACACCGGCTACCAGCTGCTTCTTGAGACAGTCTTCTATATTATGGCAATCGCGGTTCTTGCCGGTGCCATTTCAGGACTGTTCTCAGAATTCGGTGTCATTTCGATGGTGAATAAATTACTGTCACCGCTGATGAAGCCACTTTATAATCTGCCGGGTGCCGCAGCACTCGGTGTAATCACTACTTATCTGTCCGACAATCCGGCAATCCTGGGACTTGCTGAAGATAAGAATTTCCGTAAATATTTCAAGAAATTCCAACTTCCGGCTTTAACGAACCTTGGAACATCTTTCGGAATGGGACTGATTGTAAGTACATTCATGATCGGTCTGAAGTTAAAAGGTGGACACGCCGGAACTGCTGTACTGGTCGGTAACTTTTCCGCTATAATCGGCAGTATCATCAGTGTCCGCATCATGCTTCATTTCACCAAGAAAGAATATGGAACCGAAGAATACTGCGTACAGTTCGAAGAACATGAAGACATGGATGCCATCATGAATACCCGCGAGATCCGTGACGGAGGCATCGGCGGACGTGCCATCGAGGCACTTCTTGAGGGTGGTAAAAACGGTGTGGATGTCGGCCTTGCCATCATCCCGGGCGTTATCACCATCTGTACACTGGTCATGATGCTGACCAACGGCGCATCTGCAGACGGAACTTACACCGGTGCCGCTTATGAAGGAATCGCTTTCCTTCCATGGCTTGGAAAGAAGCTTGAATTCATCTTATCACCGCTTTTTGGATTCACAGATGCATCCGGAATCTCCGTTCCGATCACGGCACTCGGTGCTGCCGGTGCCGCAATCGGACTGGTACCGCACATGGCAGAAGCCGGAACAGTCCTCGCCAATGACGTAGCCGTATTCACTGCAATGTGCATGTGCTGGAGCGGATACCTCAGCACACATGTGGCTATGATGTCTTCACTTAAAGTGAACAAGCTGACCGGAAAGGCAATTTTAAGCCACACGATCGGTGGACTCTGCGCCGGGGTCGCCGCCAACTGGATCTTTAAACTGGTGATGTTGTTCTTGTGATTATGAAGGCTGTATTTTTACAATTCGAGACATCATAATTCTTGGAAATAATTAGTTGTATAAAAACTCCGCAGGGATATTCGAATGAATCATCTATATATGATGCTTCTCCAGAATATTTGTGCGGAGTTTTTTGTTCTGTTGTTATCTTTTATCCCATGAAATCGACTCGTTGATGTCCGAAATTATAAGAGCTTTTTGTTCTGTTACTCTCTTTATCCTGCGTGCCGATGCTGGTGAAGATATTTCTCCCGGGTGGCAAGTCCGCCGCGGATGTGGCGTTCCTGTTTGTTCACGTCAAGAACTTTGCGGACGCTCTGCGCCAGGATCGGGTTGATCTGCTCCAGGCGGTCGGTGCAGTCTTTATGTATCGTACTCTTACTAACCCCAAACTCCTTCGCGGTCTGACGCACAGTGGCTTTATGTTCGATGATATAATATGCGATTTCTACTGCCCTCTCCTCAATGTAATCTTTCATAAAAATAACCCCTGCATAAATTGTTTTTTACACTCTATGCGGGGGGATTTTGATGTATGTCTCATTTAAAATGCCTAATTTGGAAAAGACATCTATTTCTGTTTGTTCCAAAGTTCTTATTACCTAGCTAGACAATACTTCTTATCAAAAATATATGATTTCCTACCGTGCCCTTTCATTTGGTATTAAAAAAAGACCAGAAGTCTTCTTCCAGTCTTTTCTTGCCTTTTATTCTATTTTCCCTATCTCACAATCCGCTCTCTTACGTCCACTTTCCTCTAAATTCACCAAAAGCTGCTTTTCTCTGTCCTCTCCAAGCCCGTCCACCGCTTCCTATAAACCAACTCTTGCCAAACACAACACCAATCCAATCGCACCAACAGCAACAAACACCAGCCCGATACCGGCCGCCTTCTTCCTTTTCTCCATAACCACTACCTGCCTGCTGTCCATAGAATTCACCGGATAGTTCCTTCTTCCTATCAGATATAACAACAGTCCACTTGAATTATTCCCGTTCGCCGCAAGCAGGCCCCATAATTTCGGGTGTTTCAATCCGCGGGCGGCTGCATCGATCACCGTTAACTGATAGACCTGATAGACTGTTTCGATAGCTCCTACAACTGCGGCTGCGCTAAATATCACAGCCAGTACCATATTTCTCTCCATTATATTTTCCTCCTTAAATACGCCTGATAATCTGATAAAGCAATGCTGCTGAGCTTACAATAGCCAGACAAAATACCAGTATCAGATAATAACTCTTGTCCGGCAGGAACATGCTCAACGTGACCAGCAAAATGACCGTGATAATATTAAGTATGATTGCTCCTATCAGTTTTCGTGTACTTTTGACCACATTTGTGCTTTCTTCCAGATGTTCCATCATTTTTTCGTCTCCTTTCAATAAATCATCAAGACTTATGGAATAAAGGCTGCTCAACTCAATGACGCTTATGATATCCGGATAGGATTTCTCATTCTCCCAGTTTGAAATGGTCTGTCTGGACACGTTGATTTTTTCTGCAACCATTTCCTGTGTGAATCCGGATTTCATACGAGCATCCTTTAGTTTTTTTCCAATTTCCATATCTGCGTTTCTCCTTTCGGGAACATCTTTTCACATTGCGTATCTAGTGTCTATCAAACTACTTCTACATCTCAGTTTTTCATGTCCATTTTCGTGTCAAAATTGTTTTACATTGCGTATTTAAGGGGTTTTCAGGGGATGGTCTAGGTTTTTAGGCCTTTTAAAGGATTTCTTACTAACCTGCTCCTCTTTACTCCTCCTTGAACAACCGGCCTTCTTTATAATGCTTCCGGCAAAGTGCCACATAACTCTCATTCGATCCCAGCATGATCTGCGCTCCTTCTTTTACAATCTTTCCATCCGCATACCGGGTGTTGTACTGTGCACGCCGTCCACACCAGCACACAGTCGGAACTTCCTCGATCACATCGGCAATCTCCATCAGCCGTCTCGATCCCGGGAACAGACGGTTCATGAAGTCCGTCCGAAGTCCATAACAGATAACCGGAATCTCATAAAAATCTACCAGATCCGAAAGAATATCTACTTCCTCCGATGTAAGGAACTGCGCTTCATCCACCAGAACCGCATCCACCTTCTGCCCGTGGTAAAAATGTTCCTCATCTTCTTTTTTCCAGACATCTGCAATTTCTTCTAAAAATTCGTCCACATATCCTGCCGGTGCCGACAGTCCGATTCTCGACTGGATCACACGCTCTCCGTCACGATTGTCCACCTTTGGTTTCAGCAATACTGCATACTGCTCCCGTTCTTCATAGTTATAACGCACCATCAGAATATTTGCTGATTTTGAACTTCCCATTGCTCCGTATCTATAATATAATTTTGCCATTTTCCTTATCCTCTTCCTGTTTTTTTCCGTATTACTCAGCTTCTCTTGCATACTTTGATATCTACAAAATTTTCATTTCTAAAGCTTCCCGTCTGTAAGTTGTAACTTTGATTATACATTATCGTCTGGCATGGAACAACCATCTTGTTATCTGTCACTTTTTCCGCTATAGTAAATGTATACATTTATGATATGGAGATTTCTTATGGTCTATTTATTATCTGCCATCGCTGCCAACCTGATCATGACATTTCTTATGCGTTATTCAGAACATCATGACGGCAATCGATATGCGTTAAATATATGGAATTATCTTGCAGGAACTTTGATCAGTATCATTTTTTTGAAAGATAAATCCGTTATTTTTTCCGGTGATTTTATCACCCTTTTTCTCGGCATCATCAACGGAATCGGTTTTGTAACCGCTCTCGTGCTGATCCAGATCAGTATCCGAAGAAATGGCGCACCATTAACAACTACATTTAACCGGTTAGGTATTTTGATTCCGACCATTTTGTCTGCATTTCTCTTTGGAGAAATTCCTTCCCCACTAAAGATTATCGGACTTGCTCTGTGTATTTTTGCAATTATCATCATGAATACCGGTGACAATACCAACCGCCCTGATTTTATGACTGGTTTAATCCTGGTATTCCTTCTTGGAGGAACGTTGGATTTTATTTCCCGTGTTTACAGTCTGTATTATAACGCCGACAGCCAGACATGCTTTGTTATGTATACATTTCTCTCTGCACTTGTTGTCAGTATTATAATATTTCTAAAAGACGGACATAAAATGACGCTTCGTGACAGTATCATCGGAATCGGTGTCGGCATCCCGAATCAGCTTACGACTCTTCTCATCCTTCGTGCGGCCGCTTTCCTGCCTGCATACATCGTATATCCTACATACAGTGCCGGACTGATCATCTTCGTAAATGTTATAAATTATATAGTATTCAAAGAAATGTTAAGCAAAAAGCAATATATCGCAACTGCTATCATCGGGCTTGGACTGGTATTTATCAATTTACTGTAAAAATCAACGATGGCAAAAGCAATGATTTTCAATAACGAACTTTTGTATAAATAAAAAAAATACCGGGAACAGACAAATCATTTTCCTCTGTTCCCGGCAACTGCCTAGAAAAATACACCTTTCACAAATATCTCAATCCCAATTCCGATCAGGATCACACCACCCAGAACATCTGCCTTTCCTGACAGCTTTGTTCCCAATGTCTTTCCAAGATACAATCCGGTCTCGCATATCACAAATGTCACCACAGCAACAATTAATGAACAGACTACAGCCATAATCAGACCATATTCGGCGATTGTAAATCCTACAGACAACGCATCAATTGACGTTGCGATTCCCTGCATCATAAGAACTGCAAAGCTTAATTTTTTCATTTCTTTATTTTCTTCTTCGCCTTGCATGGATTCCTTGATCATACTTCCTCCGATATACAGAAGCAGGATCAACGCGATCCACGGAATGAATTTCTGAAACTGTCCGAATACCTGCACGATCGTATGCACACAGATCCATCCTACCATAGGCATTAAGAACTGAAAGAACCCATATACTCCTGCGATATAAGCCATTCTTGATTTCTTCATATGATTTTCATTCATTCCATTTGCCAGTGAGACTGAAAATGCATCCATTGCCAGTCCTACTCCAAGTAAAGCACTGTTCATAAAGAACAAAAAATTCCAATCCATTATCATTTCCTCCAAAATTAATTTCAAATACATGGCGACAAAAAACCAGATATAACAGCTGTCTGCCATACCTGGTCCATACTTTCTTATAGATAGAGAGAGTCCACGCATAGATCTTACAGCTACACATGAGTCTCACAAATTAAAACAAGCCAGATCAGTCGATCAGTATGTTGACTTGTTGCGTTATACGCCTGTTACTCCCTCATCGGTCATTTATCATCTAAAAGAAGATAACATAATTAATAATTTTTGTCAATAAGCGACCATTTATTTCATTTTCTGTGGTATGCTGTAGACAGAGATTCCCCCGGAACAACTTTGAAAAGAATCAATAAAGGAGTCACAACAATGCCGCACTACTATATGTTCTACAAACCTTTCGGCTGCGTCACCGCCCGGCGCGACGACCGCTATCCGACGGTTATGGACTATTTTATGGAATTACATAACGACAGGCTTTCTCCGGTCGGACGCCTTGACCGCGAGACGACCGGACTTCTTCTGATCACAGATGACGGTATCTTCAACCAGAAGCTCACTCATCCTTCCTATCACAAAGAGAAAACTTATGAATTCACCCTTCTTGGTGATCTGACACCGGATCTGGTACACAAGCTGGAAACAGGTGTCATTCTGAAGGGCACCGATACCCTGACTGCCCCGGCAAAAATTACCGTAACCGGACATGCAGTAATGTCCGATATTCTTTCCACACTGCCGGAAGAAATCCAGAAAGATATCCACAAAAACCGTCCGGATCACCCCGTCACCTATGGGATAATTACCATTTCCGAAGGGAAGAAACGACAGATCCGGCGCATGATGAAGTCTGTTCACTGCTGTGTGATCGAATTAAAACGTATTTCCATCGGAGACATTGTACTTGATGAAGCGCTTTGTCCCGGAGAGTGGAAGGAAATATTTCCTCACGCATAGCGATACAGAGAACGGTATACAAAAACGCTTCAGGAATCTGTCATATAACAAAATTCCTGAAGCGTTTTTATTCTTATTCGATTCTGGTTCTATCCACCTTAGTTACCTGAGCTTGATGAACTACTTGAACTTGACGAGCTGCTTGAGCTTGACGAACTGCTTGAGCTTGACGAACTGCTTGAGCTTGACTCAACCTGAATGCACTGATTAGCCAGCCATTCTTTTACAAGATCATTCAGCGCAATCTCTTTCAGATCTGACTTTGATGCAGCTTTCTTTAAAGCTTTTACACTGTCGTATCCATACTCTTTTGCAATCTTCTTAAGCTCTGTCTTATAAGTTGCATCATCTAACTTGATGTTCTCTTTATCTGCAATTGCCTTTGTTACCAGTGTCTGTTTTACGCTGGATTTTGCAGCCTTTGTTACCTGTTTTTCGAACTTTTCAACAGTTGTTCCCATCTGCTGCTTGATCAGATCATCATATGACATGTTATAAGCTTTTGCAACAGACTTGTACTGAGAGATCAGAGAATCCTCAATCTTCTTTACATCTTTCTCCGGATATTTCTTAACTTTTGTATTATCAAGAACCTTCTGCCATGCTGCCTGCTGCAAAGTATCATTGTATGTCTTTTCGTTATCTTCTTCGAGAGACTTCTTCACTTCTTCTTTGTACTCTTTTACTGTCTTTGATTTCTTAGATACTTTCTTTACCAGTTTGTCTGTAAGCTTTGGTGTATTCTTTTTGGAAATGGATTTTACAGTAATTGTAAATGTTACATCTTTGCCTGCAAGATCAGAACTTCCATAATTCTCCGGGAACTTTCCGTTCCAGTCAAATGTATCACCGATCTTGTGTCCGATAATACTGTCTTCAAATCCTTCGATGAAAGAATTAGAACCGATCTCCAGTGGATAATCTGTAGAAGATCCACCGTCAAATGCTTCGCCATTCATCTTTCCAACGAAATCAATCGTTGCTGTATCGCCTTTTTTTACTGCACGGTCTGTCACTTCTTTTGTTGTTGCATTTTCATCCAGTACTGACTGAATCTGTGTATTCACATCATCATCCGTTACTTCGCTCGGTTTGTCAACTTTATCTACTTCAACACCTTTGTAGACTGAAATCTTAATGTTGTCATTTTCAAGACCTTTCGTCGACTGACAACCAGTCATCAAAAGAGAAACTGCCATAACACCTGTTAATAACATTGCCACTTTCTTTTTCATATCGCACCTCATTTTATCATTCATTCTAAGGTGGGAACTTTATCCCATCTGCTTTCCGAAGTATACGCTAACGCATACCACTCTGTTATATCACATTTTGAAAAACTTTCATAGCATTTTCACATATATTTCACTCTTTTATCAAAATTTTTGTTTTGAAATCACCTACTTTTCCTGTATACTTCTTGCACTCCCACCAAAACAATGTTAGAATATTTGTTATGGAATATAGAATATAGGAGGTTTATTGTGAAGACATTTACAATTGTATTATTGGTAATCCTTGTGATTTTGATCGTTGCATGTGTTGTATTATATTTCGTTGGAAAGAAAGCCGAGAAGAAACAGGCAGATCAGCAGGCACAGCTTGATGCAGTTGCACAGACTGTTTCCATCCTGGTTATCGATAAAGGTCGTATGAAATTAAAAGATGCCGGCTTGCCGGATATCGTACTCGAGAATACACCAAAGTATCTTCGCCGTTCAAAAGTACCGGTTGTAAAAGCCAAAGTCGGACCGAAGATCATGACACTTATGTGTGATGCGCAGGTTTATCCTTTGATTCCTGTTAAGAAGGAAGTCAAAGCTACGATCAGTGGTATTTACATCACAGCTGTTAAAGGTGTAAGAGGTCCTCTGGATGTACCGGAGAAGAAAAAAGGATTTTTCGCAAGATTAAGAAACAAATAAGAGTAAAGAGTACTTAAAAACAGCATTGGAACTTATCGTTCCAGTGCTGTTATTTTTATGTCTATATTGCAATCGGCAACAGGATCTCCGTTGATGTCCAGTGCATAATTCACATGCACCGTGATCTTTTCATCCTGTTCTTCGAACTGGATATCCTTGGTAAAGACTCCAATCATCATCTCACCGTATGGTGTCTCATACTGTGTCATATTGATCTTATCTTTCTCGAATACCATGTGGGTATTCGTAATTCCGCTCTTGATGATCTCGACCTTCTGGTCATCCAGGATCCTTACTTTATTCTTGATGGTTCCCGGGATTCCTTCCACCAGTTCATCATAGATCACATAATGCTTTCCATTTTTCTCATAATAGCTCGCAGGTGCGATTACCTCGATTGGTTCACTTCCCGGCTCATCGCCCTGTGCTTCAATCCCGGTCACATCCTGATGCAGACCGGATATACTTAATAATACGTCTTTTGTCATATATTCTCCTAATAATCTTCAATATCAATTGCCTGTGTCTTATCTACATCGTACGGCAGGATTGAATTGGCGAATTTCTTAAACTTCTCTGCCGCATCACTGACATAAAAATCATATGCCGCCGGTTCTCCCGATGTATTGGCAATTTTCTGCTCTTCCAGTATCTGCTTCAAATCCATCGCTGTCTCGTACGCCGGATTTACAATATGTACAGACTCTCCAAAATATGCCATAATCCTGGATCTGAGAAGCGGATAGTGGGTACATCCCAGAATCAGTGTATCAATCTCCGACTTTCTCATATCGGACAGATAGATATCGATCACTTCTTCTGTGATCTTATGCTTTGCAAATCCTTCTTCTACCAGCGGAACAAATAACGGACATGGTTTTCCTATAACTTCCGCTTCCGGCATAAGTTTTCTGATCTCTTTGGTATAAGTCTCGCTCTTGATCGTTGCCTCTGTACCAAGTACGCCGATCTGACCGTTTTTCGTCTCTCTTACGGCAGCTCTTGCTCCCGGTACGATCACTCCGATGATCGGAATGTCGAACTCTTGCTGCACTGTCTCAAGCGCCAGCGCACTGGCCGTATTACATGCGATCACGATCGCCTTTACATTCTTTGTCTTTAAAAAACGGATGATCTGTCTGGAAAAACGGATAATGTTATTCTTTGACTTACTTCCGTATGGAACTCTTGCTGTATCCCCAAAATATACTACATTTTCATTCGGCAGCTGACGCATGATCTCTCTTGTGACGGTCAAACCGCCGACTCCCGAATCAAACACACCGATTGCTGCAGTGTTCCTGTTTTTATTTTCCACGATATTAAATCTCCTTTTATGAATACTCCACCATATTTTACTATTGTACCGTCTTGGACGTGCATTTTCAAGAGATTTTATGTCGAAACCTCCCTTGTATACTTTGCTATAAAAAAAGTTACCTGCCATAAAACAGATAACTTTTTATTCTTTATTCCGGTTTTAATTACAGAGCCAGCTCTTTTGCAATCTCATACTGGTAAGCAGGAATTCCTTTTGTCATTCCAAGTGCTTCATCAATATCGAAGTCTACATACTCACCATGTTTGTAACCTACAACACGGTTTGTCTTTCCTTCAAGCAGAAGATCTACGGCTTTTGCTCCCATGATAGAAGCATATACTCTGTCTTTACATGTCGGGCTTCCACCACGCTGCATGTGTCCGAGAATCGTTGCTCTTGTCTCCATACCGGTTGCTTCTTCAATTCTCTTAGCCATGTTCATAGAATCTCCAACACCCTCTGCATTGATGATGATGTAGTTCTTCTTTCCACGTTTTCTTGATTCCTGAATATCTTCAATGATCTTCTCTTCGTCATAATCATGCTCTTCAGGCATCAGGATCTTCTCTGCTCCGTTTGCAATACCGCACCACAGTGCAAGGTATCCTGCATCTCTACCCATAACCTCGATGATAGAGCATCTCTCATGAGAAGTTGATGTATCACGTACTTTGTCAATAGCCTGCATAGCTGTATTAACGGCTGTATCGAATCCGATTGTATATTCCGTACAGGCAATATCCAGATCGATCGTTCCCGGAAGTCCGATTGTGTTGATTCCAAAATTAGCAAGTTTCTGAGCTCCGGCAAATGATCCGTCACCACCGATGACTACCAGACCATCAATACCATATTTTTTGCAGATAGCTGCTGCTTTCTGCTGACCTTCCTCTGTACGCATCTCTGCACAACGGGCTGTCTGAAGAATTGTACCTCCGCGCTCAATTGTATCGGATACGTCTCTGGCTGACAGATCGATAATTTCCTCGTTTAAAAGTCCCTGATATCCTCTTCTGATACCTCTTACTTTCACTCCTTTACCCAGTGCTGTACGAACAACGGCACGGATTGCTGCGTTCATTCCAGGAGCATCTCCACCACTTGTCAATACACCTATTGTACGAATTACTTTTTTGTCTGCCATGATTCATTCCTCCATTGTATTAGTTTGTTCCAATTATCTTCTAACCATTATCATTTCTCTCCGATGATATTGTACATGAATTAGTGCACGCTTTCAATGGGTTTTTCTATAACTTTTACACAACTTTCACCCAGATAATTCGTCAATCTGCTCAACAATACCTCATCTGCGGTCACATTCCAGCCCTTTGCCAGGCGTTTTACTGCTTTTTCTTTCCTGCAATAGATGATAACTTCATCCATTCCTTCAGATACTTTCAGAATGTCCTGAAGCATTCCTTCCTGCTGAAGATAAGTCGCTTTATCCGGATATTGAAGCCATAGTTCCTTCTTCGTCTGTTCAAACGGGATCACCTGCTCACAGATCAGTTTACTTGGTGCATCATCTTCTTCGGATACCCTTCCCTTTATAAATACTTTGGCTTCTTCATTCAGATACATCTGATTCTTTTCAAAATCTCTCGGAAAGATCACAACTTCGACTGATCCCACCAGATCTTCCAGTGTAATAAATGCCATAACTTTATTGGTCTTGGTATATTTGATCGTCTTATTGGTGATCATGCCGCCGACGATCTCTTTTGCGCCGTCATGTACCTTTGTCCTTCCCGTCTCATCATCTATCTGGAAATCTAATGTCGTTCTGGAAATGTTCTTCTTCCATTTTTCCTCATAATCCTCCAGCGGATGACCGCTTAAGTACACACCCAGCACTTCTTTTTCAAATGCAAGCTTTGTCTCTTTCTCGTACTCTCCTACATCCGGAAGTGGAATGTCGAATTCCGATTTCTGGTCATCACTTACGATGTCAAATAATGAAAGCTGTCCGGTCATGGAGTATTTCCGCTCACGGTTCACCTGATCCAGGATCTGTACATAAACTACCATAAACTGCTTTCTTGTACCACCCAGACTGTCAAATGCTCCGGATTTGATAAAGCTTTCGATCGTGCGCTTATTGACTTCTTTTCCTGACAGACGTTCGATAAAGTCTTTCAGGTTGCTGAATTCTCCTCCATTTTTTCGTTCCTGGATGATCGACTCGATCACTGGCTTTCCGATACTCTTGATCGCCGCCAGACCATAACGGATATTGCCGCCGTCAACGGAGAAGCTTCCTTCTCCTTTATTAATATCCGGTGGAAGAATCTTAATTCCCATCTGTCTGCAACTGTAAATGTACTCTGATACTTTTCCCGGATTGTCGATCACGGAAGTCATAAGTGCTGCCATGAATTCCACCGGATAGTAATATTTTAACCAGGCAGTCTGATATGATACCACCGCATAGGCTGCCGCATGTGATTTGTTAAATGCATATTTGGCAAAATCGATCATTTCATCATAAATCTTATTCGCCGTCTTCTCGTCGATTCCGTTGGCGATACAGCCCGGCACGCCTTCGTCCGGATTACCATATACGAAATTCTGGCGCTCTTTCTGCATGACATCGCCCTTTTTCTTCGACATCGCTCTTCGCAGAAGATCGCTTCGTCCAAGCGTATATCCAGCCAGATCACGCACGATCTGCATAACCTGTTCCTGATATACGATACATCCATAAGTCGGTGCCAGGATCGGCTCTAACTGCGGACAGTCATAAGTGATGCTATCCGGATTGTTCTTTCCCTTGATGTACTGCGGGATGAAATCCATCGGTCCCGGACGGTATAAGGAGATACCGGCAATGATATCCTCCAGATTCTGCGGTTTCAGTTCCTTCATGAAGTTCTTCATTCCGGCACTTTCAAGCTGGAATACGCCATCGGTCTTTCCTGTTCCGATAGACGCCAGAACTGCTTTATCATCATAATCGATTTTATTAATGTCTATTGTCTTACCGCTGCTGATGCTTGCCAGACGCTCTGCATCCTGTATAACAGTCAGGGTACGCAGACCCAGGAAATCCATTTTCAAAAGCCCCAGTTCTTCCAGTGTTGTCATCGTAAACTGTGTCGTCACTGAGCCGTCCGATCCAAGAGACAA
>ERZ1026898.1308-NODE-1308-length-12678-cov-3.291611_pt1 | contig 12678 bp, 14 predicted proteins | sample MGYA00380178_ERZ1026898 | MGnify/ENA primary metagenome ERZ1026898 (study PRJEB33269, sample SAMEA4719814) | human gut metagenome | biome: human-associated habitat; feature: organic feature; material: feces | place: Cameroon | collected 2013-10 ... | reverse complement strand
CATCTGCTTCAACAAGCCCATCGCTCACCAGACTCAGATCCAGCTGCATCTCTGCGAGATGGAAAACATCATCCAGAACGTACGCACCCGTCTGTATCAGGTTGTTACCATGATCGACAACGGTGAATCTACTCGCCTCGAGTCTGCACTGCTCAAGGGCTATGCTTGCCGCGAGCTCACCCGCGTTGCCGACCTCGCAATGGCAATCTACGCAGCTATCGGCTACACCAAGGAAATCCGCGTTGGCCGCATCTGGGCAGACCTCCGCGGTAACGAAATGGGCGGCGGCACCACTGAAATCATGGACTACATCGCCGGTCGTCAGCTGGTTAAGAAGTACAAGGCAAAGTAATCCGCCTCTTCACCTGCACTCTTTTCGCAAAGCGACCCCTTATTTTGGGGTCGCTTTTTTTGCGCTTATGCACCGTTTACCTAGTTTCTTTTCCGCTTAGTTAAATAGAATCACTCTCGAAACAATTCTGTAACGGATCGGTATACTAAAAAGTTGCGGTTTTAGAACGTCTGCACGTTCGGAGCTGCATCCTATCCCCAATCCTCCCATTCAAGGAGACATCTATGAAAAAAATTGCAGAAGCATGGTCGAGCCTGAGCCTTATCAAGCGCATTATCATCGGCCTTGTTATCGGCGCTTTGCTTGGTGCCTTTGGCCCGAAAGATCTCGCCGTTATCGAAATGCTTGGCACCTTGTTCGTTAGCGCCCTGAAGGCGGTCGCTCCGTTCTTGGTATTCTTCCTGGTTATCAATGCTTTGTGCCACACCAAGCTTCCTAAATCCATGAAGACTATCGTTGCGCTGTACGTAGTTAGCACCCTTGCCGCCGCCTTCACCGCAGTGGCAATCAGCTATGCATTCCCCGTTGAGCTCACCCTTTCGGGCGTTGAGGCTGCAGACAAGGCAGCACCCACCGAAATCGCAGAAGTACTTACCACCCTCATTGGCAACATGGTAGTTAACCCTGTTGATGCGCTCCTTAATGCAAACTACATCGGCATCCTGGTTTGGGCTGTTCTTCTGGGTATCGCAATGCGCTATACCACCGAACCCACCAAAGATTTCTTTGCAAATATGTCGCACGTTATCTCTATCGTAGTTCGCTGGATCATCACCTGCGCTCCGTTTGGCATCATGGGCCTTATCTATACCTCTGTTTCTCAGAACGGCCCCGAGATCTTCATCGAATACGGCCAGCTGCTCCTTGTCCTTCTGGGCGCTATGTTCTTCATCTGCCTCGTTGTAAACCCATTGCTGGTGTTCATCAACATTCGCAAAAACCCCTACCCCATCGTATTCCGCTGCATCAAAGACTCCGGCATGTATGCCTTCTTCACCCGCAGCTCTGCCGCTAACATCCCCGTAAACATGGAGCTGTGCAAGCGTCTCGGCATTCGCAAAGACACCTACTCTGTCTCCATTCCGCTGGGCGCCACTATCAATATGGCCGGCGCTGCTATTACTATTACCGTAATGGCTATGGCTGCTGCGCATACCATGGGCATTGCCATCAACCCTGTTACCGCTGGCATCCTCTGCGTTCTGGCTGCAGTGAGCGCCTGTGGCGCTTCCGGTGTTGCCGGCGGTTCCCTGCTCCTTATTCCGCTATGCTGCTCTCTGTTCGGCATCAGCAACGATATTGCTATGCAGGTTGTGGGCGTTGGCTTCGTCATCGGCGTTATCCAGGACTCCGTTGAAACTGCCCTTAACTCCCTTTCCGACGCGCTGTTCACCGCTACCGCTGACTACAAGGAACGCCGCGAAGCTGGCGTACCCTTCCAGGTTGGCAAAGACGCAGACGAATGGAAGCCTTCTACCGCTGAATAGCCTCCTGCTAACAATAGACCTAAGACACAAAAACGGGTGCTCGAGAGTATCGAGCACCCGTTTTTTATTTCTGCAAGGCAGAACAACAGCGAAACAATTCAGATCCCCTCCGCGCTCCTCACTGAAGCGCAAAAGCCTAAGCAATACGGAAGGCCCCTATCGATAAGCAAGAAGGGAACTAATAGTCCAGCTCCCTTCCGTCACGGAGAACCTGCATCATGTCTCGCGTTAACGAATAGTCTTCATCGCAAGGAAGCTTATCTCTGTCTATCCACTCGGCACTCTCTAATTCATGGTCGTCGAGCTTGATACAATTCGAACCATCAAGCTCGCAAAAGAAGCCAAAGAGCAGCGATGAAGAAGGAGGCCATGGCTGACTTTTGTAGTAGCGAAGATTCTTCACCCTAAGCCCCACTTCCTCCATTACTTCTCGGTGAACCGTTTCTTCGACGGTTTCTCCCATCTCGCAGAACCCGGCGATAAGGGCATAGCGCTTGTATTCACGGTTCGCATAACGGGACACAAGAATCTTGTTACGCTGAGTGTCAACAATACCCACGATTACCGCTGGAAAGAGCTTGGGGAATTCCATTGCACCACATTGAGGGCATCGCACCATGCGCTCCACCATGTCGTGCACCAATGGAGTTCCGCAACGGCCACAGAATCTACGCGTTGCATACCAGGTGTCGTATTCGTAACCTACTAGCCCAGCAAACGCCCTATGCTTCGGACCGAATTGCTTGAGCTGGGAAATCGGTATAAATTGCCATTTAACCTGGGCACATGAATCATCGGTACGCACGGAACAACTGCCTTCGATTAATTCGTCAAGAACACTGCAATCTGTCTCGCAACGAAAGTATCCAGTATCGCCGACGGTGAAAAGAAACACCGCCTCAGGCGCCATTCCGTCAGCTCGCTGAATTATTTCTGCGGAATCGGAAACCACAGCACCGATATCGGAAAGCATCTTATATGTCGGAAAGCGCAACGTGCCTTCCCTGGCATCTTCTGAGGCGTTCTGAGGGGCAGTATCGATCGAAACAAGAACAGTGGAGCCTCGGTACACGAGGACCCTGTCTGTAGGCTCTGGATTGATCCATGCAAAATCATTGCAAAAAGAATAAGGCGCTATATCCTGCAGCATTGGTACCTCCTTGGCGTACCAGCTAAGCGTACACCCTTGCCTCTAAGATGACGAAAAAAGAAAAGCCCTGGAACGCAACAGCAATTCCAGGGCAAAAAAGAACCGCTCCGAAGAGCGGTTCTTTGCTAGACAGCCTATGCCTGAGCGAAGATCTCGATCTGGTCGCCTTCAGCAACCGTAACCATGGCCTTCTTCCAGGTGCGGGTCTTACCAAGCTGATAGCGAACGCGCTTCGGCTTAGCTTTAACGTTAATGGTGTTAACCTTAACGACCTTTACATCGAAGATAGCCTCGATTGCCTGAGCAATCTCGATCTTGTTAGCAGACTTTGCTACCTCGAAGGTATAGACATTGTTTTCCATGCCTTCATAAGAGTGCTCCGAAATGATCGGGCGAATGATTACCTCGCGGGGATCCTTCATTATGCAAGCACCTCCTCGATGCGGGTCAGGGCAGCGTCAGTAAGAACGAGTGCCTTGTTATCGATGAAGTCGAGCGTGTTAAGCTCGGAAACGCCGATCACGCGAACCTTGGAGACCGAGGTTCTTCAGCACTTCAGCAGCCTGCTTAGTAGAAGGCTTCTCGAAGGAAAGCTGATCAACAACAACGATCTCGCCGTCGGCAAGCTTAGCGGAAAGCGCAGAGCGCATAGCCAGCTTTACAACCTTGGCAGGTACCTTGAAAGCGTAAGAGCGGGGATGAGGACCGAATACGGTGCCGCCGCCTGCCCATTGAGGAGCACGGATCGTACCCTGACGAGCACGGCCGGTACCCTTCTGGCGCCAAGGCTTCTTGCCGCCGCCACGAACCTGACCGCGGGTCAAGGTGTCGTGGGTTCCCTGGCGCCTTGCAGCGCGCTGGGAGCGAACCACTTCGTGCATAACATGCACGTTAGGCTCAATCTCGAAGACTGCTGCGGAAAGCTCGGCGTCTTTGACCTTCTTGCCGCTCGCGTCCTTCATTTCAATAGTTGCCATAATTTATAAACTCCTTCGCACCGTTCTTACGCCATGCGAACGCGAACTACGCCATTCTTGCCGCCGGGAACTGCACCCTTGAGCATGATGAGGTTCGCCTCTTCGTCAACGCGGATTACTTCAAGGTTCTTGGTCGTAACGGTATCGCAACCCATGTGACCCGGAAGGCGAACGCCCTTGAACACACGGGAAGGATATGCGCACTGGCCAACAGAACCGGGAGCACGATGGAAGTGTGCACCGTGTCCGCCAGGGCCGCCTGCGAAGTTGTAACGACGCATAACACCTGCGAAGCCCTTACCCTTAGAAGTACCGGTTACGTCTACCTTCTTCACCTCAGCGAATGCAGCAACGGTAACTTCTTCGCCAATAGCATGCTCGGAAGCATCCTCTACGCGAACCTCGCGAAGATGGCGAACAGGCTCAACACCCCGCTTGGCGAAATGGCCAGCCATGGGCTTGTTGACCTTCTTTTCCTTGATGGTGCCGAAGCCGAGCTGAACAGCTTCGTAACCATCGGTAGCAGCGGTCTTAACCTGGCATACCTTGTTGGGGTCTGCCTTGATAACCGTAACGGGCGTAACCTGGCCGTCTTCGTCGAAGAGCTGGGTCATGCCAATCTTGGTACCGTAGATAGCGTTAATCATTCAGTATCACACTCCCCTACAGCTTGATCTCGATGTCAACGCCAGCAGGAAGATCGAGACGCATCAAGGAATCAACCGTAGAAGGGGTCGGATCCAGGATGTCGATCAGGCGCTTATGAGTGCGCATTTCGAACTGCTCGCGAGAGTCCTTGTTTACGTGCGGACCCTTAACTACGCAATACAGGTTGCGCTCGGTCGGCAGCGGAATAGGACCGGAAACCTTAGCACCCGTCTTCTGAGCGGTGTCTACGATGAGCTTGGTGGACTGATCCACGATCTCATGATCGTAACCCTTCAAGCGGATGCGGATATTCTCTTTAGCCACTTTTACCTCCATAGTGAGCGGTGGGAAAGCTTTGAGCCCGAGGGCTTAAGCGTTGCCACCAGCCTTGCTGATAATCTCTTCTGCCACGTTCTTGGGCACGGGCTCGTAGGTGTCGAACTGCATGGTGTACGTAGCGCGACCCTGGGTGCCACTGCGCAGGTCGGTTGCATAACCGAACATCTGGCTCAGCGGAACCTTAGCAGAGATGCAAACTGCGTTGCCACGCTGCTCCTGGCCCTGGATGAGACCACGGCGGCTGGGGATATCGCCCATAACGAAGCCGGTGTACTCTTCAGGAGTCTCAACCTCAACAGCCATAACAGGCTCGAGGATAACAGGATCGGACTTCTTCAGCGCATCCTTGATTGCCATAGAGCCAGCAACCTTAAATGCAGCTTCAGAGGAGTCAACATCGTGGTAAGAACCGTCGATGAGCTCAACCTTGATGTCCTCAACAGGGTAACCAGCCAGAACGCCAGAGTTGAGTGCTTCCTGAATGCCCTTGTCGATAGCAGGGATGTATTCCTTGGGAACTACGCCGCCAACGATCTTGTTCTCGAAGACATAGCCAGCGCCAGCTTCCTGCGGATACATGTTGATGATGGCATGACCATACTGACCACGACCACCGGACTGACGAACAAACTTGCCCTCAGCGTTGAGTACTTCATGACCAGGACGCTCACGGTAAGCAACCTGGGGCTTACCAACGTTAGCCTCAACCTTGAACTCGCGGAGCAGACGGTCAACGATGATTTCAAGGTGAAGCTCACCCATGCCAGCGATGATGGTCTGACCGGTTTCGTGGTTGGTGGAAACACGGAACGTCGGGTCTTCCTCAGCGAGCTTCTGAAGAGCGATGCTCATCTTATCCTGCTCTGCCTTGGTCTTAGGCTCAACAGCAATGTCGATAACAGGATCAGCAAACTGCATGGACTCGAGAATGATAGGAGCATTCTCGTCGCAGAGCGTGTCACCAGTGGTGGTGTTCTTCAAACCAACTACAGCAACGATGTCGCCAGCGGAGCAGGTATCAACGTCGATACGGTTGTTGGAGTGCATCTGCAGAAGACGACCGATGCGTTCCTTCTTGTCCTTGGAAGCGTTTACCACGTAGGAGCCGGACTCGAGAGTACCGGAGTATACACGCAGGTAGGTGAGCTTACCAACGAACGGGTCGGTCATGATCTTAAATGCCAGGGAAGAGAAGGGGGCCTTCGGATCGGAAGGACGCTCGTCTTCTTCGCCGGTCTCGGGGTTAGTGCCCTTGATGGCAGGAACGTCGAGAGGAGAAGGCATGTAATCAACAACAGCGTCGAGCAGCTCCTGAACACCCTTGTTCTTGTAGGAAGAACCTACGAATACAGGATGAAGCTTGCAAGCGATGGTGCCCTTGCGGATAGCAGCCTTAAGTTCCTCAACGGATACTTCCTCTTCCATGAGGACCTTTTCCATCAGGTCGTCGTCGCAGTCTGCAGCTGCTTCGAGAAGTTCCTGATGATAGAGCTCTGCATCTTCCTTGAACTCAGCGGGGATCTCGTCCATGGGCTCAGGGTAGGTCATGCCCTTGTCGTCGGCCTTGAAGTCCCATGCGGTCATGGTAACCAGGTCGATTACGCCCCAGAAGTTGTCCTCGGCGCCCATGGGCATCTGAGCAGCAACAGCAGGTGCGTCAAGACGGTCGCGCATGGTCTGAATCGCATGGAAGAAGTCAGCGCCAACACGGTCGTACTTGTTGATGTAAGCAATGCGGGGTACACCATAGCGGTCAGCCTGACGCCATACGGTTTCGGACTGAGGCTGTACGCCAGCAACTGCATCGAATACAGCCACAGAGCCGTCGAGTACGCGCAGGGAGCGCTCTACCTCAGCGGTGAAGTCTACGTGGCCGGGGGTGTCGATGATCTGGAAACGATATTCCTGATCATCCTTCTTCCAGAAGCAGGTGGTTGCTGCAGCGGTAATGGTTACGCCGCGCTCCTGCTCCTGAACCATCCAGTCCATGGTAGCTGCGCCATCATGAACCTCACCGATCTTGTGCGTCTTGCCCGTGTAGTACAGGATACGCTCGGTAGTGGTGGTTTTACCGGCATCGATGTGAGCCATGATGCCGATGTTGCGGGTATGCTCCAGAGAAGTTTTAGCCATTGTTCCTTCTCCTACCAACGATAGTGCGAGAATGCACGGTTGGATTCTGCCATCTTGTAGAGGTCTTCACGCTTCTTGATGGATGCGCCGGTGTTTTCGGCTGCGTCCATGATTTCGCCTGCGAGACGCTCCTTCATGGTGTTTTCCTTGCGCTTGCGGGAGAAGTCAACCATCCAGCGGATAGCGAGGGTGGTTGCGCGGCGGGAGTTAACCTCCATAGGTACCTGGTAGGTAGCGCCACCAACACGCTTGGGCTTAACCTCGAGCGTAGGGCGGATGTTGTCCATTGCCTTCTTGAATACGGTCAGGGCGTCCTGGCCAGTCTTCTCTGCAACGATGTCGAATGCATCGTAAACGATACCTTCTGCGGTAGACTTCTTACCGTCAAGCAACACCTTGTTGATCAGCTGCGTGACCAAACGGTTGTTGTACTTAGCGTCCGGCTGCGTTTCGCGGCGGACTGCTGCTGCACGACGCGGCATATATCTTCCTTTCGGTTTATGCGACTAACTGAATCGCGAGGGTTACTTAGTTCTTGGGCTTCTTAGCGCCATAGCGGCTGCGTGCCTGACGACGGCTGTCGACAGCTGCGCAGTCGAGAGCAGCGCGGATGATCTTATAACGAACACCAGGAAGGTCCTTTACACGACCGCCACGGATAAGCACCATGGAGTGCTCCTGGAGGTTGTGGCCTTCACCGGGGATGTATGCGGTAACTTCCATGCCGTTTACGAGACGGACACGAGCAACCTTACGAAGTGCCGAGTTAGGCTTCTTAGGGGTGGTGGTGTACACGCGGGTGCAAACGCCACGCTTCTGGGGGTTGCCCTTGAGCGCCGGGGTCTTCTGCTTGTCGACCTGCTTGGCGCGGCCCTTACGGACCAACTGATTGATAGTAGGCAAAGCTTCAGCTCCTTTTCTTTACTATCACTTACTAACTTTGCTTTCTGTGCGTTCTGCAGATACGCACGCGAAAACATACGCTTCTACCCGAAACGCGAAAATGAACTTTATCACCGGGTATATACCTTGTCAAACGCCACGCACCCGGGCGTGTCTATCTCTTCACAATCTGTTTCGCAGGTCAATAGATATTTCTATTAGCTCTGATCGCCTATTCCCTCTCATTTTTCAAATAATTCTGGACTTTTTTATCTGATGCGAGAAGAGCTATTTACCGCTTATAGAAGCTGAACGGCAAAACATCACCGAAACCATTCCGAAACACAAGCCTGCGTGTACAATACAGGCATCGAAACAACGCAGCTCCGACGCGCGCTTCGCCTTCAAGGTGCAGCGCGTTACTTATATATAGTAAGGAGCCGCACAACGTAAGAGAAAGAAGGGGAACATGAAGAATACTGTTGCCACATTCAAGAAGATGAAGAATGAGGGCACCAAGATCTCTATGTTGACTGCTTACGACTACTCCACCGCAAAGTTGGTTGACGAAGCGGGAATCAATTCGATCCTTATCGGAGATTCCCTGGGCATGGTTATGCTCGGCTACGAAGACACGCTTTCGGTAACGATGGAAGACATGATCCATCACACCGCCGCTGTAGCCCGTGGCGCTAAGAATGCGCTTGTCATTGCCGACATGCCATTCATGAGCTACGAGGTATCGATTGAACAGGCTGTTATCAACGCCGGTCGCCTGATGAAGGAAGGGCGCGCCAACGCGGTAAAGCTTGAGGGCGGCGTGCGCGTTGCCGAACAGATCAAGGCCATCACCAAAGCAGGCATTCCCGTATGTGCCCATATTGGCCTTACGCCTCAGTCGGTCAATGCTTTCGGCGGTTTCAAGGTTCAGGGCAAAACAGCTGAAGCAGCCCAGCAGATGATCGACGACGCCTTGGCGGTCCAGGAAGCAGGCGCATTCGCCGTTGTGCTGGAATGCGTTCCTGCAAAGCTTGCCACCATCATCTCCGAAAAGCTCGATATCCCCACCATTGGCATCGGCGCAGGTGCGGGTTGCGATGGCCAGGTTCTGGTTTATCAGGACATGCTTGCCTTGTTCAGCGATTTCAAGCCCAAGTTCGTAAAGCACTTCGGCAATATTGGTCCGCAAATGACCGCCGCTTTCAAGGCATACGACGAAGAAGTCAAGGCTGGCACCTTCCCCTCAGAAGAACACACCTTCAAGATCGACGAAGAAGCCCTGGAAAAACTTTATTAATTAGCAGAAATGGTTGGGCGCAAACCCAACCATTTCCTTTTTAATAGCGCTATGCTGTTACCCAACAGCAAGGAAACAAGCGAGGGATTGCATATACGTCAGCGAGCGGCGCATCCAATAAGATAGATTGCCCCGAAAAGGGAGCGAAGCGTACTTCGTACGCGAGCGACGAATGAGGGGCAAGATGCTTATTGGGGCGCCGCGCAACGTCAGGGCGTCTCATGCGATCCTTCGTCGTTCGACAGAACGACGAAAGGAGCAAAATGAAAATCATCACCACTGTTGCCGAGATGAAGGCACAGGTCGCCGAATGGAAAGCTGAGGGGCTCACCATTGGCCTCACGCCTACCATGGGTGCATTGCACGAAGGTCATATGTCGCTGATGGAGCGCGCCGTAAAAGAATGCGACCGTGTAGTTACCAGCGTCTTCGTGAACCCCATTCAGTTCGGCCCCAACGAAGACTACGACAACTACCCCCGCGACCTGGAACGCGATGCGGCTATCGCGGAATCCAAGGGTGTTAGCGTAGTATTCCACCCCGAGCCCGAAGAGATGTATCCCAAGAACTACAACACCTATGTTGTTATGGAAACCCTGACCGACACGCTTTGTGGCGCAAAACGCCCTGGCCACTTCCGCGGCGTATGCACAGTTGTAAACAAGCTGTTCAACATTGTGCAGCCCGACAAGGCATTCTTCGGCCAGAAGGACGCCCAGCAGCTTGCCATCATCAAGCGTATGGTTGCCGACCTCAATATGAACGTAAAGGTATACGGTTGCCCCATCGTTCGCGAAGAGGATGGTCTGGCAAAGAGCTCGCGCAACAGCTACCTTTCCGCAGAAGAGCGTAAGGCGGCACTGTGCCTTTCCCGCTCCATCTTTGCGGCACAGGATCTTATTGAAGGTGGCGAGCGCAATGCTGACATCGTTCGCACTGCCGTTCGCGAAATCATCGAAGCAGAGCCTTTGGCACAGATCGACTACATCGAGGTAGTCGACTTGGGCAACATGCAGCCCGTTGATTCGCTTGGCGAATCCGGCCTGGTTGCTATTGCCGTTTACATCGGAAAAACTCGCCTTATCGACAATTACTTGTTCGATTTTGACGAATAAGCTTGCACGCAGCGCAATATTGCGCAAGAATACGGCAGGTTATGCGCAACCGCGCATAATGGCTACTACGCAGTGAAACCTCGAGTGGAACATCATGCGAAGAAGGAAGGTTCAAACCTTATGCTGCTGAATGTGCTTAAGGGCAAAATTCATCGTGCAACCGTCACCCAAGCGGAACTTGATTACATCGGCTCCATCACCATCGACTCTGAACTGATGGAAGCAGCCGGCATCCAGGAATACGAACTGGTTACCATCTCCGATTGCAACAACGGCAATCGTCTTGAAACCTATGTTATTGCCGGCGAGCCTGGCAGTGGCGTAATCTGCCTGAATGGCGCAGCTGCCCACCTGGTTACCGTAGGTGACAAGGTGATCATCATGAACTACTGCCAGATGACTCCCGAAGAATTCGCCGATCCGGAGCATGCGCCTCACGTGGTATTCGTAGACGACGACAACAAGATCAGCCGTCTTACCCGCTACGAAAAGCACGGCAAGCTGGAAGACTTGAAATAAGCAACAAGCACTTCCCTACCGAAACGAAACGGGGCACCCAATTGGGTGCCCCGTTTTTTATTCTCCAAAACTAGCAGAATCATCAAATCACACTCACATCGCCGGACGTAACAGCGAGCGGTGGGAAAATGGGACCTGTCCCTATTTTCCCACTACATTGCGTTGCCAGAGTGGAGTCGTAGCGTCTCCTACGACAGAGGCGGAATAACCTGCTTCTTACGGGACAGGATGCCGTCTACCCATTCGGCCTTCGTAGCGTCGATACCGAATGCTTCGGATACGGGAGCAACGTCGCCTTCGCAGATGAACTTGGAACCCTCGTTGAAGATGTCGGTAACGAGCAGAAGAGCAAACTTGTAGCCGTTTTCGGCAACCTTTGCCTTCAGGAACTCGCGGTATTCGGCCTCGCGTTCCATGGCAACATCGAGCGTTACCGTTTCATGCTGGGCAACCATGTATACGTCGTCGCCCTTCTTGAATTCCTTGGAGTCGTGCGTGCACAGCTCTTCAACGGAAAGATCGTTGTCGCCGCCGCGCATCTTAAATACCTCAAGACCGAATTCGGTAGGCTTCTTACCAATGATGGCGCCAAGCTTTTCTGCCTGAACCAAGTCGTAGTCGGTGCAGGTGGGGCTCTTGGTAATTACGGTATCGGTCATAATTGCGGAAAGAAGAACCGTAGCGATAGCGGGGGTTACCTCAACACCAAGCTGCTCATAGAGCTTGGTTACGATGGTTGCCGTAGAGCCAACGGGGATGTTCAGGTACAGGATGGGGTTGCCGGTTACCACATCGCCAGCAATGCGATGATGGTCTACAACCTCAACGATTTCAGCATCGGCAATACCGTCAACCATCTGGGTGGACTCGTTGTGGTCAACCAGGATAACCTTGTCGCCTTCGCCTACCTTTTCGATAAGCTTCGGAGCGGGCAGGCCAACCTGCTCAAGGATAGTTGCGGATTCCTGAGGAAGTGGGCCCAGGCAGCAGGCAACATATTCTGCCTCCGGTTCAGCCTTCTTTGCCTCAAGGGCGTTCTTCAAATATGCGTAGCTCACCGCTGCTGCGATGGAGTCGTTGTCTGGGTTCTTATGACCTACGATAAAAACCTGGTTAGCCATGTAGCCTCCTCAACAAGCGCGCTTCGGTGCGCGCAAACGTGTAGAACTTATCTATTGTAACGCGAAATGAAAGAAGGCCGCACGTCTACGTGCAGCCTTCAGGAAATGCTCGGTGCGCTTTGGGCCCAGTTGGTTTTGCGCCAACGCAATTCGCCTCAAACAACCTTGCGGCGGCATTCGTCCGGCTGTTCTGAGCGCCTAGTTCGTTTGCAGCGCTAGCCGATCTTTACGATAGGCGCGTAGTCCTTCAGCAGCTTCTTGGTTTGGCCGGTGCGACTGAAGCGTACATGCAGCGTATCGCCGTCCACTTTGGTAATGGTGCCACGGCCAAATACCTTGTGATCTACCGTATCGCCCTTGGCAAACGTCATCTTCGCCGCCGCCTTCTTCTGGGCTTCGGGCTTCACTGCAGGACGTGCCTGCTGACGAGGACGAGAACCCGAAGCGCTTGACTGACCGAACACGCGACCGCCGCCCGCCTCGGAACCAGAGCCGGCAATGCCACGACGGCTGCCGCGCTTTTCCCAACCTGAACCAGAAAATCCTGCAGAGCCCATTCCAATGCCCTTGCGCAATTCCAGCGGAATTTCGCCGATAAAGCGCGAAGGCGGGTTGGCGCTTGACTGACCGAAGATCTGACGCGTGAAGGCGTTAGTAA
>ERZ1026898.1307-NODE-1307-length-12680-cov-4.425109_pt1 | contig 12680 bp, 14 predicted proteins | sample MGYA00380178_ERZ1026898 | MGnify/ENA primary metagenome ERZ1026898 (study PRJEB33269, sample SAMEA4719814) | human gut metagenome | biome: human-associated habitat; feature: organic feature; material: feces | place: Cameroon | collected 2013-10 ... | reverse complement strand
ACCTGAAGGCCGTAAACGCCCTGTGGCTGCAAAAGGCCGGGTTGACGCGCATCGACGTGTGCAGCCACTGCACCGCCTGCCGCCCCGATCTCTACTGGAGCCACCGAAAAATGGGGCTGCGCCGCGGCGAGCAGGCCGCGCTGATCGCCCTCCGGGAGGACACGCTATGAAACGTTCCCTTCTCTGCCTGCTGCTGGCGCTGGTGCTGCTGTGTACCACCGGCTGCTCCGACTGGGAGGCGGCAGACGATCCGCTGGGCGAGCTGTCCAGCTTCTATCAGACGGAAAACGACGAGCCGGAGCCGGAGCCGCTGACCGCCCTGACCCTGCCCTACGTCTCCGGCGAGACGCTGGATCCCGTCACCGCCACGGACACAGTGCAGCAGACGGTGGGCGCGCTGCTGTACGAGGGGCTGTTTGCGCTGGATCAGCAGTTCCAGCCCCAGCCGGTGCTGGCGGACAGCTGGGAGTACGACAGCCAGCGCCTTGTCTGGACGATCCGCATCAGGGCGGACGCCCTGTTTTCCGATGGCTCTGCCGTCACCGCCCAAGACGTGGCCGCCACACTGGAGCGGGCGCGCACCAGCGCCCGGTACGCCCAGCGGCTGGAAGACGTAACCGGCGTGGCGGCGCGGAACGGCGCGGTGATGATCTGGCTATCCCGTCCGCTGAGCACCCTGCCCTGCCGGTTGGACATCCCCGTGGTCAAATCGGGCACAGAGAGCCGCGCGGTGCCCGTGGGCAGCGGCCCCTACGTCTTTGCGCAGGACGATGGCGGCGCGTACCTGACCGCCAGCACCCTCTGGTGGCAGGACGCCGCCGTGCCCCTGACCGAGATACGCCTTCAGCACTGCAAAGATCGGGATTCCGCGCTGTACGCCTTCTCCTCCCGCGAGATACAGCTGCTGGTGCTGGATCTCACCGCCAGCGACGGCACCGGCGTCTCCGGCAGCGGCGATTACACCGAGATCCCCACCCCCGTCATGCAGTTCATCGGCATGAACCCCCGCCGCACGGCGCTGGAGGATCCGGCGCTGCGCCGGGCGCTGAGCGCGGGCATCGACCGGGCGACCCTCGTCTCCTCCTGCCTGCTGGGACAGGGCACGGCGGCGCAGCTGCCCGCCTCCCCCGCTTACAGCGGCTATGACACCGCGCTGGAGACGGCTTACAGCGCCGCCGCCTACACCCGCGCCCTGAACGAGGCGCTGGGCGAGCCCCTCGAAAACGAAAAGCCCCGGACGCTGACGCTGCTGGTGAACCAGGAGAACAGCTTCAAGGTCACTGCCGCCCAGGAGGTCGCGTTCTCCCTGTCCAACCAGCGGCTGACGGTGACGGTGGACGCCGTGCCGTGGGACACGTTCCTCTCGCGGCTGCAGGACGGCAATTTCGACCTGTACTACGGCGAGTGCCGCCTGACCGCCGACTGGGACGTGTCGGCGCTGCTGGGCTGGGAAGGCTCCCTGAACTATGGCGGCTGGGGCGACGAGGAGACGGAGCGGCTGCTGTCGCTGTGCCGCACGGCGGAGGGCGACAGCCGGAATGCCGCGCTCCGTCAGCTGTGGGAGCACCTGCTGGACACAGCGCCCTTTGCGCCCGTCTGCTTCAAATCCCTGTCGGTGCTCACCACCGAGGGCGTGTTCTCCGGGCTGACGCCCACGGAGACGAACCCCTTCTTCCACATGGGACAGTGGTCGGTGCAGTTGGGAAAGTGAGGATATGACCATGCGTTTGGCACATACAGCCCTGTTCGCAGCCGATCTGGAGCGGGCGCGGACGTTTTACACCCGGTATTTTGACTGCACCGCCGGGGCGCTCTATCACAATCCCCGGACGGGCTTCCGCTCCTATTTTCTCACGTTCCCGGAGGGCGGGCAGCTGGAGCTGATGGCGTGGGACGAGGTCACGCCGCGCCCGGAGGGACGCTTCCGCGGCCTGGATCACATTGCCATCCACGTAGGCAGCCGCCCGACGGTGGACGCGCTGACGGCGCGTCTGGCACAGGACGGCTATCCGGTGGTCAGCCCGCCCCGCGTCACCGGCGACGGCTATTATGAGAGCTGCGTGCTGGACAGCGAGGGCACCCGCGTGGAGATCACAGGATAAAAGCCCGTAGGGGACGGTTCAACATACCGTCCTGTAGGGCGGGGCCCGCGTGCCCCGCCGCCGGGTACGCATTTTTCGGCGGGACACATGGGTCCCGCCCTACAGGTGCATACCCCCCAAAAAAACAACGCGGCGCCCCTTGCGGGCAGTGCCGTCAGGCAATGTCGTCTGCTGCGGCGCGGCGGAGGGCGCGCAGAAGCGAGCGCGCCACGGGGTTGTTCTTCACCGCCGGGCGCATGGCCACGCCCAGCTCCCGCAGGCAGGGCGGGTCGATGGCGCGGACGGTGAGGTTCTGCTGGGCGTAATAGTCCAGCTCCAGCCGGGAGAACACCGTGCTGCCCAGCCCGGCGGCCACCGCCGCCAGAACGGAGCGGTTATTCAGCCGGTCGTCGGTATACGCCGGCTCCACGCCGGCGCGGGTGAACACGCGGGTGGTGTCCGTGTTGGTGCCGTAGTCGGGGATGATGACCGCCTTGCCGGACAGATAGTCCGCCGGCATGGGGTCGGGCGCATCGCTGTCCGGCGGCAGCACCGCCAGAAACGGATCGTCCACCAGCTTCGTCCAGTCCAGCTCCGCGCCTGTCCAGCGCCGGTCGGTGACGCCGATCTCCACGCTGCCGTCCCGCAGCCAGTTGTCCACCTGCATGGGGCTGCCGGAGATGACGCTGACGGTGATGTGCGGGTACTCCTCCTTCAGCTGCGCCACGGCGCGGGGCACCCAGCGGGTGGAGATGGTGTCCAGCGCCGCCAGCCGCAGGGTGGACTCCTGCGACCGCTTGCAGGCGCGTATCTCCCCGTTGAGCGAGTCGTACACCTGCAAAAGCCGGTGGATCTTGGGCATCAGCGCCTTGCCCGTCTCGCTGAGCCGCACGCCGCTGTAGCTGCGATCCAGCAGCCGCAGGCCGACCTCGTTTTCCAGACTGTTCATCATGTACGTCAGCCCCGCCTGAGAATAGCCCAGCGTCTCGGCGGCGCGGGAGAAACTCCCGGCCTCCTGTATCACGGCCAGCGCCTGCAATTTCTGGATGTCCATGCCCTCACCCCTATAAGTAAACTTTATAGCTATATAATGGCGCACGGCGCTCCGTTTGTCAAGGCGGGGATGGGAAATTTTCCCACCCGGATCGTAAGGGAAATTTGCATTTTTCTCATATCTGTAACCCCCCGGTAGGGTTGCGGCGCGGCGGCGCATGGGGTAAAATAGATTGCGAAAACTCCGGGGAGGCGGCGCATGGACAGACACGGCTCGCAGAAAAAGAAAATACTGGTCGTGACCGTGCTGGCCGCCGCCGTGGTGCTGCTGGCGCTGACGGAGCTGCTGGTGGGCTCGTCGGGCATGTCGGTGCGCTCGTGCGTGCTGGCGCTGCTGGGGCGATACAGCGGCGGTGCGCATCATGCGGTACATCCGCCTGCCCCGCCTGCTGGCCGCCGTCATCGCGGGCGCCGGTCTGTCCGCCGCCGGACTTGTCATGCAGACGGTGCTGGGCAATCCCATGGCCTCCCCCGCCACGCTGGGCGTGTCCAACGCGGCGGTATTCGGCGCCAACCTGTCCATCGTGGCCTTTGCCGGCGGCTTCCTGTCCACCGGCAACAATCTGACCAGCTACACCGCCTCCGCCGATCCCTTCGCCACCTCCGCGCTGGCGTTTCTGTTTGCGGCGACGTCGGTACTGGTGATCCTGGCGCTGTGCCGCCTGCGGGACTTCTCCCCCGGCGTGGTGGTGCTGGCGGGCATCGCCCTAGGTTCGGTGTGGACGGCGGCCACCACCATTCTGCAATTCTACGCCACGGACGTGGGGCTGTCCGCCGCGGTGATATGGAGCTTCGGCGATCTGGGACGCGCCACCTACCGCACCGACCTGATCATGCTGGCGGTCACGGCGGCGGGCATTGTCCTGTTTTCGGTGCTGGCATGGCGGTACAACGCCCTGCTCAGCGGCGGCGACGCGGCGGGCAGCATGGGCGTGAATGTGGGGCTGCTGCGCTGGGTGTCGCTGCTGGCATCATCGCTGATCACCGCCGTGTGCGTGTCGTTTCTGGGCATCATCGGCTTCGTGGGCATCATCTGTCCCCACACGGTCAAGCGGCTGATCGGGCACGACCACCGCTGGGCGCTGCCCGCGTCGGCGCTGTGCGGCAGCGCGCTGCTGCTGGCGGCGGACGCACTGAGCCGCAGCCTGGGCAGCGGCTCGGCGCTGCCGGTGGGCGCCATCACCTCCCTGCTGGGCGCGCCGTTTTTCCTGGCGCTGATCTTCGGTCGAAAGGAGAGCCGCGTATGTTGAGCGTAGAACAGGTGACCTTCCGCTACGACAGGCGCAGCCAGCCGGTGCTGCGGAACGCCAGTCTTTCGCTGGACGCGGGACAGGTGGGCGTGCTGCTGGGCCGCAACGGCTGCGGCAAGACCACCCTGATGCGGACGCTGCTGGGGCTGTGTACACCGGAATCGGGGCGCATCGCCTTTGACGGGCGGGATCTGACGGCCATTGACCGGCGGCAGCGCGCCCGTGTCGCGGCCTATGTCCCGCAGGATCTGCAATTCGGCGGGCTGCGGGTCTATGACGCGGTGATGGCCGGGCGTGTGGCGCGCTTCGGCATCCAGCCGGGCGCGGACGACCATGCGGCGGTGGACGCAGCGCTGGAGGACATGGAGCTGACGGCGCTGGCGCAGCGGAACGTGCAGCAGCTCTCCGGCGGCGAGCGGCAGAAGGTGGCCATCGCCCGCGCGTTGGCGCAGGAGCCGCGCCTGCTGGTATTCGACGAGCCCACCGGCAATCTGGACGTGGCCAACGAGCAGCGCATCCTGCGCCATGCCCGGCGGCTGGCGCGGACACGGGGCATCACGGTGCTGTGTACGCTCCACGACCTGAATCAGGCGCTGCAATGCGGTGACAGGCTGTTCCTGATGCAGGACGGCTGCATCAAATATACCGGCGGCGGGGACATCCTCACACCGGAGACGGTACAGGAGATATTCGGCGCGCGGGTACGCGCGGCGATGATAGACGGAAAAAAATATCTGATAGGAGTGGACGACGATGAAGAATAGACTTTTTGCCCTTGTGCTGGCGCTGGTGATGGCGCTGTCCCTGTTCGGCTGCGGCCAGAAGCCCGCGGCGGACGACACCGGCGACGCACCGGAGACGGTGACAGTCACCGACATGATCGGCCGTGAGCTGGAGCTGACGCCCGGCAGCTATCAGCGGGTGGTGTGCATCGGCGCGGGCGCTCTGCGGCTGTACAGCTATGTGGGCGACGTGAGCCTGCTGTGCGGCGTGGAGGATATCGACAACACCACGCTCAGCGAGCGTCCCCAGATGTTCGACGGCGTGGCACGCCCCTATGTGATGGTCTACGGCGACACCTTCGCCGCGCTGCCCTCCTGCGGCGTGGGCGGCCCCAACGCACAGGCGGCGGAGGCGGAGAAGATCCTCTCCTGCACGCCGGATATCATCGTCTCCGAGTACGAGGACACGGACAAGGCGGACGCCCTGCAGCAGCAGACCGGCGTGCCGGTGGTCACTCTGCGCACCGGCGTGGACGGCGTGTTCAGCGACGACTTCCGCGGCTCCATCACCCTGCTGGGCAAGATATTCGGCAAGGAGACGCGGGCGGCGGAGCTGCTGTCCTTCGTGGAATCCGAGACAGCGGAGCTCGGCCGCCGCACAGCGGATATCGCCGAGGATGCCAAGCCCTCCGTCTATGTCTGCGGTCTGGGCAACTGGGGCACCACCAACCACCTGATGACCGTGCAGGATTACAGCACCTTCCGGGTGGCGCATATCAAAAACGCCGTCAGCGGCCTGAGCGCGTCGGGCATCCAGCCCATCGAGGCGGAGAAGTTCACGGCGCTGGGCGCGGATATGGACATCATGCTCATCGACGCGGCGGCGGTGAAGAACATCAAGCCCCTGTACGCCGAGGACAGCGGCATGTTCGACAGCTGCAAGGCGTGGCAGAACGGTCAAGTCTATCTGGAGATGGCCTATAACGCCTACTACACCAATTATGAGATCGCGCTGGCCAACGCATGGTTTGCCGCCAAGTGCGCCTACCCCGACCAGTTCGCGGATATCGACATGACGGAAAAGCTCAACGAGATCACCGGCGCTTTTCTGGGCAAGGGCATTGCGGAGGATATCTACCGGATGCCCAACAGCTTCGGCGGCTACCAGCAGATCGACACCGCCGCCTTCTTCGGCTAAGGGACGCACCATGATAGACAAGCGTGACGTACAGACGTTCTTCGACCGGCTGGCGCCGGGCTGGGACGCTGAGCTGGTGCGGAACGAGCCTGTGATCGCCGCCATTCTGGACAACGCCGGCGTGCAGCCGGGCGTCCGTGTGCTGGACGTGGCCTGCGGCACCGGGGTGCTGTTCCGCGACTACACGGCGCGGCAGGCGGGGCATGTGACGGCCATCGACCTGTCGCCGGAGATGGCGGCGCGGGCAGCGGAAAAGGCCGCCGGTACATGCATCGAGGTGATCTGCGGCGACGTGGAGACAGACGTGCAGGTGCAGGAGAGCGCCCCTTACGACATGGTGATGGTCTACAACGCCTTTCCCCACTTCCCCGACCCGGCGGGTCTGATCCGGCGGCTATCCGGGCTGCTGCGCCCCGGCGGACGGCTGTCCATCGCCCACGGCATGAGCCGCGCCGCGCTGGACGCCCACCACAGCGGCAGCGCCCACGCCGTGTCCATGCGGCTTCTCCCCGAGGAGGAGGTCAGGGCGCTGATGGCGCCGTATCTGGACGTGGACGTGGTGATCTCCGACGACCGGATGTATCAGGTCTGCGGCGTAAAACGGGCATAGAAAAAGTCCCCCGGCCGGGGGACTTTTTTTATGCCCGTTTTTATGCTTTCGGGATATCCGCGAAGCGGCGGGGCTGCTCCTCGCTGTTGAGCACACGGCAGGCGCCGGCCGCCAGCGCCTCCAGCTCAAACTCGCCGGCCATGACCTCCACCGGTGCGATGAAGGACAGCTTCCGCGTCAGGTACTCCACCACATACCGGGAGTGCGCCAGTCCGCCGGTGAGGATCACCCGATCCACCCGTCCGTCCGCGGCAGCCGCCAACCCGCCCAGAGCGCGGGCGCAGCTGTACAGCATCCCGTCGTACACCAGCTTGGCGTGCCGGTCGCCCTCCCGGATGCGCCGCTCCACCTCGATGGCGTCGGCGGTGCCCAGATGCGCCACCAGCCCGCCCTTGCCGCGGATAAAGCTCATGATGTCCTGCTTCGTATATTCCCCGGAAAAGCACATAGCCACCAGCGGCTGTAAGCTCACGCCGCCCATGCGCTCCGGCGCGAACATCCACTCGTCGTCCCGGACGCCGTCCACCATCTTTCCGCCGATAAACAGCCGGGCAGAGCCGCCGCCGCCCAGATGCAGCACGATGAGCCGGCAGTCAGCCAGCGGCTTGTGCAGCACCTCGCTGGCGCAGCGCATGGCCATGGCGCGGCAGTTCAGCGCATGTCCCGTCATCATCCGGGGCAGCTCCGGCAAACCGGATATCCGCGCCTCATCGGTCATCTCGTCCACCGTGACCGGGTCGCAGATAAAGGCGGGGATGCCGAGAGGCCGGGCGATCCGCAGCGCCAGCACGCAGCCCAGATTGGACGCGTGCGCCGCGTCCCCCACGGTGTACATAAAGTCCACCATGTCCTGATCCACCTGATAGGTGCCCGCCGCACAGTAGGGCAGCTGCCCGCCCCGGGCGCAGACCGCGTCCAGGCCGTTCAGATCCACCTGCTGCTCCGCCAGCGCCTGTTCGATGGCCTTCTGGCGGAAGTCCGCCTGCTCCATGACCCACGCGAAGGGCTGCAAGTCCTCCCTGCTGTGGCGCAGCGTCTTGTCGAATACCTTCTCCGTGCCGCAGAACAGCGCGAGCTTCGTGGAGGTAGAGCCGGGATTGATGACCAGTACACGCTTATCCATAGTGATTTCCGCCCCAGACAGGGCTCTCCTTCTTTTGTTATTTAAAGCAATTATACCCGTCCGCACCCCTCCGCACAAGCGGGAAATTATCATAGGCTATCAGTTTTTCTGTTAGGTTCACGATTCCGTGCGCGTCAGCATCCGCACGGCGTATTTCAAAAACATCTTCGCCGCGGGAGACGCATCGGTATGGGAGTGGAGCGCCGCGCCCAGCGTGATGCTGGCCGGCGGGTCAATGGGGATCATGGCCACGTCGCAGACCCGCTTTTCCGTGATGAGCTTATTCATTACGCTGACGCCCAGCCCCTGCTCCACCATGGACATGACGGAGAAGCTCTCCATGGTGGTATACCGGATATTGGGGCGCACATGGCTGCGGGCGAAAAGTGCCTCCACATCGTCGTCGCAGCCCAGCGCCGGCATGATAAAGCTGTCCCGCCCGCAGTTCTCCAGCGGATAGCACGATGCCTCCGCCAGCGGGTGGCTGCGGGGCAGCAGCGCCACCATGGGATCCTCCGCCAGCGGGATCCACTCAAAGGGCATGTTCTCCTGATAGCTGAAAAAGCCGATATCCGCCGTGCGCTCCTCCAGCCACTGGGACACCTCCTGCCATATTCCCTCCATCAGCTTGATCTCCACGTGGGGATAGTCCTGCTGGAACGCCCGGATGACCGCCGGCAGCCAGTGGGTGGCGATGCTGGAATAGGCCGCGAGGGTCACGGTGCCGATCAGCAGCCCGTTCATCTGGGCGGACAGCTCAAACAGGCGATCCTCCTGATGGAGTATCTCCCGGATCACCGGCAGCAGCAGCTGCCCGTTGGCGGTCAGCGCCACGCCCTTGGTGCTGCGGCTGAACAGGGAGAATCCCACCTCCTTCTCCAGCGCGGAGACCAGCTGGTTCACGCCGGAGGGCGTGTAGCGCAGCACCTCGGCGGCGCGGGAGAAGCTGCCTGTTTCGGCAGCGGCGAGAAAGGCGCGGCAGCGGGCTGTTTCCATGATATTTCCTCCTTTTCCAGCTATTAGTATAACTTACATCCATTATAATAAAGTGCAGCTTTACTTTTCCTGTGAAATATTCTACTATAGCATCAACAGGAAGGCAAGAGCCTGAAACCAAAAAATAACATCAACAAAAATACAAAATTTTTTCAAGGAGGATGTTACCATGAAAAACATTTCTATTCACGTTGCTATCGCCGTCGTTTCCCTGGTTCTGGTCGTAGCTTCCGCCTTTTTGATGACGGCTGCCGACTGGGAGGTCCGCGTACTGGCCAACTACCTGACTCTGGGCTGGGCACTGGTGTTCACCGTCTCCGCCACCCGCGCGCTGCTTCTGGAAGGCCGCCGCGAGGAGAAGGCCACGCACAAGACCGCTCACGCCGCCGCGTAACAGGAGTATCATACGAAAAGAAGCACCTCCGGGTGCTTCTTTTTTTGTTCGCTTGACGGGCGGGGCAAAATACGGTACAGTATAGGCAGCACCGCATGCGGTACTGCCTATAGAAAAATCCGAACGGAGGATCCCTCTATGAAAAAGATCGCAGTCATCACCGGCGCGTCCAGCGGCATGGGCAGGCGCTTCGCAGAAACGGTGGATCGATATGGCCGCTTCGACGAGGTGTGGGTCATCGCCCGGCATCAGGCGCAGCTGGAAGCGCTGAAGGCGACCGTCCCCTTCCCTGTCCGCGTGCTGGCGCTGGATCTGACCGACCGCACCAGCTTCGGCACATACGCGGCGGCACTGGCAGAGGAGCCGGTGCAGGTGGGGCTGCTGATGAATTGCAGCGGCTACGGCAAGTTCAGCGCCGTGCTGGACACCCCGCTGGCGGTGAACCTGAACATGACCGACCTGAACTGTCAGGCGGTGGTGGCCATGTGCCAGCTGACGGCGCCCTACATGCCCTCCGGCAGCCAGATCATCAACATCGCATCGGTGGCGGCGTTCCAGCCTATCCCCTATATCGACATCTACGGCGCCACGAAAGCCTTTGTCCTCAGCTTCAGCCGCGCCCTGAACCGGGAGCTGCGCAGCCGCGGCATCGGCGTGATGGCGGTGTGCCCCTTCTGGACAAAGACCGCCTTCTTCGACCGCGCCATCCGGGAGGGCGAACAGCCCATCGTGAAAAAGTACGTGGCCATGTATGACGTGGAGGATATCGTCACCCGGACGTGGCGGGACGCCAAGCGGGGCAAGGACGTGTGCAAATACGGCTTTATCGCCCGCGCACAGGCAGGGCTGGCCAAAATACTGCCTCACAGCCTGGTCATGGACGTGTGGATGAAGCAGCAGGAGCTTCGCTGACAGCACGCGCCGCAAGGCTGTAGAAAACGCAAAGCAGCACCACCGTTTGGTGGTGCTGCTTTGCGTCAGCCTGTCAAAAAACCTGCCCGGTTACAAGTATCGGAGGGAAGGATAGTGTGAAAGGGAACCGTCAGGGTTCCCTTTCGCGTTCAATCACCCGCCGCAGCGACCAAAATTGCAAAATAAAATACTGTTTTTTATTTTGCAATTTTGCCTCAGCTTGTCAAAAAAGTCCGTTCGGACTTTTTTGACAAGCTGACGCAAAGCAGCACCACCGTTTGGTGGTGCTGCTTTGCGTGCTGTTACAAGGAGGGAGCGCGGGACAACATATATGGCTATGTCTCTGAAAAAATGAAACAAGTCAGCGCAAACCGCATGGAAGCCTATATGCGGAGCACTGTCTATGAGAAGCCCCAAAACGGTTAAAGGGTCAAATAAAGGGTCAGACACAAGAAAAGAGGTCTGAAACCCATTGGTTTCAGACCTCTTGCTGGCAGCGGGAGAAGGATTCGAACCCTCACATACGGAGTCAGAGTCCGCTGTGCTACCTTTACACAATCCCGCTGTGTCCTGGCGAACAAAAACTATTATACATGTTTTCCCGCATTTGTCAACAGTTTTTTCGCCAGACTTTTCAAAGTTTTATTTCCCCAGCCACTGGCGCAGGCGCTCCCACAGCTCCACCGCACGGAATTTCAGCACATAGCCCTCCTGCCCGGTGATGAGCTTCATGTCCGATTCATCCATGCCGGCCTGCACTGCCACGTCCTCCAGGTCGGTGCAGGCCGCCGTACACAGCGGCGGGTACACCACGCACCACCAGTTCCGCCCGGCGCCCTCGCCGATGACGACCCGCAGCGCCAGATACTCCCCCGCCGGCAGTGCGAAGCCGTCGTACTCCTTCAGTGGGAATTCCGTCATGGTCAGCTCCGCCCGCACGGGGTATGACCCGCCGCAGGCGTCGAAGGCCGCCTGCTCCAGCTCCGGCAGGGCTGTGCGCAGCCGCGCCTGTGCGTCCGGCCTGTCCGCCGCCTGCCGCAGTATATCCTCGGCGCGGGAGAGCACGGCGTCCCGCGCCCGCAGCTTCATGGCCTGATCCGAGGCGCTGTCCGAGTTGGCGATCACATGCAGGCGGATCATCTTCTCCTGCAGGGCATCCTGCCGTCCCAGTGACGCCGCGCCGCTGACCAGCGCCAGCGCCAGCGCCGCCAGCAGCGCCAGCTCCACCGGTTTCCACTTTTTTATATATGTACGCATAAAAAGCACCGTCCCTTGCTGATTTTCCTACATTGTGGACGGTGCTTTTCTGTTTTATACCGGCTGGGTCAAAAAAACCTGCGGCCACGTCCGCCGCAGCGTCATCGCGGCCGCCGCCGCCTCCTTCCGGTCATCGAACACTCCGAACACAGCGCTGCCGCTGCCGCTGAGCAGCGTACCCAGCGCCCCCTGCGCCCGCAGCGCCGCTTTGATATCCCAGAGGCGGCTGTCCTCCGACACAGCACGCTCAAAGCTGTTGCGCAGCTCTGCCGCTATCGCGTGGACGTTGTTCCCGGCCACGGCGTCCTCCATGCGGCTGTCCTCTGCGGTCATCCCGCCGCAGGCGTCCAGCCGCCGGTACATCTCCGCCGTGGAATAGCTCTCCTCCGGCTTCACCACCACAAACCAGCCCGCTGTCAGCGGCGGCAGCGGCGTGACGATCTCCCCCCGCCCGATGGCCAGCTGCGTGCCGCCGCGGATAAAGAAGGGCACGTCGCTGCCCAGCTTTTCCGCCAGTCTCTCCAGCCGCATGTCTGTCATACGCGGCGCGTACAACGTCCGCAACGCCAGCAGCACCGCCGCCGCGTCGCTGCTGCCGCCGCCCAGTCCCGCCTGGGTGGGGATATGCTTCTCCAGCGTGATGGACACACCGCCGCTTTCCATCACCGTCTCCGTAAAGAACACCCGCAGCGCCTTCATACATAGGTTGTCATTGACATCCTCCGTCACCGGTACGCTGCAAAGCAGGGAATCACACCCCGTACCGCGCTCCACCGTCACGGTATCCCACAGGCTGATGCGCTGCATAACGGAGGTGATCTCATGATACCCGTCCGCCCGCTTCGCGCCCACGTCCAGCGTCAGATTTATCTTGGCATACGCCCGTTCCGTGCATCTCATGGCCGTTCCTCGCAAAAAATAGTGCTGCGGCAATGCCGCAGCACTATTATAGCATACCGGTGCAGACTGCGCCAGTCTTACTTGACGATCTTGCGCGCCTCGATGTAGTAGCGCTTGTCCTGGGCGTGACCCATGGAGAAGGTCTTGCGGGGCAGCACGCCGTCGGCCATGACGGTCTTGAACA
>ERZ1026898.1303-NODE-1303-length-12690-cov-5.471626_pt1 | contig 12690 bp, 25 predicted proteins | sample MGYA00380178_ERZ1026898 | MGnify/ENA primary metagenome ERZ1026898 (study PRJEB33269, sample SAMEA4719814) | human gut metagenome | biome: human-associated habitat; feature: organic feature; material: feces | place: Cameroon | collected 2013-10 ... | reverse complement strand
GTGTCTCGGACGTGCCAGACGGTCTCCGGTGCGTCCGCCGTTGTGAGACTGTGCAGCACCTCATATGGAATTCCCGCCGCACCGGCCAGATGCAGCAGCACGTCCGAGTCCTTGCCTCCGGAATAAGTGATAACAAGCGGCTGCTTGTAGAGCCGTAAGCTCATATCCGAGGCCATCTTGAGCCGCTCAATGGCGGTATGTTCCAAATCCATCTCACGCTACCTCGGCCCGCTGGTGGAAAACTACCACCATGCTCGGAAACGGCGCGCTGTTTTTACTATCTCCGAATTTCAGCCGCCCCTCGATAAACCGAATCTCTGCCCTGCCGTATATGTATCTGTGGAACCACTTTGTATCCGTCCGTGCTGGAAGAAGCATTACCACCGTTGCATTTCTCGCCGATTCTGCCGCTTTTTGCACCCATTTCCCAATCTCGCGGCCATACGGCGGATTGCACCAGCATACCCCTTCCCAAGGTTGTGCCAACCCGTCGACCTCTGGCGTATAGTATTTTTTACATTTCGCGTTTTCTGGCAATGCGCAAACATCAACCTCAAATCCAAATTCTGCATTGAGCGCATCGAAAAAGCTTTGCGGCGTTCCCCACAAATCCGTCGCGCTTGAAAACATCAGATCTTTGTTCATTTTTTACACCACCATCTCCGGCTTATGGTGGAGCTTCATCGCCTTTGCGTTCTGGTGGTACTCCGGCGCGCTCCACTTATAGCCCCAGTATTTTGCCGCCGTAAAGATCGCGGCCAGCTCGTCTCCCGCGCGTACTGTAATGCTCTGATTGCGGTACGCGACGGCGTAATAATTTTTCCCGGTATACCCGGCCTGCGCGATCACGCACGGCCTGCGCGGTGCCCGATCTCCCTGGTAATCGGTGCTATTTTGCCGCATACAAATGCCCCTTCCTTACTTTCCTCCCGGCGTGCGTGATCTCCCGCTGCGCCACGAAATTCAGCTCCTGCGCGTGCTTCTCTGCGAGCTGCTTTTGATAGATGTGCCCCCGGATGGACTGATACAGCATCCACGAGCAGCACATCGCACTGCATCCCGGCGCACGTCCCGGGCAGTCTCTCCCGCAGGGAGGCGGGATCGGCTTTGTTTTCGGTGTGTACCGCATCATTCGTCCACGGCCTCCTCCCACAAGTGCTGCATCCACGACGCCAGCGTCAGCAGCCGCTTGCGCGTCTCCAGCAGCATCCCGACGGTCTCACGATCGATATGCGGCTGACTGCTCAGTATCTCTGCGTCCTCCTGATCCTGTTCAGCGGCCCGCGTGGCCGCATCGATCAGGTCCTCCATCTGCTCCGGCGTCAGCTCCACCGGAATTTTTCCTTCATGCATCATTCGTGCCCTGTTCCGCTATCTTCATTGCCTCGCGTATCACATCCCCACCATAGGCGTCCTTCGTCAGCTCAAAGAATGCCTCGCGCGTCATATCTGCGCTCAGGTCGATTCCGTGATCCTTCGCAAATGCCTTTCGCCCGGCCTCGCAGCTCCCTGTCAGCCGATGGTGCCAGTCGTACAGCATCATTACCGGATACGCCGTGTTCGGCTTGATCTCATCAAGGAACGCCGCGATCCGTTTCTCCTGCGGCAGGCCCTCAAACGCCTTATCGCGCGCATCTGTCACAGCCTGACGCACTGTCTCCCCGTGCGCGAAGCAGTCGTCAACTTTCGCGATGAAGCATGGCGTCAGCGTCAGATCGCCTTGCAGGATAAATCCCTTCGCAACGTCCCCGTGTACCAACGTGATGATCGTCTGTACACCATCGATCATATGTACATCTTCTCCGTCGTACTTTTTAATGCCGTCGCCGGAGTCGTAGCCGGTGCCGGAGCCGGAGCCGGAGCCGGAGCCGTAGCCGGATCGCGCGTCCAGAAACTCTTTGATTTTTATCGTTTCCATACTCTTACTCCATTGATGCTCCGCACCGCATCGTCGGTGCAAGGGATGATCTCAATAATCCCGAGTACCGTCATTGCCGGTACCGTTACCGTAAACTTACAGTTTCCAGGTGCTTTCACTCCCTCCGTTGCGAGCTGGGACAAACTCGCCGCTCCATCCCAATACCACAGCCTGCGGCAATCAACCAGATCGGCCTCGTCCCCTCTGCGCTCCGCGATCTTTGCGAAGAATACGCCCGCCCGATCGCACCGAATGATGTAATACTGCTCGCTTTTGTTTTCCATTATTGTTTCCTCCTTAAATTTCGTTTCCCGGCAGCTTCGCTCGAAGCGCCTTGTTTTCTGCCGCCAACTGCTCGATTTCGTGCGCTGCCAGAATAGTAATCATTTTCAAACATTCTAAATTTTTCCGAAACTTGCACTTGATACAGTCATTCCCGGCGCAGTGCCTCAACATCTCCACGATCTCATCCACGGTCTCACAGCTCATACAGCACGCTCCCCAATGCGGCGCTGATCGCCGCCACTCCGCCGAAGGCCAGCGCCGCACCGGCCAGCTCCAAGGCCAGCAGCACCAGCGCCATGCCGGACAAAAACGCCCCTGCCAGCCAGCAGACGGAGAGCGCCGTCCGGCGTACCCGCTCTCTCTTTTCCCGCAGGCCGTCTCTCTCGGCTCTTCGCTCTTCCCATTCGCGCTCCCGCGCTCTCTGGTGATTGGTTCCCGTGATAAACTCCACATCGCTCATGCTATCTTCTCCTTTCATCCTCCGAGGAACCGGATAAACGGTTCTCTCGGGATTTTCACCCTGTGTTCGCTTGTGCAGCAGACCGGGAAGCCCAGCATCTCCGGTTTTTCCCGTGCCATGATTCGCAGCCAGTGTGGCGCGCAGCCGAGAAACCTCGACGCGACCGCCGGCGTGATCGTCGGGCTGTCCATAGCCCGAAGCTCGTCAATGTTCGGCATATCCTAGCCCCCTACTTCAAGTGGCGCTTACCGCGCCGTGTATCTCCTCTAGCCTTCGCCGCAAATCTGGATTGCGCTTGTGTCCATGCCCTCGCAAGGCGGCGTTTCTCGCCTTCCTCGACGCGCTTTTCGTACTCGGCAGTTTTGATCTTCGCATACTCGGCATATGCTGCACAGGTTTTGCGGCATTCCGCGCTCCGACCAGCGCAATCTTGCTTGCAAGGGCACCGTTCGTCAAATTGCCCGATTCTAACCATCCGGTAGCCCTCTTTCCATCATTTTTTGCATAGCACGGCGTTCAAAGGCCCCCATTTCACCGCCGTGCTCAACGTATGTTGAATTTTTTCTTACAGAAACTGAACCCTTCGCGTTGCCGCCTTTGTCCTGTTCTTTTGCAAGCCAACGGACGATAAACGAGTTTATCCCGCGTTTTGTCTTTCTCCTGTCCGGATTTGCGTCAAGCCAGCCTTTCATGCCCCGAAGCTGCTGTATCACGTCTACAGCAGGGTACAAGCCCGCCCATTCTTGGCATTGCTCCACGGAAACGGGATATTCCGTTCCGTCATTCAGGGGGAGAACGATTGCTGGCGGCGCGGATGCCGCTTGCGGCTCCGTGCTACCTTCCGCATCTCGAATAGCGAATATCGAATTCGATTCTCGATTCTCGAATACGGGAACATTTGAAATCATTTGCTTGCATATGCTTGCATCCGCTTGCAAACTGCTTTCAGGTGCTGGATACTTGCTAACTTTCGCGCGCTGTGTCTGGTACTTGCCCCATGTTGGTAAACAAAGGAAGCGCTTACCCTCAAACACATACAGGGTAACCAATCCAGCGTTCGCCAATCCATGAAGAGCAGTTTCCACCGTTTTCAGCGTGAGATTTTCCTTTAGCGGGAATAGGCGGTTTTTCACGACCGCCGCTCTCCCATCGAAGCGCCCGAAATCATCGCAGTTGACAATCAGCCGATAAAACAGAACTTCTTCAAACCATGAAAGCTTGTCAACGCTTTCGCTCGTACAGACGCTTTCTCTAATGATTCTGTTCGGCATTTTTCATCCCTCAGAACGGGAGGTTCCCATCTTCTTCGTCGTTAGCAATCTCCGTGAAATCGCTCTTGGCTTCCTGCGAATCTCCGTCGCGCTTGGAGTCGCCAAAATAAACGTGATCCGCGAGAATTTCAGCGCTACGGCGTTTGTTTCCTTCCTTGTCCGTCCAGCCGCGAATCTGCAAGCGGCCAGTAACTACGGCCATGCATCCCTTTGTGAAGAACTTCTCAGCGAATTCAGCCGTTTTCCCGAAAGCGACAACATCTATGAAGTCCGTTACCTTTTCGCCGCCCTGCGGCGCGTAGTCGCGCTCACAGGCCAGCGTGAAGGAGGCGACCGCAACGCCGGTCTGCGTTCTCCGCAGTATCGGGTCAGTAGTTAACCTTCCCATGATTGTAATTGTGTTAAGCATTCAAAATTCCTTTCCTGTATACAAGGTTTGTTTCGTCCCATCCGGGATATTTGCTTCTCAGATAATTCGCCAGTACCTCTTTGAGCGCCGCGCGGTCTGCTGATTGGTCGTATCTGGTGTGACATATGTCGCACAGCGTTATGATGTTTTCGGCGATTCCAAGCCCGCCGTGTGAGCGCGGTATGTAGTGGCACCACGGGCTTCCCGGTCTACCGCAAACGATGCAGTAGCCGCCGTCTCGCTCCATAACGGCCTCCTTTACAGAGGCGGGGATACTAGTTGCCTTTGTCTGTTTGTGCAGCTCTCTCACCCCATTCAATGTTCATCCGAGCCAGCTCGTCAGGCGTCAAGGTCTCGATTCCGAGGCTTTTCGCATCCTGCACCGCCATGTCGATAATCCGGCTCATTTGCTTCGCGTTGTATCGAGAAGAGCCGTAATAGGCTCTGACAACAACGCCGTCACCGTCCTGCTGATAGTCAACTTCTTCGGTCGGCCAGCCTGTCCCGAGCATAGACCACGCCGTCCGGAACGTCGGCGCGTCCTCTCTTGTGAGGTGGAAGTCCTTAAATACGCCGACCGCCTTGATATAGTCGATGTATATATCTTCTTTCGTCCGTCCGAGTTTGTCCGCGATCTGATCGCAGAGCAGCCAGAAGTAGTTGTTTGAATCAAGACTACGCTTCTTGCGGAACTCCTTGATCTCCGCAACGTACTTCTTGCCGGGAATCATCGTTGACAGAAACATTTGTGCTTTCGCGGGGACGTCCGCGCGGATGCGAAGCCATGTCCCGGCGGAGTCCAGCGACCAATCGGCGGCGGTAAATGTGATCTCAGTCATTGCCTATGCCCTGCACAAGCTTCATGTAGCAATCCCAGCAGAGGCAACGCCCATATTTCTTCGTCGTGTTCTCTGCGATGGCCCATGCCGAATAGCTTTTGCCATTGAAAACGGACGGCTCAACAGGCTTGCCGCAGTCAGCGCATTTGAATCCCGGCTGGCGCTCCTGTTTTTTCGGTTGCTGCGCCGCTGGTTTCGGCGCGGGATTCTGCGTCGTATTCCCGAACGTGTAAACCGTTCGGCCCTTTGACGTGATCGTCAGTGTCTTGATGCGTTCCGCTTCGTCGTATGTAATCTCCGAGACGTCGAAACGGTCAGAACACTGCCATTTCCCGGTTCGCTCGTTTTTGACGAGCCGAGAACAGTTCTCAGCGCCGATCCAGATAAACGGGGCAGAATAAAGCTCTCTGCCAATGCCGTGTTTGAAACCAGCACGTTTGAACGCGTCGGATGCACGGCCTTTCTCAGCCTCCGTGTTGCTTTCAACGCCCGCGTCCCACTTCCATACGAGGTGCCCGTTGCTGAGATAGTCAACGCCGATCCCGCCGTATAGAACTCCATCGACAAGCTTGAAGTCGTTTTCCCAATTCTGCGTTCCTACGGTCTCGTCAAGGATATCCGCATCCGTTCGAGCCGTCTTGTAGAGCAGGATGGATGCCCCTTTTTCGTTGCACTGCGCAACTCGGCATTCGATTTCATCCGGTTTCAGTGTCCGAAACTGTTTCATTGCTGTCCTCCAGTTCGCGAATTTCTCTTGTTGTTGTTCTGAACTACCATATCGACAAATCGGCAGTTGTTCGGCTCATAATTCCCATTTACGTCGATCCTGTCTATTGTGCATTTCCCACGCTCAACATTCGGGTCATACCCGTGCGAATAGGCCCATTTCATGAAATTTTCATATTTCAGCCATTCATCACAGACCGTTATCCCTCGCCCACCGTAGTACTTGTACGCCTTGGACGATTGGCGAAAACAGCGCTGCTTCATTGCCCTCCAAATGGGATATAACCGGTTGACCGACCGGCTTCCCTTGTGGCCGTGCGTCCGTAGCGCGTCGCTTACACGGGCGGCTTGGAGGCATCCGCATGATTGCGTATGACCATCCCGCAGGTTGCTGACAGACACCAGCGCCATGTTCCCGCAGTCACATTTGCACTTCCATATCGCCCTACTACCCGCCTGATGGTCGATTTCAACAGCTACAAGTTGGCCGAAGCGTTGGCCGGATAGGTCAAGATATTGCCCCTTACGCATCTTCAACCGCCTTTCTCGATAACGCCTTTTCATCTGCCCAATCCGAATAATCATCAACTGGAATCAGTGGACATGTATGCCCATGCACCCGCGTATCGCTTAGATACTCGCCAGTCATACGGCACTGCTTTCTTTGGTATACCTCCATACAGGGGCACGTTTCACAGCGAATCGGGCCGTCCCAAAATGCAATCTTTGCAACTGCAAGCTCATACTTTGTGCATCCGTTCGACATTGCCACAGCGTCACATCCTTTCGAGAGTTTTCCGGTCATATCCAAGCGCCTCCAAAATGTACCGCGTCCCGAGCTGCTGAACTAGCAATGCGACGATTTGATTTTCCGAATCGTAGTTTTCCGTGCAAGGGTCTGCCATGATTCCCTCGTCACCTTGCCAGTAATCCTCGCCGGGGTAAATCTCAGTACCAAAAATGTCATATATGCATCTTGCCTGCTGCGGGTCTTTGGAGCAATCAATCTCCATCGTCGGCCTCCAAACTGTATTCAGCATAATGCGTCGGTTCGCCAAAACGGTTTTCGCCGGTTACGATTCGGCTCCTGATAGGATATCCGGCACGGCGAAGGTCGCATATTCTAGCGCCCAGCCTGAGACAACCGTATTCCCGAATGGCATCCATCGGCGTAATCTTCCCGACTGTTTTCAGGTGTCGGAGCACCTTTTCAGCCTGCGTCATGGTCTGTGTTCTCGGCGTATTGTTTCCCTTTACACACAAGCCCCGGTGTGAACGCCTTAAAGCCTTTTGTGTTATTCATGTTTTCATTCCTTTCCAAGTGATTGCCCGGCAACTAAATCTTCAACCGAGCATCCATAAAGTTTCGCAAGTTTTTTGTGGTGCTTTCTTGCGATGCCTGCGTTACCGGTCTCCCACTTGTGTACTGCAACCTGACTGACATTGCACCGCTTTGCAACGGCTTCCTGCGTCAACCCGGCGTTCAGGCGAAGTTCTTTCAAGTTTCTCGTGGCACTCCCCCCCTAATACCTCATAAATATGAGTAGTTATTATTGACAGCGCCCGAAAGCGGTGATATTATGGGTTTGTTCAGGACACATAATCTCGCCGTTTGCGGGGCGGCTGTCTTTTCTGTACCTCTTGGGTACGGTTATATAATAACTCATAAATTCTAGTAATGCAACAATAAAATTAGAATTTTCTAGTTTTCGTAGAGTTGCACAATTCACGTGGTGATAGTATGGATATTATGCTGGAACGGATGCTTTCTCTCATCCCCAAAAAAGAGAATGGTAAATATGTCCACGGAGCGAAAAAGGAATTTTGTGAAGCCATAGGCGCGCCGACAAACATTGTTTCTGAGTGGGAGGCCGGGAAAACAAAGTCGTACAGGAATTACCTGTACGTCGTTTCAGCTAAATACAACGTTCCCGTTGAATGGCTCAATGGTGAAACCAATGATCCGTCTGCGGGCATAAAAAAAGAGGCCACCGAAACCGGCGACCTCTCCGAAGCAGAATTACAACTTATTGAATTGTTCAGGAAACTCCCAGCGGAGGCGCAGGAAGCTTTTCCGGCCCTTCTTGAAGCGACACTAAAAGCGCAAGGGCTACTTTAATCGCTGCTTCTTTGTCTTTTGCCGTATTTATAATCTCAAACGTTTTGCACATATTCTTGTCCATTCCATCCTCCTATTCTGAAACCAATGATTATAGCGATCCTGCGAAGGTGATTATATATGTCTGATTCGTATAGATACTCGCCACCGGCTGATTTGTCGCGCAACAGACAAGAAGAAAGCGACATAGCCTACCGAAATTTCAAAGTTCCATTTTTTAAGAAAGACTGCATTTCTTTGGCTTCGAGATTGGCTGATAGCATAAACCGCAATATCGCTGAGATGAACAAAACAACTAACTTCGGCCAATTTATCGTTCTGTACTATGAGGCGTTATCTTCGGCTAGACATCTCGCAAAGATAAGGAACGCAGTGCCATACAAGTCAGCATTGCCGTATTTCGACTTGCAGAAATACTTGGAAGAGTTCCAATGGCACCTTCGGAATTGCATGGAACAGAATAAAAACAGGATAGTCAGAGACGCACGTGGGCTTTATGTAAATTGGCCTGAGAAAACACGTTCCGACTGTGAGAAATTCAGAGACGATTTCGATCAATATAGGCATGTGTTCAATGAGGGGACTATCGCGTTTGGGCGTAGAATGATGTCCGAATTGCGGCGCGATTGCGGCGTTCCTATATTCGAAAACACTGTGCCTGAACAAACCGCATCCGGAAACGTTCCGCAGGACTTCGACAGAATGTCCGGAACTGATTTTGAATGTTTTTGCGCCGATGTTTTGCGCGGTAACGGATACCAAAATGTCGTTGTTACGAAAAGAAGCGGAGATCAAGGCGCAGATGTCATTGCAGAGCGCGATGGAGTCAAATATGCTTTCCAATGCAAGCGATACGACGGTGATGTTGGAAACGCAGCCGTCCAAGAGGTCTTCACCGGGAAGCAGATTTATAAGTGCCACGTTGGAATCGTGCTAACAAATCGAGGCTTCACACAAAGCGCCAAAGAAGCGGCAGCATCAACAGATATCCTTCTATGGGGTAGAAGTGTGCTACTACAGCTCATTGAAAGTGCTTCTTGAATAGTTGAAGTGCATGGTGATATATTAGAACTTATGTTCCAACAAGTCAACACGACAGAATGCACAAAATCTGGATATTAAAATTCTACAGTCATTTGCAGAATAAGTCCCATTTATTGGCCAAAATGTGTGATATACTGGAATTGGAATATTTTGTGAAAGAAGTTGGTGCAATGTTTGATGGTGTTGCCCGTGCCAGCGTGCCGATGCTGACACGGGCTTCGGCTTGCAAGCGATTGGGAGCCGCCTGTATCTCAACCATACGCTTTCACCAATGGTTATGTACAGCCCTTTCCATGGTTTTATCCGCCTCAATCATGGTTTTTGGGAGTGATTTTCTTGGAAAAAATGTTGTGGCAGCTATGCCGCGAAGCAAAGGAAGCTTCGCATCTCACGAACCAGGCCATCGCCGACCGCGCCGGTCTCGCCCTGAATACGGTTTCTCAGTACCTGCGCGGTGAATCAAAAAGCGCCTCTGTCTACACCGTCGGCCCGATCTGCCATGCTCTCGGCATCGACATGAATGCGTACTTCGGTATCGCTCCGAACGCTCCGGAATCCGTCTCCGAGCTGATTCGCCTCGAAAACAAAAGCCTCCGCACCCAGCGCGATCAGCTGCGGAAGTCCCTGAAAATGCACCGCATCACCACCTTCATCCTGCTCGGCATCATCACCATCTGCGTCCTTGCGCTGCTGATCGATGTCCTTAACCCGTCCATCGGTTGGATTCGCGCATAAAAAGCCGCCCCGGCGCACTGCCGGAGCGGTACTTTTAAGGAGGTAACCCATGCAGCAATGTGTAAAATGCAAAAAGGAGATTCCCAATGGGTCTCTTTTTTGTTGCTGGTGCGGGAAAAAGCAAATCGTACAGCGCAGCCGCACGCGAGGAAACGGGCAGGGAAACGCATACCAGCGCGGGAAAACATGGACGGCCCGCTGGACAGAAAAAACATACATCGACGAAAACGGGAAGCTTCAGCAAAAGATGAAAACGAAAGGCGGCTTTGCATCCAAGCGCGCGGCTCTGCAATACGCTGCAAACCCGCTCAAGGAGGCCAAGCGAAGCTGCACCCTCCGTGAATACTACAAGACATACCAAAAAGGGGATTACCTGTCTCTTTCCAACGACCGGCAGGGCGCTTCGGATAAGGCATTTCAGCGGTTGGCGGAGATCGCGGACTGCGAAATTGATAGTCTTACAATTATGCAGATACAAGATGTGATCGACCACAACGCCAGTACCTATTACACGCGGAAGGACATGAAAACCGTTGTGTCCCATTGCTACAATCTTGCGATTGCCGAAAAGCAAACCACGGTGAATCTTGCGAAATACATAAAGCTTCCCGTCCTCGAAGAGAAGTCCCCGGAGCCGTTTTCCGATGCTGATATTAAGAAACTATGGGCGGCTTACGAAAAGGATCATTTCGTCGGATTTGTTCTGGTAATGATTTATACTGGGATGATGCCCGGCGAGCTGCTCCGGCTCAAAAAGGACATGATCGACTTTAATAAAAATGAGATTGTCAAAGGCGGCATAAAAACGAAAAAGCGCAAGGAAACGCCGATGGTTTTCCCAGATTTTCTCGCTCCGCTGCTTCAATCCTTGTGCGCTGAAAGCGACTCACGCATTGGGAACGTATGCTGCATAAACAAAGACAACTTTTACAAACGATACTATGAGTGCTTAGAGTTGGCCGATGTGCAGAAACTCCCACCGTATTCCTGCCGTCATACGACCGCAACTGCCCTCGCATCCAAAAACATTGACCCATTTACGATCAAGGAGATCATGCGGCACACAAAGATAACAACGACGCAGCGATATGTCCATCCGGATATGAGCGGCATGATCGACGCCGTGAATCTGTTGCAAGAAGATACAAATAAGTAAATTCTGTATGCTACAAAATATGCTACAATTTGCAATTTCCGCAGTGTTTTCAATGGTTCTAAATCCCCTGCTAAGGGAGTAGTCGTCTAAAAAGCGAGCGAGGGTTCAAATCCCTCCTTCCGCGCCAAAGTACCGATTTTAGCTTAAAAACAGCTAGAATCGGTACTTTTTTATGCTCTACGCGGTGTTTATTCGCGTCTGCTGCGGGACTTGGAAGTTACGCTTTGATAAATGTGATAACGCAAAGTCATTTCCTGTATGCTACATTGTATGTTACATATTTATTTCAGGATATGACTTTGATCTTCCGCATCACCGCATCATACACCCGTCTATTTGTTATGGGCAATGCACCTGTAATACGCACAAAGCTTTTCCTCCGGGCCGGGGCCGTCCTTGTCCATCAAGAACGCCCGCGCCAGCTCCGCGTAGAACTCCGGCACGTTGACTCCGAACTTCCGCGCCACATCGTAGTAATCCGAGTACATCATGTTCATCGTCACGCCGAAAACCCAGTGCGGAATATCGTTCCCGGCTCCGCTCGCATCCGCGACGGCGGAAGTCTGACCCATCGTCCAGTGCGGGCCGGTCGAGCCGTCGGCATTCTGCATATGCTCGGCCCAGTGTATGGCCGTTTCTCGGTCAAACGCTGCCGCATCCGGCTCGTCTGCGCGGCAGTCCAGCTTTTCCAGCCTGCGGATCGTCTTCGCGTACAGGCCGACTTCCTCCGCGCTGCCCAGCGTCACAGGTTTCTCCATGGCCTCGTGCATCTTCGTGTAAAGTTTTTCGACATATTCTTTCATCGTGTCATGCCTCCTGGATATACCGGTAGAGTTTATCGATGTCATTCTGGTCAAACCGCATATCGCCCAGCAGCGGGACGGATACGGTCAGCTTGTTTTCAAAGCGCGGACGCGCCGCGTTATAGAGCTTGTCGAGGTCGATGTTTCCGGCTTCGTCGAAGATCTGCATCATCTTTACCGCCGGATTTTCACGCAGCTTGAGCAGCTGCGCCTTGCCGCCATCCATGATAAGCGCAAGCGCGATCCCGGCCCCGATGCCCTTGCCGCCCGGCAGGTGCGGGATGACCTCATTGTCTGCGTAGCGCATCGCGCCGCGCATGGCCTGATCTATCGTCACTGTCATTGCAGATTTCCTCCTTTAAGGATGGGGCGGCTATTGCCGCCCCTTTTCCTTAGCTGTTGCAGCACCCGCCGCACTTCTGGATCGGGTTGTAGAGCGTCTGCGCCGTGGTCGCGGTGCCCGTGGTGACGTCGGCGACCTGCTTGGGATAAAAGGTCGCGTTGACGTAGGTGACGATGGAGTTGTCACCGCAGCAGCGGCGCTCGGCCTCCATCTTGATCGCATCAAGCGCTTCCTTGCGGACGGACTCGACGTCCTGCTTTACCAGCGTGAAACTGTCCTCGGTGCGCTGGTTGTGGACGGCCTGCTTGCACAGCGTCTCACGGACGTCCTTGAGCTGCCTGTCGATATAACCGTACACCTCCAGCATCTTGCCGTCGTTGTACGTGTTGGCCTTGAGCAGCGCGATCTCGCTGTCCTTCGCGGCCAGCTTCTGCTCCCGGTCGAGATCGTAGCGCGTGACCGGCATGTTCTCGCTGCACGTCGGCGCCTGCTGCCGCGCGGCGAGCATGGCGGCAACCGTCATGGCAGGCGTAACTGCTGCAACGACGTCAGCGGCTGCCGGCTTGTTGTTCTGTCCGATGC